>Ga0310121_10004385_pt1 | contig 12466 bp, 8 predicted proteins | sample CB27_Tmax_986_MG_FD_203504 | JGI IMG/M metagenome (GOLD analysis project Ga0310121, IMG submission 203504) | Marine microbial communities from Western Arctic Ocean, Canada - CB27_Tmax_986 | ecosystem: Environmental > Aquatic > Marine > Oceanic | place: Canada: Western Arctic Ocean | collected... | reverse complement strand
CCAGCCGCGTAGTCGACCATTCTGATCCCGCCGGTCTCGACGTCCACCTCGACTTCGGCGAACCCGGCCACGAACGACATCCGCCGGCCACCCTCCTCGAAGTTGTCCTTCGCGACGCCCATGAGCCCCTGACCGGCGAGTGCGGTCGCCGAGGTGGCGGTCATCCCGTTGATGTCCTCCGGCAGTTCATGGCCGTCATATCTGCCACCCAGCGCGATGGCGCGCTCGGCGACCCGGGCGAAACTCATGCCCTGCGAGCGATTCCCCCGGCGATAGACCCGCTCACCGCCGATCTCGTAGTCACTCGGCGCCCCGCCCAGGTCACGTGCCGCGATCTCCTGCACCTTCTGGCGGCCGTCAAGCGCCGCCGCCCAGTTCGCCCGCGTGTGGGCGTGGGTGGTGGAACTCCCACCCTGCGTGCAGCTCCAGGGCAGATGCTGGCTGGTGTTGCCCCAAGCCACCTCGCATCGCTCCCACGGCATGTCCATGCCTTCGGCTGCGGCGCGACTCATATCGAAAGTCGACCCGGTCCCGAGGGGGCCGATACCGGACTTGATATACATCCGGCCGTCAGGCTTGATGACGAACAGTCCGTCGACGCCAGAGGCGCCGGCGGCAAACGTACTGAGCGCGACGCCGACACCAGTGACCTTCGATCCGTTGCGCCGGCCGCTTCGCTGCACCCGCTCGCGCCAGTTGAAGAGTTCGGCACCGGTGTCGATCGCCTCCTTCGCGAATGCACTCGTGACATTGCTCCGCTCGCCGTCTCGCAACGGCGGCCCGAACGTCGCCTGGCCCTCCGGCGCGTTGATCTTCAGCACTTCGACCTGATCGAGTCCAAGCTGCTTGGCCGCTTTCTGGATGATCGGGGAGAGCATCGTCATCGACTGCTCGCCACCCGGCGCCCGCTGCGCGCCACGCGGCGGCGTATTGGTATACACGCCGGTGCCGCGCATTCGCATTGCCGCCGGTTGGTAGGCGAGCGACCCGATGACGCCGACGTTGTTGTGGTCGCCCGAACGCCCATACGGGCCACCATCGCCGATCGCGTGGATGTCCAGCGCGGTGATTCGGCCGTCGCGCCGCATCCCGAGCTTGATCCGCGCCTGCACCCCCGGCCGCGCCTTGCCGAACGAAGTCTCGTCACGACGCGTGACCCGCATCATCACTGGCTTGCCGATTTTCTTCGACAGCAGGATGGGAATCTGCGCTTGTGGATACCCGGCGCCCTTGCTTCCGAACCCGCCCCCGGTAAACTCGTTGATGAGCACGACGTCCGACGGTTCGATGCCGGCCCACCGCGCCATCGGACCAACCGTGCGGGCCGTGCTCTGGGTCGAGGGATAGACATAGAGCTTCCCGCCTTCCCAGTACGCGAGCGTCGTCCGACTCTCGAGCGGCTGGTGCGAGAGCGACTGGTGGTAGGAGTGCTCCTCGATGACCACGTCGGCTTCGGCGAACCCGGCGGCGAGGTCGCCATACTCCCACTCGGCGCCCGCTTCGGCCCCCATCGGGATCTCGCCCGGAGCCACCCCGGCCATGTCAGCCTCGGTCCACTTGATTTCGCCCAGTTCGCGCCCGAGCGCCGTGTTTCCCTCGGTCCGCGCATTGGGACCGCCCGGGTGAAGGCTGTCGAGCGGATCGAGGACGAACTCCAACGGTTCCAGGTCGATTTCGATCAGTTCGATCGCATCGGCCGCGGTGACCTCATCGACCGCGGCCACGGCGAGAATCGGCTCGCCCTCGTATCGTGGTTCCATGGTCAAGGCGGCCTCGTTTGGGGCCTCGACCTCGGGGAGCTCGTCGGCGGTCAGGATGCCGACCACCCCGGGCAGGGCTTCGGCCGCGCTCGTGTCGAGAGACCGCACCCGCGCGTGCGGCATCGGGCTCACCAGCAGCTTGGCAAACACCATCCCCTCAGCCCGGTGATCTTCAGCGTATTTCGAGCGGCCGGTAACTTTCGCGTACAGGTCCGGGGTCTGGTAGTTCTTTCCGAGCAGTTTGTAGTCAGGCATTAGTGTCCCGTAACAGTGATTCGTGGAGTAATTCTCTGGCGCGGCGCCCGACCGGCCAGGCGCGACGAAGGAGCAACTAGGCGATTTGTGACCGAGGAGCAACGCTGCCGGGCGGGATGCCCCGTCGGAGAATTACTCCGCGAATCACTGTTGCGGGGCACGTATTAGGCCCCCCGCGTGATTGCCGCCGCCCGCTCCACGGACGTCAGGATCTTGTCGTAGTCGGCGCACCGACACAGGTTGCCAGAGAGCCACTCCGCCGCCTGTTTCCGCGACGGGTTCTGGTTCTCGTTCAGCAGCGCCACCGTGTTCATGATGAACCCGGACATACAGAACGCGCACTGGAACCCCTGCTCTTCCAATACCGCCTGCTGCATGGGGTGCAGGGTGCCATCCTCGGCCTCCAGCCCTTCGATCGTGGTGACCTCGCGGCCCCGGACCGTGTGGGTCAGCGTCGAGCAGGCGTAATGGGCGACTCCGTCCACCAGCACTGTGCAGGCCCCGCACTCGGCGCGGTCGCAACCGATTTTGGTGCCGGTTAGGCCCATCGTGTAGCGCAGCGTCGTAGACAGGGTCTCCATCGGAGGCACCTGAATACGCCGGCTCCGACCGTTCACGTTGACGGTGATCAGGCGCTCGACCGCACCCGCCGCCGGAGACTGTGCCAACAACGTCCCGCCATTCGCGCGGAACAGGTAGTTGGACGAGGAGACAGCCGCGCTCGCGGCGATCGCCCCCTTGATGAAACCACGGCGGGACACTCCGGACGACGCCGACATATCCGTCATTGCAACGATTCCTTCGGTCATGAAGCACACTCCCTCTGTCGCGGCGCCGATGTGGCTGAGGCCGCAACCGCGAATCGTGGGTCTCGTGGAGCGGCGTATACGCTCCGGCTTGAGCATGATACTGCGCCGGCGCCGACAACGCACTCGCGGTTCGGCGGGGCTCGTCCGCCGTGTCCGCACCGCGGGCGCCCGGGGACAGGTATACTGCGGGGCTTCACGCCCCCAACAGAGGTAGAGAAGCCGATGAAGAAGAAGACCACGTCCATCGCCGTCCTCGGCCTGGGGTCGTTCCTGGGTCTGGCTATGACACCGCCGGCGGCCGCCCAGGCCCTGGATCCGGCTACCCGATTCGTCGAGGTCGCGGGCGGCTACCGGCTCGTCCCCGACATCACGTATCTGCGAGCCGGCGGAATAGACCTGAAGCTGGACCTCTATCAGGCTCGGGGTTCTGCCGCGACGCCAACGCTCATCTACATTCACGGCGGCGGGTGGACCAACGGCAGCAAGGAGAGCTCCGCGCTGACGTTCCTGCCGTATCTCGAAATGGGATGGTCCGTCGTCAACGTCGAGTACCGCATGGCGGATGTCGCGCATGCCCCAGCCGCCGTCGAAGATTGTCGCTGCGCACTTCGATGGATCTACCGGAACGCCGAGCGATACAACTTCGACCTCGACCGCATCGTGGTCACCGGCAACTCGGCCGGTGGCCATCTGGCCCTGACGACCGGCATGGTGACCGCGGAGGCCGGGCTCGACCGACAGTGTCCCGGCGACCGCAACCGCGCCTGGTCCACCGGGACGACATCGATGGACGAGTTAAAAGTGGCCGCCATCATCAACTGGTACGGCATCACCGATGTCGTGGGGCTCATGCACGGCCCACCCGGGTCATCGGGCAATTTCACCGAAGCGTGGCTCGGGAGTCGTAGCGACCGGGCGGACGTCGCGGCGCGCGTCTCACCCCTGACCTACGTCAGACCGGGACTGCCGCCCGTGCTGACCATCCACGGCGGCGCCGACCCGATTGTCCCGCATGACCACGCGGTGCGCCTCCATCGAGCGCTGGACTCCGCGGGCGTGCCAAACCAGCTCGTCACCATTCCGGAGGGCGGACACGGGGGATTCAGCCGCGATGATAGCGTGCGGATCTACGAAACGATCCGGGCGTTCCTCGGCCAACATCAGGTCATGTGACATGTCTCAAGCGACAGCAGATATGGTCGAACTGCGGGCCGGATCCGCCACGCTCGGCGTCTCACCGGTCGCCGGGGGGTCCGTGACCCGTTACGCATCGGCTCACAACGGCCGGGTGTTCGAGTGGATGCGCCCAGCCCTGGCCGACGCGGTGCAGACCAGGTCGGCGGGCTCGACGTCGAGCTTTCCGCTCGTGCCGTTCTCGAACCGCATCAGAGACGCGCGATTCCGCTTCCGTGGTCGCACCATCCAGCTGCCGCAGAACTTTCGGCCTGGTCCTCACGCCATCCATGGGCACGGCTGGCGCCAGCCGTGGGGCGTCGTCTCGCAGGCAGCCACCAGTCTCACCCTCGAGTACCGTCATACGGCCGACGCGTGGCCCTGGGCCTACCGGGCGGAGCAACGCTTCGCACTGAGCCCCGACCGGCTGACAGTCCGGTTCGCCGTCACCAACGAGTCGGCCGACCCGATGCCGGTCGGGTTCGGGGTGCACCCGTATTTCGTGCGGACACCAGCGGTGCGCTTCCGGGCCGCGGTCGAACAGATGTGGCAGACGGACAGCAACGCGATGCCCGCCGCGTTGGGTGCGGCGCCGCCCGGGCTCGCACTCGACGCGGACGGCCTCAATCCCGACTCCACGGTGCTCGACAACAACTTCCTCGGGTTCGGCGGTCGCGCGAGGGTGGAGTGGCCAGAATGGAACGCCGGGCTCGAGGTGGCAGCCGACCCGATCTATTCGTGCCTGGTGATTTACACGCCGGAGGGACAAGATTTCTTCTGTGCGGAGCCGGTCACGAACTGCATCGATGGCTTCAACCTCGCCGACCAGGGACGCACCGACACCGGGATCATCGTGCTCGACCCGGGCGATACCGCGGCCGGCGACGTCACCTTCACCCCACTGCTCAGCCTCTAGGTTTCCTGGCGAGGCGTTCGTCTGGCGGCGTTGCTGCGTCGGTCACATGCCGCCTGCATGCTCCCTCCTTGAGCCTGGCCAGACGAACGCCTCGCCAGGAAACCAATGTGGCAGGGGACGGGGTTTGGCGACGTGCTGCGTCGGTCGACGCCTAGGCGCGCGCGCCTCGCGGACGCGGAGTGGGGCTCGCCGGGTCCCCGCTTAGCGTTTGCGGACCGAAATGCCCGCTCCCACCGCCCGAACGCACCGGCGCGCCTGATCAGCCCTCCACCGGCCGGTTCGACCCGGCACCGCCCATCGAATCGGGACGAATGCCGCAGTGCTGTCTGCCGCCGGCGTCTAGACCACGCGGTGCAACAGCTCGGCTCCGGCCGCGAGGCGGCGGCAGTTCTCCACCGCCACGACGAGGCTTCGCTCCAGCGTCTCTCGCGTGAGCCAGGCGAGGTGCGGGCTGACGACCACGTTGTCGAGCTCGAACAGTGGATTCGTGGACGCGGCCGGCTCCGTGGCGAACACATCCAACCCAGCGGCACCGATTCGACCTGACCGGAGGGCGGCGACGAGCGCCGGCTCGTCCACCAGCCCGCCACGAGCGGTGTTGACCAGGATCGCGCCCGGCCTCATACCGGTGATGGCGTCGGCATCGATGACCCGCTCGGTGTCCGGCGCCAGCGGGAGATGCAGTGACACGATGTCGCTCTCGGCCAGGAGGTCCGGCAGCGACCGTGGCTCCCCCACCGCTCCCGGCCTCGGACTCCGGCTGGTAAACAGCACTCGCGCGCCGATCGCCTGGAGCATCGGGGCGAGACAGCCCGGCACGGCGCCATACCCAACCAACCCCACGGTGCGGCCCCGCAACTCGCCATACCGGTCCTGCCGGGCCGGAGGCAGCTCCCACCCGCGCCCGGCCCGGGTGGACGCATCCAGGTCCACCACCATCCGAAGCGCACCAAGCATCAGCAGCAGGGTCATCTCGGCCACCGCCTGGCTGTTGGTACCGGGCATGTTGCAGACGGCAACACCGTGGCGCTGTGCCGCGTCCAGGTCGATCGTGTTCACACCGACCCCGATCTTCTGAACGAGGCGCAGACGCGGTGCTGCCACGAGCGTGGCGGCGGTGACCGGATCGAGCAGATGCCAGAGGACCTCCGCGTCCGCCATCAGCTCGTCGAAACGACTCCGATCCGAGATCGGACAGACAGACACGGACAGCCCCTGGCGTGCGAGCCCGGAGAGCCGCGTCGCGAACTCGGGACCGGCGGTGTAGTGGAGGACGATCTGCATCAGCGGCGACGCCGCTATCATAAGGCGACGTGTCCGCGCCCGACCCCACCATTCTTGCCGCGCTACGCCGGATGCGCCTCGTCACGGCGGACGCGGTCCCGACGATGACCACACTGCCGGGCGGGGTCTCGTCCGACATCTGGCGAGTCGACCTACCCAACGGTCCGGTGTGCGTCAAACGGGCGTTGGCCCGGCTCAAGGTCGACGCGGTGTGGGAGGTCCCGATTGAACGAAACCGGTATGAGTGGGCCTGGATGCAGGAGGTCGCGCGTATCGCACCGGAGAGCGTCCCGCCGCTGGTGGCCCAAGATTCCGCATCCGGATGCTTTGTCATGGGCTTCCTGGCGCCCGAGACACATCCGGTCTGGAAGTCGCTCCTCCAGCGCGGGATCGCCCTGTCCGACACGGCCGGCGCCGTCGGACGTCGTCTTGTCGCCATTCATGCGGCTACGGCCGACCGGCCGGACCTCGCGCAACGGTTCGCCACCGACCATATCTTTCACGCGATCCGTCTCGAACCGTATCTGCTCGCCGCCGCCCGGCGCCACCGTGACCTCGCCCCGAGGTTGCGAGACATCGCGTCGAAAACCGCCGCGACCAAGCGCGCGCTGGTGCATGGCGACACCAGCCCCAAGAATGTGCTGGTCGGCCCCGACGGCCCCGTACTGCTGGACGCGGAATGTGCCTGGTATGGCGACCCGGCGTTCGACCTCGCGTTCTGTCTCAACCACCTGCTGCTGAAATGCCTGTGGACACCGAGGGCGACCGCCGGGTTTCTCGGGTCGTTCGACGCGCTGGCCGACGCCTACGTGACCGGTGTGACCTGGGAGGCGCCCCCAGCCTTGGAACGGCGGGCGGCGCACCTCTTGCCGGCTCTGTTGCTTGCGCGCGTCGACGGTAAGTCACCGGTGGAGTACCTCTCCACCGAGGCGGACCGCGGGCTGGTGCGGCGGGTGGCCACGGCACTGCTCCGCCGCCCCACGGACACCCTGGTCGCGGTCCGACAGGCGTGGGCCGACGCGCTCCCGGAGGCCAGTGAATGACCGCCATCGACGAGACCATCGAGCGCGTGACAGCCCGGCGAGTCTGGGATTCTCGTGGACGTCCGACGATAGAGGCGGAGGTGCACCTGCCGAACGGCATCGTGGGGCGCGCGATGGCGCCAGCCGGCGCGTCGACCGGCAGCGGCGAGGCGGTCGATCTGCGCGATGCGGGTCGGTCGCAGGGTGGGCAGGATGTGACGCAGGCCATTGGAGGCGTCGAGCGGGAGATATCCCCCGCGCTCGGCGGACTCGCCGTGACCGACCAGGCCAGACTCGACCAGGTACTCATCGAGCTCGACGGGACGGCGAACAAGAGCCGGCTTGGTGGCAACGCCCTGATCGCCGTCTCGACGGCCGCCCTGCATGCAGCCGCCAGTCTGGCCGGCACGCCGCTCTGGCGTCACGTGCTGGGAGCCGCACCTCCGATCGTCCCGCTCCCTGAGATCCAGATTTTTGGCGGTGGAGCACACGCCGGACGGCGGGTCGACGTGCAGGACTTCATGGTCATGGCCATCGGGGCGTCCAGTTTTGGGCAGGCGCTCGACTGGACCGCCGACGTGTACCGAGCCGCCGGGGTTAGGTTGGCGAACCGCGGCCGGCTCCAGGGCGTGGCTGACGAGGGTGGCTACTGGCCAGTCTTCGACACGAACGAGGAGGCGCTGGAGTGCCTTCTGTACGCCATCGAGGATGCCGGGCGGACCCCGGGCGACGACGTGGCCATCTCACTCGACATCGCGGCATCCGAGTTCCACGTGTCCGGGCGCTATTGCCTCGGGCTCGAGGATCGTGAGTTGGATAGCGACGAACTCTGCGAACTGCTGTGCGGCTGGATCGGACGCTTTCCGATTGTGTCGATCGAGGACCCCGTCTCGGAAGACGACACCGTCAGCATGCGGAAATTCACCGCCGCCGTCGGCCGCCGCGTGCAGGTCGTCGGGGACGACTACCTGGTCACCGATGCGACACGCGTCGAACAGGCGGCGAGGGAACAGGCCTGCAACGCCCTGCTGGTGAAGCCGAATCAGGCGGGCACGATCACCGAGACCAGGGCCGCCTTCGACGCCGCCCGCCGCGCCGGGTTCGGGACCATCGTCTCCGCCAGGTCGGGCGACACTGAGGACGTGACCATCGCCCATCTTGCCATCGGGTGGGGCGCGGGACAGCTCAAAGTCGGGTCGTTCTCGCGCTCGGAGCGGATGGCCAAGTGGAACGAGGTGCTGCGCATCGAAGAGGCGCTCGGCGACGCCGCGGTCTTCGCCGGACGCGACGTGCTGCCATAGAACTCGCCTACGGCTCGCGGTGCGGTTCGACGGCGGTCGAGAACCCGGCAAGGGCAACACGGTGCTGAGAAACGGTTTGGGTGGTTTCCAGGCGAGGCGTTCGTCCAGCCAGGCGGGCGCCCCGCCCGGCCGGGCGGGGGCGACCGAGGACGCAACGCCGTCCAGACGGGCACGACCTCGTCAGACGGGGCTGCGCCACGAACCCCACGCGACCGCTACGCGGGGACCCCGGAGAGCCCCACTCCGCGGCCGCGAGGCGCGCAGGTGCGCGCCTAGGCGACGTCCAGGGCGGTTTCCTGTCGAGGTGTTCGGCTGGCAAGGCGCGACGAGGGAGCAGGCAGGCGGCCTGTGACCGAGGAAGCAACGCCGTCCAGACGGGCACCTCGGCAGGAAACCTAGAAGCCCGGCTTTAGGGTGCCCTTCTGCCGGGCCACCTCCAGGAGGGTCGGATAGAACTGTACAAAGGTCCGCTCGACGGCGGTGTGCTCCGTGTGACATTCAATACACCGGGCGACCTGGGCGCCGGCCAGCGGCTCCGCCACCTCGGCCAGTGCGTCGTCCTGTCCGAAGTTGAAGAACGCCCAGCCGTCGGGAAAGCGCGCGTCCTTTACCTCGGCCTCGAGCATCACCCGATCTGTCTGGAAACGCCCGGTCCGGCTGATCTCGGCGTCGGTGGCAGCGCGACGAAACTCCAGAACAAAGGTGGTGCCATCCGGCCACCGCCCGGTCTCCATGAACGCTCGGTGGGACGAGGGGTTCACGAAGACATTCTGAAAGAGCTGCGGCCTTGTGGAAGCGCCGGCGGGTTGGTCCTCGTTGTAGGCCATCGCCAACCCGGAACTCAGGAAGGTCCACTCCCGGTAGTCGTCCGGTCGAACGAGGTGGGTACCGTTCTCATACCGGGGACCGTCGTTCGCGGCCGGTTGGCCGAACAGCGCCACCGAGCTCACGGTAGCGAAGGTCAGGCACGCTACACTCAGACTGACGGTGCTTTTTCGCATCGTGGTCGCTCCCCGTAGGCTTCTGTCCAGAGCCGCGCCGATCGTGGGCGAGACGACTGACATGGTATACCCGTCCGGTATACTCGGTTCGCCACGATCCCCAGCCAGTCTCCCGATGCTTCGTACCCTGACCGCGACGGCGCCCGTGGTCGCGGCGCTGATGATCGTCGTGCTCCTATTCGAACCGCCCGCATTGCGCCCATCGGAGCGCATTCCCACGCTTCGCGTGCTGACCGGTCTGACCGGCAGCCACCTGGCGTTGACATCGAGCCAGATCGAGGCCGCGCTGACATTGGGCCGGCAGGGCGAGCCGCCAACCTACGCATTGACGCAGGTCGGGGGCGCGGGCCAGCCGGGGAGCCGGCCGGCCGGCGTCGTCTACACACCCTTCTTGCGGGTTGCCTGGGCGTCGTACGCCCGCGCGGCGGCGGGGCGTCCGCTCCGCGCCAACGAAGTGCCGGGCTGGATGAGGGCGGCGGTCGTCTACGTCGCCATGCGCGGCCCGGTCGAAACTGGGTCCGGCGCTCCGCTCTTCCTCAGCGCCGTCCCGGCCGACGCGCCCACCTGTTGTCGGCAACCTCAGCCGACCCTGGCCAGACCGCTGTGGATGACCAACGACATCACCGCCCTGACCCGATTCGGAGCATCCGTGCCGTTCGACGACCTGGCCGTCATTGCCGCGTATCCGCCGACCATCCTGCATCTGGAGACCGATATCGTCGCGTTCCGGCGGGTCGGCGCGGGCACCGGTGAGAAGAGCCTGGAGATGCGTGGACGCCTGGACCCGGAGGTGGCCGTCGACTGGCGCTAGCCCGCAGTATTCATGAACCCACGGCTGCAACGACGATCTTCGGCGTTTCGCTTCGCGCGTTCATGAATACTGCGGGCTAGTAAGCAGAACGCCTCGTTCGCACGTATCATCGACGTGTCTATGCGTACATTCGTCGTTGGCGTCTCCGGCCTGACCCTGTTGTTCACCGCCTCTGTCGCCCAGACCGCGCCAATCGCCACACCCTACGCCGGGCGCACCGGAGCCCCGATTCAGGCCCAAGCCACGCCGGCCCCGTCCTCCGGGACGTTGGCCGTCGAGCGTTTCTCGAACATCAGCGGCCTGCCCGGCGACGAGTGGATGGGGTCCGGTATCGCCGAGACTCTGGCCGCCGACCTCACCGACACGGGAATGTTGGTCATCGTCGCGCCGACCGGCGCCTCCGCCGGCGCACGGGGCAACGCGGCGGGGACCCGCTGGATCGTCACCGGGGGCTACCAGAGACAGGGGGAGAGCCTGCGCCTCACAGCGCGCATCGTGGAGGCCGAGTCTGGCGCAGCCGTCCACAGCGTGCGAGTTGATGGACGGGCGGACGATTTCTTCCGCCTGCAAGATGAACTATCAGCCGGCATTCGCGCCGGTTTTCCGCTGGAGCCCTCCACACCGATGACAACGTCGGGTGCTGCTCCTGGGCCGGGCACGGCCGCCGCCGCCAGGACCGGCTCGACCCCATCCATCGCTGTCTCCGACCGGCCGGACACATCTGCGGGTGGCGGCCTGGCCATCACTGGCCGCTTGCTCGATGGCCCCCCTACCCCCGTCGCTCCCGCCACGGTCGCGCGAGACGCGTCGGGAGATGCCACGATCCGCGCGGTCCGGCTCGATGCCCCCCTCGGCATCGACGGCGTGCTGGACGAGGCGGTCTATGCCACCGTGACCGCCATAGAAGGATTCATCCAGCAACTCCCCGACGAGGGCGAGCCCACCACTGAACGCACCGAGGCGTGGGTCTTCTTCGACACCCAGAACATCTACATCTCGGCCCGACTCTGGGACAGCGCGCCGGAGTCCGAGTGGGTCGCCAACGAGATGCAGCGCGACTCGTTTCAGCTCATCAACAACGAAACGTTCAACGTCTCACTTGACACCTTTTACGACCGGCGAAACGGGTATGCCTTCCAGGTCAACCCGATCGGCGGCATCTTCGATTTTCAGCTGACCGACGAGGGCAACCCCAACATTGACTGGAACCCAATCTGGGATGTGCGCACCGGTCGGTTCGAGGGTGGCTGGACGGCCGAGATGCAGATCCCGTTCAAGTCCCTGCGGTATCGGCCAGGCCGGGCCCAGATCTGGGGCATACAGCTCGGACGGCGGATCTACCATAAGAACGAGTCCACGTATTTGACCCCGGTCCCGATTTCTGGCGGGCCGGGACTGTTCCGTATATCAGCCGCAGGCACCCTGACCGGCATTGAAGTACCGGAGGGGAACCGGACGTTCGAGATCAAACCCTATGCGATCGGATCGAGCGCGACCGACCTCAACGCGGACCCCGCGGTGCGCAACGACGGCGACGGTGACTTCGGGTTCGACGTCAAGTACGGTCTGACCCAGAACCTCACCGCCGACTTCACCTACAACACCGATTTCGCGCAGGTCGAGGTTGACGAACAGCAGGTCAATCTCACCCGTTTCAGCCTGTTCTTCCCTGAGAAGCGCGAATTCTTTCTGGAGGGGCGCGGCACGTTCGATTTTGGCCGCGGTGCGCAATTCGGCGGCGGTGGGGCTCCGGGCGGCAGCGGCCGACCTGGATCGGGCGGATTTGGCGCCGGTTCCGCCCCGACCATTTTCTTCAGCCGTCGAATCGGCCTCGAATCAGGAAACACAGTGTCCATTCTCGGGGGCGGCCGCCTGACCGGCAAGGTCGGCGATTTCAGCGTCGGCGCCCTCAACATCCAGACCGATGACGTGCAAGGCGATGACATTTCGGACTCGGGCATCCGTGGCACCAACTTCACCGTGCTCCGCGTCAAACGCGACATCCTCCGCCGCAGTAGCGTCGGCGGCATCTTCACGAACCGGTCGATCTCGGTCGACGGCGACGAGTCGAACCAGGCCTTTGGCGTAGACGGCACGTTCTCGTTCTACGACAACGTCAACTTCAACGGCTACT
>Ga0310121_10004382_pt1:5000-12469 | contig 12469 bp, 7 predicted proteins | sample CB27_Tmax_986_MG_FD_203504 | JGI IMG/M metagenome (GOLD analysis project Ga0310121, IMG submission 203504) | Marine microbial communities from Western Arctic Ocean, Canada - CB27_Tmax_986 | ecosystem: Environmental > Aquatic > Marine > Oceanic | place: Canada: Western Arctic Ocean... | reverse complement strand
AGTAATAGATCCAGTAGTAGAAAATATACTGAAAGTAGTTCAGGCAGAAATAGCCCGCCGTAAGCAGCATCAGGGTGCGCTCGGTGAGCAGCCGACGCCAAGGAGACGGACCCTCTCGCCGCACACCCGCCGCGGCGACGCCCGGGATCGCCAACCCGCACTCCTCAGGATGATCGCGCGCATACCATTGCCACACGCCGTACAGCACGACCGTCGCAATCGCCGCCCAACCAAACGACCAACGCCAACCAACGGCCCCAATCATCGCCGCGAATAGAACCGGTGAAATTGCCCCGCCCAACGGCGCGCCGCTGATGATGATCGCCTGCACCCGCGCCACCCCCGACGCGGGAAACCACGACGCCGTCATCCGCCCCAGCGCCGGATACAGTGGCGCCGTGCAGACACCAAACAGAAACCGGATGATCAGCAGCAACGCCACCACGCCAAACGCCGCACCCAACCAAGCGCCCCCGGTCAACCCCGTCAGTCCCGTGAAGAGTGCCGTCCCGATCCCTGCCACGAGCAGCACCTTTTTTGGGCCGCGCCGATCCGCCAGCCGTCCGCCCGGCGCCATGAAAATCGCATAGCTCACGATGAACGCCGAATACACCGTGCCCATGCCCGTTTCCGAGATCTCGAAGTCCTTCATGATCTCCGGCCCGGCAATCGACATAATCGTCCGGTCGAAGTAACTCATCGTGCTCAAACCGAACATCAGCGCCACAGCGCCAATCTGCCGGCGGGCAACAGGGACTTCGTTAGCTTCGGTTTCCGTCAAGGTGTGGACATTGTATCCAGCCCGGCATGCCGCGGCCCAAGCAGACAATTCCAGACCCAGAAACAGAGCCGCGACTGTAAAGGAGCGGGCCCGCGGGCACAGCTAGCGGAAAACCCAAGCGACCAGTCCCAGAACACCCGTAGCGTGGATCTCGGTTTTGAGATCTGCGGCCTTTCCTTCGACCCATTCAATCCGCCACGCAACAAGTCACGGAAAACACCTTCACTTGCGAAAATCGCTACCCTAACCCCGGAACCCGCCATGCCAATCGAATGGGCCACCATTTCTGCCGTCGTCCTTCCATTTCTCAAGGACTACATCCGCGACCGTGCAAAACAACTCGCCAGACAAAAACTTGACGACACTTTCAAGAACATCACCACCAAAGACACCCTAACCAAACTCAACGAAACCTTCACCGACCGCTTCAGTAAAGAACTCGACAGCGCTATCGATCTCCCTACCCTCGAAGCCGAACCCTACCAGCAAGCTCTCAAAGCCTTCCTCCGAAACCACGCCGTCCAGGACCTTCTCCAGGCCCCCCTCGACGGCCAGTCGCCCGTCGACTGGAAACTCCTGCGCGGCACCTGGGAAGAGTTCTACCTCCCCGGCGGCGAGCAGCTCATCCCTCTCCCCGAAGACTTCGATTGGGCGAAGGTCGCCAAGCTTTAAGACAAAGCCGTCGGACGCATCGCGGGACCCGCACGCGCCTTCGACCTCCCCCGCTACGCCCGCTCCGTCAAAGAAGCCTTCGCCCACCTCCAACTCGCTCCGCTCACTGATGACTGGACCTACTACCAGTGCGACCGCGCCGTGCGCCTCGAAACCATCTACGTTCCCCAGTCGGTCAAGCAGGCCCTGCCACCCCGCGACGTCACCCGTGACTATCTCCAACAGCTTAAGAAGGAAAAGCGTGCCGACGGCTTCGAAGTCGACGAGGAACAGGCCGAGCAACGCAAGCAGGAATACGCCGAACTCAGCACCCGCCCACTGATGGAAGTCGTCGACGACCTCGCCCAGCAGCGGCTCGTCATCCTCGGCGACCCGGGCCTCGGCAAATCAACCCTCCTCAAGCACTTGGCCCTACGTTGGGCCGAGCATCCGGGCAGCAATCCTCTTCCCCTCTTCATCGAACTCCGCCAGGCGATGCGCGAGAAGCGCGAACGCATCTTCCTCGACTACCTGGAGAACGGCAAGCGCGCTACCTGTTGCCTTCCGAAAAACGAGCTCGACCAATACCTGAAGGACAACGACTCCCTCATCCTCTTCGAGGGTCTTGACGAGGTCACCGAAGGCGATCGCACCGACACCGTTGCCGCCATCACCCGTTTTGCCACCGACTATCGCCGCGCCCGCGTCATCGTCACCACGCGGATTCACCGCTATTCGACGGGCTCCAAAAACCCGGAAACGTTTCGCGACGCCGGCTTCGAGCAGTTCACCATTCAGGACTTCGAGGAGGCTGAAATCGGCCGATTCATCGACGTTTGGTACCAGGCCGCTTTCAGCAACCTCGCCGACCGCGAGCGCTATCAGTCCCGCTTGGAGGACGCCTTAGAGGACTCCCCCGCTATCCGCGAGCTAGCTGCCAACCTGCTCTTGCTCACGATGATGGCGATCCTAAGCCGTACCCAGGACCTGCCGCGCGACCGCGGCGACCTCTACGAGAAGTGCGCCGAGCTACTGCGCAAGAACTGGGATCTGGAAAAGTTCGAGGAGCTCAAGGAGAGGAAGGAAGCCCGCGACATCAAGGACAAGCTCGGTCCCCGTCAGAAGATGCGCATCCTGGAGCGCGTCGCCGCCGCCAGGGAGGACGAGCAGACCGGCCTTCGCGGCAACCTCATCTCCGAAGACAAGCTCAAGTCGATCGTCGAAGACGAGCTGAAACAGCTCGGCGTCGACGAATGGTGGACCGTCGCCGATGACCTCATCTGGATGCTCTAGGAACGCAATTTTATGCTCGCCTACATGGGCGATCGCCAGTATGCGTTCGTTCATCGCACGTTCCTCGAATACTTCCGCGCTCGTGACCTCAAGTACCAGCTTGAGAAGACAAAAGACTTCACGATCGACGATCTTCGCCGCTTCTACCGCGATGGTTGGCCGCAAGAGGAATGGCGTGAAGTCCTACGCCTGCTTAGTGGGCTCATCGGACCAGAGCACGCGGGCGCCTGCTCCGATGAGCTTCTACGACAAGAAAACAGTGAGAACGGCCACCAGGCGGTGGTCCTTGCGGCCCAGTGCCTGCAGGAAGTCCGCGAGGAAGGGCTTGTCCATGATGTTCGGGCAAAGGTGCGTGCTCGGCTCGAAGCTCTCACTGGTTACGACCTCCCCTACTACTCCCGGCGGTACGATTGGAAAGCGCAGCAAGAAGTTACTCGAGTACGAACAACAGCGGTCCAGGGGTTGGCGCGGGGTTGGAAATCCGACCCCGACACCGTCGTCTTGCTCAAACAACGTGCCGCCCAGGATGACAGCGGGTCGGTCCGGCAAGCGGCGGTCCGGGAGTTGGCGCGGGTCTTCCAATCCTACCCCGACACCGTCGTCTGGCTCAAACAACACGCCGCCCAGGATGACAACGAGTCGGTCCGGCGAGCGGCGGTCCAGGAGTTGGCGCGGGTTGGAAATCCGACCCCGACGTTCAGCGCTTTCTCGCCGACCTCGAAAAGCGCCAAGCCGCCGGCTCGACCTAACGACCCCAATCCAATCCAGCCCTTGGCGCCCTTGCGGTTTTGCGTCTTGGCGAGAAACGCCTTTCCCTCGCAACCCGAGTCACAACAACTCCAACCCAACCCTATCAACCACTTAGCTCCCAGTGCACCCGAAAAACTTGACACCACATGATAGGTTCAAACCAAGGCCGGTAAGGATCGTTCACCGTAACGACTTTGCCCGTGCCTGGCTAGGACAGTGCAAGTTGCCATGCGCTCGTGAGGGATCCCCCGCGGACCCGACTCGCAGCGTCGATCGAGACAAGGGTGTATCGGGGGCGGTCCGCCCAAAATGTCAAGATCGCGCCAAAGGTCGACCGCTCAACTTTCACCTTCGGCTCTGTTGAGGTGAAACCACTGAGGACGAACCAGCAGAGCCAAACTGAGGCGCCTCAGTTCTTTTCTTGTTCGGCCAGACAATATCCTTGACACACATTCAGCGGACAGCCAAGCAACAGAGCCATGGGTGTCAACCCATGGGTGCCGCGCCCACAGGCGCGGCCATCCGCGGCCTTTCCCACCCCCATGCCAAGACCCGTCTCACCACCAGAGGTGACGCGGGCCTCCCAGCCGGCAGGGCCGACATCCGTGTTGGCCGAAACTCCCCCAGCCCGACACAACCCAGAGAAGCCAACGAACCCAAGCCCCAAAGGGGTGGCCAGAAAGTAGCCCACGGTGGAGCCGAAGGCGGAACCGTGGGTAAGCCCCAACAATGGAGCGAACCCCGCAAGGGTGACAGGTGGCCGCACCACCAACTACCCAAAGCCCCCGCCAACCGGCCCTTCCGCATCGGTCGAAGCCTCCGCAAACTCCATCCGCCTGACAGAATCTGCCAAAATCGGCCGGTCCACCCAAAACACGAATCAAGGACGATCCACAATCATGACCCAGGCCGGACTCCGCCCCACCTCATACGTCCCCAGCCGCTCCAACGCACCGCTCACCGCATCCCGCCGAAACGTCGCCAACTTGCCCGACCCCTGACCTGCCGCCACCATATACCTTCCCGACGGATCGATGTTGAACGACCGCGGTGTCGCCTCCGTCGGATACCACCCGGCTGCCTCCAGCCGTCCCGACTTGCCGTCCACCCGGAACGCCGCGATCGAATCATGGCCCCGGTTCGAGACGTACACGAACCGTCCGTCGGCCGTCGCTTCCACATCCGCACAAGTGTTCTTCTCGGAAAAGTCAGCCGGAAGCGTCGGAAGCGTCTGCACCGCCGTGAGAGTGCCCGATGACGAATCGAACCCATACACTGTCACGCTGCTTCCCATCTCGTTCGCTGTGTAAGCCACCGGCAGGGCGGGATGAAAGTAGATGTGCCGCGGCCCCGCGCCCTCAGGAGTCCCGGTCGCCGTCGGTGGATCGTTCGCGGTGAGCCGGCCCGCCTCGCCGTCCCAACGAAACTGGTACACCGCGTTCGGCCCCGTGTGCGGAACGAACCCAAATCGCCCGCTCGGGTCCAGCCGGATGCAGTGCGCGTTCTTCGCCGTGTCAATCACCTGCAACGGCTCAGCCGACAGCGCGCCGTCCGCCGCGATCGAATGTACCATCACCTTGCCCGCGCCATAGTAGGCCGACAGCAGATACCGCCCCGATGGGTCCGGCAGCACGAACGGCGACGACTCGCCGGGCATCGTCAGGTGCCCGACGCTCAGCATGCCCGTTGCCCGGTCCACATCCAAGGTGGCCAGCTTGCCACCCGAACGTAGCGCCGCAAAGAACTTCGGCCGGTTCGGGTGCTCCCAGATCGGCCCCGGCGCGCCGTCGACGTCGAGGGACCCCGCCGCTTCCAGCCCGCCCGTCTTCTCATCGAGCCGGAAGATTGCAATCCGCTTCTCCCCGCTCACCGATACATAGACCAACATCTCAGCCCAAGAAGCAACCTGCGCCATCATCAACATCAACACCAAGCCCACAAAACGATTCATAAGCTGGATAGTAGGGGAACGAGGCGCGTATGTAAATGTGCGCCCGTGTGGACGCAGCCGGCGGACCGGGCCTCACTTCATCACCGTGTACACTGACCAAGAGGCAAGGGAATCAACAAATGACCAAAGCAATCCACCGCATCATCACCACACTGGCGCTCATCGCCCTCACGCAGGCCGCTCTCTGGGCGCAGTCCGGCATCACGAAGTACGTGCGCTACTCGCAAGGCGGCAACACCTCCTACGGCATCCTCGACGGCCAGACCGTCCGCGAGTTGGACGGTGACTTCCTCTACGGCGGAAGCCCGACCGGTAAGACCGTTCCGCTATCCAGCGTGCGGCTCGAGATCCCACTTGATCCGATAAAGATCTCAAAGGTCCTGGGCGTCGCGTTGAACACCGACATGCCCGGGGGCCCGCCGCTGCACGTGCGCCACCCGCGCTTTTTCGCCAAGATGCCGACGTCGCTCAACCGCCACGAAGGCGGCGTCGAGCTTCCGCCCGAAGCGATGAACCTCAACTTCGAAGGCGAACTCGTCATCATCATCGGCAAGAAGGGCCGGCATATTTCCGTCGATGACGCCGAAGACCACATCTTCGGCTACAGCGTCGGCAACGACTTCAGCGAGAACACCTGGTACAAGGAGCTTGCGCAGCTCAAAGAGCCCACCCGCCTGATCTCAAAGGGTACCGACACCTGGGCCTGCCTCGGCCCGGTGATTGCCAAAGGTGTCGATTGGCGCGACCTTGATATTGAGGTCCGGCTGAATGGCGAGACGGTGGCGAAGGGCACTTCGAAATATATGAGGAACGATGTCCGGGAGCTCGTCAGCTACATCAGCCGCTACATGACTCTGCTGCCCGGCGATGCCATCTACGTCGGAACTGTGGCCCCGCCCGTTCTGCCCGGCAAGCGTCACGAGATGCAGGTCGGGGACGTCCTCGAGGTTGAAATTGAAGACATCGGCCTGCTCCGCAACAAGATCATCCCAATGGACGTTCCGTAGGCGGGGAGGTCAGCGGACTTTGATTGGCTCGATCCGGCCGAGAGGAACTTCCATCAGGTCTTCGCCAAAGATAATCTGGCTATCGAAGACTTCCGCCGCTTCGTGAAGAACTTTTTCTCGTATGCCGGGGCGCTCAAGCTGCTCGGTGATGTGAACGAGCACTAACGTCTTGACGCCGGCGTCCTTTGCGGTTCGGGCGGCATCGAGATGCCCCGAGCAACAGCCCGTGATGCGGGGATCATCCACGAGTCCGTTGATCATGTGGCACATGTGGAGAAGCACGTCGGCGCCTCGTGACAGCTCGGTCAGGCTCGATGTAGGCGCGGTATCTCCACCGAAGACGATCGACGTATCCGGTGTATTCAGGCGGTACGCCAAGCAAGTCAGGTAGGGCTGGCAGTGGACAACCTCTGCCACCTGCACGCTCCAACTATCGCGATCGACCACGTCGCCGTCGCTGACCTCCGTCACTTCCGGCACAGGTGGCCGGCGCGGTAGGACACCACCCCGCATCTCGTAAACGAAATGGCTGCCGGGATGCAAGGTACGGCCAGCCAGATCAGGGCCGTACACGCCATCCTTACCGAAGAGCTGCTCAGTCATGCGCGCTGCGGGTGCGGGCGCAATGACCTGCAGTTCAGGAATCTTGCCAGACCCCTGGTCCCATCGATTGAGCACCAGGTAGCCGTAATCAACGCAATGATCGTAGTGCAGGTGCGTCAGAAACAGATGGCTCAGCGCCGTCGACGACACACCTGAGCGCAGGAGTCGCCTCACCGCGCCCGGGCCACAGTCAAACATAAGCGACTCGCCGTCAAGTTCAACGAGATAGCTCGATCCGGCGCGATGAGTCAGCGGAGCGGGCGTGCCGGTTCCGAGTAGTGTTAGCTTCATGAGTCAATTCTAAGCTGCCACCTTAGCAGGATCGGCATCGGCTTGATTCCCCGACGAGGGCGTGGCTGCGCTAGAATCTTGCTGGACTTCCAAGGAGATTTGCTGATGACCCGCTTGCTGTTCGTTTTGTTTGCCTTTGTTT
>Ga0310121_10004380_pt1 | contig 12474 bp, 7 predicted proteins | sample CB27_Tmax_986_MG_FD_203504 | JGI IMG/M metagenome (GOLD analysis project Ga0310121, IMG submission 203504) | Marine microbial communities from Western Arctic Ocean, Canada - CB27_Tmax_986 | ecosystem: Environmental > Aquatic > Marine > Oceanic | place: Canada: Western Arctic Ocean | collected... | reverse complement strand
GATCTCGATTCAGCCGGCCGCCAATGCCATCCAGCGCGAAGGCACCTCCCGCAAACTCGATGTCGTCTGCAACGTCGACGGCCGCGACCTGGGCAGCGTGGCTCAGGAAATCGAACGACGTGTCCTAGCTGAAGTGACCTTCCCCGAAGGCTACCACCCGAAGTTCCTCGGCGAGTACGCCGAAGCACTGGCGTCACGGCAGCGGCTGCTGAGCCTGAGTGGTCTCTCGCTGCTCAGCATCCTGCTGCTGCTGCATTCGGACTTCGGATCGATGCGGCTGGTGTGGCTGGTGTTTCTGACACTCCCGTTCGCACTGATCGGTGGCGTCGCCGGCGCGTTCCTCGGAGGCGGCATCATCTCGCTCGGATCGCTGATCGGGTTCATCACCGTGCTCGGAGTCGCCGCTCGAAACGGCATCATGCTGGTGGATCACTACAGGCACCTGCAGCGCGAAGAAGGTGTCCCCTTCGGTGTGGAACTGGTCATGCGCGGGGCCGCCGAACGACTCGCGCCCATCCTCATGACCGCCCTGACAACAGGACTCGCACTGGTGCCGCTGGTCTTCACCGGGAATACACCCGGTCAGGAAATCGAGTACCCGATGGCGTTTGTCATCCTCGGAGGACTCGTGACCTCAACCCTGCTCAACCTCTTCGTGCTCCCACCCCTGTTCGCACGCCTCGGAAACGTCGACCCATCTGAAGGACAGTCGGACCCGCAATCGCACGCCGACCCGGCCGACCCGGCCCCCTGACGACACGCCCTCTCCCTCCTCACCAACCTCCGACGCCCTGCTGAATGGGTCGGGTCTGTCGGGTTGAACGCCATGGCTGGGGTGGAGAGACTGGAGACGGTGTTCGAGTCGGGGGGAAACGTGATGCGAGTTCTTCTGGTGTTGCTGCTGATCGGGTTCGCTGGGTGTGGTGGCAATGCTTCGCCGCCTGGTGAAGGTGAGGGTCCGCCGACACCACGGGACACTCCCGCGAACATCGACGAGCCAACTGTTGAAGCTGCTGAGGCTGACCTGAAGCAGAAGGCCGTGCCGAAGTCGGGACCAGCATCCGAGGTCGCTACAAGCAAGAGTCCCTCGTCCCAGTCAGAGCCGGACTCTGGGTCGCAACCCGACAGCAACCGCGATCCCTCCACCGCAGCTTCGGAGAAGCCTACCCAGACCGGGGTGGAAACGAGTTTCCGTGGGCTGGCCGATTCCACACCACCGGAACTCGCCTGGAAGGCCACCACGATCGAAGAGCACAACGCATGGCACACGGCGTTTCAGACGAAAATGATCGAGGTTCTGGGGCGGATGCCTGATCGGGTGCCTCTGAAGGTGAAGTGGATCGAAAAGAAGCAGTTCGAGACGTTCACGCGGCACAAGATCTACATTCAAACCGAACGGACCTACTGGTGCCCGGTCTACTTCCTGGTGCCGCACGAGCTCAAGGAGCGCGCACCAGCGATCGTCTGTCTCCACGGACACGACGGCGTCGTCCCGTACCTGGGAGAGGGAAGAAAGTCTGGCGAGCCGCGGCCGGTGCTCGCTCGCGATTTCGCCCGCTTTTTTGCCGAACACGGATACGTGACGGCGGTGCCGATCGTCCGCGGATGGAACGAGACGGCTGGATACCAGGACCCCCAGGGAGGATCTGTCAAACGCAGCTGCCAACACGTCACCATGAACAGCGTGCTGTTGGGCATGTCGCCGGCCGGACTGCGGTGCTGGGATGCCATGCGGGTGATCGACTTTCTCGAGACCCAGGACATGGTCGATTCGAAGCGAATTGGCCTGGCCGGCCTCTCCGGCGGCGGCACCCTGTCACTCTACCTGCCGATTCTCGACCAGCGCGTGAAACTGGTCATGCTGGCAGGCATCTTCTCATCCTACCGCAACTCGTTTTTCGCCATGAATCACTGCATCTGCAATTGCCTGCCCGGCGTCATGCAGTACGGCGAGATGTCCGACGTGGTCTCGCTGCACGCCCCTCGGCCCGTCCTGCTCATCAATGGCATGCGAGATGAGAGTGCCCCGATTGCCGACGCTCGCCAGGGACTCGAACAGCTGAAACGCGTCTATACCCTGCTGGGCGTGCCCGAGAGAATCGAAGCGGACTTCTTCGACGGCCCGCACGAGTGGTCAAACGGAAAAACGCTGGAATTCCTTGCCAAGCACTTTGGGAAGTAGCCCCGAGGACATCGCGACACGTCTCCCGGCCCCCCCCAACAGGGCACCCGACATGAAGAGCTCATCGTTTGCCATTGTGATCGCCGTGTTCCTCATGGCGATCACCCCGGTCGGGATCTTCGCACCGAAGGCCTACGTCGAGGGCTGGCAGGCGTTCGCCCAGTTGACTCCGCTGTGCCACGCGACTGCCCTCATCTGGGTCGTGATGGGCGTGTTGGTACTGACAAGGCCGGCGGACAGGAAGTCGCTCACCGAGCGGTTTGTGCGAGTGCTCGCCTGCCTGGGCCTCATCAAGTCACTGGCGATTCTCTGGGTTCCCGGATTCCTGCCCACGGCAATCGACTGGGTGACATCGCTGCCGGATTGGGCCATGAGACTGGGCAGCCTCTGCGACTTCAGCTTCGGAGTGCTGATGCTCTGGACGGCACGACTGCTGATTCGGGCAGAATCCCGCTCCGAAGACGACTCCGCCGACTGAACCGTTGGCCGAGAGCCGATGCCGGTACGCCTCTCGGTCATTTCCGCGGGCGGCTTCCCCCATTTCGCACCACGCACGACGGCGTCTCGGCAGCGGCTGAATCCTGCAGCGGCCACTTCCGTTCTCAGCGACGCGAGTCGATAATCGACCGGCACGCATGAGCGAGTGAATGCTGTCAACGCGGACGAGGTTGCCGATGTCGAAGACTCTGATGCTGTCGGGATGGCTGCTGCTGCTGGGTGTCTCGGCCGCACCAGCCACCGCACCAGCCACCGCACCAGCCACCGCACCGGCACCCGCGGCCAAGCCCACCAGCGGTCCGCTCGTTACCAGGTGCTGCCGCGAGGGCAACGTGGCCTTCGGTCGGACGACCAGGGCCAGCAGCCAAGAGACCTCCAAGAAGAACTTCGCCCGGCACGCCGTCGACGGGGACCCCACGACCCGCTGGTGTGCGGCCGATGGCCAGAGTGGACAGACCTGGCAGGTCGAACTCGGCAAGGCTCAGCACGTCAAGTCGCTGAGAATCCACTGGGAACTGGCCGGCTCGGCCTACCGCTACCACGTCGAAAGCTCCGCCGAGGGAACCCGCTGGCAGAAGATCGTCGACCACTCGAAGAACAAGAAGGTCGCCCGCATCGTCACTCACACCGTCGATGCACCGGGAACCCGGTTCCTGAGAGTCCGCTTCCTGGGCTCGAGTACCGGCAAGTGGGCCAGCTTCTGGGAATTCGAAGCGGGCACCAAGACACTGCCGCCGCTGCCCAGGGCCCTGACCCATCCGGCCGCCGCAGGCCAATCGTCGCTCGCCGATGTCACCGCTCCGAAGGACGTCCAGGTCACACTGTTTGCCAAGCCGCCTGAGGTCAATTACCCGGTCTGCCTGGCCGCCGCGGCCGACGGGACGGTTTTTGTCGGAGTCGACCGGCAAGGGTCACTCGGCAAGAAACCCGGAGAAGGCTTCGTGCTCAGGCTCCGCGATACCGATGGCGACGGGGCCGCCGACAAGATCAACCGCTTCGCCACGATGGATCACCCGCGTGGCCTGTTCTTCGACAACCACAAGCTGTGGGTGCTGCACCCACCGCTGTTGAGCGTCTTTCACGACGACGACCACGACGGCACGGCCGATCGCAGCGAGGTGCTGATCTCAGGAATCACCACCGACCAGTTGCACAAGCGAGGTGCCGACCACACCACCAACGGCATCCGCATGGGGATCGACGGCTGGATCTACATCGCCGTGGGAGACTTCGGATTCGTCAAGGCCACCGCCGCCGATGGACGCACGATGACCCGCCGCGGCGGCGGGGTGCTGAGAGTTCGACCCGACGGCAGTGAAATGGAAGTCTACTCGTGGGGCCTGAGGAACATCGTCGATGTGGCCGTCGATCCGTTCATGAACCTCTTCACCCGCGACAACACCAACGACGGAGGCGGCTGGGACATTCGACTCAGCCACCTGCACCAGTCGGGCCGATACGGCTACCCGTCGCTGTACCAGAAGTTCTCCGACGAGATCATGCCGCCGTTGGCCGACTACGGCGGAGGCAGCGGATGTGGCAGCCTGTTCGTGCACGACCTCCGCTGGCCAGGGAAATACGGCAATACGCTCTACACCTGCGACTGGGGCCGCAGCGAGGTCTACCTGCACAACCTGCCCCGCAACGGAGCCAGCTTCACCACTCACCAGCAAACCTTCCTCAAGATCCCCCGCCCCACAGACCTCGACGTCGACGGCAGCGGACGGATGTATGTCGCCAGTTGGAAGAACGGAAAGTTCAACTACGGCGGACCCGACGTCGGCTTCGTGGTGCAGGTCACCCCCAGGGGCTTCGTGCCCCGGCCCTTCCCGGTACTGGCCACCCAGACCGACCAGCAACTCGTCAACCACCTCGCCTCACCCAGTGCCGTCTATCGCCTGCACAGCCAGTTGGAACTGCTGCGACGTGGGCCCGGCCAGGGACGCATCGAACGGGTCACGCGACTGGCCGCCGACAAGACGGCCAAGGTCCACTCGCGAGCCGCCGCGGTCTTCACGCTGGGACAGTTCGACCACCACAGCGTCGTGTCGCGGTTGCTGCAACTGGCCGAACCGGGCCAGGCTCGCGAATTCGCGCTTCGGGCACTCACCGACCGACGCGGACGACTCGAACACATTCCCACACCACCACTGGTCGCTGCACTCGAGGATCCCAACCCGCGGGTCCGAGCCCAGGCACTGATCAGCCTGGGCCGCCTGGGACGCAAGGAAACCGCCTCGGCCATCCTGCCTCTGACCCGCCGAGATACCAGCCGGAAAGCACCCTCGGGGACGCCCCCGCACAAGCAACCCGACCCGGGACGAGTGATCCCCCACCTGGCCGTCCGGGCACTGGTCGCCATCGGCAACGTCGAACTGCTGCTGGGGGCCGTCGAGGGACCCGACCACGCCGGTGCCCTGTGGGCCTTGAAATCGCTGCACGACGCGAAGACCGTTACGGGTCTGATCGCCAAGCTCAGCACACTCAGAGATGACGAGCGGCGACAGGCCACTCTGACCACGCTGGTGAGGTTGTATCACCGCGAGGGCGACTACACCGGCGACTGGTGGGGCACCCGGCCCGATACCAGCGGCCCCTACTACGACCGAACACCCTGGGCCGCCAGCAAGGCCATCGCCGGAGTGATTCGTACCGTGATCGCCGACGGTGACCCGGTCGCCTCAAAACACCTGCTCGCCCAGTTGACTCGGCACAAGGTCCAGATCAAGGGGCTGCCGCAGCCGAGCAAGGTGGCCAACACCATCGACGCCAAGCCGCTGGTCCTGAAAAAAGCAGACCCCAACGACAAGAACCAAATCGCCAACCGGGACCTGAAACAGGTCATCGCCGAAACACTGAAAACTCGCGGTAACGTGGCCCGAGGTGAAAAACTCTTTACCGCCCAATCGTGCATCCGTTGCCACACCACCGCCAATGGACAGAAACCCAAGGGGCCGCACCTGGTGGATATCGGCCGAAGATCCAAGCCGGCCGAACTGGTGCTCTCGATCCTCAAGCCCAGCGACAAGATCACACAGGGATTCGATACCTACGTCTTCGCCACGACCGAGGGCAAACTGGTCACAGGGTTCGTGTCGCGTGAGAGTGCCCGGGAGGTCGAGATTCGGCAACTGACCGGATTGCCCGTCACGCTGCCCAAGACGAACATCGAGGAACGCGTTCGTCAGAAGACATCGATGATGCCCGACGGCATGGTGGGCAATCTCACCGCCAGCCAAATGGCCGACCTGATGGCCTACCTGCAATCACTGAAATGAGACACACCGGGAATGCAACATGGCAGACGCACCACTGAGCCCCGATGACATGCTCGAGTCCGCTGCGACGGACGACTCGACACCGGCCGCCGGCAACAGGATCACGACCGGTCGGATCGTCACCTGGATCCTGATCGCCGCGCTCGCCGCGGTGACCGGCCTCGAGGCCGTCGCCAAGTTCGGCTATGACGGCACCCTGCAGGCCCTCGAAGCTCTCAATATCGATGCCTCCGACACCGGTGTCGAACTGGCCGAAGTCGACCAGGGCATCTCGGGCTGGACCAGCCGCGAAGTCGCACCCAGCGGAGTGATCGTCATCCGCTGGGTCAGCCTGCTGAAGGACTACGAGGTGCGGTTGGTTCCCGAACCCCAACACCAGGGCCGCATCGCCGGCTTCGAAACTCCCGATGCCGCGGTCGCCGAAATCGAGGCCCCCTCGCTGCCCCCGGGATTCGTACTCGGAGAACTCCCTCCCAATCCCTCCTCCGCACCCGCCGCTGGAGGCAAGGGACTCGGCGACGCACTCAAGATCCCCCCACCGGCCGTCAAGAAACTGTCGGCTCCACCACGAAAGCCCGACACGAAGAGCAAAGATAAGAAGAACGAGGATAAGAAGAACAAAGACAAGAAGAACAAGGACAAGAACGCCGCGGGCAACTAGCTCTCGGACAACAACCCCGGCCCAGCCGTTCATCGCACGATGTCGATTCCGGCTAGGACGATCCCCGAGGCGAGCCTAGAATGCGGCCATGCTCGCCAGTTCTCTCAATTGCCAAACTCGGGGTGTGACCCGCCGAGGGTGCCGGGCCGTGTCAGCCTGCGGCACACTCCTGCTGGCGACCGCCCTGCTGTGTGCCCCGGGATCGGCCGCCGCTCAGCCCACCAGTCGGCTCGAGCTGTTCCGTGCTCAGCACGACCAACTCCGCAAGGACCACCTGGCCGCTCTCGACAGGATCCGGGCATTCTGCGTCGCTCAGAAACTCGAACAGGGAGTCCAGGCGGTCGAGACGGCGATCGGGCAGGCGACAAGCAAGCCGGCCACCAACCTGGAACTTCCCGATCAGGTCGCCGCTGATCTCTCGCCCGACCTGCCCGCGCTCAAGCGACAATGGCAGAGCCAACTCCGCACCCAACGACGCAAGTACGCCCAGGCACTGTTCGTGCTCAGCCGACGTGTGCTCAAGTCCGGGTTCACCAGCTTCGCCTACGACCTCGTCCGAGAAACCACCTCCAGCGACCCCGACTCACGACCCGCCCGCTTACTGCTCGGATTCGTTCGCTCGGGCAATCGCTGGGTCACTCCGTTTGCCGCAGCACAGCTGAGGCGGCGGCATGTCCGGCACGACAAGTTCGGCTGGCTGCCGGCCTCGCATGTCGAGAAGTACGAATCGGGACAACGCTTCTTCAAGCGACGCTGGGTCTCGGTCGAACGCGAAGCGGAACTCCGCCGCGATTTCCGAAACGCATGGGAAGTCCGTACCGATCACTTCCTGGTCCGCACCAACCACAGCCTCGAAACAGGCGTCGAGCTGGCCGAGAGCCTCGAGACCTTCTACCGGTTCTTCCATTCGACGTTCGCCGGCTTCTTCAAGACTCCCGAACAGATCCAGACCCTCTTCGATGGAACCAGCCGGGTGACCGGCAGCCGATCTCGCACTCCGCCTCGACCCCACGTGGTCCACTTCTATCGAGATCGCGACGAATACCGCCGCACGCTCAAGCTGCGGATCCCCCAGATCGATATCACCAACGGGCTGTACATGCCCGAGGACCGTATCGCCTATTTCTTTCACGGTGAACCGGTCGATCGGATGTTCCCCCGAGCGACGCTGTTCCACGAGGCCACTCACCAACTGCTCTACGAGAGCCAGTCGCGACAACGGCCGATCGCCCACGATGCGAACTTCTGGATCATCGAGGGCTTTGCCTGCTACATGGAGTCGTTTCAGCCATCCCCATCCGGGTACCGCATCGGGAATCCGAACTACGTGAGATTCCACTGGGCGCGGCACCGGGTGCTCAAGCAACAGTACTACATCCCGCTGAAGACTTTTGCGTCGATGGGGATGCGCGAGTTTCAGACCGATCCCAATATCTCGAGGAACTACTCCCAGGCCTCGGGCCTGGCCCACTTCCTGCTGCACCACGACAGTGGCCGCTATCGCGACGCACTGATCAGGCACCTCTCGGAGATCTATACCCCGGGTCGTCGCGTTTCGATTTCATCGCTCGAGACGCTGACCCGAGTCGACACCGTTGAGCTCGATCGGCAGTACCGCCGCTACCTGGCCCGTCAGCAGTCGCGGCTCTCATCGACCCGCGAGCGGACCCCCCGCCAGTAGACGTCCTGCCCGACGCTGCGGGTCTCGAGACATTCCAGGTTGGCCGCCTCGGGGACCTGAGACAGGCCCTGGCCACCCACCGCCCCCAACGCCGCTCGACCACCCAGTAGCTTGGGAGCCAGGAACACGTGGGCCTCGTCGATGAGACCCCCGTCGGCCAGGCTTCCCAGGACCTCGCTGCCACCCTCGACCAGCACGTTGCTCCAACGCCTGATCCCGAATTCCCCCAACAGGCCGTGGAGATCGATCCGCCCCGCCTCATCGCACGCCGCCGGGAACACGTCGACTCCAGCCGCCGCCAACGCCGCCACTCTCTGGGAATCGGCCGCCTCAGCACAGCAGACCATCACCGGCACCTCCCCGGCGGTGCGGACCAGTTGTGAGTCCAGAGGCAGACGGGCGTGGGAATCGAGTACCACGCGAGTGGCAATCCGCGGACCCGGCGGACGGGCCGTCAGTAACGGATCGTCGGCCAGGGCCGTGCCGATGCCGACCACCACCGCGTCAACCCGCCCACGCAACTGGTGGACCAGGCCTCGAGACTCCTCGCCCGAAATCCACTGAGACTCGCCGCCCGACGTGGCGATGCGTCCGTCGAGCGTCATCGCCCACTTGGCGTGAACCCACGGCCGCGACGTCGAAACCAGGTGCAGGAACGGAGCATTGAGACGCCTGACCGAATCGGCCGCCACGCCGACCTCAACCTCGAGACCCGCCTCGCGGAGCATCGCAAGCCCACTGCCGTCGGCGTGCGGCGAAGGGTCCTCGATCCCTACCACCACGCGGGCCACGCCCGATGCCAGCACGGCGTCGGTACACGGTGGGGTCTGGCCGTGATGGCAGCACGGTTCCAGCGTCACGACCAGCGTCGCACCACGAGCTCGTGGGCCGGCGGCCGCCAGAGCCTCGACTTCGGCATGAGAACCGCCAAAGACCCCGTGCCATCCCTCGCCCAGGACCCTCAAACCCGAGTCGATCACCACCGCTCCCACCGCCGGGTTCGGCTCGACATGACCCACGCCCCGGGCGGCCAGGCCCACCGCGTGTGCCATCACCTCTTCGAGGGTTTCGAACGACTCGGTCATGCCGGTGTGCCCGCGTCGAGACGGAAAGAGGCCCCGAACTCAGTCCTGGCCGGGGACCCAGAGTGTCTTGGCACCGTCGCCCTCGCCACCACCCTCGCCACCACCTTCGCCACCTCCTTCAGGGGCCGGGGTGGGATCGCCTGGAGTCCACAGACCCGAGGAGGTCACGCTGCCTCCGTCGGTGGACCAGGGAGGAGTGATGTCGACCGCCTCGACCAACGCCTGCAGCTCCTCACGCAACTGGGGCAGCTTGCTGCCGTAGTCGGTCCAGAGCCGAGAGAGCAGGTCCCGCAGGCCGGGATCCTCGGGGTCCTGCAGACGCAGGTTCAATTCCCGCATCTCCAGCTGAAGAGTCTGCTCGAATTCGTTCTCCAGGCCCGCCGCCGCCTGGCGGGCCCGTGCCAACCACTCCAGCGCCGAGGCCCGGTCGTGCCGTACCTCGCACAGATCCGCCAGCGTCAAGGCCGCACGCAGGAAGTCCTCGCCCTGCTGCAGAGACTCCCGGCCGGTGTACTCGGTCAACACCCCAAACATCAGGCCGCTGTGATGCACCAACAGCGAACGGTTCAACAACATCACCAGGTAGTCGTCGTCGAGTGACCCGGGGACAACCCGCAGCAGGTCGCCGGTCGAGAGCATCGCCAGCTGGTCGTCCGATTCGACGACGATCGATGTGGGGTCGGGCAACTGCATCGCCTGGCGGAGGGCCGCCAGGTCCACCGTCAACAGGTTCTGTTCGCAACGTGACTCGAGCACCCGCAACGCTCCGGCCAACGCAGAAACCAGGTCCGCATCTCCGGCCGACTCCGAGGGTGTCTTGCCACCCAGGGCCGACAACGGGGTCGACGGCCAGATCTCGGTTACGAACTTCTCGACAAACTCCCGATGCAGCCGCCGTTTGACCCTTTCAGATGTCTTGGGAGCAAAGTGCCAGGTGGTGTAGAGGGCCGCGAACTCACGCGGGACCAGGTCGACAACCTGGTCGCGACCGTCTGCATCCCCGTCTGTCTCACCGGCGTCATCACCGGCGTCATCACCGGCATCATCCCCGTCCTCGTCCTCGCCAGCACCCTCGTACGCACGCAGCTCGTCACTCACCTCCCGCAACGCCGCCTCGGCCGCATCGATGTCCTCGCCACCCCGGGCGACCAGGTCGATCGAGGCGGGGGCCTCGTCTTCAGCCGCCTGCAGCATCAGTCGAGCCGCGACCAGGGGCACGGTCTCAAGCGTCAGCGATTCGGCCTCCGACGCCTCGACAACATCGCCACGGACCAGGTGGTACATCCCCACCGGAGCCCCTTCCTCGCCGGGACCGTCTTCGTCCACGCGGATGAACTGTTCGGAGGCATCGAGATCGGTGAGCCACTTCGAGACGTTTTCGATCTGGAAACGGCGATCGACCATCGGGACCGCGTCGTCGCGTTCGCCCAGCACCAGCAACTGCGCCAGGGCCTGGCACTCCTCGGCCCGGTCCGCGTCCCCGGCCAGCCCCGCCGCCGCCACCAGCGCTTCCGAAGCCGGTGTCGACTGGCCCGACCAGGCCAGGCACAGGGCCTGGTTGTATCGCAACCCGAAGTCGTCGGGACTCTCCCCGGCCAACAACTCGTACCGCCTTGACGCCTCACCCCAACACCCGCAGCCGGCGACCGCCGCAGGATCCTCGCCACCAGCCTCATCCAGCGAATAGACGCTGCGGAACAGATAGGGAATCTCACGAGTGCCGTCGAATTCGGCCAGCCGCCCGAAAATCGCCTGCTGCTGCTCGGACAATACCGCCGACTGTAACGCCAGCACCAGGTGCTGACGCGATGCCATCAACTCGCCGTGCATCCGCATCCAGGCCGCCACGCCCAATGCCAGGTTGCCCGCCATGTCGGGCCGCACCGTCGCACAGCGCCGGAACGCACACTCGATCTCCTCGCGAGCCTCCGCATAACCGATTTCCGAGAGCTGAATCATCGCCACCAATGCCAGAGCGAAACTGTGCTCCGGATCGTTGGCAATCACCACCGACAACTCGCGGTGTGCCCCCTCGAGATCTCCCGCGTCAAAGAGCAGCCCGCCTCGAGTCGTCCGCACCCAGGTGTTCTCGGGATGCTTGCGACCCAGCTCGTCCAGCGCGTTGAGTGCCATCCGCGGCTGGTTGTTTTCCTGGAACTTCAGTACCCGCTCCATGTCGTCGGAGAGATCCCGACAACAGAACTTCAACTTGCGGCCGCTGCCGCAGGGGCAAGGAGTGTAGAGGTCCAGGGGCATGTGCGTGGGAACTTCAGAGAGAACGGGACGTGGGTGAGGGGCGAGAGAGGTAGATCGTAGCAGCCGGGTCGACTTTTTTCAGTCGGCCGGCCAGTGACCGTACCGCTGCCCACGGATCGCCTCGACCACCGGACGCGATGACCCGTCTTCATCAAGCAGCCCGGCGGCGGGAAACGCCATCGGGGCGGAATCGTCGAGCTGAGCCCAAGTGATTCCCGCCACGCTCTGCTTGGCCAAGAGCAACGGCAGCACCGCTTCGGCCCACTCGGCCTGACGCACACCACTCCATTGCTCCGTCTCCAGGTCCCCCTCGGATCCCGCGTCCAGGACACCCCCCAAAGATCCCGCGGTCCCGATCCCCCGACGCACAAACCGGCCACCGGAATCCACGCCCCCCGAGGACGGAGCAGCCATCGTCACGTGCAGCGGCAAGCCCAGAGTGCTCCAGATGTCCAGCAGCCTCGAGAGATCAATCAGGTCGCGGCGACCCGGCTCGCCGGGTGCAAACCCGGAGGTGATTTCCAGCGAGATGGCCGAGAGGCCCGGCGCACAGCGGATCAGGCCGTCGACAAACTGCAGCGGACTCAACAGGTGATGACCCTCCGACTGGTAGCCACCCCAGGGCTGCTCGATCCGGACCATCAACTGCTCGATGTCGTCAACCCCTCGAGCCACCTCGATCGCACGAGACAACAACGCCAGACGAGCCTCCTCGGACAACTGCAACCCGCCACCGGTGTTGACCCGCGAAGCCAGTTCCCAGACCCGGATGCGGCCGACGTAACGCGACAGGGCCGTCTCGACAAAATCACACACGAAACTCTGCAGGTTCT
>Ga0310121_10004379_pt1 | contig 12475 bp, 7 predicted proteins | sample CB27_Tmax_986_MG_FD_203504 | JGI IMG/M metagenome (GOLD analysis project Ga0310121, IMG submission 203504) | Marine microbial communities from Western Arctic Ocean, Canada - CB27_Tmax_986 | ecosystem: Environmental > Aquatic > Marine > Oceanic | place: Canada: Western Arctic Ocean | collected... | reverse complement strand
GCGCGGCTGCTGGCGCATTGGGAGAGTACAACGGCAAATTCATGTGCAATCAGTACGTCCTGCGCGGCGGTTCGGTTGCGACATCCGCCAGCCACATTCGTCGCACTTATCGCAACTTTTTTCCGCCTGAGGCGCGTTGGCAGTTCTCTGGATTTCGCTTGGCGAGGTAGTCTTCTCTTTCCGAGAGAACTCGCCTGAACTGCGAAAAATGGCGGCCTACCCGTTACGGGGGCAGCGAAAAACTACTTCTCCCAGAGGTAGAAGCCTACTAGACAATCCGTTCTGGCGTTGGCCTCCTGGGCTAGCGTTCTAAAGCAGCTCCCTCTGGCGCAGGCACAGTGATCTCCGCCACGTCCCCTTCGATCGGAACATTGCAGTTCGCCTTGCTACAAGACATATACGTAATCTTAACGGGAATTTGGGTTGGCGTTTTAGGCGCAGAGTTTAAGCGAAGCGGTAAGTAGACGGTTACCGGCCCGTCCGGATAGATTGGAAAAGTCATGTCCAGCACGTCATCATGATGGTCGACGGCCTTCTCCGAGGAGACAAGCGGGCCAATTTCCTGGATCAGGGCTACGTCACTTACCTCGATGAGCGTTGGCCGTCCGATGCCACCGACACCCGTCTTGGCTAGCGCGCTGCTATAGAGGTGGTATCCAGCATCGTCGGGAGTAAAGATGCCGCGGATCACCAGCAACCCGTCCTCACTCCAAGCCGAGCTGACGTCCACTTTGACCCGACCCGCTGCATCGTGATGCGTAACTGTGTTGGACGCATAGCTTAGAGTTGCCAGAGAATTCGCCGTTTGCGCGCCGATCCCGCCCTCAACGTCAGGTGCCGTGGAGTCGCGTGCGCTGGGTTCGCAGCCGGTGAGGGCCGACGCAAGAATAGTGACAGCGACGATTTCTTTAGAGTAGAACAACGGTAGACCCTTTATTTTTTGTTCGGAGCAAAGTAGGCGAATCAGCCTATCGTAGCACGCGAGCAACAAGGTGTCAGCTACCTGACGCCTTTTTACTATGATTCGTAGGTGCCCATGATTTTTGAAGCGTGCGCAACTGCATAGCCTTCTTGCCGGAGTTTCTTGACCAAATCCGTGCCCAGGATCCCCTGGACCTTGACGTGCAACTGAGGAGTGTCCTCAACGAGGCCCCTTAGTTGGTCGATGGGCCAGCAAAGATATTCCACCGGTAGTCGGGCAGTGACACTGGCGCTAGCATTCTGCTGGGTCAAAAAACCCATCTCGCCAACGAATTGGCCGGGCCCTACATCAGCAATATGTCGACCATCAACTTCCACATCGCCGCGACCTGCTGTGAGCAATGATAAATGTGTAACCGGTTCGTGCTGGCGCAGCAATTCTTGACCGTCGGTTGCTTTTTTCCACTGGGCGATGGACAGTAGCTTCATGAACTCGCGCGGCGAAACAGTGCTAAAAACCATTTGGTACACTCGCGATTCCTCCTCCCCCAGGAAGACAGGTCGGCGCTCCATGATCAACCTTGCTATTTGAACCAGATTGACCAACGTGAAGAGCGAGCACCAGCCAATCGGCTCGAGCAGCGGTCTGGCTGTGCAACAAAAGTAGTACGGCATCAAACACAGCGTGGCCACCACCGTAAGAATGCGAAGCCATAGAATATCTCGCACCGAGTAGGCGAGCAAATAGAGGATATTGCCTAGATGGAGCCAATAGTTCATAGCGCGGATCCTGCTCAGGGACGACGTATTCCTACCGGCGGGCAGGGCTGCAGGCAGAGCCGCCGGCGTAGCGGGTGCCTATTATTACCAATGCAGTGCCTAGATTCACAGAGGAACTGTCAATTCGGCTAGCCGGGGCGACGGCTGGGAGCGCGCGGGAGCCGACTTTGTCAACAGGAAATCGGTGCCCGACCAATTCTTAGCCACCATCGGGTTGAAACGAAGGTTCGGGTTGACCGCGAAATCGGGACCTCGGATATGCGTGCCTGCACCATGGCTGGGCAGCTATCGGCCGTCGCTGAAATCGCCGCGCACCCTCGACGACGGGGAAGTCGAGCGCGTACACTGGTGCACAATGCCGTCTCACGACAGGGAAAGAGACCCTTTTTTAGCACGCCAGTAATTCAATGGTCCAGCAGCCTTCTTTGCAGCAGCAACAGCTTGACGTTTCAACCCTAGGCGGGTGCCGACACGCTTCACCCCTTCGGCGCTCGTTGCAGGCGGTCGAGGCGGTCGGGAAATTTGTCCCCGACGACTCTCGCGTCCTTTATGAGCCGCGTTTTCGCATGGGTGAAGGAATCCACACGCTTTCCTTTGAGCGTGCTGGGGCAAGGGAGAAGATTTTTTTCGATCCGGCGCAAGTGACAGCTGCGATTGTCACCTGTGGCGGGCTTTGCCCCGGAATCAACAACATTATTCGTAGTGTGGTGCTGGAACTACATCACAATTATGGCACTGGTAATGTCTTGGGAATTCGCTACGGTTACCAGGGACTTCAACCGAATATAGGCCGACCTCCTCGCGAGTTAACTGTTGAAAGCGTTGACGGCATTCACCATCAGGGCGGCACTATCTTGGGATCCTCGCGTGGCCCGCAAGACCCGCAATCCACGGTCAGTTTTCTCGTTGAGAAGAAAATCGACGTCCTGTTTTGTGTTGGCGGCGACGGCACACAGCGCGGCGCCCATCAAATTGCTCAGGAAGTAATGCGCCGGCAGCTTCCCATTGCCATTGTTGGTATCCCCAAGACGATCGACAACGATATCAAGTTTTGTTTTCGCACGTTCGGCTATTATTCAGCCATCGCGGAAGCAGACAAGGTGATCGATTGCGCGCATGTCGAGGCCAAAGGAGTCCAGAACGGCATCGGTCTGGTAAAACTTATGGGACGCGACGCCGGATTTATTACTGCTGCCGCAACACTCGCGAGCGGCGAAGCCGATTTTGCGCTCATTCCTGAAGTGCCATTTGAGCTCGATGGCTCCAGCGGACTGCTCGCTGCCGTCAGTCGTCGTTTGAGAGCCCGCGAACATGCGGTGGTGGTAGTTGCCGAAGGTGCGGGCCGACATCTGCTAAACGATCCTACGGAGGAGCGCGATCTTTCGGGCAACCGGCGTGGAGGTGATATTGGGCTATTTCTCAAACAAGAATTGATTGACTATTTCGAAGCCCAGCGAGTGCCCGTCAGCGTTAAGTATTTTGATCCCAGCTACCATATCCGGAGTGTGCCTGCGAGCGCCGCGGACAGTTTGCTTTGCGAACGCCTCGCACGTAGTGCAGTTCATGCGGCATTGGCGGGCAAAACCGATCTGCTGATCGGCCTGTGGCATAACCATTTGATCCATGTGCCGCTCGAAATCTCAACTGGCATGAAGAAACGGCTTTCGCCCGCAGGCGAACTTTGGACATCCGTGCTTGCCTTAACAGGTCAGGAGACATGGTTTCATGCGTAGCTCCAGCCGCAGGGCCGGGACTTTGTTCGGGCCACTATGGGTCCTAGCAGTCAATTCTGTGGTCCGAAAAGGAGTTTCAATTCTCTCGACCGCTCGGTTAACACCGAAATCCAACCTGCTTAGCGCACTCTCCCTCTGCACCTTCGTGTGCGTGGGAAGCGCTCGGGCGCTCGCCGACGAAGGGATGTGGCTTTTTGAGGACTTGCCCAGGGCGCGTTTAAAACAAAAGTACGACTTTGCCCCAACTTCCGCGTGGGCGGAGCACGTCATGCTTTCGTCCGTGCGTTTCAATTCCGGCGGTTCCGCATCGTTTGTTTCCAGCAAGGGACTGGTGCTCACGAATCACCACGTTGCTGCCGATACGTTGCAGAAGCTCTCGACGCCTGACAACGATTACATGAAAAATGGTTTTTTGGCGAGGCGTTGTGAAGAGGAATTGAAGTCGCCGGACTTGGAACTCAATAAGCTGGTTTCCATAGAGGATGTGACCTCGCGGGTCAAAGGGGCAGTCGACCCTTTCCTCTCTGCGGACGAGGCCTATCGTGCCCGGCGCGCTGTGATGGCACAAATTGAAAAGGAATCGCTGGAAGAATCAGGGCTGCGTAGCGATGTCGTCACTCTTTTCGGCGGAGCCAAGTACCATGTCTACCGCTACAAGAAATACACCGACGTCCGTATTGTTTGGGCGCCCGAGTCACGAGCGGCGTTCTTTGGCGGCGATGCAGACAACTTTGAGTACCCCCGCTACAACCTCGACGCAGCTCTGTTTCGTGTCTACGAAAACGGGAAGCCCGCAAAGATAGAGCATTTTCTCGTGATGGCAAATGCCGGAGTTAAAGACGGAGAACTGATCTTGGTCTCTGGCAATCCTGGCCGGACGCGGAGACTTCACACCAGCGCAGCTCTCAAACACCTGCGCGATCGGACGTTGCCGCGAGCGCTCGATTTGCTTCGCAGGCGCGAGGTCTTGTTTCAACAATTTGGCTACGAAGGCAACGAGCAGCGACGACGGGCACGCAAAGAACTTTTTAGCGTTCAAAACCGACGCAAGGCCTATACGGGCATGCTTGATGGCCTCCTGGACCCGGCGCTGTTCGCGGCCAAAAAAGCCGAGGAAGACGCGTTCCGACTTCAAGTGCAGTCTCGCACTGATTTAGGATTTGCTGCCGACGTATGGGACACGATTCGTGACGCTCAGGCGCGTCTAGCCGGCCAGAGTGATAGGATATCGAGCCTCGCCCGCCTATCGCGCTACTACCGGTTGGCCGAAACGCTTGTGTTGTTGGCGGCGGAGGATCAAAAGCCGAGCGGCGAGCGGCTCCGTGAGTTTCGCAGTTCTGCCCGCAAGTCACTCGAACACGATCTTTTCTCTCCCGCGCCAATTTACGACGACCTGGAGCAAGTAAAACTCGCCGACGCACTGGGGTACTTCGCTCAACTTCGGGGATTTGACGATCCGCTGGTCGCCGCCGTGTTGGACGGAAAAAACCCAGGGGAGCGAGCGGCCGAGGTGATCCACGGCACGCAACTAAAGGATGTTGCCCAGCGCCGCCGGCTCGCTGCCGGGGGCGCTGGCGAGATCGCCCGGACGAGCGACGCGATGATAGAGCTCGTGCGAGGAATCGAACCAGAGTACCGGCGAGTTCGTCAGGTCGAAGATGAAGTTGCTGAGGTCGAGCGCCAGGCCTATGCCCAAATGTTAGCCGCTAAAGTGGTCCTTCAGGGCACGTCGAACTATCCTGACGCAACTTTTACGTTGCGTCTCGCGTTTGGAGTCGTCCGGGGTTATATCGAGCATGGTCGGACGATTCCGCCCTGGACAACGTTGGGCGGAGCCTTCGATCACGAAAACCGACACGGAGGCCAAGGAGACTGGCGACTGCCGTGCCACTTAACTTCGTATGCACGGCCGATATTATCGGCGGAAATTCCGGCAGCCCTGTCCTGAATCGTCGAGGGGAGCTGGTTGGCGTGATCTTCGATGGCAACATCCAGTCCCTGACGGCCGATTACGTGTACTCTGAGAAAGTGTCACGCGCAGTGGCAGTTCATGCAAAGGGCATTCGCGAGGCGCTCCGCGCGATCTATGACGCCAGGCATTTGGCCGATGAGTTGGGCAACTAGCCGGAATTTCTACGAATAATTTTGCTTCGAGTCCGCAAGTAGCAAATGAAAAATTAGGGTGCAAACTGACAGAAGTTGTTTGACACAAAGTTGTTGTGACAGCTTGCACCGTAATTCTGAGGGCTGTCAAAGCACTAGTGGATTATACTGCGATCCGGAAAATGCGAGTACAGAAACCGATCCGGTGAATGTTTTTTCTCAGAAAGCCTGCAGCAAATGCCAATCGGGCAAACCGTAGGTGCGCGGCAAGATTTTCCGGCAGCACAGGCCGACGCAAGTCTTAAACCGGCCGAAAAAATACCCGCAGGCGTCTATTCCAAGAAGAGTTTTGCATCATCGGCCTCGGCCTCTTCGGTGGGCGCGACTTCCGTCGCAGATTCCTCGGCGCCCGCCGATAAGTCTTGCTCCTCAAAGGGGTTCTCGTCTGCACTCGCGTCCGGATCTTCGGCCTTTTCCTTCTCGCTCGTCGTGCCGCGATACCATGTCGGTTCGGTCGCGCCTATTTCGCGCAAGCACTGCACGAATCCGCGGCTGGTGACCAGAAAAATTCGATCGGACTGATCGTTGACGATGGCAGAAACTCGCGATGAAGTGGCAATGCGGCCAATCAGGCTCCCCGTTTCTTTGTCCAGTATGCTGAGGGTGCCCCGCTGATCCAGCCCGTACGAGGAATGGCCGCCCTGTGCCACAAACTGGGAAACTCCAGCGACGCGCCAGAGCCTCTTTCCCGTGGCACTGTCAATGCAGTGCAGTGCAGGCCGTTCGGATGCGACGAAGGCCCGGTCGCCTACAATCGCCGGCTTGCTCACGATAGAAAAACCTGTCGAATAGCGCCAAAGCTCCGTACCTGTTAATTCGTGAAAGCAATAGAGGTACCCATCCAGCGAGGCAACATACAAATACGGTTCTTGGTCTGTGGGGGCAGCGACGATTTCATCATTTGTTTGAATCCGGTAAAGGGGTCTTGGATTGTCTATGCTACCGACATACAAGTATCCCTCATCGGTAGGCCAGCTTACGACGTTGCGAGTGGCAACCGGACTATGAAAACTGCGGCCGACTGACTGGTAGTTCCAGGGGTCAGCAGAAGATTTTTCCAACTCATATCCTTCTATACGACCACTGAGCAATGCGACATAGACATGGCGTTTGCTTAGCGCAGGCGAGGAGCTTGGCGCACCGCCAATTGACCGCGACCATCTCAGCCGGCCGTCGCGGCGATCTAAAATGTGAAGACGCGTAGCACTGAGTACGGCTACGTGCTCGGAATTAACTGCCAATCCGACCGTGGAGTCGCTGCGGGTCGCAATCTCTACAACCCAGAGAGTTTCTCCCGTCTCTGCATTGATGGCTTGCACGGTACCGTCGGTGGTGAGCGCAAACAAGTGATTGCCGTCGAGCGTCCAATTGGAGATCCGGTGTCGTGTGCGATCCACCCGGATGTGCGCAAACCACGCGCGCTGCAAGCCATGCTTGTTGGCCTGTTCGTTTGAAACCAGGTCGTCCGCCAAAAGAGCCGAAGCCCCTGCACCCACCCCGCTGGCAATCAGTGTCAACAACACCCACGCCCGCGAGGCTGTCAGGGTTCGTTGGAATATCGAGAAGTCGGCTACTGGCATGTCTTTCGGTTTCCAATGCGTGCAGATCACCGCTGGCGCCGCTGTGCCGGGCGCTTCGGGGAGGAACGGGAGTTTCCACTCACCATCTTAGTTACAGGGACCTGATATCACAAAGCATTTTGTTAATGCCGGCGTCCACGTTGAATTTCGGGCCGTTATTTGGCACCTGGACGGCATTTCTCAGCAGCTTCCTGGCGAGAGTTCGCCCGAACTCAATGCCACGGGGCTTTGACGCGACGGAGGAAAAGTGATTCAATCGGAGGCGTATTTCCCTCGTCTTAAAAATTGAAGGGTGTCGACTATTGACACCTGCGCTTCGAATGGCCCCCGTGCCACCGCCGCTACTAGCTGCCTCCTGCCAGAAAACCGCTTGGGGCGGTGGCTCATTGGCTGTACAGGGGTCAATAGTATACCAGCTACAGGGTGATGTGCGCAAGCCGGCGCCGCGCGAGCAAGCACCTGTAGAATTCGAAACTGACCGACTTGTTGCAGAATCATGGCGAGAAATGCGGGGCTAGACCACTGGGGCAATTGTCACGTAACATAAGTGCTTGAATCGAGAGGGTGGCTAGCCAGCGCTTAATTGCCGGCGATCCAGCGGCGGGGTTCTTGGGCCGCATAAATATCATTTCAATTGAGAGCCATGCGATGTGGGCGGCCTAAGTGGGGCCCAATGTCGCCCGCTTTTCTCGGTAACGGAATCTGGCCGATCTGTGAAAGTTAACGCTCAAGAACCGGACGCGAACGATACCGCTTTGCTCGAAGATGTTGTTGGGTATCTCAACTTCTCGGCCGGCGCAGGCGATCCAAAGTTCCTACACCAGCTCAATCAGCTCTACCAATCGCTGGAAGCTTGCGGGGAGCGGGCGCAAACCTTAGCGCGACTCTGCGGCTGGTTGCACGTTACGATCGAGAGATTGCAGAACGCCGGTGGACCGTTTGCCGAGGCGGATCAGGCGCAGGAAGTGATCAAGTTGTTGGAAAAAGAAGTTCTGCCAGCCTATTACAAATTCCATCGGAATCTACTGTTTCACCAGCCCGAAGCCGATTTATGGCGGCCTTTTTTTGTGGGAACGGTTTGCGAGGCGATTTTGGCTCAGGGACCTCCTTGGGAGGAAAGTGAACGAATTGTCGCCGGAGCGCTTGCCAACGTGAACGACTACGTCGGTTATCGACCGGTGGCTACGTTGGCCTCCGGCGATACAACCGAACCTTATGCCCACGAATTTGTTCGGCCTTTGCCGCTTTACATCCGCGGAGCAGGTGTGGAAGTCGGGCGCTACGAAAAAATAATCCAGTTAACGTTGGACATTTTGCGAAATACGGATGAAGAGATCCTCGCGCGGGCCTGGTTTGATCCAGATAGGCTGGATGAGATTGCCGTCGACCCGCGTGCCTACGACTTCGATCATCCAGTGAATCGTCGGCCCAATTATCATTTTGGTCAATGGGATCCGCGGCACATCTCGAATGCGGGTTACTATTGCCGATTTGTGCTGCAGCAAATTACCTTGGATGCCCTCCTCTCTCGCTGCCATGAGGAGAGATACCCAGAAGGCATGTCCCAAGCGGATCGCCTCAGCGAGGCGGCGACCGTGCTGGCGGGTATCATGTTGATGGCTTCAGGTACCTGCGGCGATGGGCCAGGGAGGCACCACTCGACTGTTTCGCTCTCTACTTTGCTGCCTCACATCGCCGGTTACCGAGACGACTTCTACGCGCAACTTCTGGCCGGTGCTAAAAGTGATTACGGCGAGCGGTTGCGTGAAGAGTCGCAACAATACCACCAGCCTTTCGGCGGCGCGCGGCAGCATCTCAACCACGAACTCGCCCGGCGCCGCGCGCTGCAGATGCAACGCGTGCATCTGGCGCACCTGTATGCGCGCCTTGGGTTCCCCGCGTCGGCCCAAGAACAAGCCGACTCGGTACATGTCGTCTCAGCAAGAATGTTGACAGAGATCTATTGTCGATTGACTGCTGGGCACGATGCAATAGACGCGGACAAGTTGGACCGAGTGGTCGAGCCGCTGGCCGCTTGCGAAAGATTGATGCACGAAGCAATCGAGTGCGGCGGCTTAGTCGACCCGTGGAACGTAGTCGGATTTGCAGCCAATTTCAGCCTGTTTCCCGCCTTGGAAAACACGGTCCACGATTGGCGTGTCGATGAGCTGATTGACCTGGTCGAGCAGGTGCTCGACTTGTGTGCCCGTGGCTGGAGCGAAGCGGCAGCCATTGACGATGCCAGACTCGAGGAACATTTTTCGGCCCAGCTTAGTCGTGTCGCCGACTGGTGGGACAAGTTTGCCACCGCGTCGGTCGAAGGCGTCAAACGTCTGGTGGCCAAAGAAATCGAAGTCTCGGCAAATCTGGTGGCAGGGGCACTCAATGCCTGGCACAAAGCCGGTGCCACAGCAGGTGACGTAGCTTTTTGGCGAATGTTCGTCGATCAATTCGATTCCTCCAAGGCGTTTCAACTCGTCATCGAAGCGCTCCTGGATCATGAAGACACGGTCGCGTCGATGGCCCTGATGATGCAGTGGGTTAGCCAGAAAGATCGTACGCCACTGGAAGACGGGGACAATTCCTTTCGAAGGCTGGCGTTCCGGTGGATGGCAACGGTTGAGCAGCAGCGGGAAGACCAGGACAAGGATTGCTGGCCGCAGGTAGCAAAGTTTTTCGCTTATCTGGAAGCCAACGCCGAAGAGTATTGGCAAGTGCCGGCCATGATGTTTGAGGCTGATGGCGAAGGTATCTACGGTGAGTTCCTGGATGACGTTAACGGAGCCATTTATTTTGAAGAGGACAGCCGGGAGGAGGACGACGACGAGGAGCACGACGACGATACTGGGGCTATGGGGGAGGAAGGGGGCGAACTCTATCAGGCGGCCTATGAGGAGATGGTCTATCGTGATAGTACGGACGATGGCAATGAGGGAGATATCGCTGACGAAGGAGGTGACTGGGAGCATTCCGAATGGGAATACGAAATTGAACGGCTGGAGCAAAGGCTCGATTTTCTCGCGGCGGTCGCCAGCTTGTGGAAACATGCTGCCATCTCATGGGGCTCTGCCGAGCAAGTCCCGGATCGCTTCGAAGTATTTGATCAATGGCTCAATCAAGCGGCGGCCAACTATAGCCAATTAATAGAACTTCTTGAAACAGTCCACGACTTCCAGCTTGCTCCGACATCGGGCTCCCACGATTCCTTGGTCGAGTTCGACCGGCTGCGAACTTTGAAAGAATCGCTGGTTCAAAAAATAATCGGCACGTCTGTCGAAACGGCTGACGCCGCGCGCTTGCTCGCTGCCACGCACGGTCCCCCGGATTGGCAGGCGGCCGAATTACTTCAAGACCCGATCAATGCGCGCGCGGTCCACATTTTGACAGCGATCTTGAGAGGCGATGCTGCCGGGATTCGCAGCCAATGGCAGGAGTTTCTCGACGCGTTGCGGCCCAAATCACTACTGTATGTGCCGCACGCCCGCGGCGGCGAGCCGCGGCTTATTGTCGCGACGCGCAGCTTGCAGCAATTGCTCCACGATTTGCTTGGTTGGCTGCCACAGATCGGACTCATTCGCGAAACTTGTCAACTGCTCGACCTGGCCCAGGAATTGGAGTCCGCCCACCCCGTGGGCCAAGGAGCCGTCACGGAGTTTGACAGGCTGTTTGCAAATGGTTTCCAGGCGATCGTCCGCTCGCTGGTGGCCGCAGCCGAGCAGTGGGACGAAGTACCAACATCCGCACAAGAGCAGCATCCCGATCACATGCTGGTGGACGCTCTTCAGCAGCTTACCGAACAGCAACTCGACCGATGGTTGAAGCACAGCCATACGCTCCGGCTGAGCGTTGTGGAAAAAGTATCCGAAAACGAAAGCTGGCAGCGTCTCGAAGCCTTCATCAAGCGATACGGAGCTGATCTGTTCAACCAGAAGTTCATGAGTTTTGGCAACTTGCGTGGCATCTTGCATCAGAGTGTCGATGACTGGCTGCAAAACTTAGAGCAAGACCCGGATGCGGTCGACGACATTGGCCTCCTCGGTGAATTGGATAACGGTTGCCCTCGCACGGAAGCGGTAGAGTCGTTGGCACTGGCGATCGAGGCGGTAGTCGAAAACTTTCGAGTCTACCGCGACTACAACACCACGACTACGCAATCGGACCACGGCGAGCAGCTCTACACGCTCATCGATTTTTTGCGTTTGCGGGCGGCCTATGATCGCGTCGCGTGGAATTTGAAGCCCGTTGTTTGGGTCCATGAGATTCTGATTCGCCAGCGCCGTGCCTTGGCTGCCGAGATGTGGTGTCAGGCGTTTGCAGAGCGCACTGCGGAGGCCGCCGATGCACATTCGGCAAAGCTCGAACAGCTTTGTCAGAAGTATGGAATGCGGCTGGCAACAGTCAGTGACCGCATCGGTGAACGTTTTATCCGTCCGCTGTTGATTGATCGTGTGAAAGCGCTCGTAGAACCGGCGCTGAGCGCCGACGAAGATTTCCGACAAGTAGCCTTTGCGGCCCTCGATCGCGAAATAGCCAGCCTAGCCAACGAACCGTCCGGGGCGGGACTCGATCTTCCCGATTGGCTGGCTGCTCTGGAGGATGAGGTGACTATGGCCCGCTCTAAGTTTAGCCACGAGCCGTCTTCCGACCGTCTGTCGCACCGGATCGGCCAGGTAAAACTTTCCTGGCGAGCGATGCTTGAGCAATTGGACGACGAGCGCTAGCAAGACTCTCCTTGCGGCCGAAGGCCAAAACGGCCATATTGACAAGATAGTAGACGGGTGTTCATCTTTGCACCCCGTTCGTGCTCTCCAAGGAGGAAACCCCGCATGTCGAGTACGCTAGAAGAAAACGCCGCCTGGCCGCGGGCACACGAACTGCCAGAATCGATCTCCCTGAATCTGTCGGTCACCGATTCGGACATCCTCCGGGCCCTGTCAAAATATACGGCTGGCGCCGCGCGAGAAGAGTTTGCCCTGGAAGCCCTTAAGATCGGCGTTTTATCCTTACGTCATGCTTCTGGCGCGCTGGACGCCGATTTTATTCAGCGCGAAACCTCGCGTCTGGTCGATACGCTCCGCAATCAACTCGACGAACACGCCCATCGCTCTCACGACCGTTTGACAGGTTCGCTTAAGGAGTACTTTGATCCGGAAGGGGGTCGCTTCAGCCAACGCGTTCAGCGTCTTGTCGCCGACGACGGCGAGTTGGCGCGACTTTTGGGTAGGCTTATGGACGGTGACGACTCCCGCCTTGCCAAGACTCTCTTCAGCCATGTGGGTGAGAACAGCCCGTTGATGA
>Ga0310121_10004377_pt1 | contig 12477 bp, 11 predicted proteins | sample CB27_Tmax_986_MG_FD_203504 | JGI IMG/M metagenome (GOLD analysis project Ga0310121, IMG submission 203504) | Marine microbial communities from Western Arctic Ocean, Canada - CB27_Tmax_986 | ecosystem: Environmental > Aquatic > Marine > Oceanic | place: Canada: Western Arctic Ocean | collected... | reverse complement strand
CGGTTATTTGCGTCCATGTGGGGTCACGCGCAGTTGCGGTGCGACCGTCGCACGTGGTTGTTGCCGACGGGCGTTGGATGGCACGACCGGAGCCAGACAGCGACGCGGCATGCAAGATGTGCGCGGTTTTTTACCCGAACTTGTCGGGGTCAATCGGGTCGGGTGCGGACGTTTCGCTGTCAGTGCTCTCAGTAAGTTTGTACACCTCCTGGGCACGATCGAGTAAATCTTTTATAAACTCAACACCGCCAAAACGGACCGCGTCTCGCAATTGCCTCGCCTCTTCAGGAGACAATCGTACTCGATCATCGAAGATTACAGGTGCTGCATTTGGTGCTTCTGAAAATCGCGGCTCCCAATCCTCGGGGCGGAGCGCTGCGGGGCAAGTATCAACTGAAAGCCACATCTTAGTTTCCTGAGCTGGGTCGCTGAGCTGTTCAAACTCAACACCGAATTCGTCTTCGGTGAAAGGACGAAGTCCGGCCTGACCCTCGACAAAATCGTCAAAGTCGTGTTCGTTGCGTGTGACGGCCACGTAGTTGTTTCCGTCATCAATCGGCAGGGCTGGGGGCCTGTTTCCCTTCATTCCATCTTCTTTTCCATACTTCTCACAGCGCCGCTTCCAGTCAGCCTCCGCTGTTGGTGTGAGTTTTGCGAGAAACTCTTTGGGAAAGTCGTTGTACAAGAGGGCGATGATTCGGTCACGGAGGGCGTCAAAGTCAAAGGACGTCGACGTGTTCATGTTGTCAACGTGCGCGGCTCTTGTGAGCGCAGCTGATTTAAGGAATTGTGTTGGCGTCGTGTCTTCCCGCTCAGCGGCTCGTTTAAGAAGGTCTTTTTCTTCTTTGCTGAGACGCACACTGAACGTCGTCGTTTTTGTTGCAGACGAGCGCCCTTTTTTTTCGTTTCCACCTTTACGGGATTTGGATGTGGTTGTGGCCATGGGGTTTCTCCGACTCTATTGATTATGTGGTGACGCGTTGAGCGGCCACCAAGGGTTCCGGTTTCGATTACGCTCAAAAATGGAGCGGTAGCACTGTTGGCAGAGGTTGTGATCGTGGTCTGCCTTGATGCGTCCACGGAAGCAAAACTTGGCCTGCCGTTTACTGCAAAGTCGGCAGATACGCTGTGATGGTGACGGTGTACGAGGTCTTAACCGTCCGCAGAATCTATTGGCTCGATGTCCCATAGAGTGCTCCTTAACGTTAGTGGACTTGTTTTGGTGATGACGCTAGTAGTTCGAATGGAGGTGACCCTTCCAGTTCAACGGCGGCCCACAGCTTGAGGATGACGTGGGTGCAGGCTGTTGCTCGTGTATCGGTACTGTCTCTTTTGCGAAGCAGCATACTGAGAACAGTTATTAATGACCCCGTGAGTTGGCTGTTCGTTAGGTTACGACGCGTCGCGGCGGTAAAGACCTCGTGCGACAAACCGATCACATCCTTGAGGTCGTTCGGCGAGACCTTTAGTGCGGTGGCGGCGCGCGCCAGTTCCAGGGCAATGGTTTCGTCGATTGCCATGCGGGTGATGCGGTGCGCGGGGCTCAGTTTGCCCGCGCAGCGACGGCCGGCCGGTGACTTCGTCACTCGATAGTTGAATTTCGATTTCATTGAAGAAATTATATACGAAATCTTTATAGAAATCAAATATGAAATCATATTAGAAATCTAAAATTGGCTTCGAGGTAAGATATACAGCGTTTTTTGGCTGTCATCGTCAACTAAAATGTTTATATTGTGATGTTTATGGAATTCATGGGCTAATAACGAATGAACTCAGTCAGGCACAGGAAGCGACAAATTGTGCGTTTTACGTTGATTGATACGCCCGTTGGACGTATCGGGCTTGCGGGGTCTGACCAGGGTATCTTCAACGTTAACTTTAGGGTCACGAGCCAAGACCGCTATGTCGAACTTCTTGAAGCCAATGGTGTCGAGGTGGAGCCCGATGATGGGTCGGTATTCCAAGCGGGGGAGGAAATCCGTGCGTACCTGTCAGGCACTGTGAAACGCTTTACCGTGAAGCTTGATTTGAGAGGGGTTCCGAAGTTTTCATCTGCCGTTTTGCGCGTGACGCGACAGATTCCATTTGGCCAGACGAGCACTTATGGTGCGATTGCTGCGAGCATTGGTGCACCGCAGTCTAGTCGGGCTGTAGGTAACGCACTGGGGAGGAATCCAGTGCCGATCCTTATTCCATGTCATCGCGTTGTTGCGGCAGGTGGGAAACTCGGGGGCTTTACCGGTGGATTGGCGATGAAGCGGGCACTACTCAGCCTTGAGAGGCATGCGATTGATGGAACAGTAGTCAGACCAACGTCGTGAGGTGCACAAAGCTCGAGACGAAACTAAAGCTTTTCCATGTGCGTGATGACTCGCTTCAAGATGTCTTCAAGCGCCAGGTGTGGTGTCCAACTAGTCAGATTATTAATCTTGCTGATGTCAGGGACTCGACGCGGCATATCCTCAAATCCGGCTTCGTAGGCTTCGCCGTAGGGCACTTTCACGATCTCTGAACTGCTTCCTGCGAGTCGTTTGACGTGCTTGGCGAGCTGCAAGATCGAGACTTCTTCGGGATTGCCAATATTAAAGATGTCCCCAACAGCTTTTGGTTCGTTGATCAGTTCTTGTAGTGCGCGCACTACGTCAGTGACGTCGGCGAAACTTCTCGTTTGGGAACCGTCGCCATACACGGTCAGGGGCTCACCGCTTAACGCTTGGCGCACAAAGTTGGGGATTACCATTCCGTACCGGCCAGTTTGACGCGGGCCAACGGTATTAAAGAGCCGCACGACGATTACGGGAAGTTGATGTTCCTTCCAGTATGCCAACGCGAGAAACTCATCGAGTGCTTTACTGCAGGCGTACGCCCACCGGTGTTGGTGGGGGGAGCCAAGCAGAAGATTCGAGGTTTCGTTAAATGGGACATCCGTACGCTTGCCGTAGACTTCGGACGTAGAGGTAACCACGACCAGTTTGCGGCCTTCTCGAGCCTGCCGAAGTACAACTTCTGTGCCGTGCACGTTCGTTTCGATGGTGCGGACAGGTGCTTCGACAATTAGCTTTACGCCAACGGCTGCAGCCAGGTGGAATACGACGTCACAGCGGTCAATTTGTTCAGCGAGTAATGACTCATTGAAGACTGTGTCGACAATGCAAGAGAAACGGGGATTCGATGAGAGATGCGAAATGTTCGTGAGGGAACCTGTGGAGAGATCATCTATCGCGACGATACGGCAACCATCGGCTAGTAACCGTTCGGCGAGATGAGAACCTATAAAGCCCGCACCGCCGGTAATTAACACATTCATAACTGTTCACACGGCAAAGCGAAAGTTAATTACATCTCCGTCTTTAACCACGTAATCTTTCCCTTCAAGCCGCATTTCAGCATGTTTTCGGCATTCGGCGGCTGAACCTCTTTTTATAAGTTGATCGTAACTGATGGTCTCGGCTCGTATGAAGCCACGCGAAATATCTGAATGAATTTCGCGTGCCGCAATTTGCGCGACTGTGCCCGAAGGAATCGACCATGCTCGGCATTCATCCTCGCCCGTGGTGAAAAAAGACAGGTAGCCGAGTAGGTCGTAGGCAGCTCGAATAATTCTGTCCAATCCAGGTCTGTCCAGACCAAGATCGGCAAGGAAAGTCTCAGCGTCTTCTGGGTCGAGCTCCGCAATTTCGAGCTCGATTTTTGCACACACTGTGACCACTTGAACTGACGCACCGTCCACAAAATCTTTCAATTCGGTGTCATTGACCAGATCTTCTACGGAGACCACGACGTCGGATTCGTTAACATTAAGAACGAGTAACAATGGTTTCGCTGAGAGAAATTGAAAGCCTCGGAGGTGTTTCATCTCGGTTGGAGTTAGTGCCAACGTTCTGATGGGTTTTCCTTCTTCCAGTGCAGTTACGCAAGTTTTGAGTACGGCAATTTCTTCATCCCGTTCCTTTGAGGCGGCCTTTTTCCGTTCTTTTTCCAGCCTCTCCAGTCGGCGCTCTGCGACAGCCAGATCAGCTAGAACAAGTTCGTCTTCCATACTCCTCACGTCGCGGGCAGGGTTAATCGAACTTTGGGAATGTGGCACGGAGTCATCGTGGAATCCCCGGACCACGTGGAGCAGGGCATCTGCCTCTCTATAGGAGGCGACATCAACCAGGCCAGAAGCTCCGGCGTCATGCCGTGCGGGCATATCAACGAAATTGACGGTAGCGGCTGTTCGCTTTTTGGGCTTGAACATGTCAGTCAAGCAGTCAAGGCGTTGGTCTGGTACCTGGGCTACCGCGATGTTCGGATTTTGTCTTCCAACTTTTTGTAAATCGCCTTCGGAGGACGACGTAAGCAATTGAAAAAGTGTCGTCTTTCCAGTTGAAGGGAGACCAATTAATCCAGCACGCAACATCGTTCGGCTGAAAGTCTCTCACATACGGGTGAATTCAGACATGCCGACAGGAGAATAGAAAGCGAATTATTTATTGAAAGCACTGATTTAAAGGCGTTTCCTGTTGACAACAATTCCTACGTTGCCTACGATGGCAAGTGGATTTTTGTGGTCTGTATTGGAGTTTATAGGTGCTCCGGGGGAATTTTTTAGCCAGGATTGACGACAAGGGCCGATTGAAGGTGCCAACAGCCTTCCGGTCGTTGATTGCTGACAAATATGGTGATGCAGTCTACGTGACGAGCCTTAGCGGTGAGTCAGCCTTGATCTATCCGATGGTGGTGTGGGTCGCCATAGAAGAGAAGCTCGCAGGCGTACCTTCGACCCATCCTGCTCGCGACCGTTTTTTGGATCGAGTTAATTACTACGGACAGTCCACTGAGTTTGACAAGCAGGGCCGTCTGTCCATTCACGGACGCCTCCGTACATCCGCGGAGATGGTTGGTGAGGTAGACGTATTTGGTAAATACGACCACCTTGAAGTGTGGAATCACGCGCGGTTCCGGCAACGTCTTGATGGGCACCCCTTTACAGAAGATGACGCGCGGGCCTTATCGGATTTCGGAATATAGGTGGACGATTTGCAATTGCGTTGCCATGAATCAGTGATGTCGACCGAAGCTGTTTCATTCTTGCAGCCACAGCGAGGAGGGTTATTCGTTGATTGCACGGTCGGGACCGGCGGTCATACCGAGGCTCTACTGACGGCAGGTGCCGATCGTGTCATTGCTTTTGATCGCGATACTGATGCTCTCAAAGTTTCTGAGGAAGCGCTGAAGCAATGGGGAAAACGTGTTGATCTAGTTCATGCGGATTTCCGGACACTCGACACCGTTCTTAACGCCTACGGTATTGAAGCGATTAATGGAGCGGTAGCCGACCTCGGAGTTTCATCATTGCAACTTGACGGTGAGGGTCGTGGCTTTAGTTTCAGGCGCAATGATCCTCTTGATATGCGTATGGATCGTTCGTCAGGTGCAACAGCGGCCGAGATGCTTGCCCATATTGATGAGGCTGGACTGGCAGATGTGATTTACAGATATGGTGAAGAACGAAATGCAAGACGTATTGCACGGGCGCTGGTGGCCAGTCGGGAGCATTCCTCGCTTAATTCGACGGCGCAACTAGCGGAAGTCGTTCGCAAGGCAACAGCACGGCGTGGATACCAAAGGATCGACCCGGCAACACGAACATTTCAAGCGATCAGAATATGGGTTAATCGTGAACTTGAGGAACTTGACGCTTGGTTGTTGGCAGTTTGTAGTCGTTTGAAGGCGGGAGCCCGTTTTGCTGTTCTCACGTTTCATTCACTGGAAGACCGAATCGTTAAGCACACATTTCGTAGATTTGGCCGAGACGATGCCCTCGCCATAAAAGTTCTGACAAAACGTCCAGTGAGACCTTCACCAGACGAGGTGAAAAGAAATCCTCGTTCGCGGAGCGCAAAACTTAGAGTTGCTGAGAGAGTCGTATGAGACAGGAAGATTTCGAATATGCCATTAAGAAGGATATTCGGAACAATCCAATTGTACGAGAGTTTGACCAAGCGCGGCAGCAAGAGTTCTGGAGATCGTTTTGTATTGTGGGTCTTTTAGTGGGAGTCGTGTTGTTTTCTGCGTGGCAACACTTCGAGCTGTTGCAGCATGGCTATCGCATCCAAGACATGGAGCAGGAGCGTGCGCGAGAACTAGCAATCAACCGCCATCTCAGGCTCGAGATCGAAACTCTCCGATCCCCGGCACGTATTGAGCGCATTGCCAGGGAAGAGCTCGACCTTGTGGCTCCCACGGAAGAACAGGCTGTCGTCATCGAGCGAGTTGTGCCGTCGCCAGAACCACATCCTTCTATTAGAGCGACTTTACAGGAGGCTGCGGGTGGCCGGTCGAGTGAACGCTAAGAGCCGTTCCCGCGTATTTGTCGACCGTCTGCTTGGTCGTTCTCCTCGAAAGGGTAAGTCTATTCCGCGGACCGATTGGCGACGGACATATCGGAACAGACTCGTAGTAGCCGGACTCGTATTTACAGTTTGGACCTTTGGCATTGAGGCCAGGTTGGTTGTCCTGCAGGTTGTTCAGCACGACCGATTTGTTGCTCGTGCGAGAGATCAACAAGAGGAGACCATCGAGTTGAGTCCGAAACGGGGTGAAATAGTTGATCGTAATGGGCAGATTCTTGCGTACAGTGTTGACTCGGATTCTATCGTTGCTGTGCCGACAGATGTTAAGGATGCCTCAGGTGTGGCGTCACAACTCTGTGCAGTGCTTGACGAGTGTACCGAAGAGTTTCAAGCAACCATTGGACAGCGTCTTGACCGCGACGCGGCCTTTGCCTACGTCAAGCGGCGAGCTTCGCTTCGTGAGGCGCGCGCGGTTGGAGAACTAGATCTTGAGGGCATCGGTTTTCTAACAGAAAGTCATCGGTTTTACCCGAATCGTGAACTTGCGGCCCACCTGCTTGGCTATGTCGGTACTGATAACCAAGGCCTTGCCGGTATTGAGTCGACGTACGACGAGGACATCAAAGGAAGTCCGGGACAAGTATTACTTCAGCGGGATGCAAAACAGAGGGCGTTCAGTCGTGTTGACCGACTGCCCACGACTGGAGCCACGCTTGAACTTACCATCGACAAATATCTTCAGCATATTGCTGAACGTGAGTTGCGAGCCGGCGTAGAGACCCACAAAGCTGATGCGGGTTCTGTAGTCATGCTAGACCCTCAAACAGGTGAAATCCTGGCGTTGGCCAGCGAACCTACATTTAATCCGAATGTATTTGAAGGGTCATCCCCGAATCAACGGCGCAATCGTGCAGTGCAAGATCTTTATGAACCAGGCTCGACATTTAAGATCGTAACGGCTTCGGCAGCATTTGAAGAACGGGTCGTTCACAGAGACGAGATCTTTGATGTGAGTGCCGGCGCTATACGCGTTGGTAGACGACGAGTTATTTCAGATTACAGCCCTTATGGTGAGTTGTCGTTTACCGACGTCATGGTGAAATCGAGTAATGTTGGAGCTGTTAGAGTCGGTTTAAGGCTTGGTGCAGAACGGCTTAGTCGTTACGTTCGCCGTTTCGGTTTTGGCGAGACGCTTTCATCTGATTTTCCCTCTGAAAATCCAGGAATTGTTTGGGATCCGTCGGACCTAAATGATAGTGCGGTTGCCTCAATTTCAATGGGGTACCAGGTTTCAGTAACGCCGCTTCAAATGGCAACAGCTGTAGCTGCAGTTGCGAATGGCGGTGAGCTGATACAGCCACGAGTTGTCAGAGCGGTAATGCAAAACGGCATCCGGCAAGAGTTCGAGCCTAGGGTTATTCGTCGTGCGATATCAAATGAGACAGCGGCCGAGCTGACTTCAATTATGGAGTCGGTCGTAGAACGGGGGACAGCACGTCGAGCGCAAGTGCCTGGTTATACAGTCGCCGGTAAAACTGGTACGGCTTCAAAACTTGTCCAAAGAACCGACCCGGATACAGGGCGCATTACTACCCACGGTTACTCCGAAAATAATAACTACGCGTCATTCGTCGGGTTTGTGCCATCCGACCGCCCGCGACTGGTTGTGCTTGTAACGATTGATACACCTAGAAATGGCGGAAATACTGGTGGTGCGGTTGCAGCACCAATTTTTCAGCAGATTGTAGAGGCGTCACTGCGTCACCTTGCCGTGGTTCCCACAGTTCATCCGGCTTCACCGATGCTTGTGCCAAGTCCAATTGTGTCTTCAAATGAGCCACTTAGGGTTGTTGCGACATCGACTGCGTCTGGTAGCTCGAACTCCGCCGAACCGCCTGATGTTGAACTAGGTGTGATGCCCAATCTAAGTGGATTGAGTGCCCGCGAGGCCGCTCGGAGAGCGGGAGTTTCTGGATTAAGCATTCATGTTGTGGGCGATGGGATTGTATTTCGTCAGCAACCAAGTGCAGGGATTGAAATTGATCAGGGGGCAGTGGGAACGGTGTGGCTTGAACGTCATCTGTTGTTGCCTAGGGGGACGAGGCGTAATTGATGGCGAATACGGTAGCTGGGATGTGTCTTACGAGGAAGTCGCGATGACGATTGCAGAACTGCTTAGTCAAGCGGGTATCCCTGTCGCCTCAGCAGCGCTCGGCCAACAACAGCTGGCTACGACGCCATCAGGTGTGTTCTACGATTCAAGAGAAGTCGTGGAAGGCGGCGTCTTTGTGGCGGTGCCTGGCAAGAAATTAGACGGCTCTCTTTTTGTCGATGACGCACGACGTCGTGGTGCAACGATTGCAATTTCTGAAAAGGAGCCACCTTTAAAGCCCTTACTGCCGTGGGTTCGTGTTTCTGATGCCCGCGCAGCTCTTGCTGCTCTTGCTGCATCCTTTTATGAGCATCCAAGTCACACATTACTGGTGATAGGTGTGACGGGCACGAACGGGAAAACTACAACAACCTATTTAATTGAGTCGATTCTTACCCACTCTGGCTATTCGACGGGACGGTTAAGTTCTATCAGCAATCATGCTGGAAGCGTTCAACATGAGCAGTGTGCTGTGAGAACTACACCTGAGTCACCGGACGTGCAGGCATGGCTCAAGGTAATGAGTGAAAGCAATACGGATGCCTGTGTGATGGAAGTGTCTTCTCATGGTCTCGCTTTGCGGAGAGTGGACCAGGTGAAGTTTTCAGCCGGTGTGTTTACTAACTTAACAAGAGACCATCTTGAATTTCATGGAGGTATGAGGGGCTACTTTGCAGCCAAGTCCAGACTGTTTGAGATGTTACCTGAGGGGGCTCCGTCGGTCCTCAATCTCGACGATAGTCATGGACAGAAACTCGCGATGGCTGTTGATTGCCCGTTCACGTATGGGTTCGACGAAAATGCAGATGTTGCACCTACACGCTTAGATCTTACAAGTAGTGGGACACGGCTTGAGGTGCGGACTCCACGTGGCGAAATGTGTCTTGAGTCCACACTTGTAGGAAAAGTGTCGGCCTATAACGTGTTAGCGGCAGCGGCGACATGTGTAGCGCTCGATTTGCCTTTTCGTGGCATAGAAGATGGTGTGCGTGCGTTAGCTGGCGTACCCGGTCGGATACAAACTGTCACGGAGCAGGAAGATGACGTTACGGTCATCGTCGATTTTGCCCACACTGACGATGCGCTTCGCGCATTACTCGAGGCAGTTCGGTGTATCACAACCGGTCAAATTGTCACAGTGTTTGGTTGCGGTGGCGATCGCGATGCTACAAAGCGGCCCCTGATGGGGGCGGTCGCAGCTCGGCTGAGCGACCGCATTGTCGTTACATCGGACAATCCTCGTTCAGAGGATGCAAGTGAAATTATTGCTGAGATCGAACGTGGAATTCGGGAGAGCCAAACGCCTTGGGTTTCAGTTATTGATCGAGAGGAGGCAATTAGCCACGCCATTACTGAGGCAACTTCAGGAGATTTGGTAGTAGTTGCGGGTAAAGGGCATGAGCAGACTCAGGAAATCGGTGAAGCAGTTATTCCTTTCGACGACGCAACTATTGCACGGTCAGCCCTTTTAAGGCGTCGTTCGGGTTTTCGAGCGGGATAAAAATTCGTGTCAGATAGTCAAACGAGCAGGTTTGTGGCTGACGAGGTTGCGAGGGTATGTGAGGGGCAGGTGTTGTCAGGATCCTCAGGTCAGGTGTTCGGTGGATTGACCATTGATAGCCGTAAGGTCGAGAAAAACGATCTTTTTATCGCTATCAGAGGCGATCGATTTGACGGGCATGATTTTGTCGGCGAGGCCGTTCGACGGGGAGCGGTTGGTGTGATTGTGAGCGAACGAGCAGTTGTTTCGGAGCAGCCAAATGTTGTTAGGGAAACTGTAATTATTCTGGTTCGTGATACTACGAAATCGTTACAAGCAATTGCACGGCATGTACGACAGCAATCTGGCACAAAGGTCGTCGCTATTACCGGGAGTGTCGGCAAAACAACCACGAAAGAGCTTGCCGCGTCATTCATAGGTGTGCGCCATACGGTCGTGCGTAGTGTCGGCAATCTTAATAATCACATCGGTCTTCCGTTATCCCTCCTTGCTTTGAAGAATCGACCGGAGGTCGCAGTGGTCGAACTTGGCATGAATCATGCGGGAGAGATTCGGCAGCTTGTTGGCATTGCTGAGCCGAATGTTCGTGTGTGGACAAATGTTTCAGAGGTGCATGCAGAATTTTTTTCATCAAAGGATGCGATAGCCGATGCGAAGGCTGAGATCTTGTTGGGTGCTGGTAAGGAAGATCATCTGGTTGTAAACGCGGGTGATCCGTTCGTGATGTCACGTATCGTTGATTTTCCAGGTTCGATTACGACTTTTGGCGTTGATGTGCAAGCTGACGTACGAGCTACGGCGGTTCAGGACAATGGCGTGGATGGTGTTGGGGCAGACGTTGATACACCGGTTGGACGTAGTACATTTCACTCTCAGCTGGTTGGAATCGGTAACATCGCTAACGTTGTTGCAGCTATTAGCGTTGCATTGCGATTCCAGGTTCCACTCGATGCGATCCTTGAAGTGCTTGAGCGGTTTGAACCTCTTCCGCGGCGGGGATCTGTGCACAGGTTGTCAGGTGGGGTTACTGTTGTCGACGATTCTTACAACTCCAACCCGGAAGCACTTCGCCTTGCCCTTCAATCGGTTGGAGCCAGCCAAGGATACCGCCGTCGCGTCGCAGTGCTGGGCGAAATGCTCGAGCTTGGGGAGCAGGCTTTTGAAATCCACCGCGCGTCTGGGTATTTGGCCGTGCAATCTGGGTTCGATTGTGTTGCTGCTGTGGGTGGGACGGACGGTGACGCATTGGCCGACGGTGCTCTTGCAGCTGGCTTGACCGATAAAGCGGTCCGACATTTTTCCACAAGTGAGGAAGCGACGGAAGTGTTGGCTGAGTTTGTACAGCCAGGTGACCTTGTCCTAGTGAAGGGGTCTCGAGCCACACAGACAGACCTGATTGTCGACAAACTCAAGGCAGAGTGGGATTGATGTTGTACGAAATTCTGTACCCGCTGCGCACGGAAATCGGATTACTTAACGTAGTCCAATACATAACCGTTAGAACAGCGGCAGCGAGCTTGACTGCATTTGCATTGTCGATTGTATTTGGTCCATATGTTGTTCGGTGGTTGCGATCTATGCAAATCGGTCAGGTCGTACGGGACGATTTGAAGACTCATCAGAGTAAGGCAGGCACACCCACGATGGGTGGTCTACTTGTCTTGGGAGCAGCAGTTTTACCCACAATGCTGTGGGCTGACCTAACCAACGCATATGTCTGGGTGGCGGTGCTTTCAACTGTGGCGTTCGGTGTGATCGGATTTGTTGACGATTATTTAAAGGTGGTGAGAGGCTCTCACCATGGTTTGTCGGTACGCGGAAAACTCGTTGCTCAAAGTTTGTGTGGGACGGGTGTCGGATTGGTTCTGCTACAGCTAACACATTCTGGAATCTACAGCACGGAAATCATCTTTCCATTTTTTAAGGAGTTCACACCGGACATCGGTTGGCTGTACGTGCCTTTTGCTGCCGTCATTCTTGTGCTGTGGTCAAACGCAGTAAACCTGACAGATGGCCTTGATGGGCTAGCGATTAGTGTCTTCACGGTTGCTGCTGGAGCGCTCACGACACTTGCCTATGTCAGTGGCCATGCCGTTATCGCAGAATTCTTGCTTATTGTCCGTTTTCCACCAGCCGGCGAGTTGACGATCTTTTGTGGTTCCCTTGTCGGAGCCGGACTTGGATTTCTTTGGTACAACTCGTATCCCGCTGATGTCTTTATGGGTGACGTAGGCTCTCTCGCATTGGGTGCTGCGCTTGCGACCGTCGCGCTGTTAATCAAGCAAGAGTTACTTCTTTTTGTTGTTGGTGCGGTCTTCGTTATTGAAGCGATTTCGGTTGTTCTTCAGGTCGGGTCTTTCAAGCTTACCGGACAGCGGATATTTAAGATGGCGCCACTCCATCACCATTTTGAGTTGGTGGGCTGGAGCGAGCCAAAAATTATTAGTCGTTTCTTAATTGTGGCGATCGTGTTTGCACTTTTT
>Ga0310121_10004376_pt1 | contig 12480 bp, 12 predicted proteins | sample CB27_Tmax_986_MG_FD_203504 | JGI IMG/M metagenome (GOLD analysis project Ga0310121, IMG submission 203504) | Marine microbial communities from Western Arctic Ocean, Canada - CB27_Tmax_986 | ecosystem: Environmental > Aquatic > Marine > Oceanic | place: Canada: Western Arctic Ocean | collected... | reverse complement strand
CTCCCAATGTGGCGGGCTGAGGGTCTCCGGCGACCAGACGCCTTCGTAGCCAGTTGCCTTGACCGCTGCTACCCAATCGGCGACGGGAACATCCCCTTCACCGAGAAGATAGGAACGCAACTTGGTTTCGATCCACTCTTCTCCGGGAGCAGGGCGCTTGCCATCGCAAATATGGATGCCGTAGATTTGCGCTGCGTCCATGCGAGCGACTTCATCCGGCCTTGTGTCACCGCCTGCCCACAAATGCCAAAAATCTACAACCGTCCCCAGATTTTCACGCGCGGCCACGTCGATAACTTCCAGGCTTTGCGACAAAGTACGAAATGGAGTCCACGCAATTGGTTCGAGCTGGAATCGAATACTGTTCGTTGCGCCGATGTCTGCCAGCTCCCCTGCCAATGCGGCAACATCCTGCCGGATGGTAGGCCAGTCGCCCCCAGCCGGGATGTTAAAGAAGACAAGCTGGATGGTCGGGCAGGCCAATGCTTCTGCAGCCGTAGAGAGCATTTCGCATTCGGCCAATAACTCATCTCTCGTTTTTGGCTTTCCTGCAGCGGAGTCAGCCAAGGCGTTGATACATGTGACTGGAATTTCTGCTCGTTGGCAGGTAGCGGCCAATTCCGAAATGTCGTGCCCGTTGCTCAGAAATCGCTTGAGTTTAGGCGCGATGATCTCTAACCCGTCATACCCAAGTTCGTGAGCGATGCGAACATCGGTAAGGCAATTGCTGTGCATCGTTGTGACAGTGTGCAGTGCTATTTTCATGTCGCTGTACGCAAAGCTGAAGCCGGAACAGGTTCGTTTCCGAGTGTGTCGTCATCAAAGCGGGCCTTCGCTTCGAAATCATCTGTGAGCAATGTCATTCGGTGAATGCCGACGAATTGCATCAGGCTTCCTTCTTTTGTTCGAGTACCTGCATAATTTCTGTGCGGATGCCGGTAGGTGTTTCGAAAAACACGATCTTGCGGCGGTCGAAATTCGTCTCGATCACGTTTGGCTCCGACAGAAAACGAACACCTTCTGCTTCCAGCCGTGAGTAATATACATCGAAGTCGTCAACTTCATACACATCGTGCAGAAAACCTTCCGGCAAGTCGAGACCAAGACTGTCTTCATAGGGTGCTTTGTTGAAGACAATTACTCGGGTCGTGCCCATCTTTAGCAGGATGGCTTGCGAACCCAGAACAATGTCGTGCATCAGCACGCGCGCATCGAGATTGTCGATGTAGAATTGAGCAACCGCCTCGATATCCTTTGCTTTTATGGCGTAATTCCACATTCCCCTGACCATATTTCCTCCTTATTCCTTGCGCGCTGCCATGACGCTCTTAAATCGCTCCATAGCCGCCGCCGCATTTTCCATGACAGACTTCTGATCGTCGCTGATACCGATGATTTGAACGCCAAGCTCGATCCATTCGCTCGGGTCGGCGACGACAACCGGTCCATAACCGCCGAACGCGACACCGGCCGCGCGCGCCTTGGTCATCATGTAGCTTACGATTTTATTTACCTCGGTATGGGATTGGTCGCCGCGCAATCCCATGCTCATTGATAGATCGCCTAGGCCGAAGATCAAGCCGTCCAACCCTTCCAGCGCCAGTATCTTGTCGAAGTCTTCCACAGCTCCGACAGTCTCGATCATCAACATTACAAAGGTTGCCTGATTTGCATTGTCGAAATACTCGCGCTGCGTGCGTCCATAATCTGAAGGACGACGTGGCCCGGCGCCGCGAATTCCTTGCGGTGGATATTTGCAGGCTGAGATGACATAGCGGGCGTCCTCCACCGAGTTGATATGTGGAACAATGATGCCAGCCGCCCCCGCATCTAATAACCGTTTTATAAAGAAATGGTCGTGTCCGGGTATGCGGACAAATGGCAGCGTCGGCGTCCCTTTTAATGCAAAGAACATCGTTTGCAAGGTTTGTAAATCAATCGCGGAGTGTTCGGCATCTATTACGATCCAGTCGAACATCAGACTCGCAATCGACTCTATAATCGTGGGATCAGTGTAACGGACCCACATGCCCGGGCTAGGCTCGCCGGATTGCCATTTCTTCTTCAGCTCGAGTGCGTGCATTGCTTCTCCTTGAATTTACTGGTGCTTGAATACATAAAGTTCAGAGGCGAAGGTCATGAGCACGGATTGGATCGTGATTATGCACCGGGAATTCAGGCAGCCATTCGCCTGTGAACTCTTTGAAGCGTGCAAGGCATAGCGGACTCATGGGAGTAACTGGTCGAAGATTTCGATATTGGAGGATTTGAGAGGATACTCTGTGATCATGTTTATTCCTTCTGGGGAAGGATAATCAAAACCTGGTCTGGAGGAATGCTCGTCTCGAGCGGCAGCGCAACCCTCTCCATTTCGGTGAAAGCTCGGTATATGTCCGCATACGTGTATTGGGGATCGTTGAACGCGATTGACACTGTCTTCGGCTCGCGTGTGTAGTGATGGAGAACGAGGGCATGGCGGCTGCCGGAAGCCGGTTCTTCACGCCAGGTCTCGTGTGCACCGCAGTACACCTCGCCAGTGTGTATCACATCGGCAATGGTTTGCTCAATTACAGATGACCACCAGATGTTGTCGGCGAGTTCACTCCGCAGTCGCAGGGCCTCCTGAAAATATGGACCAAGATTTGGCATATCCGCGATAGAAAAAGGACCGTTGATGGCCTCAAATACCATGATGTGCCCGAAGCGCAAGCTCTTGTTGACAAGTCCGAAGTCGAAGTCACCATTGATGCAGCACGTCGATTTGACTTCCGGGAACACGATTTCATTTACGGGAATGTGGTCGTAGCCAAAGTAACGCGTGTACAACGCGTCGCAATACGGCATCATCCGATCCCAGCTCGTCTCGAGTGCGAGGGGTGTGTTGCGCTCCTCAAGCTGTTTTGAAAATTCTGCAACTGAGTCGAGCAGTGCGCGGTGGGCGTTGTTTTCGATTCGTCCGGGTGCGGCGGGGTTGAAATCCATGTGGTAGGGCTCACCGGAAATGATCTTGTCGATCAGAAAAGCCCCCGCACCCAGGCTACGGGTACGCTCCCATTCATCCAGGATGATCTGGCGGATGCGCGGATGGGCCAGATTGGCTGCCACCATGCGCGCAGCGGTGTGGCCCGTTAGATTGAGCAGAGTGTCAAACCCATATCCCACAGATGGATAGGGATCACCATAGCGGTTCTTGATTGCGTACTGGTGAAGTTCCTCCTTGTACCAGTCAGTCTCGACATTGACCTGATTGGCATTCGCCCACAACAATATGGTCACGCCGGCAGCCTCGCAAGCCGCGATGGCACCAGCGAAATCTTCGCGGGTGCCCAGGCGGGGATTCGTTTCGGCAAAGCGGGGATAGTTCGTGTCGATTCCGCCAGCATGCCAACCCGCAATCATGACCATGTTGATGCCGTGAGATTTTGCCTCCTTGGCATACTTTTCGAGATCGCTGAAGTGCAGTCGCACGCGACCGTCCGGCGAGTCCATGAACGTGGCTTGCCAGGCGTCCCATTGCACCATGCCCTGCGGGCGTTCGTTCGTCTCAGCGACGTTGGCGCGAAACCAGCGCCGGTAATAACGGGCCGACTCCCACCAGCCGCCGCTATGGAAATGATAGACAACCTCCGGGCTGGAATACGATTCGTGACCCTCGATGAATGGGAAGAAAACCCACCCGATAGAGGCTCCGATGGGGGTGTCGCCCCTGGCCTGACTCGGATGTGGCCAGGCCTGTGGACCCCAGCGTCCGGACGGGTTGGAGTAGCTCGCAAATGGACTCAATCCTCCCCAGAAGGCCGAGAAGTCAACTTCGGGATTGTGGTTGCCAGAGTAAACGGCCTGCCCGGTTCGTTTGTTATACAAGGTCGTCCAGGACATGGACAGATTCTGCTGCCAGAAATCGACGGACGTGCCGGGATAGGTATAAGCGAACGAAGACCGGTCAGGACCGATATAACTGCCCGGCCACTCCCGGTAAAACTGAAATTCCTCTCCACCCCAGACCAAGCCCGGCACGCACAAGTACCATTCGTCCTGCTCCTCCCAATTGGCGAGGCCGCCAATGCAGAGCGGGTATACCTCTTCAATGGCATAGTCAGTCTCGTTCGAGATTTCCAGCCGGGCGGTAACCGTATCGTCTGTCAACTCAATGAATTGTCGGATGGTGATTGCGAGCGTCTCTTCCGGCGATTGAAGATCATTCCATTCGAGGACGGCGTTCGAACCATCGATCTTGCAACTCGCCAGTGCTTGCCCCTGTGCAGTAATCTGGGTCGCACCGGCAGGCATGTGAACAAGCAATCTCCAATTTTCGGACAGGCGCGGCTCGTGAATAAGTTCCGGGAGGTGAGGGGTACAACCGAAAGAGACGATGTGACCACTTTCGCCATCAAATTCAAGCCGGACGCGTTCGTTGGTGAGAATCAAATTAGATTCGGACATTTGGCTGCTGTACCTATGGAGCCTGCCATCGGCGGCCCGCTGCCCAAGCAGGCCGCCGATGGCGAGGCGAGAGGAGGGAGAAAATTAATGCCAATACACATTTTGAGCTATCTAACCAAGGATAAGATTCTTCTCTTTTGATGAAAGGAAGTCACAATGCCGGGTTACGTAAGATAACAATTGAGCGTAGGTGGCCTGCAGCAGAAGTCCGGGGATATCCGTCCCCCACATGATTATTTCTGCACCGACGAGCTCGACTGCTCGTCGCAAGTAAGACTGTGCAGTGGGGTAAGGGAAATCTTCTGGTGCGGCCAGGGCGGGAAGCGCCGACATGTCCAGCCAGACATTTGCATTACGGGCCAGGCTGACCTGCTCTTCCCAGGCGGTCTCTGCCTCTGCAGCTGACCCTGATCCAAATGGGGGTTGCGCGAGATGAGCGATCACAATAGTGAGTCCCGGGTATTGGGATTCGATCTTTTTTACAGCGTCAGTTTGATAAGCCAGAGACCCAATTGCATCTAGATCGAGAGTCACCACCAGATCGTGTTGCGCAGCTGCTTCCCAGATCCACGCCATTTCGTCCGAGTCGAATCGCAGGTTGGGATAAACGCCCGTGAATCCAGCCATCTCGCTCATCTCAAATTTTAGGCTTCGAATGCATTACTTTTCGGTGGCGCGCCGAAACATGTCCCGCGCATCTGCGGCGCGCGGATCTAGAAAGGCTGCAGCGATGAACCGATCGGGCCACTGTTGCACCGCACGCCATAGATATTCATTTGATTCGCCGTACGTTGAGCCTTGTAAAAGCACAGTCTTGTCAACGCCGACACAATCCATGTATTCAAGCAGTAGTTCCGGAGGGAAGGAAGTCTGTGGCCCGAGCGGCGGCGTGAGGCGCAGCTCCTCGGCACCGGCCTGAAACTTGCCGTAACCGAGCGATTTCGTCCTTCCACGCACGGTACGACCGTGCAACCCTTCCGTGATATGGGCGTGCGCGTCGATGATCATTCCGCGGCATACGCGCAGCGCGCGTTGCGGGAAAACAATTTCAGAAGGTCTTCCGGGCCATAGAGACCCACAACCAATTGTTCGAAGGCAAGGAAAAGACGTTTGGCATCCCAACCGATATTATTTTCCACCGGGAAGTTGGATGCAAAGAAACAGCGATCAATGCCGAAAATTTCAATCACATTCAGAACAGTGTCCCTGACCAGCGGGTTTTGATCCCAGCTTTCGTCTATGTATGAAAGCATTGAAATCTTGATAAATGATCGTTCGTGTTTTGCAAGTGTCTTCAACCCATTCCAGTACTGGTCTGCCCGTTGTTGCAAGTCATCCAGTGTCGGAGATCCCAGATGGTCGATAATGACCAATGTGTCAGGAAACTTTCCGATTAATTCGGACGCTTGCTGAAACTGGTGTGGGTTTAGCTGCAGGTCGAAGGAGAGGGAATGTCTTCCAAGTGCACCAAATCCTTTTGTCCATTGTGGGTTGTCAAGCAGATTACCCAATCTGCCGTTTCTAGGCCAGGATGGTTCAAAGTTAATGATCTGCCTGATGCCGCAAACATTGGGGTTCGCCGCCAATGTTGACAGAATTGCATCGATGCCCGGATCCTCAAGCGGCGCAGAAGCGACCAATACATAATGCTTCTGGGATTGATTGAGCTGTTCGGATGCCCACAGGCTTTCTGCGAAACAGGCCTCGACGAAGGCTGAGCCTGACTGCTCAATATGACAAACGCTTACGGCCTCGACAAACGCGCCGCCCGAATGGGAAAAACGTTCGCCGGCCTGATGTATATCGCGTTCGTATTCAATCCAGGAATAAAGTGGATTGTCATTGGGGGCAAATAGTTGCTCGGCATCATGTCCACTTCTGGTGTCTTCGGCGACATCCCAGACATGAAAGTGGGGATCCCAGATTTCAATACTCATTCAGACACTTCGGCATAAGGTCTGACAAGATTCAGATTGTCCCTGTTCAGCTTCAATCCCCATCCGGGCGCATCGAACGGTTTTATGCGGCCGTTGACCGGGGCCGGCTCATTCTCAAACATGTCGCCAAAGACAGGCGGGAAGGAAATGCAGTCGGGGCTTGTATTGAGATATTCACAGAACGGACAATGCGGTTGCGTGATTACAAAGTGATAGCTATAAGCGCCGCTACCGTGCGGCACAATTGGGATGTCATAAGCCGCTGCCATTGCTGAAATTCGCAACAGTTCGGTGAGTCCGCCGCACCACATTACATCCGGTTGCAGAATGTCGATCGAGCGGGTTTCAATCAGTTGTCTGAAGCCATAACGCGTATACTCGTGCTCCCCAGTAGCCCACCGCATCCAGGGGGCGCGCTCTTTAATCAGTCTGTGCCCTTCTACATCATCGGGCAGCAACACTTCCTCGATCCAGTACAAATCCACATCCCGGAGCGCGTACGCCAGTTCGACCGCGTACGGAACGTCAAGCGCCATCCAGCAGTCGGCCATGAGTAAAAAATCTGGGCCAACTTGCTCACGCATCTCGCGGAATCTCGCGACATTCGCATTCAGACCGGCTTTGCGATCTGCCGGGCCGTGAGGCAACGTGACCTTCCCACCGATGAATCCAGCTTCCTTGGCCAGGTCCGGGCGGATTCCGGTACAGTAGAGTTCAATTTCGTCCCTTGTCGCTCCGCCGATCATCTGGTAAACCGGTTCCTGGCGTAGATGGCCGAGTAAGTCCCAGAGTGCCAGATCGACGGCGCTGATAGCCCACAAGGGGAGGCCCTTTCCGCCGTAATAGCGGCTGGCGCGGTACATCTGATCCCAGAATTGGTTAAGTCTGCGCGGATCCTTGCCGATTAAAAATCGCTTGAAGTGCTTCTCGATCATGTAACATGCCGGAGCACCGCCCTGCCCGGCGCTGACGCCGACGGTACCGTCTGAAGTTTCAACCTCCACGATGATGCTGTTCATCACGTTGATGCCGAAACTTGTCCGGGAGGCCTTATACTCGGGGTAGCCAGACATCGGGGTCGCGATTAAGGTGTCAACGAGCCAGTGACCCTGCTCGCGATCATGGTAGTCTCCGCCTGAGCCGGTCTGTTCTAGAACGAATGCGCGGACGTCGGTGATGGTCGTTTTCTTCATGAGCTCCTTTGTTCAATCAATCGTCGCGCCGCCGTCAATGACAAGGTGTTCTCCCGTAATGAAAGACGCCTCGTCTGACGCGAGAAACAGGACGCCATTTGCGATTTCGGAGGGTTCGCCCATGCGCTGCATGGGCGCGTCTTGCCCGAAAAGATCGCGGCCCGCTGCATAATCCTCCATGCCCAAGTGATCCATGTGTCGTTCTGTCGCCTGTGTATAGATTGCGCCGGGACAGACGGCATTCACACGGATGTCATATTTGGCCAAGTCCATCGCAAGGCAGCGTGTGAGTTGAGCGACTGCACCTTTGGAGGTATTGTAGGGTACAAAATCCGGCTGTGCGATGAATGAACTCGTCGAGGCAAGATTGACGATTGCGGCGTCCTTCGATTTCTTTAAATGTGGGAGGGCTGTTTTTATCATATTCGCATAGCCGATCACATTGACGCCGAGAACTTTTGCCCACTCATCTGCACCGGTCTCCTCGATGGAGCGGAACACAAAGACAGCCGCATTGTTGACGAGGATGTCGATGCCGCCGAACTCGGATACTGTCCGTTCAATCATGGCCTGAATGGATTCAGATTGCGAAGTGTCGGTCTGCTGAAAAATAGCGGTTCCGCCCTGACTTCCGATCAAATCTACTGTTTCTTGGCCGCTGGTTTCATTAATCTCAGCCACGACAACCTTGGACCCTTCACAGCAAAAACGGGTCGCGATGGCTCTGCCGATTCCTGCTCCGGCTCCGGTGACAATCGAAACTCTATTCTTTAAATGCATGAAAGCCTCCGTTGAATACTCGCATAGCGATTTTCAGCAAGGTGCTAGCATCGTTAGTAGTCGATGGCCTTACGCAGCCGGGTGCGGAGGACGGCAAAACCGAGCATCATCAGCATCATTGTGACCGCAATCGAGGCGGCAAAGCCGAGCGCGCTCCGTCCCCCGTACACGGAAGCTGCTGCAAATGAGTTGAGCATCATATACGTTGCCAGCACATCCGCAGCATGAATTGCAGCGAGATGGCCTTTGATGAGCACGAAGAAAAGATCGAATACCTGGACGCCGCCGATGACGTTCAGGACGACGCTGACGAGGATCACGTGCGCCTGGAGGGGAACCACGATACGTCGTATCATCTGCCAGAAATTTACGCCATCGATTTGCGCTGATTCGACGACTTCGGATTCCAGAGACTGCAGACCTGCATAGAAGATGACGAGGTTAAAACCGACGCCTTGCCATACGGATACGATTATGAGCGCAAAGATGGCATATTTGGGGTCACCCAACGGAAAGAAGTCCGGCAAACCAAAAGCGGTTGTATATTGACTGATCAGACCGCCTCTGAGAAAGACGATGTTCCTCCAGACTGTCGCGACAACGATGGCCGAGAGCACACTTGGAAAAAAAATGATGCCGCGCAACCAGCTCGCAGCGCGGAACTCGGCCATGTAGATAAACACGGCTAGCAGAAGCGCAACCGCAATTTGAACCGTAATCCCGAAGAAAACGACCAGCAACGTGTGGTACAACGCCTTTAGAAAAAGACGGTCCTGTACCAGCTCTATATAGTTATCGAGGCCGACAAAGTTGACAAATATTCCCCGGGTGTATCCATTGTACTCGAACAGACTTAGCGTTGTTGTAAAGAAAATTGGATAGAACAAGAAGGTAGCAAGCATGGCCATTGCCGGGACGATCCATATGTACGGTCGCAATAAGAGCTTGCTTCCCCGGCCAGCGGGACGTTTAGGTTCTACGCTTGACGTGCCTGTGTCTGATTTTAGTAAGTTGAATCGATCCTGTATTCTTTGCATGTGATCTCCTTCAATATCAGCCCCACCAAGATTTCGATCTCAATAAATTTCGATCAGGATGATTACCTTCGACTCGCCTGAGCAGCGGGGTCGCTCTAAATTCGAATGCCCTAAGGCTCACTTGAAACCCTTTACAAACATTATACATAATACACTCTGCTATTAACTCTGTCGAATTCACTTGGGTGCTAACTCGAAGCTCCTCATTTACAGAATCAAATTGGGAAGTGATGGCGCTGCCTGCTGATCGACTGCAGCCTTAGCCAGGTAGGAACCGAACATGTCAAGTGTTATCTACGATCACGTAACGAAGCTGTTTGGAGATGTGACAGCGTTGAACGATTTAGCCCTCTCTGTCGATGACAAGGAGCTTCTAGTTCTGGTGGGGCCTTCCGGATGTGGGAAATCAACGGCGCTGCGTATGCTTGCCGGATTGGAAGAAATCACCAGTGGCGATATTCTCATCGGAGATCACATTGTCAATGATGTTCCGCCCAAAGACCGCGACATCGCAATGGTGTTTCAGTCGTACGCACATTATCCTCATACGAAGGTGTTCGATAACATGACTTTCGGTCTCAAGCTCCGCAAGACGTCGAAGTCCGAAATTGAAGAGCGTGTTCGCAAGGCGGCCGACATCCTCGATATTGGTCATCTTCTCGACCGCAAACCGAAACAGTTGTCCGGTGGTCAGCGTCAGCGTGTTGCGGTTGGACGAGCCATTGTACGAAATCCGGCCGTGTTCCTATTTGACGAGCCGCTCTCAAATCTGGATGCGAAACTTCGCGTTCAAACCCGCGCTGAAATAACGAAGCTGCATCAGGAGTTGCAGACGACTTTCATTTATGTAACCCACGATCAAGTCGAAGCAATGACAATGGCATCGCGCATCGCCGTAATGAACTTTGGTGAATTGCAACAAGTAGATACACCCCAGCAGCTCTACGATCATCCAGTTAACATGTTTGTCGCGGGATTTATTGGCTCGCCAGCAATGAACTTATTTGATGTGTCCGTTACAAAATCAAACGGAGTTTTGCGCATCGACGTCGGCGACTTCAACGTCGATGTACCAAGTGACAAGCAGGCAGCATATGCTGCTCATGTAGGTAAGGACGTGACCTTGGGTTTGCGACCAGAAGATATACATGACCCGCACATCAAACCGCCGGGAATCAGTAAATCTTTAGTTGAAGGAAAAATCGAGGTAACCGAGCTTATGGGCAAAGAGGTGTTTATTTACGCCCAAAGTGGAAAAAACGAATATGTTGCTCGTGTAGACCAACGCACTTCGGCTCGGGTAGGTGAGACGTAACAGGTGGCGTTCAACATGAACAATATGCATCTTTTTGATAAAGAAACTGAATTGTCTTTGACATAATCGCCTGAGATACTTGAACTTAGTGGGTTTCTTGACTCGTGATCCATATTATATATAATATATAATATAAGGAGTATCGTACTGATGTCGAAATCTAACTAACTAAACTAACTAATAGATTAGAAATTTTGACCGGATTCAATTATTGCACTTCAGCCATATTCCTATGCTCACTTCACCATCTCTCTTTATTAAGTGGGGTGGGATTGCTTATCTTGGGCGACCGCCCAAATTGTGTCCGCTTCCTTAAGGAGGAATAACTATGAAGAAAACGATTTACCTATCACGCCGGCAATTTCTAAAATTGTCGGCAACCACAGGTGCAGGACTTGTCATTGCTGCCTGCGCTCCGCAAGCCACGGAAGCGCCTAGCGGCGGTGAGGAGGAGGTCGCAGCCCCTGAACCGACTGCAGAAGACATCCAGTTGGAAGTTGCAGATTGGCAGGGCGGGCAGCTCAACTACGATACTGCTTACGAGCGCATCATTGCGGCGTTCGAGGAAGCCAATCCGGGCACTATGGTCAGTCGGCGCGGTATGGGCGTAGACGAGTATCGCAATGCCGTCCAGCCGATCCTCGCCAGCGGCGATCTGCCGGACATCATGGGTCTCTACCAGGGACCCGACGTATTCAGCGGAATCGAAGCCGAATTGGTAATCAACCTGGCGCCGATCCTGGCGGCGGACTCCGAGTGGGCCGATCGTGTGGCAAAATCAATTGATGGCTTTGATGACTTCCACTCGGACGGTGACCCCTATGCACTGCCGTTAGACGCTATCACAATTGTGTCGATCTTCCATAACGACCTGGTCGCAGAACAAGGCCTATCCGTCGACAAGTTCATCAATATCGATGACTACAAGGCGGTTGGTCTGACTATGGCCGAGAACGGCAAGTTCTTTTCGAACTATGGCGACACAGTTGCCTCGATCACCGTGGCAATTGCCCAGCAGACAAACGACTCCAGTCTCGCGATTGTACGCCAGGCTGAGCGTGGTGAAGTTTCCTGGACCGGAGACGTGTTCCTGAAAGCCTGGCAGTCCTGGAATATCTTGATGAACGTCGATGAGGGCCTCGTGCCACCTGATATCGCCTCCGGTATCGAATTCGAGCAGGGCTTTTACGACCAGCGCTGGTGGGGTCATTGGTACTGGGGCGAATGGGCTGCCGGTGAGTTGCTGCGCAACATGCCGGACAATATCGAACAGGTTGGTATCACGAACTTCCCGAGGGTACCGGACGCCCCGGGTAAGAATATCTGGAGCGGCGGCCCCGGCCAAATCCTGTCAGTGGCGAATCAGGACCAACAGGAAGAGGCGCTGAAGTTCCTGAGATTCTTGAGTTCGCCCGTAGCGGCGGAGATTATGATCGAAGAGTCGATCCACCCGCCGGTCGATGTCCCGAACCCAGAGAACTTCACCGACAATCCGTTCCTTCTGACGCTAATCGATCAGTTCAATACTGCGGATGCTCTAGTGGGCTTCTCAATTCTGAACGCCGATGTAGCGAACCGCGTCATCGAGCATGGCGGCAATTTGATGCTCGGTGCAATCACGCCTGAAGAAATCGGGGAAGACCTGGATACTGTATCCGGCTATTCGGCCTAGCCCCAAAACGCTTGGGATTGAAATTTCGTGGTCAAACTGGCACGGGCAAAGTAGACATTTTGCCCGTGCCGTTTTTTATACAAAACGAGATAATCAACCAGAA
>Ga0310121_10004374_pt1 | contig 12485 bp, 8 predicted proteins | sample CB27_Tmax_986_MG_FD_203504 | JGI IMG/M metagenome (GOLD analysis project Ga0310121, IMG submission 203504) | Marine microbial communities from Western Arctic Ocean, Canada - CB27_Tmax_986 | ecosystem: Environmental > Aquatic > Marine > Oceanic | place: Canada: Western Arctic Ocean | collected... | reverse complement strand
TTGTGTGAACCTGTTCGGTAGTTTTCCATGCCCCACAGTATAAAGTCCTAAAGGTTTCGCCTAAAGGCGAGGGTTTTAGACCCATCGCAAGGACAATAACAGTTACAGTTTACCATTTCCGTAAAGTAACAACTGATCCGAGCAATCGTTACACAGGAAGTGCGAATTGTCAAGCTAGTGCTGTGTTACATCTTAATTTTAGGGTAGACAGACGTTAGTTTTGTGCGTGCGTCGTCGATTTTCATCTGCCAGTCGACGCCACGCTGAGTTTGGTTGACATCTTCGTGTGTTGACGGCGTTCGAAAAGTGCGGCGCGGGGGATTGGTTGCGGCGGCCTAATTTTGCAGCGCACAGATGTGCAGACCGGGTGAATCGTGAAGATAGGGGCTTTAGCCCCGATCTTCCCCAGATTCGCAGGGAGGTACAGGAGTGTACGCTGACATGGAGTTTTGGACCGAAGTCCGCCGCCGTGTGTTGACCAAGCAGCTGAGCAAGCAAGCGGCCTGCCGCGAGTATGAACTGAGTTGGCACACGCTGAAGAAGATTCTTACGCACCCGGAGCCACCAGGGTATCGAAAGAAGGGACCGCGCAGAAAACCGACGCTCGAACCGTTCCTGCCGATCATTCATCAGATTCTCGAAGACGATAAACAAGCGCCCCGTAAGCAACGGCACACGGCCAAGCGGATCTTCGAACGGCTGCGGGATGAGCACCAGTACGTCGGTTGCTATACGATCGTCAAGGACGCCGTGCGCCAGTGGAGACGGTCGAGCAAGGAGGTCTTTCTGCCCCTTGCGCACCCGCCGGGTGAGGCGCAAGTCGATTTCGGCGAGGCGACGGTGAAGCTTGCCGGCCAAGCGACGAAGGCGGCTCTGTTCGTAATGACGTTGCCTTACTCGGGCGCAATCTTCATCCAAGCATTCCCCCGTGAATGCACCGAGACGTTCCAGGAAGGCCATCGCCGGGCATTGGAGTTCTTCGGCGGCGTGCCGACACGTATCAGCTACGACAACACGAGCATTGCGGTGGCGAAGATCACCGGCTATCGCGACCGCAAGCTGACTGATGCGTTTTTGCGTCTGAAGAGCCATTACCTGTTCGAGTCACATTTTTGCCTGGTCCGGCGGCCGAATGAGAAAGGCAACGTCGAACGGCTGCTGGGCTGCGCACGGCGGAGCTTCCTGGTGCCCGTCCCGGTGGTCGATTCGCTCGAAGCACTCAACGCGACGCTCGCCGAGCGGTGCCTGGCTGACCAGCAGCATCGCACCCGGGGCAAGTCGGGCACGAAGCAGGAACTACTGGCCGAAGATCGCGCCGCTTTCCGGCCACTGCCGAAGCAACCTTTTGAAGCCCGACGCCTCGATCATGCGGCGGCCGATTCGCAGTCGCTGGTACGGTTCGACTGCAACAGCTACTCGGTCCCCGTCAAGTACGCTCACCGGAAGATTACGATCGTGGCGACGGTCGACGAAGTGCGGCTGATCTTCGAAGATCGCCTGCTCGCTCGGCACTGCCGCTGCTGGCAGAAAGAACAATACTTCTTCGAACCGGTCCATTACCTGGCCCTGTTGGAACGGAAGCCGGGAGGCCTGGACCACGCCCGCCCGCTGCAGGATTGGAACTTGCCGTTGTGCTTTGCGCTACTGCGTCGCAGGCTCGAAGCGGAACAGGGCGGACCGGGTACCCGCGAGTTCATCCGCGTGCTACGGTTGTTGGAGTCCTTCACGCTCGGCCAGCTTGCAGCTGCGGTCGAGTATGCGCTCGATATCGGGATCACCGACGCCGATAGCATTCGCGTGATTCTCACGGCTCGCTGCGAGGCACCCGTGGCGATCTTCTCTCTCGATGGTCGCCCCCACTTGAAGACGGTCCAGGTCGAAACGACCGACGTGGCGGCTTACCAGTCTTTGCTGGTGGAGGTGTAGGACATGACACGCAAGACCGAAGCCAAGAGCACCGTGCTGCTGAAGCATCATCTCAAGCAACTCAAGCTGCCGACAATGCTGGCCGAATGTGAGAAGACGGCCGCCCGGGCGGCCCGTGATAACCAAGACCATTTGACGTTCCTGCTCGGGTTGTGTGAGTTGGAGTTGATTGACCGGGAACGTCGGGCCGCTCAGCGTCGCCTCAAGGCGGCCAAGTTCCCGGCGCATAAGACGCTCGATACGTTCGACTTCAAGGCCCGCGCCAGCGTGAACAAGCCGCTGGTGCTGGAATTGATCCAGGGCGAGTATCTTGAGAAGCGCGAGAACCTGCTGCTGGTCGGCCCGAGCGGGACGGGTAAGACGCACCTAGCCACGGCGTTGGGGATCGCCGCCTGCGGCCAGGGTAAAAAGGTGCGGTTCTATCGCATCACCAAGTTGATTACCGCCCTCTTGGAAGCGAAAGAGGAACGCCAGCTCTTGCGAATCCGCGGCCAATTGGGCAAGCTGGACTTGCTGATCCTGGATGAATTGGGCTACGTGCCGGCCAGTAAGGCTGGTACGGAGCTGCTCTTCGACGTGATCGCGACCGCGTATGAGCGGAACAGTCTGATCGTTACCACGAATCTACCTTTCGAGAACTGGACCGAGGTATTGGGCAACGAGCGTCTGACTGGTGCGGCCCTGGACCGCCTGACGCACCGCTGCCACATCCTTGAAACGAAGGGCGAGAGCTACCGCCTGACCGAAGCCCAGCGTCGCCGCAGGGCTCGGCGAGCTTCCTAAAGCCCCACCCGCAACCAACCCGACGGAATACCCTAACAACCCAGCGCTTCAATATTCGGCCGCCCCGCGCCGCACTTTTCAAACGCCGTCAACACCAGCGTCTTGAGCTGCTTGGCCATCTCCGGAGCCATGTCACCGTACTTCTGACGCCAGCGATAGTACGTCTACTCAGTGATCTCAAGCGCCTTACAGATGTCAGGGACCTTCTGCCCTTTGCCAAGGGCAACGTCCGCTTGACGAAGCTTCTCGATAATCTGTGAAGTCGTGTGACGTGTCTTCTTCATCTCAAGAGAATCCTTTCCGGGCTACGCCCAGATGCGATTCTCTCAAAAGACTGGATTAGTTACAGGGGAGAAGCCCACGACCACATGGCCGAGTTCGTGGAGAGCCATCATCGCGTACCAGCTCAGCGCCACAGCGAGACAGCAAAGAGAAGCTGATGAAATCGTTGCATTCAGTGCATTCTTGGGCATCAAACGGGTTCGCACAGCCGTCACCGCACGATGCGACACCATCCGGCTTGTACTACATCGGAGGCAATACCGTCGGCACCTTTCCACCGAAGATTTGGCAGCTCAATCCTCATTCGACTCGGCTTTTTTCGTACGTTGAAATTGACATTCAAGCGTTTCTGTCCTCCGACGAAGGCGCTCGAACTTAGTTTTTGGTACGGACAGGATCCTTTACTTCGCGATTCTCAGAATAAGAAGTAGCGCTGTGCCAACGGCAGCTTCTCAGCAGCATCGCACGTTAGCCTGTCACCGTCCGCGGTCACTTCGTAGGTTTCCGGGTCCACGGTGATGGTGGGCGTCGCATCGTTGAGTTTCATGTTCTGCTTGCCGATGTTTCGGCAGCCACGGACCGCCTCGATGCGTTTCTTGAGACCATACGTATCGGCCACACCATCAAGGAGGCAGACATTGCTGACGAAGGCGATCGAGATTGGGCTCGACGCACGACCGAAGCCGCCGAACATGGGCCGCATGAAGACCGGTTGTGGCGTAGGGATGGAGGCATTGGGATCGCCCATTTGCGACCAAGCGATGATCCCTCCTTTGATTACCATTTCCGGTTTAGCACCAAAAAAGGCTGGCTTCCACAGAACCAGGTCAGCAACCTTGCCTACTTCGACCGAGCCGATCAGGTTGGAGATGCCGTGGGCGATTGCCGGATTAATCGTGTATTTGGCCACATACCGTTTGATGCGAAAGTTGTCGTTGCCCTGGGCATCTTCGGGCAGTGGTCCTCGTTGCCGGCGCATCTTATCGGCCGTCTGCCAGGTCCGGGTGATGACCTCGCCGACCCGCCCCATGGCCTGTGCGTCGGAGCCCATGATACTGATCGCTCCTAGGTCGTGCAGTATGTCCTCGGCCGCAATGGTTTCGCCGCGGATGCGGCTTTCGGCAAAGGCTACGTCCTCAGGCAGGTTCGGGTCCAGGTGGTGGCATACCATGAGCATGTCGAGGTGCTCGTCGATGGTGTTTACGGTGTACGGCCGAGTGGGGTTGGTCGAACTTGGCAGGACGTTCGCTTCGCCACAGACGCGCAGGATGTCAGGCGCATGTCCGCCGCCGGCCCCTTCTGAGTGGTAGGTGTGGATTGTGCGGCCCTTGAACGCGGCGATCGACGACTCGACGAACCCCGATTCGTTCAGCGTATCGGTGTGGATGGCGACCTGTACGTCGTACTGCTCGGCGACGTCCAGGCAGCAATCGATCGCGGCGGGGGTGGTTCCCCAGTCTTCGTGCAGTTTCAGCCCGACCGCTCCTCCGATGATCTGTTCGCGAAGACCTTCCGGCTTGGCCGAGTTGCCCTTCCCCAGGAAGCCAAAGTTCAATGGCAGATCGTCGGTCGCCTGGAGCATCATGCGAATATGTTGTGCGCCGGGCGTGCAGGTGGTTGCGCAGCTACCGGTCGCGGGTCCAGTTCCCCCACCAAGCATCGTGGTTACTCCGCTGGCGATCGCCTCGTAGGCCTGTTGAGGGCAAATGTAGTGGACGTGCGTATCGAGCCCGCCCGCAGTGAGGATTAACCCTTCCCCAGCGGTTACTTCCGAGGTGGGACCCACAATCATCCCTGGGCTGACACCTTCCATGACATCTGGGTTGCCGGCCTTGCCAATGCCAACGATCAGGCCGTTTTTGATCCCCACGTCTGCCTTGTAGATTCCGGTGTAGTCGATAATCAGTGCATTGGTGATGAGCAAATCCAAGGCGTCGTCCTGGCTCACCCCGGCGGCCTGCCCCATGCCTTCGCGCAGCACCTTTCCGCCACCGAACTTACACTCGTCACCGTAAACAGCGAAGTCCTTCTCGACTTCAAGTACCAGCGTGGTGTCGCCCAGCCGCAGCTTGTCACCGGTGGTGGGACCATAGATTTCCGCGTAGTGTGAACGCTTGATGCGGTAACTCATTTTTATCCTGTCTTGTTCATCCTTTTCATTCGCTTTCATGGGCGAATGACCGGTCGGCCACCCGCTGCATCGTCTCTGCTTTGTTTTGGTCGCTTACGGGCCCGTCGGCGAGGTTGTTGCCGCCGCGTATCACGCGGTTACCGGCGATCTCCACAAGCGTTACGGTTTTCGCTTCCCCCGGCTCGAAACGTACGGCGGTCCCAGCGGGAATGTCGAGCCGTTTGCCGTAAGCCTGCTCGCGGTCAAACTTCAGCTCCCGGTTCGTTTCGACAAAATGGTAATGGCTACCGACCTGGATCGGCCGATCGCCCAAGTTCGTGACCGTAAGCGTTACGGTATCCCGACCGTCGTTGAGGACCAGTTCCTCGTCGGGCGTCACACACTCGCCCGGTACGTAAGAAATTGCATTTTCTTCGGTCTCGAACACAGCCAATTCGGGCACCGGAAGGAAGCTACCGTACAGGGCAAGTTCAAGGTCGCCCTGCGGTGCGGCGATCGGATGGTGGACAGTCACCAGTTTCGTGCCGTCGGGAAACGTGCCTTCGACTTGGACCTCGGCGATCAGTTCGGCTACGCCTGCCATCACCTGCCGGCGTCCGAGTAATTGCCGCCCCAGGTCCATGAGTTCGGCGACCGATCGACCGTCGCGAGTGAATTCGAGTACTTGCCCCGCAATCAGGGCAACGCTTTCCGGATAATTGAGTCGCACACCGCGCGCCAGCCTTTTTTGGGCAAGCCAGGCGGCATTGTGAAGCTGAAGTTTTTCAATCTCACGAGGGGATAGGTGCATGATAGGCGTCAGGGGTTAGGGAAAGGACGAAGGGCACGCCAGGATCTCTTCTAACGGATGACAAAATTGAAACAACTGGTGTGATTGAAACAACTGGTGTGATAGTGATCCAGGTGAGCAATTTACATGTTTTCATATCAGTCATCTCTCATTCTTCATCGCTCGTGCCTTCCTTCACCACTTCCTCGCCCAAGGCGTATCGCCCAGGAACTTGTCGAGTAAGCGTAACTTTTCTCGCAGGTGCTGGGCAACCTGTTCGGTCGCCATCCCCATGATTCGAAAGACCGCGCCGTGCCGTATCGGGCTTGCGGCCTCGATGATCTGACTTTCTCGCTTGACCGGCTGTCCGCTCACCTGCTCCAAAAGTCGCTGTCTCTCCTCGCCCAGCCGCTCGCCGACCAGAACCACAACTGCCAGGCAATGAAAACGCCCCATACGATATGGTGCTTCGAGCGGGCCGTCAACCGAGTCCAGCAGCAATCTGTCGGCCAACACATGCTCCTGCCCCACATAGACATCTAGATGGCTGCAGTATTTCGAGAATGCCCAGCATTCATCCCTCGCACGGCGACCGCTGGTCAGCCAGTCAACAACAACCAAAGCACCATCGGGATGCACGTCGAACCGCTGCTGCTGATTGTACGTTGCCCCGGCAAAACACGTTACGGGATCCGGAGCCAAAACCAGCAGTGCGTCGTTGGATACCGTTGCTCGGAGGCGTTGACCGCACCGCAACTTTGCCGGATTCTTGTATACCTTGGTGAACGACTGCGTGTTGATGACACACGTGGCCTGAGGGCCAATTCTTACCTCCAAATCGATCTCATCCCCTGCAACCAGTCCGCCACCAAAAGTGCTCGTGTAGACCCAAGCCGCGGCTCCCCGCCGACGCGGGGTAAGCAGCTTGAGGGGATTGACCGCCTGGGCGCGCGTGATTGCCGATCGTCCCTCGACCCACGACACCTCCAATATCCCATGACCCAACTGTGGCGGCTTCTCCATATGCGAACGCCAGCAACGCCTTTCAGTTTTTGGAAAATCTTCCGGCGAACATCCGTCGGTGGCGTTCGGCGACGATTCTCGCCCTCCCTCGGGCGTCGGGCCTGTGTAAACATTCTGTTCCACAATGGATTTCCACATCCTTCCTACGTGGTGCGAGATTTCACCTAAACAGTCAAGTGTGAGCTGACGATCTCAGAAGTCAATTCCGATGTGGCTCCTTCGGCGACAACCTGGCCCCGGTCCATCACGTAAAACTGGTGACCAAATTCTCTGACAAAATCAAGGTACTGCTCTACCAGCACAACGGTCATACCGCGCTGGTCTACCAGGTCGTGCAGGACCTGGCCGATCTCCTGGATGATATTCGGCTGGATACCCTCGGTGGGCTCGTCCAACAGTAGAACCTTGGGCTGGCCAACCAGCGCCCTAGCAATCGCCAGTTGCTGCTGCATGCCCCCCGATAGGTCGCCACCCATCCGCTCGCCCATGGTCTTGAGGATTGGAAAGAGGTCGTAGACTTCCTCGGGAATCGTCCGGCATCGGTCGTTCCTTGCCCGAAGCCCGACGAGGAGATTCTCCTGGACGGTGAGTTTGGGAAAAATCTGGCGTCCTTGGGGTGCTATGGCTAGGCCGGCCCCGGCCCGGCTGTTGGCCGGAAGTCCGGTCAAATCGGTTTCGCCCAGGATCACAGAACCTGCCGAGGAACGCAATAACCCGATAATATTCTTCATCAGTGTCGTTTTGCCGACACCATTGCGCCCCATCACACACGTTATTCGCGACGGTTCCATGGACATGTCAATGTCTTTCAAGACACGAACGGCACCGTACGAAAACGAAAGATTGCGTATCTGCAGCATAATTTCTGTCGTGCTGGGTCAGGGTGGCTGGACCAGGATAGTTCTCGGTTATCGGCCCAGGTAGGCCTCGATGACCTCAGGATTCTTCTGGACTTCCTCCATACTTCCATAGGCCATGATTTTTCCTTCATTCAGGACAGTCACCTTCGAGTTGAGCAGGCGGACAAACTCCATGTCGTGTTCGATGATGATCACGCTGTGTTCGTCCTGCAGTTCGAGGAACAGTTCCGCGGTCAGCAACGTCTCTTCGTCCGTCAATCCGGCCGCCGGTTCATCCACGAGCAGCAGCCGGGGACTTGCCAGAATCAGCATGCTGATTTCCAGCCACTGCCGCTGGCCGTGGCTGAGGTATCGGACCTGCTTGTCCGCGTTGTCGCTCAGTCGCACGCGTTTCAGGATGCTGTGGATGCGGTCGCGTTCTTCCGACGTGAACCGTTTTCCAAAATGGGGGATCAGCCGATCGTTGCCGGGTAAAACCAATTCCATATTCTGGTAGACAGACAGGCTATCGAAGACGGTCGGCGTTTGAAATTTGCGCCCCACACCCAATCGGGCGATATTGACTTCGGACATATCGGTGATTTCTTGTCCGGCGAAAAATACCTTCCCGGTGGTAGGGTGAGTCATTCCACTGATGACATCACAGAGCGTCGTCTTGCCGGCACCGTTAGGGCCGATGATCACGTTCAACTCGTAATGCTCCACGCTGAACGTTTGGATGTCGAGTGCCTTGAAGCCGTCGAAAAGGACCGTAATGTCTTGGACGTACATCAGTGAGCCTTCGATGGGTGCTTCGATCGGTCCGACGCTCTGACGCAACGCAAGGCGACTCAAGCGACGTTCAAGGTCCGCTTCGTCCTGAGATCGTATCGCTTCCGCTTCCTTTTCCTTTTCCTCTTCCTCGACCGATGCCATCTTCTCGTAAAGGCGCCCGATGAATGGGTTCAACGAGGAGCGGACAAGCGTGACCAAAAAAAACCCCGTCCAGAGCCCCAAAAATAGGATTTCCAAAACCCTGTGCGCGCCTTCGGGAAGCAATCCCTCCATAGCAAGGTAGTAAACCGACGTCGCCACGATCAGTCCGGCTAGAAAAATGAGTATCTTGTACAACTGGCTGATCACGAGAAGCATCCCCATCGCCCAGACAGCTAGGATCGCGAATTCTGGCACGTCACTCACCAGCGCGTGCACGCGCCCGACCCCACTCCCTAACCAACTCCACAGTCCACCGTGCAACTGATCGATGAAGAAGTGCCAGGCGATTGTGGCGATGACCAGTCCCAGTAGGAATTTCAACACGTTGCTGCACCATCGGATTCCCCACGGCCTTCCCAAGATCATTCCTAGTCCGGTCAGGACTTGCATGACGCCGCAGAAAGCCATCGACACAATCATCAGTCCGACGACGACAGCCGAACCGCTTCGATTCGCCATCAGGCCGAGGTCAAAAGGTTTTCCGTATTGCCATAGTCCACAGGCGGCATACAGTCCCACTGCCAAAGTCAACATTCCCAGCACTGCGATCATTCCATCCAACCGCTTCTGACCATCGGTCAGCTCATCTGTCTGTGGCCATGATGCAAACCGTACGGGACCAGCAGCCGGTGCGGCCAATGGGAGCGACGTCCAGCGATGCCACAAACTCATCAACCCGTTCGGCAGTATAAGAACCACCGCGAGGAACGACCCACCGAGGGCGAAGGGCCAGGCGGCGGGGGCGTACGAGGTCAGGTACGAGTACGCGTAGTTGACGACCAGAGCGCCAAGGATCGGACCGGACAGCGTCCCACGACCGCCGACTGCGACCCAAATCACCACCAAGATCGATTCGCTCGGTATCAGGTTTGTCGGTGTGAAAATGCGCATCTGCGGCGCGTACAGCATGCCGGCCAAACCGGCTATCATGCCCGATAGCGTAAAGACAACCATTTTAAATAAATACGGCTGGTATCCTGAAAAACGCAAACGATTTTCATTATCACGGATCGCAATCAACACACGTCCAATGCGTGACTTAATCAGCAGGCGACAGATCCAAAAGGTTGCGGCGAGCGCGAGCACCGTGAGGACATAGAGGGCGAGCTTCACTTCGTTGTCGGTCAGTTTGAAACCGACGATGTCAACCGTCGCCACGTCACGTAAACGAACGTTCGCTGCCTCCCCTCCAGTCAGTATCAAGGACTTAACATCATTCTGTGTTTTCCAGACATGCAACGAGCGGTCCAGAGTCATCGTGAAGCGGTTCTCTTCCTCAGAGACAGAAAGCTCCGTCAACGGTGCCTGAGATCGATCTTCGTGCCTTTTCTGGATTTGCGCCTTCTCGTTCTCGATTGCCTGGTGGACGTCGTGGAACGTCAATTGGTTCTGTGCCAATCGCTTGCGGTCAACGATGATCTCAACCTTTTCTCGCGAGCTGGTGGTGATCCGGTCGAACCGGGTCAACCCGTTCGTGCCACAGAGCTTCATGGTGTTCATGGAGAAGACCAGCCATACGGCAAGCACGATGGCTTGCGTCAGCACAGCGAAAAAGACACCACGCACGCGGCTGCGGAATACGAAGAAACCGATCAGCCCGGCAACCAGCCCCGGAATCAGCATCCCAAGGATTAGGGTCATGGGCAGCGACCAAAAAGGCTTCCAGAAAAACGGAACGGTCCAATGGGTCTGTGTTTCGCCCACCTGGCCTGGGTAGACCACAAACAAGCAGGCTGGGATTTTCCCCCAGTTGTTTGCGTCGATAATTCCCTCGGGACCACCATGGTGCGCCAGATACATCCCCATGGCATAACCGCCAAGTGAGAAAAAGAGGAACTGGCACAGGCAGAGCATTCCGCCATAGCCCCAGATCAAGTCGAGGCTGAGCGCCACAATAGCGAAAGACAGATATCGCCCCAGGTTGTTGACCGACTCGATGCTCATCCCGGTTGTGAGATCTTTGCCGGTCAGCGTGCCGGCCGCATCCAGTAAAAATCGGCCCAATGCGTTGAGTGGTTCGATGTGTTGGTTGCCGTCAAGACAGACAGAAGGAACAATCACCAAACCCGAGAATAACAGGGTCCAAACGGCGAAATGTCGGCTGGACCATTGCAGGCCATACGCCGGATAGCGGCCGTAACGAATCGCGAACTCCTCTGCCCTTTCTTCACCCCTGCGAAAAATTTTCAGAAGGTTATGCATCGGCCAGCCGTCCCTTCGGCGGGAACAGCCCCATCGGACGCCACTGGATGAAGACCACAACACAAATCAAAATCAGCACCTTGGACCAGATGGCCCGGATCGGCTCGGTCACTATTCCCGTGGTAGCCATGGTCAGTGTGTTCCGGCCGAACCAGCCGACCATGTTCTCGCCGACCACGGAAGTCACTATCGCCACAAGGCCTGCGATGTAGAACATCAACGAGGTCGACACCAAGGGCCTGGACCAGTACTTGACGGCGAACAGACCCGGCGTGGGAATCGGCAGGAGCAAACTGGCAAATCCCCACTTGGCGTCGTGTCGAAAGGCCCGAACCGTCAGGACGATCCAACAGACCAACGTGGATATCAAGCCCATCGTGAACAAGCCATCTCCAAACGTCAACGGTTCGAGGATCTTGTTCAACGTTCCAATTCCCAAGCCGGCCCAGACAGAACCAGCGATTCCGACGCCCCCGGTTACCACGACCAGGAACGAGGTCACAATATGTTCCTGACCCATGTCGGGCCGGACACCCTCGATCAATGTCAGGGCATAGCCGGCAATGCCAGCTAGGCCGGAACCCAGTGCAAACGCGTAACCGTCAGTGCGCCGTGTATTGACTCCCAGACTGTTTGCCATGTCACGGTTTTGAACCGTCGCACGGATGAGTAGTCCCGCCTGCGTATAATTGATCAACCCATGGACGGAGGACACGCAAAGCGCACACAACGCTATGACGTAACAGCGACTAAAGGTAAAGGTCATGTCCTGGACAGGCTGGAAATTACCCACCAGCCAAGTGGGACTATTGACGCCGATATTGTCGCCATATTTTACTCGGACTGCTTGGATCAGGAGCAAGCCTACGCACCAGGTGGCCAGGAGGCTGTCCAACGGCCGGCCGTAAAAATGACGAACCACAAGGCGTTCCATCAAGTAGCCGACAAGAGCTGCCGACATAAATGCCATCGGAAGCGCGGCCACGTAGTACCAGTTCGACGTGTGGTCCGGCGAGTGGCCGAACCAAAGTTGCATTTCGTAGGTCGCATAAGCTCCAATCATCATCAACTCACCATGGGCCATGTTGATCACGCCCATTTGCCCGAAGATGATCGAAAGTCCCAGCGCCATGAGAATGAGAATCGAACCAAGCGACAGGCCGTTGAACAGATCCTGGCCCAAGCCGACCCAGAACTGATAACGCTCGATTTGATCGACCGCTTGCTGGTACGTTGCGAGTGTTGTTGGATCGCCCGCGGTTTTTTTTAGCAGATCCTGTAGTACGAGTCTGCCACGTTTGCTGTGTAATTTTCCCAGTTCGCGGGCGGCGGCTAATCGATTCTGACCTCGAACGTTCACTGTCAGAGTCAATAGCAGGACGCTTTCTTGCGCCGCACGGCGCACCGTGGCGTCGGGGTCTGATTGTGCAACTTCCGTCAACGGTTCTACAAATCCGGCATTCCGACTATCCCCGAATCGTCGAACGGTCACGAGACGTTTTTGAACGTCCGGCGAGGCGAAATCCCGAAGGAA
>Ga0310121_10004372_pt1 | contig 12487 bp, 11 predicted proteins | sample CB27_Tmax_986_MG_FD_203504 | JGI IMG/M metagenome (GOLD analysis project Ga0310121, IMG submission 203504) | Marine microbial communities from Western Arctic Ocean, Canada - CB27_Tmax_986 | ecosystem: Environmental > Aquatic > Marine > Oceanic | place: Canada: Western Arctic Ocean | collected... | reverse complement strand
CGGCATTTTTGTTCTGAACGAAGCCCTCCAACCCTTGGAATCACGGGGGTTTGGTCAGAACGAAAATGCGTAAAACGTTGATTTACAGCCATGGGGCGATATTCGATAACAAATTGAATCCGCCTTGTTCAGAATGTTGAACACCCCGCCTTTGCCGTCCTCCTCCATGCGTGCCGCGTGGACACCTCCCGGTGCGACGGTGCCGTGGTTGAAGCGGCCGTGATGATACGGTTTGAACCTGTGTGTCGTCTTGTCGTAGTCGCCGAGGAAATACTGACCGCCGTTGGAATGGCTGAAGAAACTCAGGATGTACTTGTCGCCAAGCCGTTTGAAATCGGGACAGGCCCCGTCGTCGCGCGGGACCGTAAACGGCGTCTTGAAGTCCTCGATGAAATTCCCCAGCGCCTCCCAGCTCACCAGGTCCTTGGTGGCCCAGATCTCCATCTGGGGCCACCAGGCGCCCGGGATGTAGTCGACCTTGTTTCCCGTCAGCCCGTAGTAGGTGTCCCCCTCCTTCCAGATGCACGAATCGCCCAGGCGCGTATTGACGGGCCCCTGCTTTTTCCAGTTCAGCAGGAGAGGATCCTCCGAGATGGCCACCATCTGGCCCGCGCCCATGCCGGGATAGAACGCGATGACCCGATCCTTCTCGACCAGCATGCCTCCGGAATAACACGCCCGCTCGATCCCCGGATTGATCGCGTAGGGCAGGTCCTGCCAGTGGACGAGGTCGTCGCTGACGGCATGTCCGACGCTGGTGCGATGCCAGCGTTTCAAGATGTCCGCCGGATTGGGGAATTCGTCGGGCGGCATGGCAATGAAGAACAGATGCCAACGGCCTTGCCAGAAGATGAGGGCGTTGGGATCGTTCATGGAGCTTTCCGGATTCACGTAATGATAGGCCGGGCGATACGGGTCGGCCGCCAGGCGTTGGCGTGACTCGGCGAAACGAACCATCAATTCGTTCGTCTTCAGTTCCTCCAACTGTTTGGCGAGGGTCCCGGAAAATGTGAATTGCGGGACAGGGGACGGAAAACGGCCTTGCTTCTTTTTCTTTTCCATCGCCTCGGCCATCTTCTCCCGCGCCGGCTGTTCTGCCGCCTGCCTCGTGGCAACCGCTGCTTCGGCATCCTTCGTGGAACGGAACACCTGCAGGTGATCGATCACCCCGAAGAAGCGAACGCCCGCGGTGTAGACAGGTGAAATCCTGAAGCGCAGGGGGCCGGTTCCATCGCCCTGGTAGGTGAAGGTGTGGTTCTGAAGCTCCAGGTTCCCCGACCATTTTCCCGGCGCAACGAGGTGTTTTATCAGGACGCTCCCGTCGGCACGCAACAGTTCCACCGCGAATTGATCCTTGGCGGCGGTTGCCTGGGAAATCATCGCATAGACACCGGCGCCGGCATCGAAGGAAACGGTATGGACGTGCCCCTTTTCGTTGGCCGCCATTCCTTCCTTCTGCGTGAACACATTTTCGTCCCGCTGGCTGGCCACCAGCATGAAGGCCCAATTCCCCGGATACTGCTCCACGAAGTGCGCCGGCATCTCGTCGCCCTCCTTGGTCCACCCGGGAAGCTCCTCCGCATATTTCACCGGCAGGAAGCTCTGCGCCTGGCGATTGTGCCCGAGCAGCTTCGCCTCGCGGTTGAATTCCTCGGTATGGATGGCTCCCGTTGGAGCGAGCGAGGCGGCGCCGGTCTCCGGCTTGCCATCCGTTCTTCGTTGCTCGAATACCCAGGCGACCAGTTCCTTGTCACTCGTGGCCCTGCTGTAGCAGTCGTGTCCTACCCCGGGATAAACAGTGAATTTCGCCATCGTCCCGCCGGCCTTTTTGATGGCATCGGTCATTTCCTGCGAACCACTGAGGGGCACCACCTTGTCCTTATCCCCATGAAAGGCCCAAATCGGAATGCTCTTGATCGTCTCCGCCATGGCCGGGTCACCGCCCCCGCACATGGGGACGGCGGCGGCCACCAGTCCCGGATACCGCATGATAAAGTTCCACGTTCCATAACCGCCCATGGAAGCGCCCATGGAAGCGCCCATCACGTAAATGCGGCTTCGGTCGATCGAGTTTTCCCGGACCACCTTGTCGAAGATTTCCTTCGCCAGCTTCATCGGTTTTCTGATCGGAGTAGTCGAATAGGAATAGGACCCCTTTGCCCAGGGGGTATCCACCCACTGTTGCCCGGAAGGACACTGAGGCATCAGGATGAAGCACGGATGATCCTTCTGGACCGCATCGATGATCCAGCCTGACACCCAGGGGCGCAGGTGTATCAAATTGTCACTGCCCCGGGAACCCGCGCCATGAAGGGAGAGCAACAACGGGTATTTCTTTTTCGGATCATGGTTGCGAGGGACGAACAACCGGTAGGGCATGGTCTGCCCCGACTCGTTCGTGAAAACATGTGCCTTGGTGTTGCCGGCATAGTACGCCCGGTCGGGCTGGCCAATCTCCTCGGCGCCCGCAGGTGACATGAGACTGATCGGGAGAAATGCCCCCATTCCGATTAACAAGCGTTTGGATTTCTGCGGTAACTTCATGTCGTTCATCGCCGGGACTTTTCAGGTGATCGTGATCGGGTCACCCGGCGGGGGTGGATTCTGGCACTCTTCAAAACGACCTGGAAGGGTTTTTGCCCCTCCACCGGTCCCGCCTTGCCCTCCGACTCGTCCGTCGAGCGCTGCACGAAATCGGAAGCCCCGCTGGCAGCGGGGCGAAGCACGGTTCCAGAGCCACCATGGACTCGGGACTGAAAAAGGGATTTCCTGCCTGCAATTGATGGAGACCAGCCTCCCTGCCGGCGGTTGTCTCAGAACAGCTCGGCCTCCCCGGCATCGAGAGATTCCTGGCGGAGATATCCACCATCGACCTCCCGTCCGGGCTTTTCCGCGGCCTGGACCGCGAGGAGATCGCAGCGTTCGTTTTCGTCGTGCCCGGTGTGGCCGCGGACCCACTTCCATTGCACCTCGTGCCGGGCTGCAGCGGTATCGAGGCGTTTCCAGAGATCTTCATTGCGGAGCCGTTTCCCCGGATTCCGCATCCAGCCCAGCCCTTTCCATTTAGGCAGCCAGCCTTTGGTCATGGCATTCACGAGGTACTCGGAGTCCGAGGTGAGCGTCACGCGACACGGCTGTTTCAGCTCTTCGAGGCCCGCGATGGCGGCGAGGAGTTCCATGCGATTGTTGGTGGTCCGCTCGAATCCGCCACTCAACTCCCTGCGATGGAAACCCGCCACCAGGACCACCCCATAGCCCCCCGGACCCGGGTTCCCGCGACACGCACCGTCCGTGAAGATCGACACTTCCTTCAACGGCAGGGATGGTCGGCGAAACACGTCGTGAGTCGAGAAATTTGACCGCGGAAGGCATCGACAAGGCAATTGGTGAGCCCCACACTGGTAGTTCGCGAATCGCCGATGCCGCTGGAAGAAATCGAATTACAACTGGACGGAGGAGAGCTGCCCGAACGCGCGGCGGCCTTGATCGAGGAAGCGAACCGGCGTCTCGATCACCTTTTCGAGACCAACCACAACCGCCGCGTGCCACGCTTCCTTCCGAGCGATCCGGTCCTGCTTTACGGGGCGTTGGAGTCCCTGACGCGAAAAGGCATCCCTCCGGGGCGGGTTTTCTGCGAGTGGGGAAGCGGGTTTGGAGTTGGAGCCTGCCTCGCATCCATGCTCGGCTACAAGGCCTACGGCCTCGAGATCGAGGACGATCTGGTGGCTCTCGCGGTGGAACTCGCACGCGACATGGAGATCGAGGTTAAAAACCTCTGCACCAGCTACTTTCCGGAAGGCTTCGGATCCTATCCCGCCCAGGGCGGAGCAGAGTTGATCACCCCCGCGCCGTCCTCGCGCTGGGAAGAAATCGCCCACACGGTCCCCGCCTACGAGGGGATGGATCACGAGGTGGACGAAATCGACCTCTTTTACGTCTACCCCTGGCCCGGCGAACAGGAACTCATGCACAATCTCTTCGATGCAGTCGCCGCGGACGGAGCGGTTCTCATCGCGTACTACGGAGACAAGGATATCGCCGCCTATCGCAAGGTTTTGGGCGAGGAAACCTGGTAGCAATCGCTACCCCTGGATTGAATTCAATTCCGCCGCACCCGCAACCGATAGTAGGCCCTCGGATAGGCATCGAGGGCATTGGGATCGGTCAGGTAGAGCGTCTGCCCGGTCCCCGGCACCGTGAAGAGCGGAGCAGCGGGCGGAGCGCCGAGATCGGTGGTTCGCGTCAGCCCATAATCGGTTCCGAACCGGCTCTGAACCTCCACCACGGCATGCCGGCCAACCAGGTGGAAGATTTGCGAGGGAACGGCATAGGCGTCATCGACCCCCCGACCAGCCAGACCGAGGGCGACGGGATGGGGATCGCTATCGGTGGCGAGGACCAGCGCCCCACCAAAGCGCCCGACGAAAGAAGGATCGAACGTCACCGTGATGGCGCGCGAGTCGCCCGGCCCGAGGGTGGTCTCCCCGCTGTCGGAGGTGACAGCGAAATCAGCTGCAGTCGGCCCGCCGACGGCGAGCGAGGCGATGTTTACCAGGCTGCCGCCGTTATTGGTGAAGGTGACGCTGCGCATCGTGCTTCCCGTCCCGACTTGCACCGAGCCGAAGTCGATCGGACCGGGCAGCGAGGCCTCGAGGGACGGCTGGAAGGCGGCGAGAAGAGAGGTGGAGTCGATCACGATCATGTTTCCCACATCCTCGGTGCCGGCCACCGCGTTTCCGGCCATTTCGTTGACGATCAAATCGAGTCGTCCGTCGCCATTGATATCGCCGGACGCCGCGCTGTAGCAGAGGATGTCGCCGCGATCCGATCCGGAGGTGCCATGCGCGCCCTGGATGAGAGCAATGCGCATCACCTCCGAACCGGGCAGGTTGGTGAGATTCAGATCGAGGGGGGGAGAGGTCGGCCACCCGCCGGGCTGTCCGTACAGGATGTAGAGGGAGCCCGAGTCGGGACGAATCGGGGCGCCGTCGTGCGGATTGCCGATCCCAAGGTCTCCGATTCCGTCGCCGTCGAAGTCTCCCTGCAGGGCCGTGTCGGAGCCGATGGCGTTCGCCAGGGGCCCATCGATCCGGCTGAAGATCACTCCCGGTTGCGCGTCATCGAGGTCGAAGTTCAAGCCGCGCAGGTTGGCGGCATTGTAGAAAACATAACCGCGGCCCGCGTTGCTCCGTCCCAAAGGATCGGCCAACAAATCGCCCACCATCAGGTCCGCAAACCCGTCACCGCTGAAGTCCAGGCCGCCCAGGATCTCCTCCCCGAAAGACTGCGCCGAGGTTTCGCCGTCGATCGCGCTGAAGTCGCCCAAGGGCGGGCTGGTGGCTTCGAAGCGGTGATTTTCCGGCCACAGACCCGGGGGAAAATTCTCGTCCCACAGAATATACAGGGTGCCGTCGACCGAACCGCCTGAAGTCATGCCCGTTCCGGGCGGCGCGTCCGGCAGTCTCACACCCGCCCCGGCCCGGTTCAAGGTGGCTGCCACCATCACTTCGGCACGCCGGTTGCCATCGAGGTCACCGACTTGCACGGTGGCGCCGAAATGATATCCGGCCGAGCCCGCAGGGGGATCGATCCATGCCACGTGACCCTTCAGGGCGGCCGGAAAGGAAGGCTGCCCGAATCCGGCGAGATCGACCACGGGAGGCGCCTCCAACAGGTGCGGACCACCCCGGATCACGAAGGCGGCGCCCTGGTTTTGCCAGACGAGCTGGCCGGGGCCGTCGGCCTCGTCGGCCCCCACCACGATGTCCGCGATGCCGTCCCCCGTGACATCGCCGGTCCGGAACCAAATACCGAGCCGGTCGAAGGCCGCCGGTCCGGCAAAGGTGATGAGCTTCAGTGCGGCGGGCGGCGCTCCCAGGTCGAGAGGGGCGAGTCCGGCGGCGTGCGTCTTCCACCCGGCGTCGCCCACCAAGATCGACAGCGCCCCCGCACCCCGCCGGGGGAGGTCCGGCGGGGGCAAGGTGAGCGAGTAGTTCTGCCGCCCTATCAACAAATCGCCGAGGCCGTCACCCGTGACATCGTCCATCCACACTTCGTCGCCGGCGGCCTCAAACGGTTGCTCCCCGGCAACCAGGAGGATCCCGGCCTGGGCCACCGCGGAGTCGGCCGTGCCCCCGATCGTGCCGTCGCCGAATACCACCGAGACCTCCCCCGCCCCGGCCCGTTCCACCAGGTCCACGACGGGATCGCCCCGGAATTGGGCGAAGGCGTAATCGGCATGTCCATCGCCATCGCAATCATGCCCGCCGCAAACCGGCACTCCCAATTGACCGTCATTGTCGAGGCCGTGACCGAAGATGCGCGTGATGCTTGCGCCCTGCGGCGGCGCGGCCAGGTCGAAGGTCAGGGTGGGGGCCGCGCAGTCCGCTCCGCAAACCAGCCCGGCCAGGCAGGTGAGGACGGTTGATCGAGGGGGTACGATCACGCGGTGCATGGTTCTCTGCCTTCGATTCAAGGCACTCTTCTCCCGCGGAGCAACCCGCAAACGCTCTTCCCATGGAAATCCTCGGCCGTCCCGCCCTGCCGGGACGGATCGGAAGATCCTCCTTGTCCCTGCCGCAGCATCATCTCAGGCTGGCGGGTACTATGATTGCAACGAGTTGCCGCCTCTCCTGGGGTCTCCTGGTTCTCTTCGCTGCCACCCCGCTCCTCCACGCCAACAAGGACAAGCGTCGCCCGACGGACTTCGGGATTATCTTCCAGATGGGCTATGCCGCAGACGCCTTTCCGCGGGAACCCGAGGCGTTCGCCAAACTGCTCGGGGCGGTAAAGGCGGCGAACTACAACGCCATCCTCTGCAAGCACGAGCCCTGGCGCGAAGAGCTCTGCAGGAAGCACGGGGTGAAGATGATGGTGGACCTGCTGGTGGCCGACCACCACGTCTACAAGAATGTCGAGGCCGCCGAGAAGCTGTGCACCTCCCTGCTGGGCAGCGAGGTAATTTACGCCTACCATGTCTGGAGCGACAGAATGGGCGGCCGCATGGATGGACGCAGCCGGGACATCGCGAACGTTCACAAGTGGGACCCCAATCACGCCGTCTACGTCGGCGATTACGGCGCCCGCGAGATCGGCGGGGTGAAGGATCCGGATTTGGTCGGCTACTACGACTTCCACTGGAAGCGGGGCGGGCACTGGCGCCATCTGATGCGTGCCCGCGATGCCGCCGTGAAAACCGAGTCCTTTTTTCTCAAGTACGCGGACGGTGCCCCCGGGAAGATCGGGGTGGGAAACTACAACCGGGTCCTCTACACGATCTCGATGTCGGTCGCCTGCGGGCTGAAGGGATACACCTTTCACCACACCGGGGGGGAGATTGACAAGCAGACCTGGGAGTGGCAGACGCTCGGCACCGATCTTTCCCGCGTAAACGCCATGATCGCGCCGCTGGGTCCGGAGGTGATGGAGCTCGGCAACGCGACCGCGATCTACTCCACGCCCATCACGCGGACCGCCAAGAACCGCCCCACCGAGGCGGACCCCGCGGTTCCCCCCGAGTTCAAAGGGATCCCCGGGGACTTCAACGTGCAGGTCCAGTCGGGCGAGGTCGTGATGGGAGTCTACCGCGACGCGGAGGGGCGCCAAGCCCTGCTCCTCGCCAACCACAATGCCTACGAGCCCCAGAAGATGGAGCTGCTCTTCAAGGACAAGGTTGCTGATGTGGCGCGCTTCGACCGCGAGGGGCGCCAGTGGAAGAATTCCCGACCAGAGAACGGGAAGGTCGCCTTTGAGATTCCGCCGGCGGCGGTGGAACTCCTGCTGGTGAAGCGCTGATACCCGGCTATCTTCCCCCTCGGGATTCGCGTGGTGAGGAAGTAACGATTGCTGGATTCCGTCGCACATTCATTGTTCAATCCCCGCGATGGCCCTGCCACCCAATCACGGAAACCACCGGGTCAGGATTGTCGTCACGGGCGGACCGGGGGGCGGCAAGACCACCGCGGCCGACATGTTTCGCCGCGAGATCGGCGAAGAGGTGGTGATCGTGGCCGAGGCCGCCACCATGATATTCAGCGGTGGCTTTCCCCGCTACCGGGAGCATAACGCCGTGCATGCCGTGCAGCGGGCGATCTACCACGTGCAGCGAAACCTCGAGGACGTCCAGGCCGCGAAGTACCCGGAGCGTATCCTCCTTTGCGACCGTGGCACGGTCGATGGCGCGGCCTACTGGCCGGGAACCGAGGGCGAGTTTTTCGAAGCGATGGGAACGAACCTGCAGACCGAGCTGGGGCGTTACGACGGGGTGATCTTTTTCGAGAGCGCGGCGGTGGGAGGGATGGAAATCGAGGGAGGCAACACGGCGCGTTCGGAGTCGATCGAAGAGGCGGCGGAACTCGATGCCCGGCTCCGCCAGATCTGGTCCCAACACGCGAATTTCAGGATCGTGCACCACCACCAGTCCTTTTTAAAGAAGATCACGTGCGGGATCGGGATCCTGGAGGAGATGGTGACAGCCCTGATGAAGGAGTAATCCCTTCCCTTCACGCTGCGAAGCGCGCCGGGCTCAAAAATCCGATCGGGTGCCGCGTTCTCCCCTCGGTGGCAAGGTCGGCCAGGACTTCTCCCATCACGCTCGCAAATTTGAACCCGTGCCCGCTGAAACCCGCCGCAATCGTGAGCCGGTCGTGGGCGGGGTGCGGCCCGACGATGAAGTGGGAATCGGCGCTGTTGGTGTAAAGGCAGGTCCGCGCCGCAAGGAAGCGTCCGTCTCCGCCGGGAATACAGGTCCGGAGAGCCGCTCGAAGGGACTCGATTTCCTCTTCGCGCGGTTCCTGTGCAGCGGCGCCGAGCTCGTCCGGTGCGATCACGTCGCCGGGCTTGTGGAGAGCGATCTTGAATCCCCGTTGCCCGAAGGAGAGCATCGGGAACCCGTAGTGCCCGTAAGGAGTGTCGGTCTCGATGAACCAGCAGGGCAAGCGCCCGAGGGAGAGTGCTTCGACATCGCCCTGCGGATCGAACCAGGCCAGGACTTGCCGCGTCACGGTGAGCTCCACCTCGAGGTCACGAAGAAGCGGGCCATTCCACGCGCCGGCCGTGATGACCAGGTGTCCCGCCTCGTAGGTCCCTGCCGCGGTGCGCACCTTGACTCCTCCCCCGCTCGCGCTCCACTCGAGAATCGGTTCGTCAGTGCGGAGGTCGGCGCCGTGAGTGCGGGCCTCCCGGGCATGCGCCGCAACGGCCAACTCCGGGACGAGGAACCCCGCCCTCTCATCGAAGAACCCTTCGAATCCATCCGGAAGCCGAAACTGCGGGAAGCGGGACGCCAACGCTTCGGAATCCAACAACTGATGGGGCAGGCGGTGCTCCCGCGCCGCCGCAAGGGCACCCGGAACGATCGAACCGTCGGGCGGCCCGAGGTAGAGGCCTCCGGTGAGATGGAGGATTCGTTCCGACTCGTTTTCGGTCGAGCCCGCGCGCTGCTCGAGTTCGTCCCAGAGCTCGTAGGCACGCTGCAAGAGAGGCACGTAGTCGGGATGCTCGTAGTAGGATTGGCGGATCATCCGCGAGTGCCCGTGATGAGATCCCCGATGGTGCGGAATTTCGAACTGCTCGAGACCGAGAACGCTCACCCCCCGCTTCGCGAGGTGATAGCAAGCCGCCGATCCCATCGACCCGACCCCGGCAACAATGACGTCGTGCGTCCTCACGGTGTCAATAGTGCGTTTCGAGGAAACGAACTGAACAAGGTCAACACGGAGGTGTCACGACAAGCCGGTCGAATGCCTCAGCCCGCCTTGTCCTCTTGGCACGCAACGCAAAGCGAGGCGGACGGCTTGGCGAGAAGCCGCGCCACCGGAATCTTCGCTTGGCACTCGGTACAGATGTCATAGGTACCTTCATCGAGACGCTTCAGAGCGAAATCGATCTTTTCCAAAAGATTTCTGTCATTGGCAGCAATGCGGTCATCGATCCAGAGATCCGCGAGGGCGGTGGCCCGCTCCTCGGGATCCCGCAAATCGCTCATCGTGTCAGGCTTCAGCGTCCCCCCATGCCTTTTCATTTCGTCCGCGATCTCTTCACGTTGCTTCAGCAACATTTCCCGGATCAACAATTCCTTCGTTTTGTCCATCGCTCTCCACACTACTGCCTGCAGTGTCCGTCTTCAACGCACATCTTGCGCAACAATGCGCGAATTCCGAGGGCGGCGGCCGGCCTTTCCATTCAGCACCGCTCTGAAATAGGGCCCTATCAAATCAAGGTTGATGGACTACTAGGCTTTCAGGTCCTCCAGGGCAGGAAACTCACGGCGCCACGACTGCAGCTCGGCGAAGTCGGGCTCGGCCACCAGGACCGTCTCGGAGTCGCCCGCTTCAGCGAGAAGCTTCCCGTGGTGATCCACGATGCGCGAACCGCCCGGGTAGCGGTAATTGGGATCGGTTCCGATGCGATTCACTCCCACCACGTAAGCCAGGTTTTCGATGGCGCGGGCATCGAGCAACGTCTTCCAATGCCGCACGCGGGCATCCGGCCAGTTCGCACTGACGGTAAAGAGATTCGCTCCGGAGCTTACCGCCGAGCGAAACAGCTCCGGAAAACGCAGATCGTAGCAGATCACCGGGCAAACCGTGAAATCGTGCCACTTGAAGAGCGCGAGACCATCGCCGGCCTGGTAGTACTCCGACTCGGAAGTGTAGGCAAAGGTGTAGTTCTTCTGGTAGAGCGCCACCGGGCGGCCGGTCGGATCGTAGACCGCGGCTTCGTTGCGCCCCATGCCGGAGGAGGGATCCTTGCTGACGAGTCCCCCGATCACATGGCTCTGGTACTGCCAGGCAATCGAGGCGAGAAACTTCTCCGTCCCGCTCTTCTTGCTCTCCGCCACGGTTGCAACGTCCATGCTGAACCCGGTTGAGAACATCTCCGGAAGAACGATGAGAGATCCGGGCTGGACCGCCGCGCTGGTGAGGAGACGGCGGACCGTGCTGAAATTGGTCTCACGGTCTTCCCAGGCCAGGTCGTATTGCAGTGCGACGACGTTCATGGAGTGCACCCAAGGAGAACATGAGAAAGGACGAAAAATCCAGCACCATTCCCGGACGGCACCACGAGCGGGAGAGATTGCCAAGTCAGGCCAGCCGGCTATGGTAGTGATTCGAACCCAAACCAAAGGACCATGAGCCGGATTCACGACGAAGTACTTGCCGCCAACAAGGCCTATGCAGCCGATTTCGGAGCCAGGGCGGAGCTGCCGATTCCTCCCGGCCGTAAGTTTGCCATCCTGACCTGCATGGACGCCCGGCTCGACCCAGCCAATTTCGCAGGATTACGGGAGGGCGAAGCCCACGTTATCCGCAACGCAGGCGGCCGCGCCAGCGACGACGCCATTCGCTCTCTCGTCATCTCCTACAAGCTCCTCGGGACGCGCGAGTGGTTCGTGATTCATCACACCGATTGCGGAATGGAGACTTTCACGGATGAAGTCATGCGCGACCTACTCAAGAGCAGCCTCAAGCCCGCCACGCACGATGGAACCGGCTGGCGCGACTCGGGGGAAGGCCCCGGCGCCACGGAAGGCTACTCCATCGATTGGCTCACCATCGAAGACAACGAGAAGAGCGTGGTGGGTGACGTGCGGCGAATCCGAACTCACCCTCTTGTCCCGGCCGACATCGCGCTCTACGGCTATATATATGACGTGAAGAGCGGAATGCTCGTCCCCGTTGAGGAGGCCATGGAGGTGGGGAAGGTACCATGAGTCACAATTCCTTGATCCGGATCCGGCGGTACTCCATCTGCCCCCGATCGCCTTCCAACCCGATCGGTCCGGTGTCGGGGACCGTCATGGCAGCCTCGAGGACTTCGCCATTGCAGGCACAGTGCGCGATGTTTCCTTTCACGGTCACCACCAACTCGTTCCACTCCTGCGGCTTGTAGTTCTTCAGATCCTTCCACGGACCGGCCAAGAGGAAGTCGCGGCATTGGAGCTGAGGTTTGCGGATAAAGACCCCGCTGTCGGCGAAAGGTGTGGCGCGAAATTCGAGTTTCAGGATGAAGTCCTTCCCGAACTCGCGGGTGGTGTCTCCACTGAGCCCGCGGTTGGCGACCTTCATCCCGGGAAAACTCCCGCCCAGCGTATCACCCCATCCCTGCGTGATGGAGTCGCGAAGATCATCATACCGGGAGCCCGGTCTGGTATTCCCACCAGGTGGGATTGAGTTCGGCAAAGGGTTCCTTCAGTTTCTCAAGCTCGGAGGCCGGTCCGTGCACTTCGATGCGTGTCACTTCCACCAGCGCAAATAGTTTATCCAACTCCGGCCCCACGTTCTCGACGTGAGCGAGCGCCCCGGCCGCACCCACATAGCCTTCCCGGCAGAAGAGTTCATCGCCGCTGAGAGTGAAATTGTAATAAAGACAGTTCTCCTCGTTCTCCACCTTCGCCACGAACACGGGCAGGAGAGCCTTCACCTCTTCGACCTTTCCATCGTGGATCTTGAAGTAGGGATGAATGCTGACGGTGTTGCTTTGATCG
>Ga0310121_10004371_pt1 | contig 12491 bp, 8 predicted proteins | sample CB27_Tmax_986_MG_FD_203504 | JGI IMG/M metagenome (GOLD analysis project Ga0310121, IMG submission 203504) | Marine microbial communities from Western Arctic Ocean, Canada - CB27_Tmax_986 | ecosystem: Environmental > Aquatic > Marine > Oceanic | place: Canada: Western Arctic Ocean | collected... | reverse complement strand
CCGTAAGGATACTCCCGCACTCTGCGCTCATCACGCCACCCACGACTTCAGCGGAGTGATTCATCCTCGCGTCGTCCAGGAGTTCGTATAAACTTCTCACCGCACCAGCCTTGGGATCCTCAGCACCGAAGACAACCCGGCCGATGCGAGCCTGCAGGATCGCACCCGCACACATCGGGCAGGGTTCCAATGTGGCGTACAATGTACAACCATCCAATCTCCAGGAATTGAGTGCCGCGGCTGCCTGAGTCACTGCAAGCATCTCAGCATGGGCAGTCGGATCGCGGAGTTGCTCCCGCTGATTGTGCGCTGCCGCCAGGACACGGTCGCCTTGAACAATGACCGCTCCAACGGGGACCTCGTCTGCTGCCCGCGCCGCCTCCGCCTCGCGGAGGGCGAGAGCCATATACTGGTCGTGTTTCACTAGCAGCCCTTCCACCCAAACGACCTCCCCCAGCGGACCACGCCGCGTAGTCCAGTGTACTCAACGCCGCTGCAGCAGTCCCGCGAGAAACCCGGCCCGGGATGAAACCCGGGCGACGCCCCCCGGGCTGGAGTCCCGCAATTCGCTGGCTCAGCTCCCCCTTGAGAAGTAAAATGCACGAAAGCCTCTCGGCAGGGGGGGCGCAATCCGCAGATTGTATTTTTTACACTATGCCTGGATCTTCGCTTGCCTGTACTCTTCTCTACTTGGATCTTCTATACTTGAATCTTTGATATTTGATATCTGAATCTTCGATACGTGAATCGTCTATGCTTGAAACGCCAGCGACTACACGGCCAAACCTGAAGCGGGCGGCGGCTGTTGCCCGCTATACAACGTTGCTGCTATTAATCGCAATGTTTCTGGCAACGCATCTGCCTCTGCCGTTCACCATGACATCGCCGCTGCCCCTCCCTTATGGCGACAAGGTCCTCCACGCGATTGCTTACATGGCACTTGCCCTATCCTCTCTCATCAGTTGGGAACTCACTAGCGGCCTGCTCCAGCCACAACATTATTTCGCTGTTTGGTTGTTGGGAACCCTTTACGGTGCCTTCGATGAGGTCACTCAGATACCGGTCGGTCGCACCCCGGATGGCACCGACTGGCTTAGTGACATCTTGGGACTTGTCCTCGGCCTAACTCTCTTCCGCATCACCCGGCCGTGGCTCGATCGCTTCCATAGTGTCCCATAAGGATGTAGTGTCCCATAAGGATGTAGTGTCCCATAAGGATGTAGTGTCCCATAAGGATGTAGTGTCCCATAAGAACTAAAAATTTCACCAAGATCAATAATTTGGAGTGGGAGCCCGAAATTTTTCTAGACGAATCGCCTGAAACCATTTGATCGTTTGGGCAAGTCCTTCGCGCAAAGGAACCGCTGGCGTCCACGACAGCTTTTCGCGGGCCAAGGTGATGTCCGGTCTACGACGGGTAGGGTCGTCGGCAGGTAGAGGACGGTGGACGAGTTGTGACTTGGAACCCGTCAATTCGATGATAACCTCCGCCAATTCTTGGATCGTGAATTCGTCCGGGTTGCCAAGGTTCACCGGGCCTATAAAGTCCTCAGGGCCGTTCATCATGCGGACCAAACCTTCGACCAAATCGTCGCGATAGCAGAATGAACGTGACTGCGCACCGTCCCCAAAAATCGTGATATCCTCGCCGGCAAGAGCCTGACGAATGAAATTTGATACCACGCGCCCATCGAACGGATGCATTCCGGGACCATACGTATTGAAAATCCTGACGATGCGAACATCGACGCCGTTGTGCCGGTGGTAGTCCGCGAAGAGCGTCTCCGCCGCGCGCTTCCCCTCGTCATAACAGGCGCGCGTTCCCACGGGATTCACGGCACCACGGTAGCTCTCCGTCTGAGGATGAACTTCCGGATCGCCGTAGACTTCGCTCGTCGAAGCCTGCAGCACCCTAGCACGACAACGTTTGGCCAATCCCAGCACATGAATTGCTCCCATCACCGAGGTCTTCATGGTCTTGATCGGATTGTATTGATAGTGTCCCGGCGCGGCGGGACACGCCAGATTATAGACCTCGTCGACTTCCAGGAAAATCGGCTGCGTCACATCGTGTCGAATCAGCTCGAAGTTGGGCCGGTCAAGCAAATGCGCAACATTCGTCTTTTGGCTCGTAAAGAAATTATCCAGACAAATTACGTCGTGTCCTTGCTCGACCATCCGCGCACACACGTGCGAGCCCAAGAATCCCGCGCCTCCGGTGACCAATATTCGCTTAATGCTCGCCATAAGACTTCGCTAGCGTAATGTTCCTAAGAGCAGGGCTGCTCAGCACGACCCCATCCTATTCGTTAAACTGCTGCCCGCCAAGTGACGGCGTGATGACTAAACGAAAGAAAATGGCCAATACGATTTGCAACGTCGATCGGAATCACTCAGCGCATGGCCTCAAAGGAGCGCTTGCGATCCTGAACCACCTTGTCAGTCCTGCAAATCCAATCAACCCTCGGACTCGCAGCAGACTGGCGGTGAGGAATTCGGGTTCGGGTCGCAGCTATCGTCCGGCCCGGGCACGTTTGGGCACGGAGCGCGGTTTCAGCGCAGACCGTTCCAGGTACCGGTTGCCCGTGCCCAGAAGCTGATCGATGCGCTCGTTCAGTTCGGCGTTGGGATCCACTCCCGGCCAGGAACTGTCGACCCAGACCTGTCCTCCCGCGGTCAAACTAAGCTGCAGTCGCAAACGCTTTTTTCCGGGATAGCCCCGCACAATCTCCCGCAATTGGTGCAATCCTTGCTCACCGTGCTCGTCTTCGCGTACGCGAATCACCATCCCACTGCTGAACTGTTGCTCCATATCGGTGAGCAGCAACAGTTTGTCGACAACAAGGTTGACTTCTTCCGCGCCAGGCCGCCGGTCAACCTTGCCCACGATGCCCAAAATGGCTTCCGGCTGAACTAGATGCCCAGACTCCGCAAATTGTTCGGGCCAGAGGATGCAACGGACAATGCCGTCGAGATCCTCCAAGTCCCACATGGCATACTTCGTGTGCACAGACCCTGGACGCGGGTTCTTCGTATGAGAGAACTTCAGCGCCGATATCATACCACCCAGGCAAACTTCGTCGCGATGGTTCATGCTTGCCAGCGATTTGCTATTGTGTGTGCAGTAAGTTCGGAGAGTCGCTTCGTACTCGGCCAGCGGATGGCTGGAAAGATAAAACCCCAGCACTTCGCGCTCCATGGCAAGTTGCTGCTTTTCGTCGTAAGGCAAGATTTGGGGCAAGTCATTTACCGCGTCTTGTGGCTCTTCTGCTTCGTCGTCGTCGAACAGTCCCTTCTGCCCGCTCCGGCGATCCGCGGCAACGGCAGCCCCCGACTGCAGGGCACGATCGAGGGTAGCGAAAAACTGCGCCCGATGTCCCCCTAGCGAGTCGATAGCACCCGCCTTAATCAAAGCCTCAATCGTAGACCGATTGCACGATTGCTGATCGATGCGTTCGCAGAGATCAAATAAATCCTTGAACGGCCCGCGTCGCTTGCGATCGACTGCGATCGCCTCGGCCGCGCCACTGCCGCAGGCCTTAATCGCACTTAACCCGAAGCGAATTTTTCCTGCCACCACAAGGAAGTCCTGGTCCGAGGCATTCACATCGGGAGGGAGAACTTCGATTCCCATCCGATGGCAATCTTCCAGATGCTCTACGAGGGCGTCTTTGCTCTTGAAGTTACGTCCTGGAATATCGCAAGACAGCAGAGCTGCCATAAATTCGACTGGGTAATGTGCCTTGAGATAGGCGGTCATGTAGGCAATCAGTGCGTAAGCGGTGGAATGGCTCTTATTGAATCCATAGCCGGCAAACTTTTCAATCATGCCGAAAAGTTCGTTCGCTTTTTTCTCTTCGAAGCCGTTTTCTTTAGCACCGCTAATGAATTGCTCTCGGAAGCGGGCGATAATCGCCAACTTTTTCTTGCTGATCGCCTTAATGCAGGTATAGGCATCCGAGAGACGGATGCCGCCCAGCCGATTGAGAATCCGCATGACTTGCTCTTGGTAAACCATCACCCCGTGGGTTTCTTGGAGCACCTCCTCCATGACGGGATGTCGGTACTCCGCTTGCTTGCGACCATGCTTGACTTCGATGTAGTCGTCGACCATGCCGCCTTCCAAAGGGCCCGGGCGGTAGAGCGCATTAGTGGCAATCACATCGCGAAAGTGGTCCGGTTTCATCCGCTGCAACAGATCGCGAATGCCACCGCTTTCCAACTGAAAAATGCCTTTCGTCTCGCCGCGACAGAGCAGGGCAAAGGTCTCTTGGTCGTCAAGAGGGAACTGATAGGGATCAATTCGCTCACCACGCGACCGTTCGATCAGTTCAATGCTGCGCGCAAGAATCGTGAGATTTCGCAGGCCCAGAAAGTCCATTTTTAAGAGCCCGGCTCTTTCCACATCGCCCATGGCCCACTGCGTAATGACTTCCGACTTCCCCTTCACCTGCTGGAGAGGCACATACTCCTGCACCGGTTTTTCGGCGATGACAACGGCCGCGGCATGGGTGCCGACATTGCGTGCCAAACCTTCAATCTTGCGCGCCAGGTCGACCAGTTCTCGGATTTCGGGATCGGCATCGCAAGTCTTCTTGAGCTCATCGCTTTGCTCCAGTGCGCCATCGAGCGTAATGCCCAGTTGATCGGGCAGCCAAAGTACCGAACGTGCCGATTTGGGCAACATTTGCCTCGCCGTATTTGTCTTTCACATACTGAATTACTTCGCCCCGACGCTCCTTACAGAAGTCGATGTCGATATCGGGAGCCTCCAGGCGACTCTCGTCCAAAAATCGCTCGAACAATAAGTCATAACGCAGCGGGCAGACGTGGCTCATTTTCAGTGCAAAGCACACTAAAGAGCCTACACCCGAGCCGCGCGCCGTGGAGGGAATGTCCTGCTCAACGGCAAATCGCACGAAGTCCCAAACGATCAAAAAATAGTCGCAGAAACCAAGCTTGTTGACGACGCTCAGCTCACGGTTGAGCCGTTCAAGAACACCTTGCGAAAGTTCGACGCCGTCCCACCTGTCGGGCTCCTGCGCATAACGCTCTTTCAAGCCGCTCAGGCAAAGTTCGCGAAGATACTCTTCTGACGATTTGCTTGCCGGAGGTGAAAAGGTCGGGAAGTGTCGCCTGCCGAGATCCAAGTCAATATCCACGGTGTCCGCGATTTCCTGCGACCGCCCGAGGGCCTCTGCCTGGTCGGGCAAAGCCGTGTACATTTCCTCGGAGCTACGGAGGAAGAACTGATCACCCTCCATCTTCATCCGATTGGAGTCGGTGCGGAATTTCCCGGTATTGATGCAGAGCAACACATCTTGTGCTTCGGCGTCTTCCTGGTTGACATAGTGCGCGTCACTGGTGGCAACCAGTGGCAAGCCGACTCGTTTAGCAACTTCGACAGCCGCCTCTTTGGCCTGCCGCTGGATTTCGAGACCGTTGTCCTGGATTTCAATATAGTAGTGATTCCCAAACACTCGGTGGAACCAACTAGTAATCTCTATTGCGCTGGCAATTTGCTCCTCGGTAGCCGGACCGCTGCCACTGAGAAGTGTTCGGCTGAATTCGCTCGACACACATCCGCTCAGACAAATGATGCCCTCGCTGTGCCCTTCAAGAAGCTCTCGATCGATACGCGGCTTGTGATAAAATCCTTCCAAGAACGCACTGCTGGCCAGCTTGATAAGATTGTTGAAACCCGTACGATTCTGGGCCAGGAGCGTCAGATGGTAGCTCGCTTCCTTCGCCCGATGGGCACCGCTCTTGGAAAACCGACTGCCAGGAGCCACATAGGCTTCGTAACCGAGCACCGGATTGATCTCGGCATCTTGACAGGCCCGATAAAACTCCAGCGCGCCGTACAGATTGCCGTGATCGGTAAGGGCCAGGGCGTTCATCCCCAACTCTTTGGCGCGGGCGACCAACTTCTTGATGGGGCTAGCCCCATCCAAGAGGCTATAATGGCTATGGCAATGCAAATGAACAAAAGGCGCAGACAAAACGGTTCCCTCCGGGTAGTGGCGAGCGGTGCTCCGCTATTGTAACGCTCAATCACCCGAAGAAGAATGGTCCTTCAATTTATTCATCGCTCCCAGGTTCACCGATAGCGCGCAAATATTCGGCCAACTGCGACTGCATATCCAGTAAATCCTGCCATTGGGCGATGGAGATTGTCACCCGATTCTCTTGCTCATCGAGTATCGCCGACTGCACCAGCAGCCGGGTACGGAGATGAAAGTACTCGAACAGTTCAGAAACTTGCGCGGCCTGGCCAGCACTAAGTTGTTCGGGCAATTCCGGGGGCAGGGGCATGTGCAGGGTGCTCTGCAAATCCTCAGACGCCCCCAGGCGGAGCTCGAAGCTGAGAGATTTCGAGTCGGCCCGTTCGGCCAATTCGCTTGCGCGGAGTTCGCTGGTCGCGCTCAAGCCGTCGCTGCAGAGTTCTTCCAGTCGGCCGGCGATCTGATCGCGCGTGCCAAATAGCAAGACCGACCGACCAACCGAGACGACATCGCCATAACGAAGTATCCGAAGATGGGTATCCTCGCCGTTGACGCGCGTGCCGTTGGTGCTCTCCAAATCCGTCAAGACGAGCTTGTCTTGATCTTCCTGAATTTTTATATGAAAGCGGCTGATGCGCTCGTCGTTGAGTTGAACGGAGTTTCCTTCCTCGCGGCCAATCGTGATAGGTGCTTGCAAGTTCTCGTAGGTCTGACCTCGGTCAGCACCGTCCAAGACTCGCAAAGTGACTCGAGTATCGCCCACAATTGCCTCTGCACTGGTCCGTACTAACCTACTTTTCCCCTGCTAGCGCTTATAACACGCCGAGAGTCGTGCAGCAAGTGAAAGCATGGCTTCCCATGCGAATCTCCGGACTTCCCTGGCCCCTATTTCGCACCCCTATTCGGCTGCGATTCGGGCAGCTTGGAATTCTACTGGTGCTTGCTCGCACTCGGTCGACCTACGCAATTCAATCCTCGACGTTCGGCAACCCTTGATCAACAGGAATCCAGGGGAGTGGCTCCGGGCGGCGGCGTGCCGCCTCCTGAGCGGACGTAGTCTCCACGCTGGCGCGCGTACTGCTCCGGCATCGGCAACTCGGCGCTTTCCGAGTCGCCTGCGCTCGCAGCCACGAACATCCGCTCCAAAAACGGACGGCACCACCCACAGCCCGTCCCGGCTCCAAAACAATCCGCCAATTGCCCTACGCGCTTCGGCTTCTCGATACGCAAGAAGTTTGCCACCTTGCGTTTGGTGACGTGAAAGCATAGACAAAGTTCGTCGTTGGGACCCATGAACTGCATTATACCGTTTTCCGACAAATCGTGTTATCCGGCCCCTAAAGTCAGCCTAATCTCCCAGCCGCACCTACAACGAGAAAAGTCGCCTGCTGCTGACGTCCTGCTTCCCGGTTTTCCGCCCCGCCGTCGGGGTGGGTTCCGACATCTGCACGCAAGCGGGGGAGCCAAAATACCGATCTTATCCACTGGAACCGAACTAAAACCTGCCAAACGGTTCCCGTCGCTTGGCAGATCTCAACACTGTTTCCGGCAGGAGGCCGCAGATGCGGTGGAAGCGAAAGAAGCCGCTGTGGCCGTTGCTGGGAGCATTGGGCTGTCTATTTGTCCTCGCGATTGCTGCGCCGCTCAATTGGCATCCCGGAACTCCCAATCCGGTGCGGGATAGCGGGGCGGCGCCATTCCCCGCGGAAGGTCGCGAAGTCGTCGTCCTGCAGCCGCAATGCAATTTCGGCGAGGCCCTGGCAGCCTCCTCGCGCCCGGCGCTGCCACCTCTCGGTGAGACTTCCCCAACACTCGATGAATTAATTCTGATCGTCCACCGACCGGCGCACGAGCCTCTGCCAATTCAGCAGAAGTTTGACCTCGGCACTTTACTCAAAATGCGAGATGTGTTGCTCTCGGCACTCGATCGTTTCGAAAACAGTGTAACGGAGCAGACCGTCGCCGCGCCGTACGATCGAACGGGGTTGCGCATCTCCGGTCCTGACGACCGGCTGGCGTTGCTAGACAAGCGTGATCGGTGGCGCGCCGCGCAGCCTCAATTTGAGTCGGTGGGCATCTCGCCATCCTTCGAAGATTTTGGCAGCGAATTACTGCAGTCCGCCGATCCGCCAGGCGCACTGCCGCGCGGCGCTGCTCGGCTTGCCCAACGAAATCAGCCCCCTGTCAACGGGGCCCGGCCTGCGTTACCGCCACGGCAACCGATTCTGTCTGCCGCGCTACGCACGCGTCCTAGCCGATTGATCGAACAACTTGCGCGGGTGGCCGACAAACCCCCACGGCCAGAATGGGCCTCTCTGGCGCTTATTCAAGTCCGACAGCTTGCTGGCGATGATTCCAGCACCGTGGTAAACACCCAGCGCATTCTTGAGGAACTGCAGCAGCTTGCCGAGACGGGAATCCGTCAGTCCAATCCCTTGCTGCAACCTGATGCGCTCGCGGCCGCCTTGGCTCTCAAACGGCGCTTCGGCGTTTGGCGCGTGCTGCTGGACGACACGCGTTCGTCGCAGTCCGCGATTGCGACCCGCCAGGCACCCGTCGACTCCGAGACGCTTATGCCAACCCTGGGTGAGATAGCGTTGCTCTTGTCCGGAGAAGACCGCGGGGCCGACTGGCGGGTCTACCTAATGCTCGACCAATTGGCCGCAGCAACCAGCGAGGCATTGGCGGGCGATCCGGCAGGCCGGTGCCAACTCGCGCAGGAAGTTCTGGCGCGTATGGAAGACGCTCGTCTGACAGATCCTCAGAGCAAGTTCCTCGCGACCGAGCCGCTGGCAGCCCTCCATCGGCAGCTGCAGCCCTGGGCAGCGGGTCCCGTGGATTTGGAACTACTTGACGCCTTGGTCGATCGTTACGAAACGGGCCGCGAAACCCGCTACGCTGCCGCGATCGCCAAGCTTGGACGACAACTGCATTGGTCGACGGAACCGCGCTTCCAAGAACTTGCCAGACACCTGGACGCTATGTATCGCGGTGCCAACATGAGGATTGCCATTAGTGATGACTTGATAAACCGGATGATCCCCAAACAGAAGTCAGTTGTCAACCCGGTTCGCGAACGCGTGGCAGGATCGAAAGTTCTCGGCAAGTCACGAACCACTACCCAACTTCGCGTCCGAATTGTCCCCGATACCGAAACATGGCGCTTCGTATTGGAAGCGTTTGGCAGAGTTTACTCGGAGACTCGTTCGGAAACTTGGCCAGTGCGCGTGCACAACGCCGCCAAAATGCGATTCCAAGCTCGCAAGATCGTTGTCGTCGATCGAGAGGGCTTGAGTACTTCGCCTGCCGTAGCGCAAGCGCAGGGCCGCAACGAACTGCTGGGCGTGGATAGCCAATTGGATCCCATTCCCATCGTGGGATTCTTGCTACGCGACCTTGCACGACAGAAACATCACAAGTCGCGACCGACCGCCTTGAAACAGGTCAAATCAAAGGTGGCCAACACCGCACGTCGCCGGATGGACGATGAGGCCGATCCGAAGCTTGACCGACTGGAACAAAAGTTCCGCGACTACGTACTGTCACCGTTGGGCCAGCTCGCCGTGCTAGCCGAGCCACTCCGCATGTACACCACGGAGGAGCGGGCAGTGATGAACGTCCGCTTGGCAAATCGAGAGCAACTGGCCGCCCACACGCACCGCCCCTTTGCCCCATCGGATAGCCTGGCGAGCTGCCAGTTGCACGAAACGGCTGTGAACAACGCGATTTCCAGTCTGCGGCTTAGTGGAAGGCGAATGACTATTGTCGAACTCTTTGAATTCTTCAGTGCGAAGTTCGGGCATCCGACGGCCGTTCCGCCGGCAGACATATCGCGGCGCGCAGTTATCGAATTTGCCGCCCGCGACGCGGTGCGGATCCTGTGTGATGGCGATCGCTTGGAGTTGATACTGGGCATCAAAGAGTTGGCGCGGGGTAGAGATAAGATTAAGAACTTCGAGGTCCATGCGTTCTTCCGACCGGTAATTCAGGGACTTGAAGTGCAGCTGGTGCGGGATGGATCGCTTCAGTTTTCCGGGCGGCGTCTGAAAACTGGCCCGCGAGTCGTGCTGCACAGCGTGATCGGCAAGCTTCTTCCCAAAGATCAAAAGATCGATCTGCTGCGTGCAGAGCTTGGTAGCGATCCTCGCTTGGCCGGCCTGATGGTCACTCAATTAGAAATTGAGAAGGGCTGGATCGGGCTGGCAATCGGTCCCGCCCATGCCAAACGCACGGCGTGGCGAACTCCCCAGGAAAGACTGCTTAGCACACCCTTCGCGCGTTAGTGCTACTCGGTTAGCGGCTGACTGATTCGACCTGCCACATGGGCGGCCAGGCCGATGAGCATCACAATCGCCGCAGCATGGTCGATCAGCATGGTCGGATGGATTCGATTGCCAGATTCTTGCAGCACGCAATTCGACTGAGCCACGATCGCCAGGCAGATGAGTGAACTGTAGATCGTAAGATGCACAATGCTCAACGAGTCTTGCCGGCTGGTACGGGGCCGTTGATGAAGCGTGAGCACAGCTCCCCAGCCCACCAGTGCCAGCGCGGCGACCACGGGCACCCGCAGCCAGAATTGGGCGAGAACCACCAGCAGGAGACCCACCGCGATCAAAGTCGGGCCCCTCCGCGCGAAACTGTTTGAGAAAAGCGTCATGATTCCATTATTATTGGAACCCCGCTTTTGTCAAAACACGGACGCCCCCCCGTCACGTGTTACGGATCTATCCGCTATGCAAGCTTCTTGGGGCTGGCAACGGCTTTCCGCCAGTTCAAGTCCCCGCGGAACCGGTGACCGAATCCCCAGCGGGGCCCGCCGCGGGCGCTGCACGCTTCGGTTCCGCACCCGTGCCCGGCACGATCATCGGAGTAGGCGAGCCTTCTTCGATAAGCCGCGCGAGCTCTTCGGAGTCAATGACTTCCTGCTCCAACAAGGCATACGAGATTGCATCCAGGGCCGCGCGGCGCTCTGCCAAGATATGGCGGACACGATCCAGACCTTCGTCAATGATCCGCTTGACTTCCTCATCAATTTCGCGAGCCGTTTCTTCACTATGGCTTGCCCCTCGCGGAATATCACCGCCCGCGGCAAGGAACGGGCTACGATTGCTCTCCCGATAGTTCACCCGGCCCAACCGGCTCATACCAAAATCCATGACCATACTGCGAGCAATCTCGGTGGCACGCTCCAAGTCATTTTGTGCGCCGGAGGAGACATCTTCAAACACGATCTCTTCGGCCACCGTGCCGGCAAGCAATACCTGGATTCGGCTCTCCAACTCACACTGAGTCATCAAAAAGCGATCCTGCTCGGGACGCTGCATCGTGTAACCGAGGGCCGCCAGACCGCGGGGAATGATCGAAACTTTGTGCACGGGGTCGGTATTGGGAAGTGAATACGCCACCAGCGCGTGGCCACTTTCGTGGAAGGCAACGCGCAATTTTTCGTCTTCCTGCATGATCCGCTTTTTCTTAACGAGACCAGCGCTGGTCCGTTCAACCGCCTCGTTGAGTTCCACCATACCGACGGATTTCTTGCTGTTGCGGGCGGCCAACAAAGCAGCCTCGTTGACGATATTGGCTAAGTCCGCACCCACAAAACCACTGGTAATGCCCGCCACGCCGTGCACGTTAACATCTTCACCGACGCGGATGTTTTTCAGATGTACCTCCAAGATCTCTTCGCGACCTGTTATGTCGGGCCGATCGACGAGCACATGGCGATCGAAGCGACCTGGACGGAGCAGAGCAGGGTCGAGCGTCTCGGGGCGGTTGGTGGCTGCCAACACAATGACCCCACTGTTCGAGCCAAAACCGTCCATTTCCACGAGCAGAGCATTCAATGTTTGCTCTCGCTCGTCGTGTCCGCCGATTTGGCCACTGCCACGGGTCTTGCCGAGCGCGTCAAGTTCGTCAATGAAAATGATGCAAGGTGCCTGCTGGGCAGCCTGTTGGAACATGTCGCGCACGCGAGCGGCTCCCACACCGACAAACATTTCGACAAAGTCGGAACCGCTAAGACTAAAGAAGGGAACGCCCGCTTCGCCGGCAACGGCCTTCGCCAGCAACGTCTTGCCCGTTCCAGGCGGCCCAATCAAGAGTACTCCCTTTGGGATACGGCCACCCAAACGTTGATAGCGGTCGGGCGAATTCAGGAAATCGACCACTTCCCGCAACTCATCGACGGCTTCATCGACGCCTGCGACGTCGCCAAAGGTCTCGTCCATTTCCTCCTGCGCATACAGCTTGGCTCGACTCCGACCAAACGCCATCGGCGAACCTGCCCCACCCATACGGCGGAGCATGACGATCATCAACAGCAGCAACATACCGAAGAGCAGCAACGGCATGAGATAGCCCAACAGAGCGCTGGGCGGGGGAGCGACGCCGTACGGAATCTGATGCTCGCGGAGTAACTTGCTTAGCTCTTGTTCATTCGGCAGACGATCCGTGCGAAAAGGAACCTGCTTGGCCGTGCTCTCG
>Ga0310121_10004370_pt1 | contig 12492 bp, 11 predicted proteins | sample CB27_Tmax_986_MG_FD_203504 | JGI IMG/M metagenome (GOLD analysis project Ga0310121, IMG submission 203504) | Marine microbial communities from Western Arctic Ocean, Canada - CB27_Tmax_986 | ecosystem: Environmental > Aquatic > Marine > Oceanic | place: Canada: Western Arctic Ocean | collected... | reverse complement strand
TGGACTGGGCCTGATGCGTGGATACAGAAATGGAGGCTGGATATTCTCCGCCGATTTCTCTAAGGCTCCCGCCAATTGTTGCGGGAAGGGACGCCGGCGGCACACAGGGTAGCGGATAACTCATGGGAACCTTTTCAGAAATCGGCTTGTGGCTTGCGTATGTGTTTCCAGCCATGATCCTGATGGCATTCGGGTGTAATCTTTACTTCCTTCTGGCGCTTTTCATGCGCCGGCGGAGGGGTGCGAAAAAGGAGATCACCGAATTATACCGGCAGTTCAACGCGGGACCGGATCATCTGGAACTGCCGAGGGTGGCCACCCAACTCCCCATTTACAACGAAGCGAATGTCGCAGAGCGTATTATCCGCGCCGCGGCCGATATGGAGTATCCCGCCGGGCGGCACATGATTCAGGTGTTGGATGACTCGAATGACGGGACCGGTGAAATCATCGGTCGAGTGGTGGACGACCTCCGCCGGGACGGGCACGAGATTTCAGTCATCCGGCGACCGGACCGGACGGGTTACAAGGCCGGCGCACTCAACCACGGCATGGAGCAGACCGATGTGGAATTCTTCGCCATTTTCGACGCGGACTTTGTGCCGACGCACGACTTTCTCCTGCGCACCATCCCGATCATGGTCGTTCGAGAGAAGGTGGGTCTGGTCCAGGCACGCTGGGGGCACTTGAACGCAAGCAGTTCCCTTGTGACCCGGGCCCAGGGAATGGGCATCGACGGCCATTTCGCGATTGAGCAGCATGCCCGGGCCTGGAACGACCTTTTCATGAACTTTAACGGGACGGCGGGGCTCTGGCGACGGCAGGCAATCGACGAGGCCGGCGGCTGGGAGTACGATACACTGACCGAGGACATGGATCTTTCGTACCGGGCTCAACTCGCCGGCTGGGATCCATACTTTCTCTCCGACGTGGTGGTTCCCGCCGAGATCCCCGAGAATATCAATGCGTTCAAATCACAGCAGTTCCGCTGGGCGAAAGGCTCCATCCAAACCGCCATCAAGCTGCTTCCGCGGGTCTTGCGCTCGCCCCGCTCGCTCCGAGCGAAAGTGCAGGCTGTTTTTCATATGACCCACTATATCATCCATCCGGTGATGGTTTGGCTCGCCTTGTTCGCGTTGCCTCTGCTGGTCTGCACCGATCTGCGCACATCACCACTGATTACAGCGCTGCTGTTCGGCGTCATCCTTCTCAGCGCCCTGGCTCCGCTGGTCCTCTATGCCGCCGCGCAGTTGCACCTTTACCCCAAGGGGTGGCGTAGATTCTACGCCTTGCCTATTCTCTCCTCGATTGGCGTCGGCATCGGTATCTCCAACACACGTGCCGTCTTTGAAGCCGTCACCGGGAAGGTTACGCCGTTCGTCCGAACCCCAAAAAAAGGCGATAAAAATCTGGTCCACTACGCCGTGAAATTGCCATACATCGCGTTCCTGGAGTTGGCCCTCGGGATCTACTGTTTTGGTTCCCTCTGGTTCTACATGCATGCGGGAACCTATATCGTCGGCCCCTTCCTGCTCCTTTACGCAGTGGGCTTCACCTCTGTCGGCCTACTTTCGATCCTGCACACCTATGCGGATGCCCGGTGGTTGCCGGGTCGAGTTCAGATCCCATGAGTCTGTCGGCTACGTTATCCCGTGCGCCGCCCTGGCGCGCTGCGGCTTGGTTCCTTGCCGGCGCGATCGGGGTCGGAGCCTGCTGGGTGCTGGGGCGCCAGTCGAATATCGGCAGCACGCCCATACTCTCTACGATTCTTCACGGCATCCTCGCTCTCGGCCTGATTCCCTTGATCGCATGGTTTCCCTGGAGGAGAAGGGCAACACTTTGGATACTCGGCTTTGCCGCGCTTGCCCGAATCCTCCTGCTTCCAATGGATTCGGCCGACGACGTTCATCGTTACGTCTGGGAAGGCCGCGTCCTCCAGGCGGGACTTAACCCTTATGTCCTGGCGCCGGACGATCCTGCACTCGCTTCGCTCCGCGACCAGCACTGGGACAAAATCAACAACAAGCACATGACCGCGATTTATCCGCCCGGATCGCTCTTGTTGTTTCAGACCTTCGCCGCCATCACTTCAGACCCTGACGTATACAAGGTTTTCCTCACGGTGGTAGATTTCTCATGCGTCGCACTCCTGCTTGCCCTGTTGCGCTACTACCGTCGAAAGCCCGCGTGGGCACTTCTCTATGCCTTGAACCCTATTGTTCTCCTGTCGTTTGCCGGTGAGGGGCACCTGGATGTGCTCCTTGTTTTTTTCACGATTCTCACCCTGCTCTGCCACGCGAGGAAATGGTTCCCCGCCATGTTTCTGTGCCTGGCCCTGGCCATTCACGCCAAATACATGGCGGTTCTGCTGGTTCCTTTCCTGGTCAACAGGTCGACCTGGCGTTCTGCATGGATCCTGCCGATAGCGGTGATGCTTCCAGCGCTGCCCTTCCGGCCGTTCCAGGGCCTCTTTACCAGCCTCTCCACCTTTTCTACCGATATGCACTACAACGGGGGCGTTCACGTTCTTCTTGGACACACGCTGGGCAGTTTCCCGCTTGCCTCGACGCTCTGCGCGGCCCTCCTTCTCTGCTGGCTCGGATGCGTACTTGGAATAACGCGACGCCCGATCGAGGCGGGCGCACTGGTAATGAGCGGATTGCTGCTGCTGGCGCCGACGATTCACTTCTGGTACCTCACATGGGTCATCCCGTTCCTTTGTTTCTATCCTCTGCGACCCATGCTCATCTGGTGCGCCACCATTGCGCTCCTGTTCCAGACCCAGGGCACGATGCTCCAGACGGGAGAATGGAAACAATACCCCTGGCTGGTCCTGTTGGAGTATCTGCCGGTGTACGGCGCCCTGATCTACGTTGCATTTACGAAACGCTTCGTGCCGGCACCGGTCGCGGACGATGCGCCACGGCAAACACTTCATAACCTGTCCGTGATCGTACCGGTTCTGAATGAGGAGCGGATGATGCCGCGCCTGCTCGAGCAACTGCGCGGACTAAACGGATTTGCCACCGAGGTCATTCTGTGTGACGGCGGTTCCACGGACGAAACGGTCTCTCTGGCAACCGCCGCGGGACTTCGGGTGGTTTACTGCCCGGCGGGACGAGGCACACAAAACCGTGCCGGCATTCGCGCCGCATCCGGAGACGCGGTACTGCTGGCCCACGCGGACATGTTGATTGATCCCCAAACGCCCGAACATATTCTTGCCGCCCTGAATCGCTCGGGCGCCGACGGCGGGAGTGTCGGTTGCACCTTCGAAAATGCGACCCTCTTCCTTCGTTGTATCGGCCTGCTAAACACGCTCCGGGCAAGGACTTTCGGGATCTCATTCGGTGACCAGGGGCAGTTTTTCCGGGTAGACGCGCTCGAATCCATGGGCGGGTATCCCAAACTTCCGATCATGGAGGATGTTGAACTTTCTGTCCGACTGAAATGCCGATCCCGCCCGGTCTTTCTCGGGGGCGGATTGGTGGTGTCGTCGCGCGGCTGGCAAAAACGGGGAAACTGGAGAAATACGGCGCTCGTGCTCCGCCTCTGTGCGACCTATTCCTGGAGACGCGTGTCCGGGCAGGGCGAACCGGAGGTTTCTGACCTGTATGCCGCCTACTATGGAAGTCCCGAACAGCCCGTCCTGCCCCCGGAAAGCGAAAACGCCGCCCCGGACGCCGGGTCCAAACTCGACGCCGAATCGGCGGCAGGTGTACATTGACGGCTTTCCGCCGCGAAGCGCGATGGGACCAGCGAACTCAATGAACAACCGATCGAAGATAGCCCCTGAGCAATGGGTTGCGGAATATGGGGATTACCTCTACCGCTATGCCCTCTCCCGGCTCCATGACGAAACATCCGCCCAGGATGTGGTCCAGGAGACGTTTCTTGCCGCGTTCAAGGGCGCGAAAAAGTTTTCCGGTCAGTCTTCCGAGAAGACCGGGTTGATCGGAATTCTGAAGCACAAGGTTGTTGACGACATTCGGAAGGCCAGCCGCGAACGATCCTACGAGGACGTAACCGAAGCCGAAGGTCGCGTCGACGACTATTTCGACCGGCGCGGTCACTGGAAGAACCGGTCAACCGGAGTGGCGCGTGAACCCCAGGAAAGCCTTTGAGCGGCGCGAGTTCTGGGTTGTTTTCGAATCGTGCCTGGATAAATTGCGGGATCGGATCCGAAGTGTGTTCACCCTGCGCGAACTCGAAGGATGCAGCGCGGACGGAATTTGCACTCAATTGGGAATCACTTCGCCGAATCTTTGAGTCATGCTCTATCGGGCTCGGGCAAGGCTGAGAATTTGTATTGAAGAAAACTGGTTCAAGGCGAATAAATGACCGATTTTATGTGGGGAAGTCCGATAGATACCAAGGTAGGAGTTGATTGATGAGAAGCCCGCGACCTCGCGACACAGAAGCATCCCCCCGCACGGATGCGCCGGATAACGTCGAACACGAAGTTCTCCGCCGCTATGGCAACAGCGCAGAAACAGTGGAGCCCGAGCTTTGTTGCCCGGTTGATTACGACCCCGAGTTCCTCAAGGTAATCCCCCCTGAAATCCTTGAGAAGGACTACGGCTGCGGGGACCCCTCCCAACATGTCCGTTGCTGTGAAACGGTGCTGGACCTGGGATCCGGAGCCGGGAAAATCTGCTATATCCTGTCCCAGAAAGTCGGCAAGAGCGGCCGAGTCATCGGAGTGGATTTCAACGACAAGATGCTGGCGCTTGCGCACAAGTACCAGGATGAGATTTCGGATAAAATCGGATATCGAAACGTAGAGTTCAAAAAAGGAATGATTCAGGATCTCGGGTTGAACTTGAACAAAGTTCAGACCTGGCTCGACCGGCATCCCGTGCACACGGTAGTGGACCTGCATGCTTTCGAAGCCGAGTGTGCGCGCCTGCGCCGGGAAGAACCGTTAATCGCCGACAACAGCGTTGACGTGATCGTATCTAACTGCGTGTTGAACCTGGTAAGGACGGAAGAAAAAGGCAGCCTGTTCGCCGAAATATTCCGGGTGTTGCGACCGGGTGGGCGTGCCGTCATTTCTGATATTGTGTGCGACGAGGATCCGACGGACAGAATTCTTGCAGACCCGGAACTGTGGAGCGGTTGCATTTCCGGCGCATTTCGAGAAGATCGTTTTCCCGGAATGTTTCAGGAAACCGGATTCTACGGCATCAGCATCCTGGAGCGTAAAGCAGACCCCTGGCACGTAATTGACGGCGTCGAATTTCGGTCGGTAACCCTCCAGGCCTTCAAGCCCGATTCGAAACCTGACCTGGAGTTGAACCAGGCGGTCATTTATCACGGGCCCTGGATGGAAGTCAGGGACGAGCGGGGCACCATCCTTCGGCGGGGGGAGCGGACAGCAATCGGAAGTGCGACCTACCACCGCCTCACCGAACCGAACGGACCGTATCGGGAATCCGTCACCGGCATCCCCCCAAGCCGGACCGTAGAGCAGGAATCGGCACCGGAATTCCGGGAAAACGGCGCCCATCTACGACACCCGAGAGAATCAAAGGGCCGGGACTACAATTTGACCCTCCCCGGCAGCAAGACGGGAAGTTGCTGCTAAATTCGCACTTGTTTTTCTGCTGCGAGCGCGTCGGGAACGTGATGACTACTTTGCCTTGGGATTCTATTTCCCCACTTCGAGGAATTATGCTCTGATCAGGGTTTTGCCGAAACCGGGTGAGGAACCATGGATGCAGATTTTCGTACCGAGTGAAACGGAGCCATCTGAATTGCGCGTCGCAGCGCTGCCGGCCCATGTGGAGAAGCTCGTCTCTGCAGGAGCCGTCGTGCATATCGAGAGCGGGCTAGGGGAATCCGTGTACCTTGAAAACGCTGCGTACGAAGAAAAAGGCGCAACCATAGTCGACGACCGAATCGGCGCTCTTGGCGCGGCGGACATGGTACTGCGCCTGAATCCGCCCCCCCGGCAGGAGGTGGGCGCCATGAAGTCCGGATGCCTCCATATCGGTCATCTGGATCCGTTTCAAAACACCGAACTGGTCGTGCTTTTGGCAAAGGCCGGCATCAGCGCCATCAGCATGGAACTGATTCCGCGTACCACGCTGGCCCAGAAAATGGATGCCCTGAGCTCCCAGGCGAATCTAGCCGGATATGAAGCGGTGATTGTGGCGGCAGAGCGACTGCTGAAGATCTTCCCCATGATGTCTACGCCGGCAGGCACCATCGCACCGGCACGCGTTTTTGTTATCGGCGCGGGGGTTGCGGGGCTCCAGGCGATCGCCACCGCAAAACGCCTGGGAGCGGTGGTGGAAGCCTTCGATACGCGTCCCGTCGTCGAGGAACAGGTCAAGAGCCTCGGGGCGCGATTCGTCAAAGTGGACCTGGGCGAAACGGGACAAACCAAGGACGGGTATGCCAAGGCACTGACGGATGAGCAACTGGCCAAACAACGCGATGCCATGGCGAGGCATTGCGCGTCGTCCGATGTGGTAATCACCACCGCTAAACTTTTCGGCCGGCCGGCGCCGCGAATAATCAGCGATGAAATGCTGCAGGGCATGAAACGAGGAAGCGTAGTCGTAGACCTGGCTGCCGAATCCGGCGGAAACGTCGAGGGATCGGTACTTGACGAGGAAGTGATCCGGCACGGGGTGCGGATTATCGGACTGGGTACCCTGGAAGGCAGGGCCGCCGTCGACGCCAGCCAGGTGTACGGGAGTAATCTCGTAAATTTTGTAAGCCATTTCTGGCATGACGAACAGAAGTCATTCCATCTCGACCTGGAGGATATTCTGATCCAGGGGTGCCTAGTTACCCACCAGGGCGCCATCGTGCACGAAATGATTCGAAACGCCGTAGAGAAATCGAAAACCTGACCGGAGTTCAACCCATGGTTCTGCTGCTTCTTATTTTCGTACTCTCAATCTTCCTGGGGCTGGAACTCATTTCGAAAGTTCCGTCCCAGTTACACACCCCTCTGATGTCCGGATCGAACGCAATCTCCGGCATTACGATCGTGGGCGCGATTATCGCCGCCGGTAGTTCGGAAGGTTCCCTGGGGACAATCCTCGGAACGGCCGCGCTCGTGGCCGCCGCGATTAACGTTGTGGGCGGATACCTGGTAACGGACCGTATGCTCGGGATGTTCAAGCGGAAGGAGAAAACCGACCGGTGAATGTCCCGGAATATCTTCAGACCAATTTTACCAATTTTAGCTACATCGTAGCGTCAATCCTCTTCATTATCGGTCTGAAAATGCTGGGTTCGGCGGATACGGCCCGGCGGGGAAATTTTCTTTCGTCGATGGGCATGCTGCTCGCGGTGGTAGCAACCCTCCTTTCGTCCGGCATGAGCTACCACTGGATCGTCGTTGGAATCGCGGTCGGCGGGGTGATCGGCACACTGGCTGCCCGAACGGTGAAAATGACCGGCATGCCCGAGATGGTGGCCTTGTTCAATGGTTCCGGCGGTGTCGCCAGCCTACTGGTCGGTCTCGCCGAGTATTACAACAAGGAGGGGACGGAGATGGGAATCGCGATAGCGCTTCCCACCGCCCTGGCAGTTCTCATCGGCGGGATTACGTTTACCGGCAGCCTGGTTGCTTATGGAAAACTGGCGGAAAGAATCACCGGCAAACCGATCCTGTTCACCGGGCAAAACTGGGTAAACCTCGCGCTGCTGTTTGCGGCGCTGGCCCTGGCCATCGCCTTCGCGATCCAGGCCGGCAATGCCTCAGTCCTCCTTCTGGTGCTGGTCGGGCTGTCACTGGTCCTGGGAGTCGCCGTCGTGATTCCGATCGGCGGAGCCGACATGCCCGTGGTCATTGCACTGTTAAACAGCTACTCGGGCCTCGCCGCTTGCGCCGCGGGATTCATTATCCAAAACAATGTGCTGATCGTGGCGGGCGCCCTTGTTGGCGCCAGCGGCCTGATTCTTACCAGCATCATGTGCAAGGCGATGAATCGATCCCTAACCAACGTTCTGTTTTCCGGTTTCGGATCAGCGGTGGCATCCGGAGGCGGCGAGCAGGTCGAAGGGGAAGCCAGACCCGTATCCGCGGAGGACACCTATTACATCCTTGAGGCCGCCCGCTCCGTCCTCTTCGTACCGGGCTACGGCATGGCGGTTGCACAGGCACAACACGCCGCCGAAGAACTGGGCCAGATCCTCGAAGGAAACGGCGCGGAGGTGAACTACGGAATCCACCCGGTCGCCGGCCGCATGCCGGGACATATGAATGTGCTTCTGGCTGAAGCCAATGTCCCTTACGAATTACTCTCCGAACCGGAAGATGTAAATCCGGTGATGAACACGATCGACGTAGCCATCGTCATCGGGGCCAACGATGTTGTAAATCCGGCCGCCCGCACCGATGAAGCCAGCCCCATCTACGGAATGCCAATCATCAACGTAGACCACGCGAAAACCTGCATCGTACTCAAACGGAGCCTCAACCCCGGATTCGCGGGCATCCAGAACGCACTGTTTTTTTCACCCAACACGCGCATGCTGTTCGGCGACGCCAAGGCTACGCTGCAGGCGGTGATTTCCGAGTTTAAAGACAGGTGACTAGCCCGCATAGCTCACACTGTTTGTCGCGAGAGAGTGGAGGTTGCGGCAGAAAAAGCATGAGGTCTGGGGCTAGGGCAGGTGCGCGAGAAATTTATCCATCTCATCATCCGTACCGATCGACACGCGCAGATATTCTCCGGTGAATTCCCCGGGGAAATAACGAACCAGGACTTTGAGCTCGCGCAGGTACCTGAACAGTTCCTCTGCTTTTAGATGCGTCGGACGGATCCAGAGGAAATTCGCCTCCGATGGCGACACCTGGTAGGAACGCTCCCGAAGCGCCTGTGCGACGCGCTCGCGCGTCGCACAGGTCTTTGTGACGACTTCGCGAAAATATTCCTGGTCTTGCAACGCCGCAAGGCCCACTCGTTGTGCCACGGCATCGACGTTATAGGAATCTTTGATCTTGGACAGCGCGGAGATCAACTCCGGCGGACCAATCGCATATCCAAGCCGCAGTCCGGCCAGGCTGTAAGACTTTGAAAGGGACCGGGTGACAATTACGTTTTGGAGGTTGCGGGCCACATCCAGGCAATTCTCCCTGGCAAAGTCGGAGTACGCCTCATCCACCACGACGACGCCCTCATAGGATCCGCAAAAAAGCGCAATCTTACGCTTTGGATACAACATGCCGGTAGGTGCGTTCGGATTGGTAATGAAGAATAGGGAGGTACCTACGAGTGGCGGATCCACCCACTCGAAATCCGGACCCAAGGGTGTCGCGAGAGATCTCACATTCTCGATCGCGGCGAGCACGGGATAGAGAGAATAGGAAGGTTCAAAATATCCGATCGCAGCATCACGCTCTACGAACGCCCGGAGACAAAGAAGAAGAATTTCATCGGAACCGTTTCCCACGAATACCTGCTCGGGGGCACACTTGTGGATCCTGCTAATGGCATCACGCAGCTCACGGCAAATCGGGTCGGGATACTTCCGAAGCAGTTCGACCGAAAATTCGAACAGCGCACTCTGCGCCAGGCTGGAAGGGGGATACGGATTCTCATTGGTATTCAACTTGAGAATCCCGGGATCCGTCGGTTGCTCCCCCGGAACATAGGGCTGCAATGCCTGCACCGATTTTCTGATGGGGTTTTTCATCTATTTCTCGAATCGTGCGCGGGCCGACCTTGCATGCGCGTCCAGGTCTTCAACGCGACCGAAAGCTTCGATAACGGGAAGAACATCTTTCAAATCGCGCCGGGTCAAGCCGATTACACTGGTCTTCTTGCGGAACGATTCAACGCTGAGACCTGAAAAAACGGCCGCCGTACCACCGGTCGGCAGCACGTGACTGGGTCCAGCCACGAAATCTCCCGCCGATTCGGGCGTGTTGGCTCCCAGGAATACGGCGCCCGCATTTTCCACTCCCCGTAACCAGGCCCTGGGATTGCGCACGATAAGTTCCAGGTGCTCGGGCGCAAACCGGTTGCTGAGCGCGAGCGCATCATCCGCGGTCCGAACACAAATCATCAACAGATTCTCACCAAGCACGCTGCGCAACCAGATGCCGCGCGTAAGCGATTCGCATTCACGGTACAGGCAGTCGGCAGCGCGTTCCGCCACGCGTCGCGACGTCGTGATCAAGAGCGCCTTCTCGTCCCCGGTTCCATGTTCCAACTGGGACAGAAGGTCGAGGGCGATGTGGCGAGGATTAGCCGAACTGTCCGCAAGCACTGCGATTTCGCTGGGGCCGGCCACCAGGTCCAGATCGACAAGGCCGTACAGTTGACGTTTAGCCGCGGTCACATAGGCATTGCCGGGTCCGACAATTTTCAACACTTTGCGAATAGAGCCGGTTCCGTACGCCATGGCGCCGATCGCCTGGATGCCGCCGATCCGGAAAATTTCTGTCGCGCCGGCGAGGTTGAGGGCATACAGAATCTGGGGGTTGACCCGTCCGGTCGAATCGCTTGGCGTGCAGGCTGCTATTTCCGGAACCCCGGCGACCCGGGCGAGGGTGACGGTCATAATCGCGGTGGATACCAGGGGCGCTTTCCCGCCGGGGATGTACACTCCGACGCGCCGAATGGGAGTGAATCGTTCGCCCAGCGTGCCGCCTCCCGGGGATCGGATGCTCCAGTCTCTCCGCTTCCCTTCGCGGCTGAACCGGGACACCCGCCGGTCCGATTCCCGGGCCGCACGGCGGAATGCCGCGTCCACTTCGCGGCTCGCGGCCTCGATTTCCTCCGTCGTTACTTTGAACCGCGCGGGCGCAAGGCGAACACCATCAAACCGCTTCGCATATCGCGCGACCGCGGCGTCACCATGGGCGGAAATATCGCGCAAAACCTTTCGGGCGACTGATTCCGCATGTTCCGAAAACGCCGGGCGGGCAAAGAATGCGTCAATTACTTTCGCATTCCTGCCGGTCACTCCGTTGAGAATGGGCATTGCAGACTTCAATTGACTTATCACCTCGGTCTTCTATCTTCTCACCGCATCGTTCAGGCAACCGCATCGTCGGCACCGGGCCAGCGGAAGATCCCTGTCGTCGACATAGACGTGTTCGCACACCTGGCACCGATAAATCCGGGTACGCCTCTCCCCGACCCCTCGAGCGAACTCAACTACGGAGTAGTATACAGAACAGACAAACAGAATAAAAAGGGTGAACAGCAGCGGAATGAAAATTAGATTCGAAATGGATGTGCTGAACATTTCTACTCGTCGTCCCCCGGGATCGGCTCCCGGCCGACAGATCCGATCCGGACTTCACCGCGGATGCCCTGCCCCGTGCCTCTTCCCCGCCACCGATGGATGGTTCGGACCAGGGCCCGATCCAGATCCGGTTGCCCCGTGCCCTCTTCCAATAGGGCCAGGTGAACTTCTCCTTCGGCTCCCAACTCAACCCAAAATCTTGCCAGCCACCAACCGGCGTCCCCGCGAACCAGTGATTCCGGGAGCGGTGTTCGAAGGAAATCGCTCTTGTCCAATCCTTGAGAAAAGACGATCTCGAATTCAGGGCGAACGGTGGCGGGAAGAGTCGACCTGGGAGGCGGCATCGGCATGTACCGGGAACCTCGTGCCTCAGCCGGAAAAACATCCCGGGACATCGGCGAACCGGCATCGGGCGTCGCCAGGTCTTCACCACTGGATTTTCGTTCGAGGTACAGGATCTCTATCACCGGATCGTCCAGCTTCGGTTCCAGGGAAATACGGTCGACGAGCACATCCCCGCTGAACCCCTCCCCCGTCGGCACGGACATGAGGATTGTAGGCCACCGCCTGGTCTCGCGCCACGTGATCCGTTCCGCCGGTGAGAGATACCGAACGCGAAGACCGGAATCCGAGTCGACTTTCCCTTCCACGTTTGACGGGCTGAGCCACACCGACCAGAAGCCGGCCAGGGCCAGGACCATGGCCGCGGAGAGCGCATAGTCGGTCACGGAACCGGCGCGACGGCGCTTCCTCGCGGTCGAACCCTCCTTTTTTCCGCTTTCCTGTACATTCGGAGCTGTCATGGGGTCTCACTCAACGAGGAACGGTGGATGCCGTGGCCAAGCACGGTATTGTGAATACCCGCGGCTTCTGCAATGTCGTAGATCTCGACCAAGGTGCCATGAGGCACTTCTCCGTCCGCCTGGATCAACAGGGGTTCATCAGGAAATTCTTCTGCCGCTTCCTTCAGCCGGCGGCCCAATTCCAGCAGGGTTGTCAACTCGTCGTTCAATAGAAGTAGATCTTCGCGGGTAACGGTAACAACCATGTTTCCATACTCCGCTCCCGAAGTGAATGCCCTTCCAGGCAACTCTACATGCAATCCGGGCTGTAACACGAAAGAGGAACGAATAAAAAAGAATAGGAAAAGGAGCAACGCCACATCCACTAGAGGAGACAGTTCCACAAATCTGCGATAACGACGGGAACGCGGATGAAACCTGCGACCCACGTACCGCAGGCTCTCGTAAACGGGATCGACGGTCTGCTTCA
>Ga0310121_10004369_pt1 | contig 12494 bp, 6 predicted proteins | sample CB27_Tmax_986_MG_FD_203504 | JGI IMG/M metagenome (GOLD analysis project Ga0310121, IMG submission 203504) | Marine microbial communities from Western Arctic Ocean, Canada - CB27_Tmax_986 | ecosystem: Environmental > Aquatic > Marine > Oceanic | place: Canada: Western Arctic Ocean | collected... | reverse complement strand
GTCACGAATGTCGCGCGTCTGGAAATTTCCATGGGCGTTACGAACACAACGTCCGTTTGCTAGATGAGACCGCTTTTTCTTTCCTCGACTCGAATAAGTCACCTGGCGCTTTGCAAAGAAGCAAACGCGCGGATAGCAGGCTGCGTTCGGCGGAAGACCGACCACGCTCCCAGGGGAAGAAAGACCTTCGTGAAACACAACTCAAACTCAAACCATCGTCCACTCCGGAACAGGCGGCTGCATTGCGCCTCCCGTTGGGAGCAAGGATGGGCTTTCAAGAAAGCCCTTTGTCAGTCCCTGACCCTCGGCTCCCTTCCTTTTGACTGCACCTGAACCAAGAACAAAAATCTCACTCCCAGACTTGACCAACCTCATAGCAGCCCACAACCCGGACGCGTCCGGGGGAAGACATCGATGAAACTCAACGACTTATGGCAAGTGTGGCCGGTCAAGTTTCATAAGAGGAAATTGCTTTTCAGGACCGGGTTCATTGAGGCGCAAGAGCCGGGGTTGGTGGGGGTGCAGGGGGAGGAAGGGGATGCAGATGGCGTCCTTTTGAACTTTCGAGAGAGTTTGAGGCGGCTTGGTTGGTGAGATCAAGGGGGAAGAAGGAAAATTGGAGCCTGGTGGCGGGATTTGGGCCTGATATTGCGCTTTCGAGGGCAGAGCTCTCTCGTCCCGCCGCGTTCGAGGTGCGGCGAGTAGCAAACAGAGGTGAGGCTGGATCAGGAGTCGAAAAACTCGTCTGCCGGGAGTCCCGCGGCCGCGGGATCGAGGACGAGGATGCGTTCGTCATCGAGGGGAAGTTCCGGGGCTTCCCACGGGACATCGGATGCATCGATGGAGACCGTGTCCTGATCGATGGCCCAACGCCACAGGGCGGGCACATGGATGGGCTCCAGCGTTATCAGGTGAGTAGCGGACGGTGTGCTGGTTCTTGGGCGGGATGTGCTCGACGGCGGCAGCGAGGAACTCCGTGGCGGTGAAGACCTCGAAGTTGCGTTTGGTCCGCCAACTCCGGCTGGAGCGGTAGATGACGCGCTTCGTCTTTTCTACCCAGGTGATCTTTTCCAGCGAGAATGGAGCGCGGAGCAGGTACTCTGCGAGTTGTTGCCGACCGGCGGCGCTGTGAACGGGTTTGTCTCCGGCATCGAGACTGAAGCCGCTGTGTTTCCAGTTCAGGAGCTGGCGGGACTTCTTTTCGCTGATGAGTTTCTCGCGAAGGAGGGTCGCGATGAAGCGGTGGCGGAAAAGCTCGGCGAGGGGATCGAGGGACTCGATCGGGAACTCATGGAAGCGGCCTTCGCGGTCATAGAGGCCGGTGGCGGCCAGGACGTGGGCATGGGGGTGGAACACAAGGTAGTCGTCCCGCGGTCGCGGGATCTGCACCGCGGCGATGGCGGCGAGCTGGCCGTCGGGAAGCTTGAGCCGGGCGCGGAACCAGTCGCGCAGGCATTCAATGGCAGCGCAGTAGAGGAGGTGGAGCAGATGACGGCGCTTGCGGAAGATGCCGCGCAAGGGGCGAGGCATGGTGAAGACGAACTGCCGGTGGGGGACCTCGTGGCAGAGGGTGTGGGCAATCCAGTGGCCGGTCTGGCGGACGCGTCGTTGGTGGCAGGAGGGGCAGAAGTGGCGACCCTTACACGAAAACGCCAAGAGCTTTTCGTGGCCGCAGTCGGGACATTGGAGGCGGGTGAATCCGGCGGAGAGGTCGCCGCAGCGGTAGAATTTCTCGACGACGTGAACGGTGTCGGGTCGAAGCGGTCCGCAGGTCTTGCGGTGGGCGGTTTCGTATTCGGCGAGAAACTCATTCCAGGCATAGTGGACGATTTGCCAGAGGGGCGAGGCGCGAGGGCGACGGGGACGGTAGACAGAGGGCACAAAGAATGTTCATAAGAACACGCTCAGCAGCCGTCAATGTCGGTCGGAAAAGTTCGGGAATTGTGATTATTGGAGAAGATGACCGCCGGGAGCGGGAACCGGGCGAGAGCGATGATCAATAATTGCGCTCCTATGGGTCGTGTCCCCCTATGGGTCGCCCCCTATGGGTCGGGTCGATCACTTGACCTGCTGCGCGGTCCCGGATTCCGAGGCCCGGTAGGCCGCGAAGATGACCTTGAGGACTTGGAGGGAGTCCTCCCCGGTCAAGGGAGGGGGGCGGGATCCGCGCACGGAATCGATGGCGGCCTGGACGAAGGCCTGGTAGCCGCCGACTTTCGACGCCGGGTTCTCGGTTTGAACTCCCCTGGGGGCCTCGGGGTGCCTGGACAGCCATTGGAACGATTCGGCGGTCCCCTCCGGACCCCGGTGGGCGGAGAGCCGGAGCCATCCCTGCGACCCCCAGATCGTCAGGCCCGATTGCATGGCGCCACCGCTGAGGTAGTAGCCCCCGTGAAAAGTCCCGACCATGCCGCTCTGGAATTGCAGGGCCAGGGCCTCGGCATCTTCGATCTCGACCGGTTGGCCGCCCACGTTTCGGCAAATGGCCGTGACCTTCTCGACGCGATCCCCTGTGAGAAAGTGAAGCTGGTCCATCTGGTGGATGCCGAGCCAAATCAGATGGCCACCTCCCGCCTTGTCCTTGAAGGCAAACCAGGACTTCTGGTAGTCCGGCCGCGTCAGGCGCGCTTGATCCTTTACCTGGAGAACGTTCACGGCATAGAGCTTTCCGAGGAACCCCTTCTGAATGATCTGGCGGGCCCGCATTGATCGGGGGCTCACGCGGCTGGGCAACGAGAGCATCAGGTGGCGTTTCTTGGAGCGGGCAAGTTTCACGAGCGCTTCGAATTGCTCGGCGCGGACGCAGCCCGGTTTTTCGGTCAGGACATGACAACCCGCTTCCAAGGCGAGACGAATCGGGCCCGGCGACAGGTGCGCCGGCAAAGTCACGATCACGAGCTGGGGCTTGAATTCGGCGATCATTCCGGCGGCGCTCCGGTAGGTTGGAACCTCGCGAAACGCGCCGCCAAGAGCCCGCCGGGCCCGCTCGAATTCCTTGCCGCTCTCGTCGGAGACCGCGACCTGTGCCACACCCTTGCAAGCTGCCGCCGCGTCCAGGTAGATTCCCAGGTGCGGGCCGTCGTGGGCGGTGACGATGCCGACCCGGATCGAGACGTTTTCCTTTTGACCGTCGCGCTCGGCGTGCAGGGGGCTGCCGCCCAGTGCCCACAGTGCAAGCGAGAGGGCCCCAAGGCCCGCCGTGTTAATGAAGAGAGGATGCTGTTTCATGACTCGTTTGCTGCGCGGCGTGGGCCGATTTCCGTGCCTGGCCCGGTCCGCCATGCCCTGGGCCCGGCCCGCTAGGCTTTGGGCACGGCCCAATGGCCCGGCCGGTAGTTGCGGTCCAGCAATTTGCCAGCTTCCTCGTCGCCGAGGATCATTTCAGTTTTCGGATCGAACCGGATCGCCCGGCCGGTCCGCGCCACGATGTTGCCCAGGTGGCACAGGGACGAGGAGAGATGACCGATTTCAATCTCCGCGTTGGGCCGCCGGGTGCGGTCCTTCATGGCGTCGAGGAAGTCGCGCTGGTGGGCGTCGCCACCCCGCGAGATCTTCTCCTGGCGAAGCAGCTTGTTATTTGGCCCGTAGACACGGATCTCCCGTCCGATCGCCATCATCCCTTTCGTGCCGTAGAAGAACGTGCCGTTGCCATCCGCATCGGCCCTGTACGGGGACCAGATCCGCTGTTCGTAGACCAGCAGGCGCTTCTGGCCGACCTTGCCTTCGCCCGGATACTCGAAGGTCATCGTGTAGGTGTCGGGGAACTCCTGGTCGTCGTCGAAGAAGAGCTTCGAACCGTATCCGGCCACGAAGCTGGGGTGGGTATCGACGCCCAGTCCCCACCGCGCCACATCGATCCCGTGCACGCCGTCGTTGCCGATGTCGCCCGTGCCAAAATTGTGGAACCAGTGCCAATTGTAGTGCACGAGGTTTGATTGGTATTCCTGCCACTCGGCCGGACCCACCCAAAGGTCGTAGTCGAGGTGGCCCGGCGGCTTTGACGGCTTCTGATGTCCGATGTTGGCCCGTTTCTGGCTGTTGACATGCTTGGCAACCAGTACCTCGCCGATGGTGCCCTCCCGAAGAATCGCGATCGCTTTCCGGATGTCCTCACTGGAGCGGCTCTGGGTGCCGTGCTGCATGACCACGTCGTGCTTGCGGGCGGCGTCGATCATCATGCGTCCTTCGCGGAGGCTGGTTGAACACGGCTTCTCGACGTAGACGTGTTTCCCGGCCTTGCAGGCGAGGATTGCCGCCGGGGCGTGCCAGTGATTGCACGAGGCGATCACAACGGCGTCAACCGCCTTGTCCTCGAAGATGCGACGCATGTCGGCCACGGCGTGATCCGCCTTGGTCGCGGCCTTGGCACGCTCGGCGCGATTCCGGTCGGGATCGCAGACGTAAGCCACGGTTGCATCCGGTTGCCCGTCGCAGATCTTCCCCAACTGGACTCCGCGCCCGCCACAGCCGATCACGCCCACGACGATGCGTTGGTTGGCATCGCGAGCTGCCGCTGAGGTCCGGCCCGAAGACAGCACCGACGTCGTGGCGGCCGCTGCGCCGGCATGTTTTAGAAAGCTCCTGCGGTCCGATCTATCCATGGTCTACTCCTTTCGAAAAAAATGTTGCGCGCTCTGTGGCTAGCACGACCGGGAACCGGTTCCACGCCCGCCAAGCCGTTGACCCTATCAAGACCCGCTGCCAATTCAAACCATGGAATCGCTTCAGATCATGCCGGATACACCCGTGGGGCTTCTTCCTGTCTATCCCCCGCCCCTCCGGGATTCCCCATAATTCCCCGCCCGGCATATGACTTCGTTCATGCCACGGCAATTCCGCCGCGGGAGCTGGACTGATCCAGACCGGGCATCCGGCCTGCAAGCTCGAATTCCCATCTGCCCTGTTGACACCAGAAGGGGACCCTTTACACGGTGGTGATGTGGTTGTCCGTCAACCGCTTGGAGCCCCTTCACCTCCAACGTTGTTCACGGAATGATCGCGTCACTTTTGAACTGGAATTCAACCTGGAAGCGAATCCATGACCGACATAGGGCGACTCACCATCGGCATCGCGATCATCCTGGCAACGGGACCACCGGTCCGGGGCGACCTGTTGTTTTACGCCTCTTACGATTCAACACGCGATGCGGATGTCGCCGTCGGGGATGGCAAAGCGATTGCAAAAGAGGGAGACCCGCTGCCGGAGCTGACGACCGAGGAGCACGGAAGGTTTGGCCGGGCGCTCAACGCCCGCGATCCCGGAAAGGGGCGCGGCCTCCGCTATGACACGGCCGGCAATATCGATTTGACCCGCGGGACGATCGAATTCTTTGGCCGTCTCGGCGACTTCGGCGACGAAAAGCCGGCGCATCGTTACTTCACGCTCACGGGCCCGAGTCCCTTCCTCCTGGGGGTCGGCCCGCGGCCCAACGGCCAGGGGATGGTTTTGGGCTACAGCTGGAATGGCCGCAACGGCTGGGACTATTACTCGGAAAAATTTCTCGGCGTCGATCGGTGGCAGCACATCGCAGTGACGTGGGACATGAGCGGCGGCAAGGGCAGAGGGACGTTGTCCGTCTTCGTCGAGGGTGTGCGTCAAATCCACGCCACAAACCTGGATCCCTACGATTCGGGATTGGAGTTTCTGTCGGTGGGAGGACGCCGGAACTCGCGGGGATACCTCGACGATTTTGCCGTCTTCAACGACGTCCGGTATGAGCGGAACTTTCCGCCGCGACAACGGGCGCTGGGCGAGTTGGCAGAGACGGCTCTCGCAAAAAAAACGAGGGGCGGGAAGGCGCCAGGGCCCGTCAAGGTCCCGCTGGGAAATCCGTCGCTGCAGAATGGCGGCTTCGAGCAATGGGTCGATGGCAAGCCAGTCGGCTGGCGGCTGCAAAAGGGCGAAATGTATCCGGATCAAACCATGAAGATGCAGGGGCGCCGATCCCTGGCGATCCTGGTCGACCGTAAGGAGAAGCACCCGTGGCCACACAGCCTGATATCGTCCGATCCCTTTGTCCTGGAGCCGCATTCCCAATACCGGTTGAGCGCGTGGGTGACATCGTCGGGATCGGTTGGGGACCTGCGTTTCGAAGTGCACGGCTCCGAGGCGGGGGTGGTCGGATCCTACCGCTCCGGTTGGACGAGGTCCCACCCGTGGCTCGAGATCAATCAGACCTTCCGCACCCGTGAGAGCCGGCAATACCAGATGTCGGTTTGGTCACAGTCGGGTTTCGGTTGGCCGGTGTGGATCGACGAGATCAAGATCGAGAAGATCGGGGCGGCCGATGTCGAGGCTGCGCCGGGAGCCGGCGGCGTTCAGCTTTTCAGCCGGTCCGTCATGGAATCACTGGACATTGACCAGTCGTTGCCAGCGGCCTCGGAGCTGATCGATTCCTTGCAGATCAACCTGGCGCGGGGTGAATACGAGCCGGGGCTGGTGGGGCTCCATGCCCTCCGGAATTTGAGCGACGTCGACCTTGTCGGGTCGGGTGACCTGGTTGCCGCGGACGGATCGACGATTGCCGGAAACGACGTGACGATCCGCCGGCTGCAAGGCGCGGTGCTGCCGCTCTCGCGACCCCGATCGATTGACAGCGGAGACATCATTGCGTGGTGGGTCACCGCCAGGGCGGACATGACCTGCCCGGCGGGCGTCTATCGCGGAACCCTGAAGGTCACCGCAGCGGGACAGGTCATTCGCGAGTTGCCACTCGAGGTCGAGGTGATGGACATCGATCTCCCCGAACCCGACATCGCCTTCCTGATCTACCACCACGAACACTACATCGCCGCGGAATTCCTGACTCCGGAATTACAACAGGCGTACTACCGGGACATGCGCGAGCACGGCATGAACACCGTGACCGTCTACAACAATGCCGACGTTGACGGCTCGGCGAAGGTCGACTTCGCGCACAATTACGGGTACAAACCGGAGGATCCCCGCTTCGCGGTGGGCCTGGACACGCAACTAAAGTGGATCCTGGCGAGTGGATTGGGCGCCAGCGGTCAACCGGTCCTCTGGTTGCCCTCGGGGCACGGTTACGGCTGGGGTGGGGTTCCGGAACCGGCCCTGCGAGCCACCCTCGAGACCTGGAAATCCCGTGGCTGGCCGACGCCTCTGCTCTACGTCAACGACGAACCGGGCGGCGAGGGACCACGGGCCGAAGCGGCGTTGAAACGGCTCAAGCTGATCAAGTCCTGGGACGTGCCGGTCCGCACCACGACGGCGGGCCTGGATCCCGACGTGTTGGGCCGGTATTACGATGTCTGGATCGAGGGTGACGGCGCGATTACGCTGGAAACTCTGCAGAAGGCCAACAAGCTCTCGTCGGAACTTTGGACCTACAACTGCACCTGTCCTCACGACAATATGCCGTTCTGCCGGGCGTTCTACGGGTTCCTGGCCTTCCGGACCGGGGTCAAGGGGGTCGCGCAATGGGCCTACTACGACAACAAATTGTGGACCGCCGATGCGGATGGAAATCCGGGCGGCAATCCCCGCACCAGGCTGTCCAGGGTTTGTGTCTCGCCGAACGGCCCGATTCCAACTCTCTCGTGGGAAGCGATGCGCGAGGGGATCGACGACTATCGCTACGCACAGAGGCTGCGCAGCCTGATTACCGAAGCCGGCGAAAAGCTTGCGCGGCTTTCCAGCGAGGCTGAGCAACATCTTGGCAAGGAGGACCGCGAAACGATCGACAAGCGCGAGCAGCAGCGCTTGGCCCGGAGTGACCGGGACAAGCCGCCCATCACCTGGGAACCTGCCGATGCCTCGCAAGCCGCGAGTGAAAAGGCCCACCTGTGGGCCAGGAAGCTGAGGGAATCGCTGGAAGCCGCCAAGCGCGCCCTCTCCTTCGTGATCGATACGATCCCCTTCGACGCGATGGTGACGCGTGGATATCTTTCTTACCACGCGCCCCGCTGGACGAGATACTCGCCTCCCTTGGGACCGGCCGGACTTGGGGAGGATCCACGGACGGTCACGGAGGCCCGGCGAAGGGTTATTACCAGTTACATCCTGGCATTGCAGGAAGCTCTTCAAGAGCCCTGAAAACGATATTTTCCGGCAATCCCGACAGGAGCGTTTGCGATGAGAATCAAGTTGGGGGTTCCCAATTGTCCGTCGCCGGCCTCCCTCTTTCCGGCCATCCTGCCTGCTCGAGAAGATTCCTGCCACGATGATCGCCCGGTCTCCTATTCACGTTCTTGATGCAGGGCTTCTCCGCATCTAAGTTCGCGCTCCCGTGAATCGCCCTCCCGCCCGCGCCTCAGCGTTTGCCCTCGCCCTCGCCCTCGCTGTTGCGGCGCTTCTTCCCCAGTGCTCGAAACGCGACGACGAGGAGCAGACCGGGAGCGGTGCGGCGGAGGAGATCGTCATCAATCCACTGCGGCGTCTCGCTCCCGGCGCAGTGCAAAGCCAGCCGCTCGCGCCGCGCGACTCCGGAGGCGATGCCCTCTTCCAGCGCATCCCGGCCGGCGAGTCCGGGATCGATTTCGTGCACCGGTGGGCGCCGCCCAACAAAGCCGTCCGCGAGCAGATCATGGGCCCCTTCGCCGGAGGCGCCGTGGCCCTGGGCGACATCGATAACGACGGTTTGCCCGAGGTCTTCCTGACGCGGCCCCATGGCGGGTCGCGCCTCTACCTGAACCTCGGCGGCTTCAAGTTCAGGGACATCACCAGTCAATCCGGCATCGGGGGCGCGCTCGGAAGTCACTGGACCTCGGGGGCGACCTTTGTCGACATCCAGGGCGATGGCTATCTCGACCTCTACCTGTGCGCCTATGCCATGCCCAACAAGCTGTTCATCAACACCGGCGACGGCCGCTTCGTCGAGAACGCGGCGCAGTATGGGCTCGCGTTCTCCGGCGCCAGCATCATGGCCAGCTTCGTCGATTACGACCGCGATGGCGACCTGGACGCCCACCTCCTCACCAACCGGCTGGCCCGGGGAGGCCCGCCCCCGCGGGGCCGCATCGATTTCAAAGTCATCGACGGCCAGGTGATCGCTCCCAAGCCCTACCGCGACGAGATCGGCGCCATCCGCAGGAAAGACGGCAGCCTGCATCCGATCCAGGCCGGCCAGGCCGACCTCCTGCTGCGCAACGACGAGGGCAGGTTCACCGATGTTGCCGGGCGCGCCGGGTTGATCGACCACTCGCTGGGGCTCTCGGCCACCTGGTGGGACTGCGACTCCGACGGCTGGATCGACCTCTACGTCGCGAACGACTTTTTCGGCCCCGACCACCTTTACCGCAACAACCGCAACGGCACGTTTACCGATGTGATCGCCGAGGCAGTGCCGAACACACCGTGGTTTTCGATGGGGAGCGACACCGGCGACCTCGACGGCGACGGACGGCTCGACTTCATCGCCACCGACATGGCAGCCACCACGCACTACAAGCAAAAGGTCAACATGGGCGACATGGACGCAGAGGGCTGGTTTCTGGAACTCGGCAATCCCCGCCAATACATGCGCAATGCGGTTTACCTCAATACCGGCACCCCGCGCTTCCTGGAGGCGGCGCAGATGGCCGGGCTCTCGGCCACCGACTGGACCTGGGCGGTCAGGATCGCCGACTTCGACTGCGACCGCCGCAACGATGTCTTCTTTTCCAACGGTATGACCCGCGATTTCTTCAACGCCGACACGCGGGCCGAGGTGCGCCGAATCTACGATCGCACCGGCGAGAACCGCTGGGGCGACTACCCCCCGCTCAAGGAGCGAAACCTCCTCTTTCAAAACCGCGGCAACCTCGCTTTCGAGGAGGTCTCCCGCCAATGGGGCCTCGGCGAGGAGACGGTCAGTTTCGGTGCGGCGACTGGCGACCTCGACGGCGACGGCGATCTCGATCTCTTCGTCGGAGCGCGGGTCATCCCGGGCAAGTACCCGACCTCCCCGCCGAGCCGGCTGCTGCTCAATGACGGCGCCGGCCGCTTCTCGGATGCGCCGCCGGAAGCGGCCGCGGCCCTCGCCGGGGCCGGCATGGTGACCGATGCCCTGTGGTCGGACGCCGATCGCGACGGCGACCCGGATTTGCTCGTGACCACCGAGTACGGGCCGGTGAAATTCTATCGCAACGATGGCGGCAAGTTGGTCGAAGCGACCGCCGCTGCCGGGCTGGCGGAACGTCTCGGCTGGTGGAACTGCATTGCGGCCGCGGACGTCGATCGCGACGGCGACATCGACTACGCCGTAGGGGACTTCGGTTGGAACACCAGGTACCACCCGACCAGGGAGCGCCCGCAGCTGCTGTATTACGGCGACTTCGACGGACTCGGGAAATCGCACTGCGTCGAGGCGCATCGGGACGGCGACTCCATCGTGCCGAACCGCGGCCGTAGTTGCTCGAGCGGCGCGATGCCTTTCATCAAGGAGAAGTTCGGCAATTTCCACGACTTCGCGGTCGCCGACCTCGCGGAGATCTTCACCAAGTCCAAGCTCGAGAGGTCGCTCAAACTGGAAGCGAACGAACTGGCGAGCGGGATCCTGCGCAACGACGGCAAAGGGAAATTCGAGTTCCATCCTTTGCCCCGCCTGGCGCAAATCGCGCCGAGCCTGGGACTCGTGTTCCTCGAGGCGGACGGCGACTGCCCCTCCAGTTCGGCGGAATCCCTGCAGGCTGGCAGGGCGATCAATTCAACATCCATGCCATCGATCTGAATAATGGGGTCGGGTCCCCAGATTTTGCGTTGCCGCTCCAGAGCATCCACTCCTCGATCTCCCTCGTAACGGGGATTGCGGGGGCCAACGACGCGGGCACCCTTTACGAAGTCACCTTCGACGCGGGACCCACCGTGATCGATTCCATCGCCAAGAATGCGACGCTGGCAGGCGATGGGCTGCTGGTCGAGATCCTCAATGGGTCCGACGGCGTCATCGGCAGTTTGAACCATTTGACCGGGGAGTGGACCAGCGGGTCACCGGTCCAGCCTCTGAGCCCGGCCCGCTTCACCTACACCGGCGACGGCGATGGGCCGGCGCGAATCCGCATCAGCGGGACCGGCAGCAACCACTTCAACGGAGCGATCGACAACTTATCGATCGGGCTGCTCACCGTTCCGCGGGTCCGCATTACGGACGTCTCCCACAACTCGTCCACCGCCCAGTTCAGCATCAGCTGGGAAAGCGCCGGGGGGAAGCTCTACAACCTCCGCAGCGAAACCGATCCCTCCGCTGCGGAGCCCATCAACTGGCCGATCTTCGGAGGGCAGGCCGACCTTGCCGCTACTCCGCCGGAAAACACCCTCACCATCGCGCTTCCACCCGAGGCCAAGCGCTTCTTCGTGATCGAGGAGTTCAACGCCCCGCCGGTTTCCATCCTGGCCGATGACTTCGAGAGCGGGCCGGGACTTTGGACCACCGGTTCGCCCGGAGCGGCGGGAACGGACTGGGAACTGGGAACGCCCTCCAACGTGGGCCCAGCCGCCGCCCACAGTCCCGTCAATTGTTTCGGGACAAACCTCGCCGACTCTTACGCCATCGACGCCGATGCCTGGCTTCGCTCGCCGCCGATCGACCTGACCACCGCCGGGGGGGCGACCCTGACGTATTTCCAGTTCTACGACATCGAGGCGGGCTTCGATTCCGGAAACGTCTCGGTGCTCGACAGCAGCGACGACTCGGTGCTGGCCGTGATCGAGGCCGACCTCGGCGGAGAGTCCCCCGACTGGGAACAGGTCACGACGGTCCTGCCGCCCGCGGCCCTCGGCAAAATCATCAAGATCGAGTTCAGGCTCATCAGCGATGACTTCGACGAGAACCCCTTCGCCGGATGGTACCTCGACGATTTCAATCTGACCGTCCCCTGAGCAGCGTCACCCCCGGGGCCGGCGCTCTCACCGCCAGATCGATTTCATCTGCCAGGCGTCGAGCCGTTTCAGCACCGCCTCCTGCCCCTGGGCGCGCAGCGAGACCCCGAGGCTGTCCTTGCGGCCCGGGTAGACGCGCATGGCCAGGCACTGCTTCCCGTTGGCGAATACTTCCACGATGCTGCGGTCGATAAAGATGCGCAGCTTCAGCGGCTCCGCTCCCCGTGCCAGGTTGGCGCGTTCGGGCGGCCTGGGCCACACGTCGGGCAGCGTGGTCGATCGCGTGCCGTCCAGGCAGATCACACCCGGCGTGTCATACCAGAAGGCCAATTTCTGATCGTAGTTGTAGAAGGTGATCGAGGTCTGCTCTTCGGCGCCCGGCGAACGCAGGACATTGAGTTGCACCCAGCGGGCATTCCCGGGGTCGATCTCCACCTCCAGTTCCATGGAATTGCCTTCGATTCCCTCCAGGATGATTTCCTGGTTGGCGGGCATGGCCGTTTCCTCGACCTGCCGGTGTTCCCCGCGCAGGGAAGCCACGGCGTCTACCGGTTCGATTCGGATCAATTTGTCGGGACCGAGGGTCATCCGCTGGGTGAGCGACATGACCTGGTCCCAATCGTCGCTGGGCTTGCCGTGGTTGTTGCGCGGATTCAATTTGCTAAAGAATAATCTG
>Ga0310121_10004368_pt1 | contig 12498 bp, 9 predicted proteins | sample CB27_Tmax_986_MG_FD_203504 | JGI IMG/M metagenome (GOLD analysis project Ga0310121, IMG submission 203504) | Marine microbial communities from Western Arctic Ocean, Canada - CB27_Tmax_986 | ecosystem: Environmental > Aquatic > Marine > Oceanic | place: Canada: Western Arctic Ocean | collected... | reverse complement strand
CTTATGACAGGTAAGATCAGTAAGCCTTCACGCCACGTCCGCTGAACCAGTAAACTACCGATGTGACGACGAAACAGGGATTTAGATTAAGAACAGCCGTTCCCGGCCGAAGGCCGGGAACGGCTACGCGAGTTCGCATATCGGCGGCATGTCGCGTTCCTTTCAGCTGTGGGACCAGACGGTGGATCTGGGTCCTCATCGATTCTTTAGCAACGACCCTCGCGTCAATAGGCTTTGGCTGGAAGTTGCCCAACGTGACTACCGCATGGTCGACCGGCTAACTCGAATCTACTACGGAGGTCGCTTCTTTAACTATCCGCTGGATGCAGCCAACGCGCTACGGAATTTAGGTCTTTTCGAATCCACCCGCTGCCTGATGAGCTACTTCAAAGAAAAAGTCTCGTCAGCGAGACAGACTGATACATTTGAATCCTGGGTCGTTGGTCGCTTCGGACGCCGTCTGTTCGAGATATTTTTCAAAACGTACAGCGAGAAGCTGTGGGGCATACGCTGCGACGAGTTGGATTCGGATTTTGCCGCTCAGCGAATCAAAAAGCTGTCATTGGGCCAAGCGGTGAGGAGCGCCCTGGGATTGAACGGCGGATCCCATCGGACTTTGGTGGATCGCTTCGCCTATCCGACACAGGGAACAGGAATGATCTATGACAGAATGGCTGACCTGATCGAAGTCGTCGGTAGCATTCACTTAGAATCACCTGTTCGTCGGGTTCTGCATCGCGATAAACGGGTCACGGGTCTCGAATTAATGTCGGGCCGCCAACAAAGCTACGACCAGGTCATTTCGACGATGCCGTTCACATTACTGGTTAAGGGTTTGAATGAGGCGCCTGAGGAGGTGCAAAAGGCAGTCAACTCTTTAACGTTTCGCAACACGGTTCTGGTTTATCTCAACATCGACGGCATCGATCTGTTTCCCGATCAATGGGTCTATGTCCACGCCGCGGATCTCAAGACGGGCCGAGTCACTAACTTCCGCAATTGGATTCCGGAACTCTACGGTGATGCTCCGACCTCGATCCTGGCCCTCGAGTATTGGTGTTATGATCAGAATGCGATCTGGAAGGAAAGCGACGCAACGTTGATTGAACGGGCATCCAGCGAGATACGTGCGACCGGGCTAATCGGCAAGCAGATTATCCTGGATGGTCATGTGGTTCGCGTGCCGCGGTCCTACCCCGTTTACGCGAGGAACTATAAGGATCATCTCTCCGTTGCGACTGAGTACTTGCAATCCTTTTCGGGATTGACCCCGATCGGTCGATACGGAGCCTTCAAATACAACAACCAGGATCACAGCATCTTGATGGGGCTGTTGGCCGCGGAGAGCCTTATCGACCGACGTTTGATCGATCTGTGGTCGATCAATACCGACTACGAGACCTATCAAGAATCGTCAACGATTACGGACACGGGTCTGGAAACCGCCCTCAGTTGACTGCGGGCCGAGTCTATTTTACTACGAAATTGACCATTCGCCCGGGGACTGCGATCGTTTTCACCACCTGTTTGCCACTCAACAACTCGGCGATTTTTGGATCGGATCTGGCGGCCTCAATCATGGCGTCGCTGTCCGCATTCGCGGGAAGCTGAATCTTGGATTTGACCTTGCCGTTGATCTGCACGGGTATCTGAACGGTATCCTCCTTCAGCCAACGGTCGTCGCATGTGGGCCACGGTTCGTACGCCAGCGACCGACTACCGCCCAAGAGTCGCCACAACTCCTCAGCGATGTGGGGCGCGAACGGCGCCAGGAGCAACACAAAATCCTTCATGGCCGATATCGGCCGCACGGACTGTTTGGTAAACGCATTCACAAATTCCATCATGCGGGCGATAGCCGTGTTAAAGTCCATGGACTCCAGATCGTCGGTAACCGCCCTAATGGTCTTATTCAGAACACGGCTTTGCTCGTCCGTCAACTCGGCGGCCTGAACGGCCGGATTGAGAGCCAACTCCTCAGCGGGCTCGTCGACAATCAATCTCCAAACGCGGTTTAAGAACGAAAACACTCCGCTGACGCCATCCATACTCCACGGTTTGGTCGCTGGCAGTGGCCCCATAAACATCTCGTAGAGGCGAAGCGAATCGGCGCCGTACTCTCTAACAACGTTATCTGGATTGACCACATTACCACGACTCTTCGACATCTTATAGGCACGACTATCCAATCGGATGTCCGAATTCGCTTTCAAGACGAACGCATCACCCGACTTTTCGACGTCTTCTTGGGGAACGCGAATCGCCTTGACGGCCGCGCCGGTGCTCTTCAATATGGGGTTTCTATCCGCATCCCGTTTTACCTCGCTCGCCGAAATCCAATTTCCCTGGTCGTCTTGGTATCCCGTCGTTTCCACTTCACCAAGAATCATGCCTTGGTTGACCAGCTTTTGAAACGGCTCCACGGTGCTCACGATGCCACGGTCAAAAAGCACCTTATGCCAAAAACGTGAATACAGCAGATGCAATACCGCATGCTCTGCCCCTCCGACGTAAAGATCGATGGGCATCCACTTTTTTTCAATCTCGGGGTCCACCAAAGCATCAGCGTTCCTAGGATCGAGAAACCGCAAGTAGTACCAACAAGAACCTGCCCATTGCGGCATCGTATTGGTTTCCCGCTTATATCGGATTCCATCGATAACAGGATAGAGCCACTCATCAGGAGCTTTGTCCAACAAAGGATCCGGCCGTCCGTGCGGCTTGTAGTCCTGCAAATCGGGCAGATCGATGGGCAGTTCCGATTCCGCAACCGGCTGCAGACGCCCCGTGGGCGTACCTGAGTCATCCAGTTCGTGCAGGATGGGGAATGGTTCTCCCCAAAATCTTTGCCGACTGAAGAGCCAATCGCGGAGTTTGTAGTTGACAGCTTGTCGCCCCAACCCGGCCCTCGCCAGATCATCGGCTATTTTCGCCTTAAACTCAGACGTGGTCAGGCCATCGTATTGCCGAGAGTTCACAGCGATTCCTTCGCCCGTTGAACACTCAGAACCAGCCAACACATTCTCGCGGTTGAATTCCGATCCTTCACCTGGATCGACGACCGCCACGATGGGAATCGAAAATGACTTGGCAAACTCAAAATCGCGCGTGTCGTGAGCAGGAACCGCCATGATGGCACCTGTCCCGTAGCTGATCAGCACATAGTCAGCGATCCAGATAGGAATCGCGACGCCGTTGACCGGATTGACCGCATACGAGCCAGTGAAGACACCGGTCTTTTCTTTGGACAGCTCAGAACGTTCGAGGTCGCTCTTGCTGGCCGCTTGTTGGCAGTAGGTTTTAACGGCTTGAGCATGGTCCTCGGTCGCCAACGTTTGCACCAAAGGGTGCTCTGGAGAGATCACCATATAAGTCGCGCCGAATAGCGTGTCTGGACGAGTCGTGTAGACGCGCATCGCATCGTCCGCTGGAGCTTCGTCTGGAAAACCAGCTGCCTGTCGCTGTTGCTTCCACCCATCGAATTCATCACCCGAACCGACGAAGAAATCCACCTCGGCCCCCGTGCTTCGTCCGATCCAATTACGTTGTAACGCCTTGACGCTGTCGGGCCAATCCAACGGATCCAGGTCGTTTTCTAATCGGTCCGCATAGGCAGTGATCCGCAACATCCATTGCCGCAGAGGACGGCGCTCGACTGGATGGTCGCCCCGCTCACTCCGACCGTCGATCACCTCTTCATTGGCTAGAACAGTCCCCAACGCCGGACACCAATTGACCGGAGCCTCCGACTGGTAGGCTAGCCGACGGTTGGCTTGAAAATCATGAACAGCCAACGGCCCCTGATCCCGAATGCCCTCTGGTATTGGCAGCTCCGACATCGGGCGCCCAACTTGCTTCTCGTGGTCGAACCAAGTGTCGTAGAGCTGCAAGAAGATCCATTGTGTCCAGCGGAAGTAGTCCGCGTCCGTAGTTGCCAGTTCGCGGCCCCAATCGTAACTGAATCCCAACATTTTAAGCTGGCGGCGAAAGGTACCAATGTTCTTCTCGGTTTGGATGCGGGGATGAGTGCCGGTCTTCACCGCATGCTCCTCCGCTGGTAATCCGAACGAATCGAATCCCATCGGATGCATAACACTGCGACCTCGCATCCGAGCATAGCGGCAGACGATATCGGTCGCCGTGTATCCTTCCGGATGCCCAACGTGAAGACCGTCTCCACTGGGATACGGAAACATGTCCAGAGCATAAAGCTTCTCGCTGTCTGGAAGCCGTGGCGCGGCAAAGGTGTCCGTTTGCTCCCAAACTGCCTGCCATTTGGGTTCAATTTCGGCGGGATTATAGCGAGGCATGGGACAAGCCAGCTCCTGGGTTGGACGAGCGGTTGCGAGCGAACGTCGAGTTGGCTCACGAAAACTTCGGATTCTAATACGTCCGCGCCCCAACGGTAAAGAGATTGACCGAAGGTGGCCAACCGCGGTTCAGAGAAAAACGTGAATTCCGCGTAGCCTTATACCCGATCGACGAACCAGCCGTTAAACTAGAAGGCACCCGTTGCAGGGCGTGGGTGCAACATCGTCCCGGAAAGCGTCGGAACTGAGAAGTCGGAATGTTACGAGGAAAACAAGACTTAATCCTGGTTGAATACGAACGAGATTGCATGAGACGGGCTGGGCAATTCAACGCACAGCTCATGGACTTCATCAGACCTCACGTAAAACCTGGAGTCACGACGGGAGAATTGGATCGTTTGGTTCACGAGTACACATTGGACCACAATCACACACCGGCGTGCCTGGGATATCAAGGATTCCCGAAAAGCTGCTGCACGAGTATCAACGACGTCATTTGCCACGGAATTCCAGATCACTACGTCCTTCGTTCAGGCGACATCATTAACCTTGATTTGACGACGATTGTCCGTGGTTGGTTGGGCGACCAATCCGAGACATTTCTCATCGGCAAAGTCGATAGCTCAACCATTGACGTTGTCCAATGCGCGCTGGACTGCCTCTACTTGGCCATTGACGCACTGACTCCCGGATGCCGGGTTGCCGAAATTGGTCGTGCTATCACCAAGAATGCCGAGCGAAACCGTTACGGCGTCGTCCGCGAGTACGTCGGTCACGGCATCGGGCGGCGGTTTCACCAGGAGCCTTCAATTCCACATTATCCAACGCGCCAGTCGCACATGGAGCATTTGCTGCCTGGGATGTGCTTCACCATTGAACCAATGATCAACGGCGGGACCCGGGACACGCGACTCGATAAAAGCGACGGCTGGACGGTTCGTACCAAGGACGGCAAGCGAAGCGCCCAATTCGAACACACGGTTCTCATGACCGAGCAAGGGCCGGAGATTCTCACCACATCGGAGCACGGCCCCCGGCGGGGGTATAAATTTCCTAAACCGTGACAGCAATGATGTCAAAAACTCCCGGCGCTTATTGGTCTTGAAGGCTCGTCGCGATTCCTTTAGAAGCTTTCGGTCGGATTGGCGACACACCAGCTGGATTATTCAAAGTTCGCCTTGTTTCAACGTCCCCATTCAATGATTTGATGCGCCGATTCTTGGTTTTCATCTTGGGCTGCAGTGCATTCATCGGGCACGCCCCTTTGGCACCGGCCGACGAATTATTCCCTTACGTTGCCACGACGGTCGCGGAGTCGACGGACGTAAGAAGTGGCCCCGGTGAGGAGTTTTACGTCGCCGACCAACTTCCGGCTGACACTGAGGTCGAGGTTTATCGACATGACAACAGCAGCTGGGCAGCCGTGCGACCACCCGACGGCAGCTTTAGCTGGATACCAGCGGACGCGGTCGTGCGCAGCGAAGCTACCAACATCGGACGCGTCGTTAGAAATGGAGCGAAAACGCGTGTAGGTAGCATTTTCGGGGACCAACACCAGGCCACCTATTTGTCGCTGAAGAAGGGAGAATTGGTCGAGATCTTGGAACGCCGAAAGCTCAGGAATGCGGCGGGTACCAGTCTCGAGGAACACTACCGAATCATGCCACTATCTGGCGAGTTTCGCTGGATCGCGGTCGATGATCTTCGTCCCCAGGGGCTCTCACGGGGCGTTGAAGCCGCACCGCCAAAAAACATCGAGGAACAAGGACTCGTGTTCTCGGACGACTCCGATAGCCCATCCAATGAATTCATTGCCCAGGCAGACCATCCAAATCCCCAGTCCCTGTCGATTGACGAGGGGTCGATGAACCACCTCGGGCAACCTCTCGATTCACCACGCTGGACGTCCGTGGAGAAAGATTTGGACGGCGAGACAACGCGTGTCGACAACGAAGAGCTCGATTTCTCCGAAGCGGATCCCGCAACTGCCGCATCGACCCACCAGTCCGTCGAAAGTGGGGCCAATCTACCTGCCCCATCGGCGGTAGAGCCCCTGACGATCGAGGTGACCAGTCCACGACCGCGGCGAATTGACGAACCACTGATCTCCGAGGAGGCGCTTCTCCATGAATTGGCCCGAGTTGAGTTGAAGTTGTCCGGAACTATCGTCAAAGATGCATCTCGATGGGACTTGCAGGGACTTAGTAACCAAGTCCGGGCGGTGATCGACACAGGCGAGCTAGGACATGTACGAGAGACCGGCCAGAGGCTGTTGGCCAAAATCAGCCAGTTCGAGGACATTCAACGACGCACGGCGAGGCTCAAACGGACATCGATCGCCTCGAGCGACCATTCAGTGTCCAGGTCTCTGGAATCGTTAACGGATACGGAGCCAGAGGACCTTGAGTTGCGAGCACTGATAGGGCAGTTGAAGCAAGGATTCGCCAACAGCCCATCCAAATACGACGGTGAGGGATGGCTGCGGCGCGTCGTCTCCAATAGACAAGGCGTGCCCGCGTACGCTCTCACCGATCGAAACGGAAATATTATTCAATTCGTCTCTCCCCAAGCCGGTTTGAATTTGGGTCGATATGAACGGAAGAGAATTGGAATCTATGGTGTTCGCGGTTTTATTCCCGAATATGATCGACCACATTTGGTCGCCCAACGCATCATCTCACTCGACCGAGTAGCGCGTTAGAGTCGGCGACAAATGCGAAATGGACCTCAGACCAGCTGAACGCGTGAAGCGCCACGGCTGTCTCACATTTGCTTGACGACGATATAGCATTCCTAGCATTGCTATCCATCTGTTTGCACGTCGAGCCTGGCACATTGCGGCATCTCGCGCCAAAGACGGAAATAAGCTGTCCGCAGCCTGTCCAAAAGTCCGAATAACCCCCAATAACGGCAAACTTTGCCAAGCATTCAAGCAACTTTCAGGCCGCGAAATCGAATCGATTTCAAGGTGTCCATCAAGGGGGGACGATGGCCGGCATTCAACTGCCATTGGACTGTACGCGAATAGCTTATTCCGCTGCGTCCGACACTCGCCGGCGAAACGGGACGACGAGGATTCTCATCCTGGTCGCGACCGGCGTCATGTTTGCCGTGCTGACTGGCGGCACGCAAGCAGGCGAGTTCAAGCGCCAGCGCAGCCAGACTCCATCCGGATCGTCAAAACGCGCCTTTCGGCAACAGGCCATCAAAAATCTGCCGATACAAGATCTCACGCCTCAGGCACAACGAAAAATCGGTTCGGTGGTTTCTGGTGCGAGTGTCTATCGACGAGTGCCTTCCGTAACAATCCAATGCGACGCAAATCTCGAAGTCTTTCTGCTAAGGAATCCGCATGTCGTGATCGATATCTGGAAGCTGATGGGGATCACCGGCCTTGAGATGCAACGCAAGGGGGAATTTAGCTTCGATTCGAGCGACGGCATGGGAACAACATGCAATATCGATCTCGTCTATAGCCGGCCGGAATTGCACCTCTACTACGGACGCGGCACTTACGACGGAAAACTATCTCCGAATCCGATCAACGGAGAGTGTGTGGTCATGATCCAATGTCGATTCGGTAAACATCTCGACGGCACGCCGTTGATCACGAACCACATGGATGTCTTTCTGAGGCTCGATGGAGCCGCACTGGACTTTCTGGCCCGGACGTTTCACCCGCTATTCGGGAAATCCGTGGATACAAACTACCTGGAAACGGCCAAATTCCTGCAACGATTGTCGGCGACCGCTCAACGCAATCCGGCCGGGATGTTGGGACTCGCAAGGAGTCTGGACGACTTGGAGCCAGCCACCCGAGATCAATTCTCTCAAATCTCCATGAATGTGGGTGAGCGATACGAGCTGCGTTCGGCCCAGCTTGCACGAGTCAGTGAACAGAGCACCCAACCGGCTGGTCCCGATCAAGAGACGCAATCTCTCTCGGATACCAGACAACTTCGGCCCGCGCCGGCACGGTCCGCCAGACGCAAGCCGGCCATGAGCCCTCCGGTAGACGGAAGCCGTTAGAATCGATGTCCGCGATTCGCTATCTACGATTCGCGAACGTTGTAACAGAAGAGCAGTTCTTGGTCCCTCAGGTAGAGGCATCCATTGGCGATAACCGGGTGCGTCCACACTCCTCCGCTGGGTTTACGGAGCTCCGTCAACGGATCCAAGGAAAAACGCCCGTGCTCGTTCCAGCCTTCTGGCGATGCCTCAATAAGCGCGACGGTGCCGTCGCGCTCATCAATGCAGTACAGCATCCCGTCGGCGCAACCGATCGCTCCTTTCCCCAGCCTATCCTTCTCGCTCCAAACCGTCTCACCAGTAGCAAAATCTTGGCACACCCACCCGGCGTCCGAATAACCGTAAACGTGATCACCGACCCTAATGACACCGCCGTGATGGTTCTTCATCACTTTGTTTCCAAATGCTTCGATGGCTTCGTTTTGGTCGTTGATTTCGACCAGTTTGGAACCGGCGTTATAGCCAGATGAAACGTAGACTTGACGGCCACGAACAATCGGCGTGGACACGACCGCGGTGCTCCCGTCCCAGGGACTATCCCAAATCAGTCCACCGTCATCGGCATTCACGCTGACCAATGTGTGCATAAACAACTGGATGTACTGACGAGTTCCATTAATGTCCGCTGGTACGATCGACGCGTATTGAGCGCCCTCGATGACGTCAGCTGATTGCCAAATCAAGTCCCCTGTCAGTTTGTCCAGCGCGACGATCGAGCCTCGATCACCGCCCGGCGAGCAGACCAACCTATGGCCGTCGACCAACGGAGATTCACAATAACCCCAGGCTGCCACCGAACCGCCAAAATCGGACATGCCGCAGCGCCACAGGATCTTGCCGTCGGCAACCTTGGCACAGACCAAGTCTCCAGTGCCGCTGAGGGCATAGACGCGTTCCTCATCAACGGTAGGCGTTCCACGCGGTCCATCCCCCCATCCGTTCTCGTAGATCGCGCCCAGCGGCACGGCCCAGCGTTCCGTTCCCTCGGCTTCGTTCAAGGCGATCAACACTTCCTTCCCGTCCCGCGTTCCCATGAGGTACACCGTTGCGTTGGAAATGGACGGTCCCGAATAGCCCAGCCCGGCCTTCCTAAATAGCCATTTTCTAGGCGGGCCTGCCTCCGGCCACTGTTTGAGCAAACCCTGATCGGCGGAAACACCGGAACGGTCCGCGCCGCGAAACTGTGGCCATTCCGCCAAAGCCGAGGCGCCGAGCACCCCGATTACGGCAGAAACAACGGAAACTTGAGTGGGTAACCAACGACGAGACATGCTGACTCCTAAGGTCGATGCTGCGATAATCGCCGGGATTCTAACTCATCCAGCGTCTAACGACTACCGCTGAAACGCTACCAACACCCCTTTTTCCAGTTCAAATCTGGCAATCGCGTCGTAGACCAGCTATAAATCGAGATAGGTGGTTGGTGCTAGATTCTGAAGATCCAGGCCAGCCACCTAGCGGGTCTCGCCCTCGAACTGTGACCCGTTCGCTCTGGCCCACCAACGGAAAACGCATTCATGAAAAACGTCGCATTTACCACGGCTTTGGCAACCAGCGTCCTGCTGATTTCCGCGTCCTCAACAATCGCCGAGGGAATCAGTTTCCCAGACGCCAACCTCGACGGGTTGATCCGACAAATCCTCAAACAAAAACAGATCGAAAAGGAAGAGATTGTTTCAGAAGACCTCAGCAAGATTTACTTCCTGCATGGGGACGGGCGAGACATTGAAGATCTAACCGGTTTGGAGAATTGTCCGAACTTGGCCGAGGTACGCCTGGCGCGAAATCGCATTAAAGATGTAACGGCGCTGGCTGCCTGCAAGAACATTCAATCGTTGGATTTGGCAAATAACCAAATCGCTGACATCGGTCCCTTGGGAGAACTTGTCAAACTCCAATACCTGAATCTAGAGGACAATCAGGTTACCAGTATCGAAGCGGTGCGGACGTTAACCGCCCTGGCTTCGTTGTACATGGATCACAACCAGGTCGAATCCGTTGAACCGGTCAGCGAGCTTCCCAAACTTCATTCCTTGCATCTTTCCCACAACCAAGTGAAAGACTTGACGCCCTTGAGTTCCGTCAAATGGCTTTCCAGTCTGGGTCTGGCTCACAATGAGATCACGGACGTGTCGCCCTTGTCGGCACTGACCGAGTTGTATTTCACATTCCTACAGAACAATCAGATCGCCGACGTGGGGCCGTTGGTGGAAATGGCCGAAAAAGATGTCGCTGGAGATCGGCGTTTCGCTCCCTATTGGAATCTCTACCTGGGCGGCAACCAACTCGACGAGGATCCCCAGCAAGCCCATCTCAAAAAGTTAGCCGAGCTGTGCAAGGAAGTTAATTTGGAATAACCACCACTAGTTGACGGCGTCGGCGACGTCGCCAGCCTCGCGCGTGAATAAAGTCACGAATGTCTCGATGTCCATGCTTTCGGTGTGATAGGAAACGGATCCGTCTCCATAAAGAAAATTGGCGCCTCCCTCATGAAAACTGTAGATCTCATCGAAATTGGTGCAGTTCATCACCGTCGTTAGCCCGCAGTTGTCTTGTTGTGATGCGCCAACCACAAAATAGATCGCCGGATCGGCCCATAAATGACTATTGGTCGTACCACTCTGTTGAATCCCACGTACGAAGTGCAGCGGCCTGCCGGCGTCCTCAAAAAGCATGAACGTCTTGGACAGCCCATCCTTAACGTTTTTAACGCTGATCTTGTAGTCCTGGAGCATTCCTTCCAACGAGCAGATACTGTTTTTGCACTGCAAGTTGCGAGGCTGGATCAACCCCGAAACGACGAGGTCGTCATGTTCATCTTCCGTGATGGCGACGCACGGGGCATAGTCCGAGGCAAACGCCGCGTCAGGTTTTCCCTCAATCGCGCCACGACCTGGAGCGGACGGGCAAAGAAATGCATTGACCGGGCTCACTACCGGACCAGTCACCGTTGCGTTGGCGCCGAACGTGGTTGTCCGATTGGGTGGCTGACTGAAGTGCTTCGTAAGATCGATCTGATCGTAGAGCGCATCTTCTTCCATGTAAGGAAGCAAGAATACGAAGAGGCTGTGCCGCGGTGGCCTGGTGCTGGTCGAGTAGATACCACGTGTTTGTCCCTGCCACGCTGGCGTGAATGCCAGTGGATACATGCGATTTGCATTCTCATAGTTGTGAACCGCCAATCCCAGCTGCTTCATATTGTTAACGCACTGGATGCGTCGTGCCGCCTCACGGGCAGCATTAACGGCGGGAAGCAACAGAGACACTAATATGCCAATGATAGCAATCACCACTAGCAATTCGACGAGTGTGAACCCGAGTCGTTTGGTAGTACGCATCATCTTTAGTCCTTTTCCTGCTTTCTTGGAATCGCCTCGCCTCAATTCAGATCAAATGGCGAAAGATCGTTTGGTCCTTCATCGATCGCGGCCCGTAGCTCGGATTTCCTCGGGTCCCAGTATTTTCCTTTCAAACGATCCTTACGACGAACTCGGTCGCGAGGATCCTCCGGTGGCGCGTTTTCGTCCGCCGCACCGTAACTGGGTTGTCGAGCCCCGCCGGTCCACTTCACTGTAACAATGTATTCGCCCGCCGGAGCGCCGTCGCCGCTGTCAAACGTCGTCAGCTGGAATACGCCGTCGTCACCCGCGAAGCCGACCGGGCGCTCCTGCATCATCTTATCAGACCCACCTTGAGGGTGAAAAATAATTCTCGCACCAGCCGCGGGCTTCCCCTTGTACAATACTTTCCCATTGACTGGGTACACCTTGATCCGATCCGGACCGCAGCCCAATAAGATCACCAACCCCAAACACAGCATCCCGGATCGACAGTCACGGCGTCCCAAACGACGCCGACGGCCCACGCGGCTGAATCTCCGGTGCTCACATCCTATAAACACGCCATATCCTGTTTGAGGAAGTTGGACTCCAATTTCCGGGCCTCGCAGTTGAGCCGCGTTGGCATGACAACCGGTGGTACCAACCATGGCACTTCTCCCCGGCGTTCATGGCTCCAGTCTAATTCAATACGACGTATCCTCTCAACCGCAAGCGGCAGCAGATGGCGCTGCAATCCGGATGGATTGTGCGAGCGAGGGCATTTCAAGGGCGCCGCTGAGGCGGTCGCGGAGATAGGCGAAGGCGCTTATGCCCAGCTT
>Ga0310121_10004367_pt1 | contig 12500 bp, 6 predicted proteins | sample CB27_Tmax_986_MG_FD_203504 | JGI IMG/M metagenome (GOLD analysis project Ga0310121, IMG submission 203504) | Marine microbial communities from Western Arctic Ocean, Canada - CB27_Tmax_986 | ecosystem: Environmental > Aquatic > Marine > Oceanic | place: Canada: Western Arctic Ocean | collected... | reverse complement strand
GTTCGCGGAGGATCCCGGTTTCGAGACTCATTACGAGGGCACCGACCCCGCCGTTGGTTGGCACATCGAAGCTGGGATTCTAACCGTCCGGCATTCAAGCGAAGCGCAGACGCAGCGTTTGGTGGTACCACTGGAGGGCAAATACGACCGCGCTCAGCATTTCAGAATGCGGACCCGCTTTCAGTTGAACATTGGTTGGCGGGGAAGATTTCACCAGGGATTTTTTAATTCCGCCGCGAAAAATTTCACCGGAGAGTTCACCGGCGACCACATCGTGTTTAAGTACACCGCCCAGCCGGCGCGATACCCGAACCTACATGACGGGGACGGCTGGGGCCACGGCGGGCAAACGTTGAAGCTCGATACCTGGTACGTGATGGAAGCGGAGCACTCTCCTGCCGAGAACCAATGGACGTCGATCCTTTTCGCAGGCGACGGCAAAACCGTTTTGCAGCGCGTCAGCGAGCCGGCTGGCAGTTTCGACGGCGCTAAGTCTGTCGTTGACCTGGTTGGCTTCGGCAATTTTGACCTGACAACTCCTGATGAAGACGTGCATTTCAACGTCCGGGATTTTGAAGTCCGATTGGACTGGTTCAGTTGGGCGGTCAACGAAGGGCTGCCCGCGGATCCGCCGTTGATTCAAATGCACGCGCAATCCTCTGCCGAAGCTGCGCAGGCCGGCGAAGGCGGGAGTAGTGCCGTCTATCGGTTAAGCCTGAGCCATCCGCCGCGGCACGACGTGCAAGTGGTGCTACGCAATCAGGACCGCCGGGAACAGGTCGTCCTTTCGCCATCCCGTCTGACCTTCACGCCGCACGATTGGAATCGGCCGCAGACGGTCACAATTGGGGCCGTGGACGACAAGCTTCCCGAAGCCAATCCGCATTCCACCGCGATTGCGCTTGGTCTGTCGAGCGCCGACAAGAGATTTCAAGGACTGGCTGTTGATGATCTTGAGATAGAAATCGCCGAGAACGACTTCGTCCATCAATCGCAAATGGGCAGTGGGCTCTGGTTGTTTGATGAAGGACCGGATGACGCAAACTATTGGAGCATTGTTGACCAAAGCACCCTCAGCAACCACGGGTGGTCCAGGCCGCCATCGGCGAAGCGTGCGACCTACGTAACCAATACGCCCTTTTCTTATGCCGGCAATTACGCGCGTGATTTTAGCGCTGGCGACTCGGCTTACGTTGAAATTGGTTCCAGCCCATCTCTCAATATTTCAGGTGCGCTGACGATCGAGACCTGGGTCTATCTGAAAAGCCTGGCCAATCGACAATATCTTATCTGTAAGTCCGATCCAGCTGGCCAGGCGAGTGGCTACTCGTTGCAGTGGTCGGGAGACGAAAACCGGTCCGAATTCTTGTTCACGGTCGGTACGAACGAGGGTCCCCAAACAGTCGCTTCACGTGGTTTTACTGCTCACCCGCGCCAATGGGTCCACCTGGCCGGCGCCCACGATCCGACCAGCGGCAAAAACCTGCTCTACATCAACGGTGAATTGAATAACAGCGCAGTCTCAGACCAAGATGTCGCTGGCAACAAGCGACCGCTTTTAATGGGAAGTGGTCCGGGCGGCGCGCATCGGGCTGATGCGATACTTGATGAAGTGCGAATAAGCGCCCAGGCGCTTCGTGCACGTGATCTCGGTCACAGCCGATCTCACGGTCCAGGCAGAATCTTACACGGTGATAATTTTGAGTCGTACGCCAAGACGAGCGACGCTTTTACTTCACAGCATGCCAGCAAGACAACCGACACCTTGAATCGTTGGAAAACCGGGGGCCCGCCAGGAACTTCCGTGCAATTGACGGACCAATACACTCGCAGCGGAAGTCAGGCCATGCTGCTCAGTCTGGTCAATATGCCGGCCGAGCGTTCGTCCGCTTTGTACTTTTGGTACGACGGCCGCCCGGAGTTGTTCTTTGATCACGGCAGGCTGGGATTTGAAGGATGGGTCAGTTTCGAGAATTTGGAGAACGTGAAACTGTTCTTCCTGAATTTCAAAGACGGGTATCCACTCTCCGCGGGCAGCGAGCAGCTGACAAATGTCGGCGCCGCAGTACTGTACGACAGTCGGGAAAGGCGCTGGACCATCGAAATTCCCCACGGCAGTAATCAGCCGTTCTCCCAGCGGGTGACCTATCAGGAAGGACTCGGTGAAGTTTGGCATTACTTCAAGTTCGTGGTCGATTTCGACAATCGCCGGGCGCTCTCGTTTCAATTCGACGATGAGACTTGGGACCTGACTAGATTCGACACGTACGTGCTCGCTGGTTTCGAAGGCGGCTTGCCACCGTTCATGACCTTGAACCTAAGGGTATTTACCTACGACGGGTACGACCGGCCCTTCACCACACGGATCGCCGTCGATGACATCGGGGTGACCGATGAAGAGTTCGAGTATGGTCCGATTGTGGAAGAAACAGAGTAAAGGGAAAAAGGCCGATTAGATCAGCTGGAAGATTGCAATCGCTGCAATTATAACGACAACACCGAGCGCCCAGGCGGGATGAACTCCCAGAAACGGCTTGGGCTGGACACCCTTTTGTTCAGAATTCGATTCAGGCATTTGCGGCTCTCCTCTCAGCAAACCTAGGTCATATTTCAGCCAAGTCAAATCGTGCCTGCGTATCCGCCAAGAAATGACTGCCAAAATAACCTTCACCTCGCCGGGTGATGGTGCGTAACGCCTTCGGCGTAAGTTCCGTGCAATGGCTTTCGACTTGGCCACGTGAATTGCGTAAGCGCCTTTTCATGCGCCCACGCTTTGCCTTCGCATCACGCAGACAACCGTTGCAGAACGTTCCTTGTCATCTGCACTACGACCGGATCGGCAGGCCGAGGTGGCTGGCCGGCCTCGGCGAACGTTCCCAGGCCGTGCGACCAGTCGGTGGTTGCCGCGGTGAAGACGGTGCCGCCGCCTGGTTTGGTGTAGATCCCCATGCAGCCATGGTCGTGCTCGCGTTGTTGCCAGGGCTCAACCCACTCTTTGTACCAGCCGACGTCCTTGAAGCCCCAACGGGCTGGCGCGGTAGCCAGGATCGTAAAGTCTGCGGGTGTTCCGTCGCGGCCGGTCGGCACCGGCCGGCCGTCGACCAGGTTGAATTCACAACCGTCAACCTCATATCCAACGATCGTATCGGGCTCGCCGAATTTTTGACCCTCGGTGAGTCCGGTCCCTGCGAAGACCCAATGATCGGGTTGATGAACTGAATAACCGCCGTCGTCTTTGAAGATATCCTCATAATTATGAAAGCCACCGCGCAAGACGCCGACGCCAGTCATTTGATTCTCGGGACGATGGACAAGATGGTGGCTCCAAAGAGTGGTCAATAACCGATTCGGCCCTGCTTGGTTGTACAGTGGATCTTGCTCGTAAGCCTCTTTCCAACAAACCAAATCGTTCCCGTCAGCTTCGGATCGCACCTGCCAGCAACTGACGTTGCCGCTGAAGAAAGCGACGTTGCCTCCGCCGGCAATGTAGGCCTCCAAATGGTCTCTCATCGGCGCTGACCAGTACTCGTCGTGGCCGACACTCAACACGAGCTTGTAGTGCTGGAGCATCTCGGGATGAAACTCGAGGTCGCTGTTGATCGCGTAGTCGATTGAGTATCCTGCGCTCTCAGCCCAGCGAATGAAGGGCAGCTCCCAAGTACGATCGATTCCGCCGAAGGGCCGTTTGAAGGTGACTCGTCGACCGAGCAGATCGCCTGGCTCGTGAACCACGTCCCACACGCCCCAGTACTTGTACAAGCTATAGTCGCCCCACCCGTTGTAGGCGTTGTACGTGTTGGTGGAAAGCTGCAGCAAGATCTTGGCATCGCGTCCCGGGTGCGACGATCGGACCACAAAGAAGATGGGATTCCCTGCCACCGGCGTGTCGCCTTGCTTTGCGATTAACCTCGCCTCATAGCAGCCGCTGGTCCACTCCGAGGGAATGGTAACGTCAAACGTCTCGGGCCAGTCGCAACCGTGCGACGTCGCATGCTCGGGTACCGCAAAACGCTCGCCGGGGACTCCCTTTTTTTGCCAAACCGTGGTCGTTTCCAAGCCGAGACGGACAATTCGCACATCGAATTTCTCAACGTTTGTCGAGACGTGGAATGTGACCGTCTCACCTGTAACCACACTACGCCGCCCGGCATAGCCTTCGATCAGCGGCGGATCTACTGCATCGGCTTGGCCGCCATGAGCGACGATCGGCGCCGCGATCGTCGTCGCAGCGGTCACCTGCAACATCGCCCGCCGCGACACGTCCAGCGGATCCTGACCAGCTTTTGACTTGTCAACTCGATACTTGGAGCTCATGGGAGGTCCCCCCTTTTGCGCAGCGAGGGCGCGGGTAAAAAAAGTGGACTGTGGGACTGTGGGTCTGTGGGTCTGTGGGTCTGTGGGACTGTGGGTCTGTGGGACTGTGGGACTGTGGGACTGTGGGTCTGTGGGTCTGTGGGTCTGTGGGACTGTGGGACTGTGGGTCTGTGGGTCTGTGGGGCGGTGGGACTGTGGGACTGTGGGGCTGTGGGACTGTGGGTCTGTGGGACTGGAGCGGGGTGTTTGGGAGTTCGGTAAGGAGTCGCGATCTGCGTTCATCCCGCATTCCGCTTCTCGCATCCCGCCGACCAAGAGCCTCCTTACATAACCTAAGGCACGCTTCCTTGTCGATCAAGCATTCCTGAAGTCAGCCACGTCAAGAGATCGGCCAGCGCCTGCTGATCCAATTCTCGTTCGAAACCGACTGGCATCAGCGACACCCCGGTGCTGCGGATCTCGTCGATGTCGTTTCGTAACAACGTGCGAGGGCTCTCCCCGACACTCTTTAGCGTAATACTCGTGGGAGTTTCGTTGGCGACGATACCGGTAAACTTGCGACCAGCGTCGGTAAGTACCACATAACTGACGAAGCTCGGCTCAACAACACGGTTGGGATCGAGAATATTCTGGAGTGTCGCAGCCCAAGATTTGGAGGCAATGTCGTCGAGCGCAGGTCCGATTTCCGCGCCTTGATTGCGAAACCGATGGCACGCCCCGCAGTGCTTAGTATACAAGCTTGCGCCGCGTGCTGCATCACCCGATAACGAGAGTATGTCACCGTAATCCGCAACTACCTTGGCTCGTTCAGAATCGGGTTCGCCAAAAACAAGTTCCGCAGCCACTCGCACCGATTCGTCGGAGGATGTTAGGAGAGCCTGGCGTTGCGCCAAACCAATCTCCGCAGCCGACAAACTCCCTTGCTGCATCCGCGTCAACAATATTTTCGACCACGTCAATCGTGAGGTCAGCATACGGACAATATCCGCGCGCAATGTGGGGCCAAAGTCGTCCCAGTGATCTAGTAACCAGGATGCGACTTCGGGCTCACGCCGGTGCGCCAAGTTTTCCAGCGCCGAGTGCTGCAGCAGGCTGGGTACGTCCGGAGCTGCCAGCCGGATCAAAGTCCCGATGTCTCCCTTGTCGCTAGCAACGCCGCGGCCGAAGAGGCGGATTGCGACCTGTCGCTGCTCGGGGGGTGCGCTGTCGTCGATAGCCACTTGGTAAGCTCGGCGGAAGATTGGGCTGAGACTACCCACGTGTGTTTGCAGCTGAGGACTCGCCTGTTCGTTGAATTCGAACAACGAGCCGCCGGACTGGTTCAAAGAATCCAAGAAAGCGGCCAGCGCGGCGTACCGCCAATCTGTCAGCGGCCGCTGCTGGGCGTCGCCGATCGCAGCCAGCGCCGTGCACAAGGCGTCGTCATCGCCCATCGCCGTGGCGACGCCCAACCAGCGCTCGATTAGGGCCAGCGGCGGCGCCAGATTCGTTAAAGTCAACAGCTCCGCGAACATCTCAGGCATTTTGCCGGTGGCAGAACTAAGTACCGCAATCTGAATCTGCTCATTGTGTAAATCGCCAATGGCCAACCTGGCGAGTGCCGCGGCGGCTCTGGGGTCGGTCAATTCACCGAGCGAAAACGCCAGTTGGAACCGAACCCGAATACTTGGATCATCGACCAGCGCTAGTAGCGCGTCCGTTAATCGGTCGAATTGTACGGCAGCGGCATCTGGATTGGGCGCGGCCCGTAAAGATCCGTCGAGCAAATGTTCGCTGACACGAACCGCATGTTGACGTACGTAGGCGCTCTTGTCGGCCAGCCCCAGCATCACGATCCTGGGTGTTAACGCTGACATTCCATCCAACGTGCAGAGTGCCTGCAGGCGTGTCTTGGCGCGATCGCTATGCTGGGCCAGGTGTTCCAGTGGTTCGACCGCGAAAGGATCTGCAGTTTGCACGAGCAACCGTTGCGCCGTATCCCGTTGCCAGCCGTTGGGGCTATCGATCGCCTTGACGAGAGCTGCCGTGTCCGAAGAATCGAGCCGAGGTACCCTCGGCAATTGGGCTCCGGTCGGATAAACGCGGTAGATACGTCCCTTGTCGTCGCCGGCGCGAAAATCGAGCGTCTTCCGTAAGTCGTCTGGGTAAAATTCTTCGTGCTCGATGATCAATCGATACATGTCGGCAATGTAGAGCGCCCCATCGGGACCTGTTTTGGATTGTGCTGGTCGGAACCAGTTGTCGGTCGACGCCAGGAACTCTCGCTGCTGGTCTTCCGCCGCGCGACGGCCGCTCAACGTTACGCCATCGGGGGTCAAGATTTCGCGATGAATGATGTTTTTATCGACTTCACTGATGAATACCGTGGAGGCAAACTGGGGGCCAAACAGCTCATCCCGATAAGGTGCGACGCTGCACGGCGATGTCACATGATCCAACGGTTGTCCCATATGTGGACGCGTCATCATTTCGCTCAAACGAAAGATGCGCCGCGCGTTCGGATACTGAGCCAGGTCGTGGCGTGTCGCCTCGACGGGAACATGCCGATTTCGATCGAGGTAATGGATCGGCATGAAAAAGTGGTACCCCCAATTCGCATACGTGTTGCCAAACCAGTTGCCCCAATCGTCGCGATGCCGGCCGAATTCGGTGCGTCCCGCCTGCCGTTCGAGCAGCCCGGTGTCTGGCTGAATCCGTAGGTCGTAGCCATCGATGTCGACGACAGCGCCCGTGCGGAGTGATTCGATCTGGCCGCCGCTATGGCCATTGGCAACATAGATCCAATTGTCGAGTCCGTAGGCGAAGCCGTTCACGCGATGCTGCTGATTTCCCAGTTCAAATCCTGCAAACAGGGTCTTGCGAACGTCGGCCCGTCCGTCGCCGTCGGTGTCTTCGGCGTAGATGATTTCTGGCGCCGCGCTCACCAGCGCGCCGTCGCGCCAAGGCATTACTCCGGTCGGGAAGTTTAATTTGTCCAAGAAAATTGTCGAGTGGTCGTACTTGCCGTCGTGATCGCGATCTTCCAAAACCCGGACCACGCCACCCGGAGTCCCCTTGCCGTCGAGGCCGAGCGGGTAATCCCGCATTTCGACGACCCACAATTTCCCGTCGCTCCCCCAGTCGATAGCGACTGGGTCGACGACCAGCGGCTCGGCTGCTACTAATTCGACCTCAAAACCGCGGGGCACGTGAATCGTTTTCAGCGACTCTGCGGGAGAGAGCGGGGGCGGCAAGAAACCGCTCAGCAAGTCCTCGCGCGTGTGGTGCTCAGCGTAGCCCGGCTGCTGAGAAGTGAACTCGCTGTGGACCCACATCTGGCCATCCGCAAACCAGGCTCCACCATTCGATTTGGTTTCGTCACGTATGATCGGTGGCAGCTCGCTGCGGTCGCCGCGTCGCCCCATCACCACCGGTCGCTTCCAGCCGACCTCGCTATGTGCATAGTGCAGCGCAGGATCCTCGATGTAGACATGCAATGAAAAGTGCGTGGGATTGGAAAAGATGACGTCCTGATAGCCGTCGCCATTGATGTCGACCAGCCGCAGACCGTTGTCGCGGCCCACGGCATCGACAATCGACGTATTCTCGGGTAACGCGAAACTCAGCGGCGCCCACATCTGGCGATCTGCCGACCACTCGAAGAGAGCGTTTTGCGACTCGTTACCGACGATCGCCTCGCACCGACCATCGAGGTTGACGTCGCGGAGACGCACACCACGGTCTCGCCCACCAACTGACGTATAGATGTGTTGGTCGGTGAGCTGAAGACCTCGCAAATAGCGCTGGTTGCGTTGCCAAGCTGAACCGTCCCAATCCCAGGCAGCATGTGTCTCATCGCTCGATTGGATTGCCGAGGCGAATCCGTTTTCCTGCAGCACACCGAAACGAACACCCGCGTCACCGAAAGTATTGCTCGAGTCGTCCTCGATCAGTGCGGTCGGAAATTCGGTGATGGCCCATTGCTGTTCGATCGCCTTCCAGAGCTTGGTGCGGCGGAGGTTTTCATTTCCGATCACGACATCGAGGTACCCATCGTCGTCCACGTCGATCAGCCGCACTCCATTGTCGTCCCCACTGGCAGTGCGAAGTGGCTCTCCATCTAGCAGATGCCTATTGATTCGATCGTGCGCCTCTCGAAACGTCATGAATTTTATCTTGCCCGCCTGCTGCCGCGTGGCATGATCGATGAGATTCACGACCTCTTGCGCCGATATGCCTGATTGGGGATCCAATGCCAACACGAAGACGCCCTGCCCGGCAACCGTTAAATCGAATGCTGAAATTAGATCTTTTCCGGAACGCTGCTGAGATTGGCGCCCACCGGGAATCGTGAAGGGGAACTCCCACAGCCGGCGGCTGATGACATAGGGGTAGGGGTAGTTGCGCACTAGATTTACGTAGCCTTCCGGAACATAGTCGAGAAAACCTGCCTGATCCCCCTGGTCCGATGCGGGTTTACCAGTCAGCTCGGCGTCGCGGAGCGTGAAGCACTGGCCCACCGAGCTGCTTACGGCGACGAAGTTCCCAGCCGCGCTTGCAGGCAGGATGATTTCTGAATAGAGCCGGGGACTGGCGGCATTGAATCGGTCGCACCCAGGTGCACGGAATAAGACCGGCGTGTTGCCCGCGCGCACCAGCGCATCGAGAGACTCCCCGTAGCGGGCTTTGGCACCTCCGAGATCATGATCGACTAGCAGCGGTCGACCTTGTGTATGGAGAGCCGGTTCTAAGGCGACACCTGGCGGTAACCAGGCGGCAGCTTGCAACGCGGCAAATGCTTCTTGCTCCGCCAAGATCGTCAGCGGCGCGCGGCCCTCGATCTGAACAAGTCGCCGCATAATCGGACGCAGGTAGGCTCTTAACTCGTCGTAAGGTCCTGTGCCCTCGATCGACAGAATGACGGCTGCCTCGATCGCTGCTTCCCCCACCCATTGCGGCGTTATGAGCTTGGGAAAATCTTGGGACGGATAAAAGGGATCACAAAACTCGTCAAGGTAATTGAGTCGATTCGCATCGGCCAAGCCGCAGGACGAGGCGGCAAGCGACGCAACGATCGCAAGCAATCCCCAGCAGCAGCGGAATTGGCCAATGTATAGAGCGTACGGGCGCTGCATGGTACGGACTCAATACTCCCCGACCACTTCACCATCCTGCATCCGTCCGAGGAATTGCCACGCATCGTAGTCGATTTCGTCCGCGACAAAGCGAACCGAACCGTCGGCAAAGGCGACATTCACGCCACCCGGATGGTGGCTGCGCGCGGCAAAGGCGCTTCGATCGGACCAATACTGGCACTCGTGGTTCGAGGCCAGCGAGTTGTTGGGAGTGAGGAGCGTGTTGTAGTTCCAAGCCTGAGTGACCTGAGCATAGAACCACGAGAAACCGCGTGGCTCCCCCTGATGATCAAAAATAGGCTTCGCAGTTCCCGCCAAGCAGCGGAAATAGAGCCCGTTCCCGTAATACTTATTGAACGGGGCGGCGACCTTGCATTCGGAAATCATCATCGTCTGCGAGGTGCCATCGGTAATCTGACCCATTGTCGTGGTCGAATTCATGCCGAAGACTCCATTGTAGAGATAGACATCGTCTTCGTCACCGCTGCAGGCGACATAGTTGGTCGGCGCATATTCGGGCTTGGGACTTTCGGCCGTGTCGCTTGCACAACGAACGATGGCCAGATCGGTTCCCATCACCTCGATGTTAACCCCTTCATTGCCTGGCTCCAACTCAAAATCGATCAGGTCATAGAGGGGCTGTTGCTCCAAATAGGGCAAGATGCGGGCAATCCAAGAGGCTTGGTTCGTCAGATACCAAGGTGGCGGCCCCCCCTCCCCACGGCGCTGCGAGCCTTTCGGCATCACTTCTTGGGCGTCATGGTAGTTGTGCAGGGCCACTGCCAAGTTATGCAAGTTATTCACGCAGGAGGCGCGGCGGCCTGCTTCGCGGGCGGCCTGCACGGCCGGCAGGAGCAGCGCGACAAGAACCCCAATGATGGCGATCACCACCAAGAGTTCCACGAGCGTAAAAGCGGTTCGACGGGCTGAATTTGAATGCGCTTGGCTCATGATCTCGGTCTCGCGGGTCGTCCCCATCGGACAGCAGCACAGCGGACAGGAGCTTGAGCACGAATCAGCCTCTGCCCCCGGGCATCGCACCCGTTCTGGCTCAATACTCGCCGACCGGCTCACCATCTTGTATCGCGCCAAGGTATTGCCACGTATCGTAATCGACTTCATCCACGACAAACCGCACCGACCCGTCGCCGAGCGCCACATTGACTCCTCCAGGATGGCGACTGCGGGCGGCGAATGAGGTCTTCTCCGACCACATTTGGCACTCGTGATTTGTGACCAACGGGTCGTTGGGCGTCAGGAACGTATTGTAATTCCAGGCCTGATTGACTTGAGCGTAGAACCACGAGAATCCGCGCGGTTCGACTTGGTAAGTATCAGTCGGGATGTCACGGGCCGTACCGGTTCGGCATTTGAAATAGAGCCCATTTCCGTAGTACTTGATAAATGGATCGGCAATCTTGCACTCTGAGAGCATCATTGAATTGGAAGTGCCGTCAGTAATCTGGCCGATTCGAGTATCGGAATTGATGCCGAACATTCCCGTGTAGAGCCAGGCATCGTCGTTGTCTCCCATGCACGCGACGTAGTTGGTCGGAGCATAATCGCCGATGGAATGACCCCCATCGGTGATCCAACCCTCGAGGCGCTCGGTACCGGCGTCACTGGGGCAGCGCACGATGTCGAGTGGGGCGCCCATCAATACGACATTGGGGTTGGGGCCGTCCGGGCCGACAGGCTTGTCGCCGGGCTCGATTTCAAAGTCAATCTGATCATAGAGCGACATCTGTTCCAAATAAGGAAGCACACGCGCAATCCAAGAGATCTGATTCGTCTGCCACGGTGGCGGAGGCACGCCCGACGCGCGGCGGTGGGTGCCCATCGGCATGAATCCATTGGCAGCTTCGAAATTGAGCACGGCGAGTGCTAAGTTATGCGAATTGTTGACGCAGGCGCCGCGGCGCGCCGCTTCGCGGGCAGACTGAACCGCGGGCAACAAGAGTGCGACGAGGGTGCCAATGATCGCGATCACCACTAGCAGCTCAACGAGCGTGAAACCAACGCGTGCGAAAACCGTGAAACCAACGCGTGCGAAAACATAGTTGGATCGCGAAGAGAGTCCGTTCTGGCCTAGCCCGAAACGGGGCGATAAGGGAGTTTTCGAAGAGGAGTGGATTTTTGAGTCTCCATGTTAGCAGGAGCGTTGCCAGGGTCGGCCGGGATGTGGGGTGCGGGGGGATTCGGGACTGTGGGACTGTGGGACTGTGGGACACGAGGTGCAAGATGCAAGATACGAGATGCGAGATGCGAGATGCGGGTCTTCCCAGGGGATAGGTATTCGTGTTATAATAAACTTTCCTCGTGCGGCGTGTCAAGCTGGGTGGGCGAGGGTGGTGTCGAGGGTGCAACCGTCCTGGGATGACGGCTTCTCGCCCTAAGGCACCCTGATACGAGAAAACAAGACCCTATTTGCACCGATCGGTTCGAGCCCGAAACGCATTTGCAATCGCACTGACTCGATCGACCCGGATGTAGCCGGCAAACTAGCGTGTCAAGCGGCAGCTTGCAGATCGTTGGTCACGAAAGGCAAATCGTCATGAAGCAACTAGCTTCGATGTTGGCTCCCTTGCGGTTGGCTCCCACGCCAGGAGCGAAACACCAGCAGGCGAGTCGAACTGTGCGGCTGGGCCTGCTCGCCTCGGCACTGATGGGAGCCATCGTTTGTACCGGTTGCGGGACGGGCGACCCCTGTTCGCTGCGCGGGGTCGTCAAATTCAACGGCGAATTGCTTCCCGAAGGCGATGTTCGGCTTGACCCCGTGAACCACCCCGAGGCAGCCCGGGCTTCGGCCCACATCGAAGCTGGGGAATTTGAAATCTCGCAAAGTGCTGGGATGCTGGCCGGCGTCTACCGCGTGGCGGTCTACGCGGTGCGGCCCACGGGGAGGAAAGTCCTCACGCGCGAGGCGCTCAATGGGAGAAAAATTGAGCGGATTATCGAAGAGGAACAATACATTCCCGAGCGCTACAACCGCCGCTCCAAACTGCATATTGAACTCGCGCCGGGTGAAAACGAGAAAGAACTCATACTCGAGGAATGATCGGTTTGCGCAGT
>Ga0310121_10004365_pt1 | contig 12504 bp, 7 predicted proteins | sample CB27_Tmax_986_MG_FD_203504 | JGI IMG/M metagenome (GOLD analysis project Ga0310121, IMG submission 203504) | Marine microbial communities from Western Arctic Ocean, Canada - CB27_Tmax_986 | ecosystem: Environmental > Aquatic > Marine > Oceanic | place: Canada: Western Arctic Ocean | collected... | reverse complement strand
ACACCTAAAATGGATCGAATCATAGACGTGTTCGCCGCCCACAACAGTTTTGTCATTTCCTCCCACGCAAGACCGGATGCCGACTCTGTAGGTTCTCAGCTAGCCTTAGCCTGGGCACTTCGTACCCTTGGAAAAACTTTCCAAATCGTAAATCACGATGCACCTCCCTCGTATCTTGGCTTCCTGCCAGGCATTGATTGGGTCGAAGTGTCTGACGCTGCAACTGGCTTTGATGCGAAGGTAGCCATCATTCTTGAATGCAACTCACTCCTACGAACCGAGGTCGACGGTCTTGACCGCGACATCGTCATCAACATCGACCACCACGCAGGCAATGAAATGTACGGAACATACAACTGGCATGACGAAACTGCAGCTGCATGTACAGAACAAATCTACAATGTTATTAATGAACTCGGTGTGCCCATATCATATGAGATCGGTTCCGCACTGTACGCTGGAATTCTGACCGACACGGGGTCGTTTCGCCATGCCAACATTACGGAACATACGTTTAAGATCTGCCAAGAAGTAGCAGCGGCTGGCGTCAATGTCGCCCAACTCGCTGCTGACATTTACCACAATAGTTCCATAGGCAAGATCAAACTTACGGGAACACTCTTGGAGAATATGCGGTTAGAAGCGGGTAACCAAATTGCGATCTTGCATCTCAGCGACGATCTACTCGCCAGAACAAATTGTCCTCAAGATGATTTAGAAGGGCTAATAAATATTCCGCTAACCGCAAAAACTGTGCAGGCTGTCGTCATGATCAAACCACAACAAGAACTAACCCGCGTCAGTCTCCGGTCAAAAACCATGCTTAATGTTAGAGCTATTGCAGCTTCATTCGGTGGTGGCGGACATCGGAATGCCGCTGGGTTTTCAAGTCCGATCGCTGCCGACGATATCGAAAAACAAGTGGTCAATAAATTGCGGAATGCCCTTGATGGGATTTCTTAGAAATCAAGCGTCTGACATGGATGGAGTTTTAGTTGTAGATAAACATACCGGTCCGACGTCCCATGACATCGTCGCCCGTGTACGTCGAACTCTCAGCAAATGTCGCGTGGGACATCTTGGCACGTTGGATCCGATGGCAACCGGAGTTCTCCCCTTAGTTCTCGGACGAGCGACACGTCTGGCGGCGCTACTCTCAGCCGGACCTAAAGTCTACGAAGCCTCCATACTGCTCGGAGTCACGACAGACACTTACGATGTCACAGGAAACATAACGGACGACGCAAGGGACGGCCACGATCTTGCAGTTGAACGTCCAGCTAGACGTGAGGCTGTCTTACGCGCGACAAAATCTTTCGTCGGAACCTTCATGCAGGCGCCTCCTCCTTTCTCAGCAAAAAAAATCAATGGTGTTCGAGCTTATCGACTTGCTCGGAAAAACCAGCCGATTCAACCGCCAGCTGTGACGGTCAAAGTACATTCACTTGAATTGGTGTCAGTAACAGCGACACACATAAAATGCCGCGTTAAATGCGATTCAGGATTCTACATGCGATCGCTGGCACACGATCTCGGGACTAGCCTAGGCTGTGGAGCCTGCCTAGAGTCGCTCAGACGCAGACAAAACGGATCTTTCACTACGGAGCAGGCTGTCACAATGGAAAACATCGAGAACAATGAGACGTCCATTGCGTACAATCTACTCCCGATTGAAACGTTACTGCCCGACATACCAACGGTTGTGGTCACAAACCAAGGCGCAAAAAAAGCGTCGCATGGAAACTCTGTCTCACCAGTAGATGTAATCACACCAGGACCCGAGCACGAAACATTCATCAAGATGGAAAATGTTGCGCACGGAAGAACATCCGCTAACCTAGTTAAACTTTACGATGAGGATGGGACTTTACTTGCTATTGGTCAAGCGGACGAAGCGCCGTTTTTGCGCCCCACAATAGTTCTAGTGTAGGATGACTCGTTAATTGGAACTAAAATACAGGAAAGAGGAAGCTACGAGTGGCGCTAGCCAAAGAGCGGAAGACTGAGTTGATCGGATCGTATCGGACTCACGATGTCGATACGGGTTCACCGGAAGTCCAGATTGCCATTCTCAGTGCACGAATTGGTTATCTGACAGAACACTTCCAGACACACCGAAAAGATCATCACTCTCGTCGCGGCTTACTAAAAATGGTTGGACGGCGGCGGCGACTTCTTGACTACCTCAAAGGTAAAGATTCAGAGCGGTACACAGGAATAATTAAGAGACTCGGAATCCGCAAATAGACGTAAGCCGGTTAGTCGGTCTCGGTGGAGCATCCCGCTCCGCGTCCTTCTGCATAACACCAACGATAAGAATTATGGAGGCCACTCCCATGCATACGGCCCAGGTTAATGTCGGCCGCTCCCCTTTGATTATAGAGACTGGAAAACTAGCCAAACAGGCAGACGGAGCCGTCACGGTCCGGTACGGAGACACCGTAGTCATCGTAACTGCCTGCGCCAGCTCAAATGCTCGTGAAGGTATCGACTTCCTTCCACTCACGGTTGATTATCGTGAATACGCGTATGCCTCTGGCCGCATCCCAGGTGGGTTCTTTAAACGTGAGTCGAAGCCAACAGAAAAGGAAGTTCTTACCAGCCGCTTAATAGACCGACCAATCCGTCCATTATTTCCTGAGGGTTGGGCTCGTGAAACACAGGTTATAGCCTTTCTTCTATCAGCTGATACGGAAAATGACTCTGATGTCTTGGCTTTGACGGGTGCATCTGCTGCGCTATCTATAAGTTCCATGCCATTCGCCCATCCAATCGCCGCGGTCCGGGTGGGGCTAATTAACGATGACTTCGTGATTAACCCGACTTACGCAGAACGTAAAAGTAGCGCACTTGACCTAATCGTAGCCGGTAGTAAAGACGCCATCGTAATGGTCGAGGCCGGTGCCGAAGAAATCACAGAAGACGTCATGCTAAAAGCACTCGAAGCAGGACATGCCTCGATTCGTGACATCGTCGCAACCATTGAAGAACTGACCGCCACTGTTGGCAAGGCGAAGGTTGATGTAGTCGCCGACCAGATCGATCCCACCCTGCAGCAGCAAGTCGAGTCGACCTCACTTTCTCCACTTGCGGATGCCATGCGAGTGAGAGACAAGCTTGATAGTTATGCCCAGGTCGATAAGGTGCTCGATGATCTACTAGCCGTAATACCTGAAGACAAGACCGAACAACTTAGTGATACCAAAAAGGTCTTCAAAAACTTAAAGGAAAAGGTTTTACGAGACGAAGTACTTTCGCGTGGCCAGCGCCTGGATGGAAGGGCGTTTGACGAGATCAGGGACATTTGGTGCGAGGTAAGCACATTGCCTCGCGTCCACGGTTCGGCAGTCTTTACCAGAGGTGAGACTCAAGCTCTTGTCACAGCGACCCTTGGAACTAAGGACGATCAGCAAAAAGTTGAAACTGTAGAGGGAGAAAGCCGTAAGAGATTTATGTTGCATTACAACTTCCCGCCGTTCTCCGTTGGTGAGGTGAAATTTCTCAGAGGCCCTGGACGTCGAGAGATCGGTCACGGAAATTTGGCCGAACGAAGTCTTTCTTCAGTTGTTCCGACCGAAGAGAATTTTCCGTACACCCTGCGCGTTGTCTCAGACATTCTTGAATCGAATGGGTCTTCCTCTATGGCTACGGTTTGTGGTGGGACACTGGCAATGATGGATGCTGGCGTCCCATTAACACGACCGGTGGCCGGTATTGCCATGGGACTTATTCTCGATGAAAAGGCTGGACGCCACGCAATTCTGTCCGATATTGCAGGTGCCGAAGACCACTATGGTGATATGGACTTTAAAGTCGCCGGTACTAGCGAGGGCATCACAGCACTCCAGATGGATATCAAGGTCTCTGGTGTTACAACGGAAATCATGAAAGAAGCCTTGAGCCAGGCTAAGGCAGGCCGGATTCACATTCTGCAGAAGATGGAAGCCACTATTCCAACACCGAGAGATTCCATCTCAGTTCACGCACCTCGCATCGTCACCGTCAACGTCCCGGTTGATAAGATCCGGGATGTAATAGGTCCAGGTGGAAAAACAATTCGCAGCATCATTGAACGGACAGGTGTGAAAATTGATGTGCAAGATGATGGCCAAGTTAACATAGCATCAGTTGATGAAGAATCCGCACAAAAGGCCGTCAGTATTATTGAGGAGCTCACAGCAAGCCCAGAGTTGAACAAAACTTACCTCGGCAAAGTTCAACGCATTACCGATTTCGGAGCGTTCGTTGAAATACTCCCAGGCATCGACGGATTACTTCACGTTTCTGAAATTGCTCACCATCGAGTAAATGATGTTCGTACAGAACTGAATGAAGGCGACCAGGTATTAGTCAAGGTCATCAACGTAGATCCATCCGGAAAAGTTCGACTCAGTCGGAAAGCGCTGCTACCAGCTGGTGACCAGTCTGACGCCTCCGATAAAGAAGAAAACCGGCAGACTCGTGGTGAAAGGCGTCAAAGCAGACATAATCCCAGCAGCCAACGACGGACGCCGCGTGCCGGAAACGACCGCGACAACAAAAAGCCAGCGGATGAATGAAGGCTACTAGACGTCTCTGGTCGCCTAGCATTACTCAAGCCTAACCGCAATTCTGGGAAGCGAGCAAAACGGTCGTTCGATTAGTTTGGATGAACGCGTTTCTAGAAACCTAGCGTCCGAAGCCCTGGCACGAACGCATGCCTCTTTCGTCAGTGCATATTTACCGATATAAGCTTTGACACACCAGGTTCTTCCATCGTCACCCCATAAAGTCGATCCGCAATTTCCATGGTCTTCCGGTTATGGGTTACTAACACAAACTGCGTACGAGTCTGCAAGCCTCTAAGCATATCGACAAAACGACCGATATTGGCGTCGTCTAATGGCGCATCAATCTCATCCAACAAACAGAACGGGCTGGGCTTATATCTAAAAATGGCGAACATAAGTGCCATTGCCGTCAAAGCCTTCTCCCCACCCGACAAAAGTTGGATGCTTTGCAGTCGTTTACCTGGTGGCTCGGCAATAATATCGACTCCGCTCTCTAGTGGGTCGGTTTCATCAAGCAATACAAGTCCGGCTCGCCCACCGCCAAATAGCGTTTCAAACGTAACCTGGAAGTGTTTATTGACTGCATCAAAAGCATCCTCAAAACGCTCACGCGTAGTCTTATCTATGCGTTTAATCGCTTCACCGGTCGCTTCAATCGAATCAAGCAGGTCGGCGCGTTGTGTAGTCAAAAACTCATGTCGGTCATCCAATTCGTCAAACTGGTCAATAGCCATCATGTTGACTGGACCAAGACGATCAATTTTCTCCCTGAGGACACTGACGATCTCGTCAGTGTCCCACGTCGAATTGTCTTCGCATTGCACATATTTATCGGAATGTCGGTGTTCATTCTCTGCATCATCTGACAATGGGTCTGTTTCCGTCGTTAACTCACCAACAACAATGTCCCCGGTTTCTATCTCCTGAATCTTTAAGGATGAGCCGGTCCGAACGAGCGACCAATCAGGTGTGAGGGACTCGGAATTTTCCAGACGCTTCACTTCTCCTCTTGCTGCTTCCAAAGAAATTTGAAGGGTCTCAGCACAAGTCTGCTCCAAATGAGCAAGGTCAGAAGTCGCTGTCGCACGGACCACCTCGTGTCTACCCACATCAGTTCGCGCCTGGTCATGTGCCTTCCTAGCAGTTCGAACATTGTCCTGATTCGAGCCAATCCGCTCGTTCAGGCGGTTCCCCTCCTCGTCAAGGTCGACAATCTCATGTCGTAACTCATCAAATGAACATAACGCCTCTCCATGCGCAAGCTCCGATTTAGTAACCGTAGCCAAAAGGTCTTTTCGCTCCAACGCAGCACGCTTGTTGTCATTCTTTCTTGTCTCTATCCGCTGCACGAGATCGACCGACTGGTCTTTTAATCGACTCACATCCGAAGCAAGCGCGGCTGTTCTCTCCTCAAGTGCCGCATGATTTGCCTTAGCCTCTGTCACTCGACGCCCTAAATCATCAGCAGAGTCTCGCGCCCTAAGCAGACTACTCTGAGCCTCCATAAATCTTTCGTCAGCTGAACTCTGTTCCTGCTCGAGCCTAACAATCGACTCACGCGCCTCAGTCTCTTTCGCTTCCAGAGCCTCTCGCTCTTCGACTAATTGTCTAGTTTCAGCGCTAATCAATTCTTGTTTCTCAACATAACGAACTCTTTCATCCTTGACACGTCCAAGTCGCATCTCTAGTCCAACGCACTTTTTATCTAGATCATGCTCTTCAACTTCTAAGGTCTTGATCGCATTCTGAACGCGAACTAATTCAGCCTCATGTTTCGCCAACTCTAGAGCTAGTACATCTACACGATCCCTTTCTGAAATGACTCGCGCACGAAGAGTTTCTATTTCGCGTCTTGTCGCTAGCAACCCACTGGCACCCTTTTTAACACCGCCACATATTTGCTCATGACCTTGAACAACTATTCCATCAAGCGTGACAATCGGATCCTCCGTATATTTCGCAGCGATTTCGGCTTCCTCAAACGTTGTCGCCAACCATCGCCTCTGAAGAACGCGTCGGACCACAGACTGTCCCTCTCCAGCTACCCGAACAACAGACTCGAGAGAACGAAGGCTCTCGTGTGGCGCAGTCACAACCGCCTTTTCTTCTCGACAATCATCGAGAAGAAAACCGCAGCGACCAGTTGCATTATCAGCGGCAAAAGCAATGCCAACTAACGCATCCTTACGAGAACCAACTACAACATACTGGAGAAGATCTCCGAGGCAGGTTTCAACAGCCTGCTCGTACCTTTCGTCAACCTGTAAATGGTCAACGACGGAACCACTGTTAGGGATTATGTCGCTAGCTTCCAACACAACCCTAGCGGCATCTTCGTAATTAGTTCGACTTTCCGTTAGCTGCTCCAACGATTCGACACGGGCATTCATCGACGCCAAGTCATGCTCACAAATTCGAAATTCCTCAGACCGACGTTCAATCTCTGCTAGATCATCAGCCGACCTAGCCGCGTGCTCCGCTCGAATAGTGCGTAGATTTGTCAGACGGCCTTCTATACGATTCAGTTCTGTTTCGTGCTCACTGCACTCAGAGTCGACGCGATCAATATTAGACTGAACATCAGACGTTTCTGCTTCAAGTTTCGATAATGCCTCAGACATCCTAGTTTTACCTGCAACACCGTTATCAACCACATTCTGAAGTACTGTCGCAGCATTAGCCGAGGCGAAGACCTCATTTCGTGCAGCTTCTACGTCACCTTCACGACCTTCTATCGTCAGTTGGGCTTGAGCAAGCGACCGTCCAGCATCACGCACTATTTCACCAACAGTGTCACGATCCTGGCAACACACCTCCTGCGCCGCTTGCTGGGCCAACAATTCCTTTTGAATCGGATCACTTCGTTCTAATAAAACCTTTATCGTGTCCGAGCCACCCACCAGAGAAGTTTCAAGGTCCGCAGCACGTCGGTGATCAAAGTCAATCTGCTGCTGCTTACGCTCCAATCCCAACTCTTGCTGATGCGCTTTATCGCGCGCAATGGTCGCCATCCGATCAGCCTCTACCAGCTCAACACGCAAGCGTTCCTGGACCACCTCAAATTCTGCCACCGATGAAGCGTGTGCCGCCTCTTGAACATTCGATTCTTTGAGATGTTCATCCGCCACGGCGATCGCTTCCTGCAAACCAGTACTTCGCCCGACTAATGACACCATTTCCCATTTGCGCATCTCGTCTCGTAGTCGACGATAACGACGTGCTTTTGCTGCTTGGCGCTTGAGGGCCGCGCGTTGTTTCTCAACTTCAAACACAATGTCGTCAACGCGGGTTAAGTTCTGTTGGGCAGCCTCCAGTTTTAGTTCAGCAGAACGACGCCTAGACTTGTATTTCGTGACACCGGCTGCCTCTTCTAGCAACTGTCGACGTTCAGCTGGCCTAGCTCCAAGAATCTGACCAATTCGTCCCTGCTCGATCACAGCATACGCTTTAACACCCACGCCAGAATCCATGAGTAAATCTTGAATGTCTCGGAGTCGGCAGACATGCCCATCAATCAGATATTCACTCTCACCAGACCGATAAAGCCTGCGTCCAACCTCAACATCTCTAGTAATCGTTGGAGCATCACCTTCAAACTCTGAGAGAATCTGTTCATCCGAGAGAGTGACGGACTCCACAATAGTGGACGGGGTGACACCTTCAACTAGATCAGTGCGTCCACTTGTATCGCCAACTCCATCCCCGTTCTCCGATGGAACAACATACGAGCTAGAAGTTCCTAGCGGCGTGACGGTCGCTTGACTAAGCGCCGCCGTTACCTGGGAAAGTTGTATTCGAACTTCAGCAGCTGCGGTAGGGCGCCGAGCATCGCTACCACTAAAGATAATATCCTCCATGCGCTCACCACGGAGGCTACGCGCACTCTGCTCGCCAAGCACCCAGGTAATCGCATCGATAACGTTGCTTTTTCCACATCCATTCGGGCCGACGATAGCTGTCACACCATCATCAAAACTGAGCTCAGCCCGCTCTGGAAAACTTTTGAATCCCGCTATCTCGAGGTTATTAAGACGCATTAACTTTATGTGCTACACACCGGTACACTAAAAGAGCCGCAGCGACAGGAGCACCAGAACCCCGTCGAGCGGCTGGGAACGCTACGACCCGAATCCAAAACACAAGCAATCTTTAAACCTAACGCTACGCACCGACCTGCCAAAAGTCAGCGCCCCCGTCAGCGACAATAGAATTGTAGCAAGTGGTATATACGTCCGCAAGCCAAAAAATTTGGCTCCAGCGTGTCTGACCTAACGTGCTGCAACGAGAGTCGACGTGTTCGACAATTCCAACAAACTCGTCGCTTCATCAAACAGCGTTAGGGCAAATTGAGCCTGCGGATCAGCTTCAAACAAGTTTCTCCTCGCCTCCGCCTCACCAAACAAATCAGTATCAACTTCAAAATGAATCATCGCTTTAATAAAACTATTGTCGGCTTCGAAAGCTTGTTCGTCAATGGTCATACCGTTGTCACGAACGTGTTCCTTGAACGCATCAAGTAGTCGCCGGGTCACTTGGAAGCCTGGCTCGACAATCTCACGACCGTCACCTTCAACCGTAACTCGTGTGTCTCCAGCAGCAACAAAACGCCTGGCAAAACCGGCAAATTCACCACGAGCTGCTAATAATCTTCCAAATCGCGATGGATCAAAACCTTCAAGTGGACCAGGCTTAAAGTGATCGGGCTCAACACCACCGCCACTGTAGACTTCACGACCCGAATCAGTCAGTTTCCGATCCTGAGGTGCGTGCACGGGAGGCTCTGGATCCCGCAAGGAATACGTAAGATATTCATCAAAGGTTCCGTCCCATGGGCGCTGTAGCATACGGCCGCTCGGCGTGAAATAGCGAGCAGTTGTTAATGCGAGTCCAGCCCCATGACTCACCCTATACACCGATTGAACCAATGCTTTACCGAACGTCGTCTCTCCAACCACCAGTCCACGGTCATGATCCTGGACCGCACCTGCGACGATCTCAGATGCACTTGCGCTGTTCCGATTAACTAAAACAATGAGGGGTTGCTCTGTATACCGGCCAGTTTCTCTAGCATGATAATCCTGATCTGAATTAGCAATTCGACCACGCGTATAAACGATCATGTCACCATGAGGCAGAAACTGATTCGATACCTGGATCGCCTGATCAAGAGGTCCACCAGGGTTTCCACGCAAGTCAAGAACAAGACGAGCGAACCCGTCCTCACTCAATCCGGCCAGCGCATGCACAAGCTCTTCATTACTAGTGTCAGAAAAACCACTAAGCCTGACGTACCCAATTTCCGGAGTCACCATGAACGCGGCCTTAACCGTCGTTATGTTGATTTCGTCACGTTCAACTTGCAGGTCAATTAAATCGTCATAGCCTTCACGGCGCATGGAAACATTGACAAAAGTACCACGTGGACCTCGTAAACGCTGCACAGCTTGGTCGCTACTCATTCCAATCGCGTTTTCACCCTCAATCTCAGCAATAACGTCTCCACGGCGAATCCCACTACGATACGCCGGCGAACCTTCAAACAGACTCATCACCGTAATACGACCGGCAAAAACGTTAATTTGAATGCCAAGACCGTAGTAGCGACCTTCTTGACGCTCACGCAGTTGCGCGTACGAACGAGGGTCCATAAAGTTCGAATGCGGGTCAAGAGTCTGTAGCATGCCAGAAATCGATCGATAGACCAATCGCTCTGTATCAACCTCGTCAACATAGTTCGCCTCAACCGCAGACAAAGCCGAGGCAAATGCATCAAAGCCCTGATTAATCGAATCTTGACCGGAGAGAACTTTACCCCCAAACAGGCCACCAGCAATCGCCGACGTAATCACTGCACCAACAGCGATTCGTAGAGAAATAAAACCCCTCATGACCGCGATGCTATCAAAATAAGCCCATTGGCAGCAATAACTTCTGGTGATCGAGTTAAGAAGGAGGCCTTGACCCCCTTAGGCACGCGTTCTTATAATGAACAAAGCGTTACCTGAGAACCTTTACGGCAACCTTTTGAAGGAGTGTTGTGGAATGATCGGTTCAATCGGCGTTCCGGAGATGATTATCATCCTCGTAATAGCGCTGATCGTCTTCGGCCCGAGGAAATTGCCTGATCTAGGTCGATCATTAGGTAAGAGTCTCGGAGAATTTAAAAGGGCGTCGAACGACCTCCGAAATACACTTGACGAAGAAATTCGTATTGAAGACACCCCCCCTGCAACCACAAACCCAAAGGAAGCTACCGGTACCCCCACGGAGTCGACAAAGTCGGTAGAAAAACAAGTGGTTTCCTCTACACCTACACCTACACCTGCACCTGCGCCTGCTTCAGGAATCCATCCGACAGAACCGGACGCAGGCACATAAAGCCGACTCAAGATGGCTCCTCCCGATTCGGATCCAGAACAAAGTCTGCAGGAGCCGGCTCAGGTCAAAACCACTGGCGAACCAGAAGAGGACACTTCCAAAGATGAAACCGCTGGAAAAATGTCCTTTTTGGATCACCTCGATGAGCTCCGCAGACGACTAGTTATCTCTTTCTCAGCGTTGCTCGTCGGCATTTTGGTCTGCTTTGGTTTCATTAATCCTATTTTTGATTTCATCATGGAACCGTTGACCAATGTCCTCCCGGAAGGAGGGACATTGGTTTATACCGAACCGACCGAAGCATTTTTTCTTAACATCAAGATGGCGGCGCTGGCGGGTCTACTACTGGCGACGCCAGTAGTCATGTCACAACTCTGGCTATTTGTTGCGCCGGGACTGTATGCGCATGAGAAAAAGTTCGCTATACCGTTTGTCGGACTTGCCACTGGCTTCTTTGTTGGCGGTGCTTGTTTTGCCCACTATGTCCTTTTTCCCATCGCATGGGCCTTTTTTGCTGGCTTCGGCAGTGCCTACATGGCGTTTATGCCAAGAATTCAGCCGGCCTTTTCTCTTTACGTGCGTCTGGTATTAGCCTGCGGAATCGTTTTTCAACTGCCAACGATCGTTTTCTTCCTAGCTCGAATGGGCATTGCCACACCGGACTTTTTGATAAAAAACTTCAAATATGCCATCTTGATAATATTTGTGTTTGCGGCAATTCTCACACCGACGGGAGACCCTGTTACGCTATCGATGATGGCAGCACCCATGATTGTGCTTTACATTTTGAGTATCGGAATAGCGTGGGTATTTGGTAAGCGTGCGGTTGAAGATGGCTAGGAATCGTTGACTTGGTCTGTCTCCACGCATAGTATTCCCTACTGCTTGGGTGTGTTTGCGGCTACGGCAATATGAGGATGGGTGCTTAATGCAGACGAAGAAATGGCTCGGTCGTGTAGCGTTGGCTGCCGTCATGTGCATCTGTGCGGGTACCGCGGCGGCTCAAGAGGAGACACGTCCAAGTGGCACCACCTTTCTAGGTGACACAGGGCTCTGGTTTGTTCCAACGGCAGAGGTGCTTGGAGATGGTTCTGTGGCCGCTGCAGGTCACGTTTCGACCTTCAATCGCGAGCAGGGCTTCACGGCCATCCAATCAATGGCTGGAAGTTTTGCCGTCGGTCTGAAGGATCGAGTTGAGGTTTTTGGTTCAGTTGGATTCTTGACTCGCATAGACCGCGATCTTAGACCGCTCTTCCAATCCGGCAAGTCTAATGTTGGGGGCATCAATCCACAATACCCGCTTGTTTCCAAACCGTTTAGTGGAAACGCGTTTGGAGACGTTACGGTCGGGATAAAAGCAAACATCCTTTCGGAACGTACCCAAGCTCCGTTGGCTTTTGCAGCAAGAGGATGGATCAAATTACCAACCGGAGATAGAACCGTTGGCACTACCACCGGCGAACTTGACGGAGCACTTGGCATTGTCATCAGCAAGATGGTCAGTAATGCTGAAATTACTGGTTATAGTGATTTTGTAATACGTGCAGACACTCCAAGTATCACTCTCCCAAACAGT
>Ga0310121_10004364_pt1 | contig 12505 bp, 8 predicted proteins | sample CB27_Tmax_986_MG_FD_203504 | JGI IMG/M metagenome (GOLD analysis project Ga0310121, IMG submission 203504) | Marine microbial communities from Western Arctic Ocean, Canada - CB27_Tmax_986 | ecosystem: Environmental > Aquatic > Marine > Oceanic | place: Canada: Western Arctic Ocean | collected... | reverse complement strand
GTACTTGAAGTTGATCCCGCCTTCAGGTGAGGTGTCCTGCACGTTAAAGCGGCCGGTCGTATCGTTCAGTGACCCGAAGTTAATGGCCGTGAAGGTCGGTAGGATCTCGAAATTTCTGCTGGTCGAGAGACTTGTCAGGCCGCCGAGCACCCCCATCTGCGGAAGGAAGCCGGCGATGTCTCGCGAGATCGGGGCCCAGACGTCGGTTTCGTTGTCCTTGCCCTTGATCTCGCGGACGATCTGAAACCCCCACCGGTGCGGAAAGTCGTCGTCCCGCTGCGGGTAGCGAAGACTCTTGAATGGGATGGCCATTTCGGCGGTGAACCCATCCTCAACGATCTGGGATCCCGTCTCGTACAGCACGTCCCAGGAGCGATCCCCGCGGGGCGCACCCCCGCCGCCCCCACGACCGCCACCCCCGCGACCACCAAAGCCACCACCACCGCGGCTGTTGATGAGTTGATCTCCCTGCACGCCATACCCATTCACGCTGAAAGCGTAGGCACGCTGCTGGTCGAGAAAAGTGTCGAAGTAGACCGAGATCAAATCGTCCATGTTCGCTCGGTCACGATCTACCCGGTTGGCGCGCATGACGCTGGGGTCCGAGTAGTGCAGATAGAAGCCGAAATAGAGGTTCACGCTGTCGTACGCGATGTAGACCTCGGTGTCCTCGGTTGCGGGCGCGCCGTCGAGCGGCTGGGACTGCACGAACTCGGTGATCTTCGCAGCCGACTGCCAGATCGTATCGTCGAGACGCCCGTCGATGGTCGGCGACACTGAGGTTCGTGGCGGGCGTACCATCGGGCGTCCTGTGAGGATTCCGGCACCGCTCGCGATGCCAAACTGCGGCTCCGTGCGCTCGAAGATGACCTCGCCGGTCATCTCGTCGAGCGTGATTCCGGCCGGTCGGGTCGTGTCAACCTTCGGCGGTCGTCCGACGAGCGCGCCGTAGCGTTCAGGTGGCACGGACGTGGCCGCTTCAGGTAGCGGCGCATCCCCTTCAGCACCGGGCGCGAATGTGCCGAGCGCGCGGCGGGTCTGGCGGCCTGAGGGCAGGGCGATGCGTGCCGACTCGGGCGGAACTGGAACCGCCATGCTACGGCTAGCCGGAGGATTATCGAATAGCGAGGAGTCCCGGTTCAGCTCTGGGACGATCCGATCCTGGAGAGAGAAAAGCTCGTCGATCGTGCCGTCCACTTTCACGCTTTTGCTGACCTCGCCGGTCTCAACATCGACGACACGGACGGTGATGCGCAACTGGTCGCCGAGACGCTGATAGCCGCCCGAAACGATCCACGAGACACCGAGGTCCCGGCTCAACTCGACGGCCGCCGTCTCGTCCTCCGAGCTCAGGCCGCGGTCCAGAAAGATCTCGCGCCCTACAATCGAGACCGAGCCGAGCTGTTCCAGATCGGCGGCCACCGACTCGGCAATGCCGACGCCGATCCAGTCGTCCGACGTTTGACCTGAAACATTGATAAACGGAATCACGGCGGCGGCACGCGGGTTCAGCGCGATCGCGCCTTCGTCGTCAAACGCTATCGAGGCCTGGGCGTAGAGATGCGCTGGGAGCACGGAGACAATAAAGGCGAGCAGCAGGGATCTACCCGCGGCAATTCCTCCACGCCAGCCGATTGCGTCTACATCGGAACGCGACGTAGGCCCTAAAGCACGAAATTGATACGAAGACAAGACTTGATTATAGCCTTTCATGAAAGAGCGTACCGCTTGCTTTGCAAGGGGTGCTATGCGCGGACGAGCGCAAGCTGCTTCTCTACGAGTTAGTGACTCGGGGGGCTGGAGAAAACTTTCCTAGGTCGAGCCACGATCCAGGCTCGGCGTTGCTGGCGTCGTGAAAATCTGTGTAATCGTAGGAACTAGCACGCAATTCGATCAACGATAGCTTTAGTCATCGCGGAACAACTCGCAGGTTTACCGTCCGACTCGCCCTGCAAGTCGGCCGTCCGGACGCCGGCGGCCAGCGTGGCGCCTATGGCGCACTCTATAGCGGCGGCTTCCTCCGTCGCCTTCAACGCGTAACGCAACAGCAGGGCGGCCGATGCGATGGCCCCTATCGGGTTTGCGACGTCGCCACCGGCGATGTCGGGAGCCGAGCCGTGCACCGGTTCGAAAAGCCCGCCCCGCCCGCCGATGCTAGCTGATGGCAGCAAGCCGAGCGAGCCGACCACGGCTCCGGCTTCATCGGAGAGGATGTCCCCAAACAAATTTCCTGCGAGCACCACGTCGAATTTTCGGGCACTTGAAACAAGGAGCAGTGCACACGAGTCGACAAGCTGATGCTCCAGCTTTACATCGGGGTACCCTGTGGACACCTGTGTGACCACTTCACGCCACAGCCGAGAGGTCTCAAGGACATTTGCCTTATCGACAGACGTTACGAGGTGGCGGCGCTGCCGCGCGTTCTCAAACGCGACTCTCGCAATCCGTTCCACCTCATCTTTCGAGTACTTCATGGTGTCGAACGCTGCGCGGCCATCATCGGTCCGGCCGCGTGGCTTCGCGTAATAGATGCCACCGGTTAACTCGCGTACGATGAGGAGGTCCAGACCAGTAACGAGCTCGGGCTTCAATGAGCTGCTGGCTTCGAGGCCGGGCCAGACTCGTGCGGGGCGCAGATTTGCAAAGACGCCGAGGTCCAGACGGAGTTGCAATAGCGCGGTTTCCGGCCGGCGCTCGCTGGGACCGCTGCTGTACTCGGGATCGCCGACGGCGCCGAGCAATACGGCGTCGGCCGCCATGCATGCCTCGCGCGTCGGCCCGGGCAGGGCCGGATCACCGGCGCGCATAGCGGCCGCTCCGATCGGCCACCGGGTCAGCGTGAAGGTGTGCCGAAAGCGCTTGGCAACGGTCTCTAAGACCTGCACTGCGGCGTCGATGACTTCCGGACCGATTCCGTCACCCGGGAGGAGAGCAATCGTCGCCTGCATACTTCAAGCACCCGGTGTGGCGGAGTGGGAGCGCCTGGCGTCCTTGGCCGTCGACAGTTCGGCGCGCACCCGCTCGACGATCGCGGTGACCTCATCATCGTCCACCGCCTTTTGCCGTTCGGCCAGCACGACGATCTTGCGATAGACGCGGTCGAGCTCGAAACGGCCCAGCTTAAGTCCCAGGTCCTCGCACCGCCGCTTCACAGCGTGCCGCCCCGAGTGCTTGCCGAGGACCAACGTCGACTCCACGCCGACGTCCTCCGGCTTTAGAATTTCGTAGGTGCGCCGGTCCTTGATCATCCCGTCCTGGTGAATTCCCGCTTCGTGAGCGAACGCGTTGCGCCCGACGATGGCCTTGTTCGCCTGGACGGGTTCGTGGGTCAGTGCCGTTAGCAGCTGGCTGGTGCGAAAGAGCTCCTTGGTGTCGATCTGCGTCGCGAACGGTAGCCGGTCGGGCCGAACCCGCGTCGCCATGACGATTTCCTCGAGGGCTGCGTTGCCCGCCCGTTCGCCGATGCCGTTGATGGTGCATTCCACCTGGCGCACACCGGCTCGCATCGCCGCCAGTGAATTGGCCACCGCCAGCCCCAAGTCGTCATGACAGTGGGCGCTCAAGATCGCCTTGTCGACGTTTGGAACCTTGTTTCGCACCTCTGTGAAGAAACCCTCGATGTCCTCGGGCGTGTAGTAGCCAACGGTGTCAGGCAGGTTGATCGTCGTGGCCCCAGCCTCGATCGCCTTCTCGACGACTCGGCACAGGAAATCAATGTCAGTACGGGTGGCGTCCTCCGCCGAAAACTCCACATCGTCGGTAAACCCGCGTGCCTGCCTCACCCCGTCCACCACGGCGGTAAGACACTGATCTCGCGTGATGTTCAGCTTGCGCTTGAGATGGAGGTCGGAGGTAGCGATGAACGTATGAATCCGCGACCGCGCGGCCATCTTCATGGATTCTCCGGCGCACTCGATGTCTGCGGCGATGCAGCGAGCCAATCCGGCGATCACGGGCTTGCGGATCTCGCTGGCGATTAGCCGCACGGCGTGCGCGTCATCATCGGAAGCGATCGGAAAGCCAGCCTCAATGATATCGACCCCCAACGTTTCGAGCTGCCGCGCAAGCTGAAGCTTTTCCTCGGTGTTCATCGAAAAGCCTGGTGACTGCTCGCCGTCGCGCAAGGTCGTGTCGAAGATTACGAGCCTATCGGTTGCCACGGGGCCTCCTCAGCCTGTTCTTTCCTAGACTTTGAACTATTTAGGCGTGCTTTGCACCGCAAGTCAAGATTATAAATATTAAGATTATATAATTATATTTAATGGACATTTTTGAGCTCAAAGTTTTCTTAGCAGTCGCCAGCGAACGTAGCTTCTCGCAGGCGGCGGCGCGGCTAAACCGCACCCAGCCGGCAGTTAGCCAGACGATCAAACGGCTCGAGGATGAGCTTGATGAGCGGCTGTTCGATCGCTCTTCGCAAGGGGGACGGCTGACGGAGGTGGGACAGGTCCTACTGGACTACGCGGAGCGGCTCACTCGGCTCAAGGATGAAGCGCACGGAGCCGTCCGAGAGCTCAAAGACCTCAGGCGGGGTCGCGTCGGCATTGGAGCGAACGAAGGGGCGATCCACGTGCTGCTCCCGATCATTGAGCGATTTCGCAAGGAGTATCCGAAACCGCAGATCGAGGTGTATCGCGTGACGGCCCGGCAAGTCGCAGGTGAGGTCCTCAGCCGCGCACTCGACTTCGGAGTTTTGACATTCGCACCCCGCGAGCGTGGGCTCCAGTCTTTGTCACTCGGCGAAGACGAGCTGGTGATGCTGCTCCACCCGAAGCATCCGCTGGCACTCCGAAAACAGGTGACGATGGAGGAGCTGGGACAACAGACGGTGATCGCCCACACCGATCCATCGCCGGCGCGCGAGCGAGTCCTCAGGCTCTACGAGCAGCGGCATGCTCCCATCAACATCCAGGTGGGGCTGCCTAGTCTCGACGGCATCAAGCGGGCGGTAGAAATGGGTTTAGGGGTCGCGCTCTTGCCACGTCGTTGTGCCTTGACCGAGATCGCCCGGGGGCAATTGGCTGCGGTCAAGGTACCGCAGCTCCGGCTTCCACGGAGCGTCCGGCTGATCTACCGGCGTTCGGGAGAGATGTCGCACGCCGCCGAAGCTTTCCTACAGGTCGCCAAGCAGGGCACTGCGAGCTGAGGATCCAAGGATTCTCAAAGCTATGCGGATCGGGTTCTGGTGTCTGGTTTTACCGGAACGCCTTCACGTAGGGCAGCCGGGCTGCGACGGTTCGGACTTCGTGGAATTGATTCAGCAGCAAACCGGTGGCATCCCAGGATCCGTTGATCAGCGCCAAGCGCGCGGCTGGTGGCATGGCGACGCTGATGGTCCGATCCAACACCTGGAGCGTGAGCTCGGAAACGCAGAACACCATCCGTTGGTTGGCATCTTGTTCGGCGCATCGCATCAAATACTCGATGTCGGTGGCGTCGACGGTCGCGCACGGCAGGCCGATCACCAGCGCGTTCGCCTGAAAGATCTCCGAAAATGACTCGCCGACACATGCGGCGAGCCCCCACCGCATGAGCGCCTGCGGCGCATGCTCCCGCGAGGATCCGGAACCGAAGTTCTCGTTGGTGAGTAGGATTGAGGCACGTCGGTAGCACGGATCCGAGAAGGGATGGTTTGTCATCGACTTCCGGTCGTCCTCGAAGACGTGCTCCCCGAGACCTTCGAACGTTACCGACTTGAGGAATCGCGCCGGGATGACGCGGTCGGTGTCGATGTTCGCGCCCCGTAGCGGGATGGCACTGCCCTCGACACGGTCGATCCGGCGACCGTCGCTCATGCGAGTAAGTTCCTGACGTCGGTTACTTCACCCGAGATCGCCGCTGCAGCGACCATCGCGGGGCTCATGAGCAACGTCCGACCGGTCGGGCTTCCCTGCCTGCCTTTAAAGTTGCGGTTCGACGACGACGCACACACTTCCCGGCCCTCGAGCCGGTCAGGGTTCATCCCGAGGCACAGCGAACATCCGGCGTCGCGCCACTCGAACCCGGCCTGCCGGAAGATCTCGTCGAGCCCTTCTGCCTCGGCTGCGTGACGGACCCCCTTCGAGCCTGGCACGACGAGCGCCCTAACGTGAGCGCTAACCTTGTGACCTCGCACGATGTGCGCAGCCTCGCGAAGGTCAGACAACCGCGAGTTCGTGCAGGAACCGAGGAACGCGACGTCGATTTTCGTGCCGGCAATCGGCGTGCCGGCCGTCCAACCCATGAACTCAAGCGCCTCGTGGACGGACGACCGTTCACCTTGCTGCTTGGGGAACGCAGTGTCTGGAAGATGTTTGTCGTCGGACCGTAACTTTAAAGGGACGTCAGTCGTTTCGGTTCTCACCGGAGCGAGTGTGCCCTCGGCGTCGCCGGGGAATGGAATCCGCTCGCTAATGCCAATCGACTGGCCAGGATTGATCCCCCACGTGACGATCGGCTCGATCTCCTCGGCCTTTAGCACGACTTCGTCGTCGAAGACGGCATCGCGATCCGATGCTATGGATGTCCACCAAGCGCAGGCGCGATCGAACGCCTCTCCCTGTGGCGCGAACGGCCGCCCCTGGACATAGTCGAACGTCGTCTGGTCGGGATTGACGTAGCCCACTCGCGCTCCGCCTTCGATGGACATATTACAGATGGTCATCCGCTCGTCCATCGTCATCCGATCGAGTACCTCGCCGGCATATTCATACGCATAGCCCACGCCGCCCTTGACGCCAAGGCGCCTGATGATTTCGAGAATTAGGTCCTTGGCGTAAACGCCGCGCTGGAGCGCGCCAGTCACACAGATACGCCGCACTTTGAGCGGCTCGATCGCCAGGCACTGAGAGGCGAGGACATCCCGCACCTGCGAGGTGCCGATACCGAAGGCGACTACCCCGAAGGCTCCGTGGGTTGAGGTGTGGCTGTCACCGCAAGCGATCGTCATCCCGGGCTGTGTGAGCCCAAGCTCCGGACCGATGATGTGCACGATCCCCTGGCGATCGGTTGTGAGGTCAGACAATGGGATGCTGAACTCCCGGCAGTTACGCTCAAGCGAAGCCATCATCTGTTCGGCCATTTTGTCGGCGAACGGCCGCCGTTGGTCGAGCGTCGGCACGATGTGATCGACGGTCGCGTACGTCCGCTCGGGAAACGCCACGCCCGCGCCGCGGGCTCGCAGCATATCGAACGCCTGCGGCGTCGTCACTTCGTGAATTAAGTGCAGGCCGATAAACAGCTGGGTCTGGCCGGTCGGCAGCCGCCGGACGGTGTGCAGATCCCAGACTTTCTGCAGGAGGGTCTGAGCCATTAAGGAAGTATCCTGTCTCTAGGGCGCCACGATCTGCTTAAGGAAGCTCTCACTCGGTCGGTGGATACGATCGTAGCTGTTCGCGGCGATAACGTAGTACCAGCTCGCGAAGCGGGTGGCGAGCCGCTCTGCCTTTGCTTTTCCCTCGCGAACGCGCCGTTCCCACGATTGGCGGGCGTCGGCGTTGGTCACGGGCGGCTCGGGCCCTAGCGCCGTCTGGTCGAACTCTGACGTGATAAAGACGTAACGATTCTCCCCCTGCCCGGTATTGGCTTCGTCGCTCGTCTCGTCGCCCAGCAGCACGGAGTCTCCACGGCCGTACACGACCTCACCGAAGCGGAGGGTGTAGAGCACTCCTTCGTTCGTGCGCACGAGCAATTCCCCGTCGTTCGAAAGCAGTCCACCCTCGCGTGTTGGGTAGAATCCACGGCCGGTTAGCACTTGCACGTCCGCCTGGCTAATCGTGCGTGCCTCGAATGCTTCACGCAGGTTTCCGGACATACCTGGCGGTTTGGGTCGGACACCGGCGATCTGAATGTCGATGATCGCGCCGACGAGGAGGTTCACTTGGACGAAGTCAATTTCCTGGCCGGTTGGCACGTGGTTGGTGGTCCAGTTGTCCTCTTCGATTTTGTCCAGGACAAGCTCCCCTTGCCGCGATACCGAAAGGGATTCCTCGTTGATTGTGTACTCGTTCAAGACGATGCGCGTCACTTGCTCACGTTCCACCTGTAGCAGGTTCGTCTCGATCCAGTCCTCGAATCTCCGCGAGACGTCAACCTCGAACCTTGCCACGTAGACTCGCTTCTGCCCCGGCACCCGGACAAACCGAAGGCCCTCGCGGTTCGGCACCGACTTGCCGACGATCAGGTCGGCCAGCACCGCCTCGTTCTTGCTCTTGTAGGTGATCCGCGTGCCGCGACCGACCAGGCTTGTGGCGGCCTCGTCGAGCGGGTCGACGACGCCCAGTGCCTCGTGGTCGGCAACGTTGTCTGAGCGGAAATTGTCCTTGACAAGGGCGATGATATCGGCCGCCGCGTTAGCTAAACGCTCTTCCCCGTCGGCGGGATAATCGTGGTGCGACGGGATCGTCCAGAGGCCGCCGCGATTGGTGACGTGGAATGGGATGGCCGATGCGGTTTCCGCGTCGAACTCGACCACCTCGAGCGTGGCGGCCGCGTCGGGGTCCGTAAATTCTGCGAAGAACGGATCGCCGACGTCGAAAAACGCGTCTGGCGTGACTCGCCGCGGCGTCGTCAACACCGCCACGATCCCGAGCAGGATCGCGATGCCCCCAAAGCTCATCGTTTTCTTCAGCTCGCTCATCGAACACTCCCTCCGGTCATTCACGGAGACGGCGAGCCGCAGCGGCGCTCTCCCGCTCCCGCCGCTGGCGCCGGATGAAGACCCAGATAGCCAGAGCTAGGACTGGGACGGGCGGCAGCAGAATCGCCCCTGTCTTGATCGAGGCTTGGATCTGCCGAATCTGGGCCTCCATGCTTTCGCGACTTGCCCGGATCTTCGTTTCCTTCTCGGCGTTGATGTTGGTCGACAGTACTTCCAGCCGGCGGTTTTCAACCTCCTCAAGGTTGCGCGCCATGATCTGCCTGGTCTGCGCGTCGATGTCGGTGCGGCTCTCAAGTGTCTGGACTCGCTCGTTGAACCGTGCCCGAGCCTGTTTGAGCGCCTCTTCGGCTTCCTCTTCCGCTTGCTGCTCGTCCGCGGTCCGACGCTCGATGAACTCGGCAGTCCGCGCCTCCACACGCTGGAGGGTGCGGTGCCGTGCACGGCGGCTGCGTAACGGGATGAACGATTCGTCGGCCACCAGCGTGTCCATCGCGTTCAAGAAGAAGGTGACGTTGTCGAAGTTTAGGTTCCCGGCGGCTTGCTGCCTGATGGCAAAGAACTGCTCGCTCACGAAGTCGAGATCGGCCACCACGATTATGTCGACGGGACCCATAGGCATCGCAAGAGGTTGGTCGCCAGGGGAGCCGGCATCGGCTTCCTGCTCGTCTTTGGCTCCTTGCGCGGCATCATCTTCGGACGGCCTGGGAACCCCGGTCTCTGGACTGGCGACCGATCTAATCCGTGCGGCGACGACGTAATCCCGTTCGTCCTGGTTTCGGGGTGGGTTCGGCTGCATCTGTGGACCCATCGGTGTATACCCGACGACCGAGAAATACCCGTTGGTGCCGGAGAGGACGCCCGATCGCACGAGCGGCTCGAACTCGTATGTTTCATCCTCAACCGACTGGAAAAACCCCGGATAGAGCATCACGAGTTCTTGTAGCTGACGCGTGCTCGGGTTGTTGCGGTTGAAGGTCGCCTCATTCTCGTTTCCCGTCCCAAGAAACACAATGTCGGCAGGCAAGTGCGCCAGCTCAGGATGCGGGTTGTAGCTGTCCCAGAGAATGCGCGTCGGCTCCCAGTCCACGCCCAGGTCCATCAGCCAACGGCGGACGTTGCCACGCGGTCCGGGCCGTGCGGTCCCCGGAGGGTACGTGTAAGGGTTGCCGTCGCCGACCCACTCCGTCGGAGACAACGTAGGGCTCACCGCCGGTAACGGGTCGACCAGAATCAGCGCCGGTTTACCGCTCCGGATGTAGTTCGTCAGGTTTGCCTGCTGGTCGGTCTGGAGCGACGACGGGAGCGGGATTAGGATGGCGTCCATGTCCTGGCTGATTGGGTAGTCGGGATCGACGTCATACACTTCGTACTGCTTACGCAGCTCGTTGACGACGGACCACTGCGGAGCGAACTGATTTTCTTGGAAGTTAACACCTCCGACTAGGTTGATCATCGTCTGGACGACGCCGATCCGTTTGCGCTCGGCGCGCGCCACCACGCGGATGCTACGCATGATCTCGTATTCGGCCGGTAGCCCCCGGTCGAAGAATCCGATTACATGCTCTTCGGCGCCGCAGGTGAACGCGAGGCCGAGGAACACTTCCTGCACGTCTGACCGCGCACTGCTGACGTCGCGAACCGGCCGCGGCAGGATGCCAAACGTCTCGCGTGCGTCGCGTGCCGCGTCGGTAAACGGCTCGGCATCCTGGATGATCACGTCGACCCTGGAGCCGGCCAGTGCGTCGATCTCTTGTAGGAGGCTGATCACGTTCGACCGTGTCTGAACGAGCGGTTCCGGCACCGTGGGGCTGATGAATGCCTGGATGAATACCGGCCGATCCGACTGCAACTCGGCCAGCAGGGCTTGGGTCTCGCCGCTCAGTGAATGAAGCCGCTCGGCCGTGACGTCGAGGCGAAGACTCGCCCGCGTCAGCAGGGCACCGACGCTGACGAGCGCCACAACGATGGCAACGATCCGAATGGCGTGATGCGCCCACATTGGGCAGCCGTCGGCTTTGGTGGGCCAGTGCCGACGGCTCAGCACGAGAACGTTAAGATAGAGGAAGAACGCAGCTACTGACACAAAGTAGAACAGGCCGGTCAAACTCACGATGCCTTTGGCAAAGTCATCGAAATAGACGAAGACGTCGATCGACTTGAGGAGGCGGGCCAGATCTGGGCTGAACGTCCCAACCGCCGGGCTCGCGGCGATTAGCACACCGCAAAATAGAGCTCCCACGATGAACGCGATGGTGGCGTTTCGGGTGAGCATCGACGCCAGCATCCCGACCGCAATCAACGCTGCGCCAAGGAGCCAGTAGCCGTCGTAATTGCTCGCCATTAGACCGAGATCTGGGTTTCCTAGATAGAAGAGGACGAGGACATGGCTGAACGAGAGGGTAAGCGAGGCTGTGTAGATGGCGAGCACCGCGACGTATTTGCCGAGCACCACCACGAAGTCGGTGGCCGGCAGCGTCAACAGAAGCTCGTCCGTGCCGAGTTTTTTCTCCTCGGACCAAACGCTCATAGTGAGGGCCGGAACGAAGAACAGTAATAGGTACGGAAAAACGGCATTGAGCTGATCGAGGTTAGCAAGGTTCTGCAGAAAGAACCGATCCTGCCAAAATGCTGCGGTGGCGCTCAGGAAGATGAACAATGTGATGAAGACGTAGCCGGTGGGATTGCTGAAGTACATCAGCAGATCACGTTTAGCCAGCGCCGCGACGATCCTGAAGTTGATCTTGCCGTTCATAAGTTCGTTTATTGCGGTGGTACGGTGCCACCTGCCGTCAACCGATAGAAGGGCTGTTCGAGTGAGCCGTCCTCCTCGAGCTCCGCCAAGGTGCCATCGAACACGAGGCGCCCGCTGTTCACCAACAGCACCCGGTCAGCGACCGCCTCGGCTTCGTGGAGGATATGGGTCGAGATAAGCAACGTCTTGGATCGGCCCAGGCGCCGGATGTTGGCCCGGAACTGACGGATCTGGTTTGGGTCGAGCCCGGCGGTCGGCTCATCCATAATGAGCACGTTGGGGTCGTGGAGCAGAGCCTGTGCCAGCCCAACGCGTTGTTTATACCCTTTTGATAGCTTGCCGATTGGTTTCTCGACGACGAGCTCCAGCGCGCACAACTCGACGACCGCATCGATGCGTTCCTTAAGCACCACCACCGGCATCTCTCGCGCCTGACCGAAGAAGCGCAGGAGCTCATGCGGCGTCATGTCGGGATACAGCGGTCCGTTCTCTGGGAGATAGCCGAGATGTTTCGAGGCCTCGATCCGTTGCGTGCGCACGTCGAACCCGGCGATCGTCCCTTCCCCCGCGCTCGGGGCCAGATACCCAGTCAGCATGCGCATCATTGTCGTCTTGCCTGCGCCGTTCGGTCCGAGGAAGGCGACAATCTGGCCTTGAGGTATCGCGAACGAGATATCGTGAACGGCGACAAAGGGACCGTAGTATTTGCTCAGCCCCTTCGACTCGATCATGGTTGTCGCGGAACGTGGGTCCATCGCCAAGGCCTTTTATGTAAATTGGATAGTAAACACCGACCGCAGCATAGGAATATAGCCAATCATTGCGTGGGTCAGCAAGCGGCCGCCAGCCGTTCGCCTGACCACGGACTCGACGCCGACAGCAACCTCGACCCCTTTTCTGACGTTTTGTTCCACGATACAGCAACCTCGAAGGGCTCTAGGCAGCGCCTGTTCCGCGCGCGATCTTCAGTGGCAATTTCCGGCTTGAGAGAATCGTCTTATGCCGGTGACATGGTCGGTATAGAGTGATAGTCATGGTGGATATCGCGCGGCCTGACATCGCACACAAGAAGACAAGGCGCCGCAATCTCTATGCTGGCGCGTCGATCGTATCAG
>Ga0310121_10004362_pt1 | contig 12509 bp, 9 predicted proteins | sample CB27_Tmax_986_MG_FD_203504 | JGI IMG/M metagenome (GOLD analysis project Ga0310121, IMG submission 203504) | Marine microbial communities from Western Arctic Ocean, Canada - CB27_Tmax_986 | ecosystem: Environmental > Aquatic > Marine > Oceanic | place: Canada: Western Arctic Ocean | collected... | reverse complement strand
GCAACAGTAGTTTACGATCCGAAGACCTTCATCCTACACGCGGCGTTGCGTCGTCAGGCTTGCGCCCATTGCGAACAATTCCCCACTGCTGCCTCCCGTAGGAGTCTGGGCCGTGTCTCAGTCCCAGTGTGGCCGTCCGCCCTCTCAGGCCGGCTACCGATCGTCGCCTTGGTGAGCCGTTACCTCACCAACTAGCTAATCGGACGCGGGTCCCTCTTCAAACGCCAGGTCTTGCGATCCCCGGCTTTGATCTCCACTTGTTCAAAAGCAGGATGTTATGCGGTATTAGCGTCCCTTTCGGGACGTTATCCCCCATTCGAAGGTAGGTCACCCACGTGTTACTCACCCGTTCGCCACTCAGTTACCCCTTGCGAGGTAACCGCGTTCGACTTGCATGTGTTAGGCACGCCGCCAGCGTTGATTCTGAGCCAGGATCAAACTCTCATGTTAAATACGCTGTCTCTACCCTTGCGGGCGAGGGCAACTGTTTAACGCGAGCGCTGATGACTTAGCTCTTGCGTTGTTTTGTACTTCGTGTTGGTGGATGGTTCATCCGCCTCCGACTCTTGCGAGGCTTCGGCGAGACGCCATCCGCTGACACTCGACGGGCTGTTCGAGACCGCGCATCGCTGCGCTGTCTCCAACGTTTGTTGTGCTTGCACGCACTATCTAGTTTTCAAAGAACCGGAAGCGCAGCCCTGAGCCCAGCGTCTCCGCCTCACAGCCTGGCCGCGGTCCCCTCCGATCGGCAACAAATCGCCGGTTTCTAGGGGAACCTTCGAAGGTTACTACCGATGTCGAACCATCGTCAAGCTCTTTTTGGTCGCGTAGGTGGGAGGATCTTTGGGAACACCCGTCCGGCGAGTCTCTCGATCCTACGGTTGCCAGAGTTCAGTGTCAAATACGCCGAGCGCGTCGACGTCGTTCGCAAAGATAAACGCGCGCCGCTAAATAGCATCGCGCATCTCCGTCATATAGCCAGCCGCGGAAGCGGTCAGACTGCGGCCCTGGCAACGTACGCTCGCACCTTTCGTGTGCGCGAGCACAGTCAGCACTAACCTAGGTTGATTCAATGCTTTGACCGCCTCTCCCTGCGGCCCCTCAGAATCACGCCCACCGCTAAGATGCCAGGTGTCAGAATCGCGACACAATTACTCGGCTTTCAGGATGGGCTTCGACTACAACCTCACCCACACTCCGAAACTCGCTCATGTCGCCCGCGGTCAGACGCTGAGGATTGCGAGGCACGCATTTAACCGAATCCAGCCTCGACGTACACTCGACGTGCGCAGATGAATCGATGAAGGGCTCCCCACATATGCGGAAAGCAGGGGCGTCAAATCAGCTTTACGAGCACCTGCTGGCGCCGGCCTTTCCTGACAACGAACAGTCGCCCGCCGAGGGCCCCAGCGTGGGTGAGACGGGTCTGCAGGTCGGCCTCCCGCCGGTTGTTCACGTACACCCCGCCTGACTGAATAAGGCGCCTGGCTTCACTTTTCGACGGCGCGAGCTGCAGTCGCACCAGCAGATCAACCAGGGCCAGGCCGACCCCCGTAAATTCGTCCGCCGCGAGCTCGATTGACGGGGCATCCTCGAACACGGCCAGGACGTCCTCGACTGGCAGCGTATTGAGGTCTTCGCCAAACAGGACACTCGACGCGCGTTCCGCGCGCTCGACGTGCTCCTGACCGTGAACGAGTCGTGTGACCTCGCGCGCCAGCGTCCGCTGGGCGTCTCGATGCTCCGGCGACGCGGAGGTTGCGCGGGCGAGCTCGTCGATGGCCTGCGCATCGAGAAACGTGAAGAACTTCAGGTAGATGATGGCGTCCTTGTCATCGGCGTTCAACCAAAACTGGTAGAACTTGAACGGCGAGGTCCGGGTGGGATCGAGCCACACGGTGCCGGCTTCGGTCTTACCGAACTTCGTCCCCGACACGGTGGTGATAAGCGGCAGGACCAGGCCGTGCGCCTTCCCTCCCCGCACGCGACGGATGAGATCCATCCCGGCAGTGATGTTGCCCCACTGGTCGCTCCCCCCCATCTGCAGCGTGCAGTTGAAGCGGTCGAAGAGCACCAGAAAATCGTACGCCTGCATCAAGGCGTAGCTGAATTCGGTATACGAAATGCCGTCGTCGCTCTCTATCCGTCGTTTCACCGATTCCTTCGCAAGCATGGCGTTCACGGTGAAGTGCTTGCCGACGTCACGCATGAACTCGACGGCGCCGAGCTTCGTCAGCCACTCTGCGTTGTTGACCAGGCGCGCGGGATTCGCACTATTCCCGAAATCGAGGAATCGCTCCAGCTGGGACCGGATGCCGGCGACATTCTCCTCGACATGTTCAGCGGTCAGCAGCACCCGTTCGGCGCCCTTACCGCTCGGATCCCCAATCAATCCTGTCCCGCCTCCGACAACGGCAATCGGCGAGTGGCCACAGCGCTGCATGTGCGCGAGCGCCATCATCACGACGAGGTTTCCTACGTGGAGGCTCGAAGCCGTCGGGTCGAACCCGATGTATCCCGTCAGCCGTTCGCGCGCGAGCACCTCGCGCAATCCATCCGTGGCGTCGTAGACGAGACCGCGCCAGTCGAACTCGCCATACAGGTCCATCAGCCGCTACTATACAAGCCGGCGGCGCTATGCTGCTCAGCCGTCGCGCGGCGATCAAAGGCCTGCTTGCAACCACCGTGGGCGCGCTCACCGGCGCGTACGGCGTCGCCTACGAGCGGGACCAGCTCGCGGTCACCAGCGCTTTGCTGCCCGTCTCTGGCCTCCCGCCCGCACTCGACCGTCTCCGGATCGCGCTGCTGACCGACATTCATCACAGCCGCACCGTGCCGGCGGACGACGTGGCGCGGGCCGTCCAGCTCGCACTGAACGAACGGCCCGATTTGATTGTCCTCGGGGGCGACTACGTCACCTTTGGCGATCGCGCGTTTGTCGGACCCGTCGCCGAGCTGCTCGCGCCGCTGCGGGCGCCGCACGGAGTGTTTGCCATCCTGGGCAATCACGACGACGACCGCGACATGCCGGCGGCGCTTGCCGAGAGAGACATTGAGGTGCTGAAAGATGCGCGGACGCGGGTCGAGGTACGGGGGGAAGGCCTGGAACTGGCGGGCTTGCGTTTCTGGACGCGCCGGCCGGCGGACGTGGCGCGCGTGCTCGGCAAGACCTCAGCCACGGTCATCCTGCTGGCGCACGACCCCCCCCGCCGGCTCACCGAGGCCTCGGCGCTCAATGTGCCGGCGGTGCTCTCAGGCCATACGCATGGGGGGCAAGTGGTGCTTCCCGGCGTCGGCGCGGGGGCCCGCCGCCGATTCCAGGTCCTGGCGGGTCTGGGCTCGAAAGAGAACACCTCGATTTTCGTCAGCCGGGGGATCGGAACGGTTTACGTTCCAGTCAGGATTAATTGCCCGCCCGAAGTGGCGATTGTCACGCTGAAGCGTTCCCAGACGATCTGACGAAACGCCGCCCTTCCACCCTCCACCCGCCATCCAACATCGTTCTTACGGCCTCGGGATACGCGCGATGCTCCTCGACGAGGATGCGTGCGGCCAGCGTCTCCGGCGTATCCGCGTCCATCACAGGTACGGTCCGCTGGAGAACAATCGGCCCGTTGTCGAGCTCGAGCGTCACGAGGTGGACGGTGACGCCCGTGACCTTCACGCCGTGGTCGATCGCCTGGCGTTGGGCGTCCATGCCAGGGAACGCCGGCAGCAATGATGGATGGATGTTGAGGACGGCGTGGGGGAATGCCTCAAGCAGCGGCGGTCCGATGAGACGCATGTAGCCTGCAAGGCAGACCAAGCCGACCTCGCGAGCCCGCAACTCACGTACCACCGCACGATCGTGCTCATCGCGCGATGGCGAGGCACGATGGTCGATGAAGAGCGCCTCGATGCCGGCACGCCGTGCGCGCTCCAGGCCGGCCGCGTCCCATCGGTTGGAGACAACCACGGCGATTGTGGCATCCAGGCGCCCGTCACGAGCGGCGTCGATCAGCGCCTGGATGTTGCTGCCCCGCCCCGAGATCAGGACGCCCAGCCGGCGGTTCACGACAGGTTGACGTAGGTGACCGAGGGCAGCTCACCGGCAACGACCTCGCCGACAACCCGCGCATCGCGACCGCCGCGGGCGGCCAGTTCCTCCAGGAGCTGCTCCCCTCTGTCACGGGCCGTCACGATGACCAGCCCGATACCCATGTTGAACGTGCGCATCATGTCGTCGACCGGGACCCGACCGTTCCGCTGCAGCCACCGGAAGAGAGGAGGCACCTCCCAGGCCGCGGCATCAATGACCGCCGCCGTGCCGTGCGCGAGCACGCGCGGCAGGTTATCCGTAATGCCGCCGCCGGTAATGTGCGCCAGACCCTTGATGCGGCCGCCGTCGAGGAGGGGTCGTACGAGTGACAGATAGGAGCGATGGGGCTCCAAGAGCGCTTCACCCAGTGTGCGCCCCAGCTCCGTCACGTGGGTGTCGACCCGCAGACCGAGTTGATCGAACACGATCCGCCTGGCCAGTGAGAATCCGTTGGTGTGAAGACCAGACGAAGGCACACCGATAAGCACATCGCCCGCCGCAATGGCCCGACCGTTGATCAGTTTCTCCCGGTCGACGACCCCGACGATGAACCCCGCAAGGTCGTACTCGCCTTCTCCGTAGAATCCCGGCATCTCCGCTGTTTCGCCGCCGAGGAGCGCGCAACCGTTGTCGCGGCACGCGCTCGCGATCCCGCCGACGACACTCTCCACCACCTCCGGCAACAACTGTCCGGTCGCCAGATAGTCGAGAAAGAACAGCGGCTCAGCGCCCTGCATCAGGATGTCATTGACGCAGTGGTTCACCAGGTCCACGCCCACCGTGTCGTGGCGCCCCATCAGGAACGCGATCTTCAGCTTCGTGCCGACCCCGTCGGCGCTTGACACGAGGACGGGCTCGCGAAACCGGCTGGTCTCAAGCTGAAACAGTCCTCCGAACGATCCGATCTCGGACAGCACTCCTGACGTGAACGTCGAACGTGCGAGCGTGCGAATCCGCTGCACGGTGTCGTTGCCGGTGTCGATATCGACCCCAGCGCTCTTGTAGTCCATGCTCAGAAGTCCAGTCGTCGATCAGCGTGACCGTCAGCTCACGACGGAATCCTTCTCCAGCTGCGACAGCGCCATATCCGGTCGATCGTTGGATGAAGGCTCGGGGTTGAGTTTCAGTGCGAGCTGCAGGTATGCCGCCTCGTCGCGCGGGAATGCGACCGGGTAGACGCCGGTGTAGCACGACGTGCAGTAATTCGAACGACCGCCCTTGACGCCGGCAGTCAGTCCTTCGAGACTCAAATACCCAACGCTGTCGGCGTCGAGATACTTGCGAATTTCCTCGAGAGTGTGGGTCGCGGCAATCAATTCGGATCGCCGCGGCGTATCGATACCGTAGAAACAGGGAGAGATCGTCGGCGGGCAGCTGATGCGCATGTGCACTTCCCGCGCGCCGGCGCTACGCACCATACGGACGATCTTCCGGCTGGTCGTCCCACGAATAATAGAATCGTCCACGAGCACGACGCGCTTACCCTCAATGATGCTGCGCACGGGGTTGAGCTTTACCTTCACACCGAAATGACGAATGGACTGCTGAGGCTGAATGAAGGTCCGCCCGACATAGTGGTTGCGAATCAGTCCCATGCGCATCGGCATACCGGACTCTTCAGCGTACCCGACAGCCGCGCAGACCCCGGAGTCTGGAATCGGCACAACCACGTCCGCGTCCGCGGGCCACTCGCGGGCGAGCCGCCGCCCCAGGTCGGTGCGCACCTCGTTGACGCTCTCACCGAAGACGTAGCTGTCGGGCCGCGCGAAGTAGACGTGCTCGAACACGCACTGCGACAGTGGGGCGGGCGCGAACGGCTTGATGGACTTGAGCCCGGCGGCGCTCGCAATCACCACCTCGCCCGCCTCGACGTCGCGGACGTAAGTCGCCCCGATCAGATCCAGTGCGCAAGTCTCCGAGCACATCACCCACGTGTCGCCCAGTTGGCCGAGCGCGAGCGGTCGGAACCCATGCGGATCGCGTACGCCGATGACGCTATCCTTGGTCATCATCACAAACGAGAAGGCCCCCCGCACCTGCGAGATGGCGTCGACGATGGCGGCCTCCGTGCCTTCTTCGCGAGAACGGGCGAACAGGTGGACGACGACCTCGGTGTCGCTGCTTGTCTGAAAGATCGCGCCCTCGCGGACCAGGGCATCGCGAAGCTCGCTAGCGTTCACCAGGTTGCCGTTGTGGGCGATGGCGAACTGGCCGTGCACGCTGTCCACGACAATCGGCTGAGCGTTGGAGATCTTGCTTTCGCCGGCCGTCGAATAGCGGACATGCCCAACGGCAAGATGTCCGGTGAGGCTGGCCAGTGAATCCCCGTCGAAGGCTTCGTTGACGTGCCCCATCGCCTTCCGGTGGCGTAGCTGCACGCCGTCGGAGGCGGCAATCCCCGCGCTTTCCTGGCCGCGATGCTGCAGCGCGTACAGCCCCAGGTACGTGAGATTGGCGGCTTCGGGGTGGGCGAATATTCCGAAGACGCCGCACTCGTCGCGAAACTTGTCGGACATCAGGAAGGACCCTTCTAGTCTACGGCTTTATGCAATAGCGCGCTGTGATTCAAAGTAACTCCCGATCGCGTCCGACCAGAGACGCTCCGCATCGGCCACCGGTTCGTCGATCACGCCGCGGCCGGCCACCGCGACTCGGAGCCGATGCCCGCCGACACGGCCAATGATCGCCAACGGGACCCCCGCCTCCGCAGCGAACGCCCGCAGCTCTCCCACCCGGCTCGGATCGATCGACACGACGACGCGCGATGCCGATTCGGAGAACAAGGCCGCCATCTCACCGAATTCGGAAGCGCCCGCGTCGATTGCCGGGATGTCCGCATCCGCTCCAAATCCTGTGTTGAAGCAGCATTCCGCGAGGGTCACAGCGAGCCCCCCCTCGGCGCAGTCGTGTGCCGATCGAACCAGGCCGTCGGAGACGCCTCTGACCAGCAGCCGTTGGAGCGCGGCCTCGCGCTCGAGATCGAGCCGCGGCGGCACGCCCCTCACCAACCCGTGCATGACCTTCAGGTATTCGCTGCCACCGAACTCACCCTGCGTCTCGCCAAGGAGCACGACAAGGTCCCCCTCGCTGCGAAACACCCGGCGCACAACGCTTGCGGCGTCCTCGATCAACCCGACGACGCCAATCACCGGCGTCGGCAGAATCGCCTTTCCATCGGTCTCGTTATAGAGACTCACGTTGCCTCCGGTAATCGGGATATCGAGCGCGCGACACGCCTCGCCAATCCCTGCTACGGCACGCGCGAACTGCCACATGATCTCAGGCCGCTCGGGATTGCCGAAATTGAGGCAATTGGTCGCGCCAATCGGCTGCCCGCCGGCGCACGCCACGTTTCGGGCCGCCTCTGCAACGGCAAGCTGGGCGCCCACACACGGATCGAGATAGACAAACCGGCTGTTGCCGTCGACCGAAAGCGCCAGCGCGCGCCGCGTGCCCTTGATACGCACGACACCGGCACCCATTCCTGGAAACACGAGTGTGTTCGTCCGCACCATATGGTCGTACTGGCGATACACCCACCGCTTGCTGGCGATGCCTGGCGACGCAAGGAGGCGATGGAAGACTTCCGGCGCGGGCGGTGGGGACCCCAGCGACGCCAACGACAGCTGCCGCGCTTCCGCGAGGTACGCAGGCTCGGCCATCGGGCGGCGATAGAGCGGTGCCCCGTCCGTGAGCGATTCGGTCGGGATTTCCGCCACGACCGCGCCCTGGTTCTTCACCCTCATCCGGCCGTCGGTCGTCACCTGTCCGATACGGGCCGCGTGGAGGTCCCACTTCTCGAAAATGCCCTCGACCTCCTCCTCGCGCCCCTTCTTGACGACGAGCAGCATCCGCTCCTGGGATTCGGAGAGCATGATCTCGTACGGCGTCATTCCCATTTCACGCTGCGGGACCAGTGAGACATCGATCTCGACGCCGGCGCCGCCGCGTGAGCCCATTTCGCAGGTAGAGCAGGTGAGACCCGCCGCCCCCATGTCCTGTATCCCGACGAGCGCCTCGGTCTTCATCACCTCGAGACAGGCCTCCAGGAGCAGTTTTTCCATGAACGGGTCGCCAACCTGCACGGCTGGCCGCTTCTCCGCGGATTTTTCGTCAAACTCCGCCGACGCCATCGTGGCGCCATGGATGCCGTCCCGACCCGTCTTCGCGCCGACGTAGTAGACGGCGTTGCCGGCGCCCGAGGCGATGCCTTTGATGATCTCGTCCGCCTTGACGATGCCGAGACAGAAGACATTGACGAGTGGATTGCCGGTATAACTTTCATCGAAGGCAATCTCACCGCCGACAGTCGGGATGCCGATGCTGTTGCCGTAGCCGGCGATGCCGGCGACGACTCCGGCGAAGGTGCGTCTGACGAGAGGCTCCCGGAGCGGTCCAAACCGCAGCGAGTTCAGGAGGGCGATGGGACGGGCGCCCATCGTGAAAATATCGCGAATGATCCCGCCAACGCCGGTCGCCGCGCCCTGGTAGGGCTCGATGAACGACGGATGGTTGTGCGATTCGATCTTGAAGACCGCCGCGAGGCCGTCACCGATGTCCACCGCGCCTGCGTTCTCGCCGGGTCCCTGCAGCACGCGTTTGCCTGTCGTCGGCAGCGTCTTGAGGTGGACGCGTGAGCTCTTGTAGCTGCAGTGCTCGGACCACATCACCGAAAAGATCCCGACCTCGGTTGTGGTGGGCTCACGCCCGAGCGCCTCGATGATGCGCTGGTACTCCTCGCGCGTCAGGCCGTGCCGCTGCAGGACTTGGTCGGTAACGCTCATCGAGCGGTGGCGCAGGCTCCTTGGCCGACAGATTTCACGACAGACTCCAGAAGGACGAGGCCGTCCGCACTGCCGACCGCCAGCTCGCACGCGCGCTCGGGGTGCGGCATGAGCCCCACGACATTACGCGTCTCGCTGCAAAGGCCCGCGATGTTGTCGACCGATCCATTCGGGTTGGCCTCAGGGGTCACGGCGCCGGCCGCGGTTGCATAACGGAAAATCACCCGGCGGCTCTTTTCAAGTCCCTCGACGACATCCGGCTCCGCGTAGTAGTTGCCGTCGCCGTGTGCGATTGGCATTCGGAGCAATTGGCCCTGGCGGCAGCCGACCGTGAATGGCGTGTCGGTGTGCTCGATCTTCACGACGACGTGTTCGCACTGAAACCTGACGTTGCGGTTGCGAAGCATCGCCCCGGGCAGCAGGCCGGCCTCGAGAAGCACCTGAAAGCCGTTGCAGATACCGAGCACTGGTCCGCCACCCTCCGCGAACCGGTTCACCTCACGCATGATCGGCGAGAAGCGCGCGATCGCCCCGGTGCGCAGATAATCTCCGTGGGCAAACCCGCCCGGAAGGATTACGGCGTCGGCGCCTTGCAGGCTGGTGTCCTTGTGCCACACGAACACCGCATCCTGACCGAGGACGTGCCTGACAGCGTGGTACGCGTCGTGGTCGCCGTTGGACCCGGGAAATACGACGACGGCGAATTTCATCGGACAGCCTCGGCCGCACCCGAATCGACCTCGATGCGATAGCTCTCAATCACCGGGTTCGCCAGCAGCTTGTCGGCGGCTTCCGACGCCAGCCGGCGCGCGTCCTCAGGCGTGCCGGCATCGATGTCGAGTTCGAAGTACTTGCCCTGGCGAACGCCCTGGACGGCCGCATAGCCCAGCGTATGCAGCGCGTCGGCCACGGTCGCTCCCTGCGGGTCGAACACCGACGGCTTGAGCGTCACGAAAACACGCGCTCGCATCAGATTGGCACCTCCTTGCTGGCAACCACGCTCGAACAACCTAGGAGGATGACCCGGCCGAAATCGCCCCAACGGGAGAGGGCGTTCCCGCCGTCCGGAACACACGCTCGAAGATGTCGTCAATGTGTCGGAGCTGCTCGCCGAGATCGAATGCCCGCTCGATGTCAAATGTCGGCAGCACCGCGGTGATCTCGCCATCGGCCATGAGCAGCGCCTTGAAATCGCGCCGTTCGCTGAAGGACCGCATCGCGTTGCGCTGCACCCACTCGTATGCCTGCTCGCGCGAGGCCCCGCGCCGCGCGAGCTCGAGCAGCACCGTCCCGGAAAACACCACCCCGCGCGACCGCTCGAGGTTTTCACGCATCCGATCGGGATACACCGCCATGCCCGTGACAATACGGGTGAATCGCCGCAGCATGTGGTCAAGCACGATGAAGCTGTCGGGCAGGATGACGCGCTCGACGGACGAATGCGAGATGTCTCGCTCGTGCCACAGGGCGTTATTCTCGAGGGCCGCGCCGGCATTGGCGCGCACGAGGCGCGCGAGGCCGACGAGCTGTTCGCACCCGACGGGGTTGCGCTTGTGTGGCATCGCCGAAGAGCCTTTCTGCCCAATGGCGAACGGCTCCTCGACCTCACCGATCTCCGTCTTCTGCAGCCCACGAATTTCGAGTGCGAATTTTTCGAGGGAGGATGCGGTGATCGCGAGGGCCGCGAGGAGCTCGGCGTGGCGATCCCGCTGGATCACCTGCGATGCCACCGCTGCCGGCTCGAGGCCGAGGCTTCGGCAGGCGTCCGCCTCGACCGACGGTGGCAGGTGCGCGAACGTGCCGACCGCGCCTGAAAGCTTGCCCACCGACACGGTGTCTCGCGCGCGGCGAACACGCGTCACATCCCTCTCGAGCTCCGCGTACCACAATGCCAGCTTCAATCCGAACGTCATCGGCTCGGCGTGGACACCGTGCGTCCGGCCGATCATCGCGGTATGCCGATGCTCGTCGGCGCGGTGCCGGACCTCTTGCATGAGCCGCGCGAGTCCGCCGACGATCAGTTCGCAGGCGTCGCGCATCTGCAGCGCCTGCGCCGTATCGATAACGTCAGAGGAGGTCAGGCCGAAATGGAGCCACCGTGCGGAAGGACCGATGTGTTCGGCTACGGCGGTGGTAAACGCAATCACGTCGTGCTGGGTGACCAGCTCGATTTCCTCGATGCGGGCCACGTCGAATCGACCGCGCTCCCTGATGTCGCGCGCCGCATCCAACGGGACGATTCCTGCGCGCGCCATCGCGTCGGCAGCGGCCGTCTCGACCTGCAGCCAGGTCTCGTATCTCTGCTGGTCGCTCCAGATGCGACCCATTTCCGGACTCGTGTACCGTCCAATCATTGACGCGACCGTGCCCGTCTTAACAGGGGAACAACGTGCAACTATCCGAGTGACAGCCTCTCTGGTGGCAGCTCCAGCCCGTTGACCGCCCCGAGCACCGTGGCCGCCATCGCGCCATCGGCGAAGAGATCTCGAGCCACGCGCTGCACGTCATCGCAACTGACCCGCTCGACCCCTTCCAGTGTCTCATCCAGGCCGAACTGACGGTCGAAGTAGATCTCTTGACGAGCTAGGTTCGACATGCGGCTCGACGTGCTCTCGAGGCTCAGCATCAGGCTGCCCTTCAGGTGATCCTTGGCGCGCCGAAGCTCGGATTCCGGCAGCGCCTCCTCCTTCAGCCGCCGAATCTCCGCGATGACGACATCGATCAACTCGCCGACAGCGTTGTTGGCGCAACCGGCATAGATGGTGACCGCGCCGGCATCGCGATACGCGCTCAGGCCGCTGAACACAGCGTACGCCAAGCCGCGTTTTTCACGAACATTCTGAAACAGGCGGGAACTCATCGACCCGCCCAGTACCGTATTCAGCACATAGCTCGTGTATCGGTCCTGGTGATCCTGCTGGTAGCCGCGTGTGCCGAGACAGACATGGCTCTGCTCGAGCTCCTTGTTACGGGTCAACACGTGCGGGACCACGCGCGGCCGCCGTTCCACGAGCGGGTCGCTGACGCTAGGCAGTCCTTCGAAGTGCCGCGCCACGAGGTCACGCACCTGCTGATGCTCGATATTGCCGACGGCGGCCACAATCATGTTCGGCGCGCTGTACGCCGTACCGAAATAGCGGCGCAGGGCGTCGGCGGACAGGGATTCGACGGTGTCCTTGGTGCCGAGGATCGGTCTCCCCAGCGGATGGTCCTGCCAGAAACGCTCGGTGAACAGTTCGTGAACGAGGTCGTCTGGCGTGTCTTCGACCATCTTGATCTCCTCGACGACAACCTTTTTCTCGCGCTCGATGTCGTCAGCGGCGAATGCTGGTCGCATCACGATATCCGACAGCACGTCGACGGCCAGTGGAAGATGCTCGTCGAGGACCTTGATGTAGTAGCTCGCGAATTCCTTCGCGGTGAACGCGTCCATCTGTCCACCGATGGAGTCGATCGTCTGCGCGATGTCCTCGGCACTCCGCGTCGACGTGCCCTTGAACAGCATGTGCTCGACGAAATGGGCGATGCCGCTCTGCTCGGCCGGTTCGTGGCGGGAGCCGCGCGCGAGCCAAACGCCGAGGCTGACCGATCGTACATGCGGTATTCGCTCGGTGAGGAGTCGGAGCCCGTTGGGAATCACGTCGCGA
>Ga0310121_10004360_pt1 | contig 12514 bp, 14 predicted proteins | sample CB27_Tmax_986_MG_FD_203504 | JGI IMG/M metagenome (GOLD analysis project Ga0310121, IMG submission 203504) | Marine microbial communities from Western Arctic Ocean, Canada - CB27_Tmax_986 | ecosystem: Environmental > Aquatic > Marine > Oceanic | place: Canada: Western Arctic Ocean | collected... | reverse complement strand
TCAACCGCGGCGTGCTCCAGAACGGTCACATCCGCGTCGGTTACGAGGATTGCGGCAGGCACCCCGACGGGTCATACGCCAGGTGCAATGCCGACCTGGTGGATCGTGTCATGCAGATGGCCAAACTGGTGGGCCGGCCCATCGCAACGGCCGAGGAGGCGAGGCAGATCATCGGGCTCCGCAGCGCTTAAGGATGTGATCGTCAACAAAATGCGGGCGTGAAATTAAAATATTTTCTGTCCATCAACCCGATGCCGGTCACCGATTTGATCTTTGTTTGCTTGGTTCACAACTGACAAGAAAAGTATTGTGACAAGCATGGGCTCTGTTAACACGCATTATCTCATGATCAGTGTTCCTTGTTGAATTCGCGCAAGTTTATTTTTAATATATGGTCTTGTTCAGTTGCTTATAATTCGCCGCGATCAGTCAGTTCTGTGCTTGTGTGGCGCCTGTTTTTCGGGAAGGGCTATTACTCGTCGTGATTTGGTGTAAAAAGGTTTTCAACGGCGGCCGCAACATGTCAGGGTCTTGAAGCGATTCCAATCAATGCATGCTCGAAAGTGTGAACCGGCGATCGACATTAACTGGGGTCGGCAAAGAAGGCCGATGATCGGTTGGGAGGGCTGCGCAGATGCTTCGCCATGATGTGTGACGACCCACATTCACTCGAACTCTAGATCGGATGATGCAACCAATGTCCAATGTGCCGATGAGCAATCCGGAACTGATGATCGCCTGCCACCAACCGTTTCCCTTCAATCGCGGCGGGATGATACCCATGAGGAGCGGCCGATTGCTCGCTTGTGCAGGGCGAGGGATGGGGTACAGCGATGACGGTGGCCTGACCTGGTGCGAGCCTTACGAGGCTGGTTATGAGCGCGGTGAAGAGCCGGGCCGGCCCAACCGCGGCATACCGTTCTTTCAGAACCTTGTGGAACTTGAAGACGGTGTGATCGGCGCGGTCGAGTTGCGCCGTCGAACCGGGGCGCATGATTGGGATCGTGATATTTACTTTTCGACTTCGCGGGACATGGGCAGGACGTGGGCGGAAGGCAAACGCATCGATACGGGCTTATCACGCGCATTTTTCTTCCAGAACGTGCTGACTCGCCTCAGCAGCGGCCGGCTGTTGCTGCCTGTTTTCGCTCAATACGGCTGGGGTTACCCGCCGCACGACCAGCGCATCATCACCGGCGGCTATGTCGATGGCGAGTTCACACCCACCGGCGCGCACTGTTACGAAGCGACCGTCGGCGTCTGCTACGTTGTTTACAGCGACGATCAGGGTCAGACGTGGCAACGCAATCTTGACTGTGAACTGGTGATCTACCTCGACGACGGCTCTTTCCACGGCCTGTTCGAACCCAGCGTTGCCGAGGTCAAGCCCGGCACGCTGTTGATGTTCATGCGCAACCTGCTGGGCCGCATCTTCGAGTCATGGTCGTACGACAACGGCGAGACCTGGAGCCCGCCGCAGCCGACACAACTGTCGGCGTCCGGGTCGCCATCGCTGATCCAGAAGCTGCCCGCGACCGACGACCTGCTGTGCATCTGGAACCAGCAAAGCGCCGAGGAGATGCGGCTTGGCTATTACCGCACCCGCCTGTCGGCCGCGGTCAGCCGCAACGGCGGCGGGCTGTGGGAGTTTTTCCAAAACGTCGAGTCGATCCATGAGCAGCGCCGCATCGAGCCAAGCCCGCTGCACATGGCGAGGCCGCAAGGTCAATTCGCGCTCCACCCGGGCAAAAAAGCCTACGAAAACGACCCCTCGTCCGTCGTCGATCTCGACGAGCGATTCGGCATCTGGACCAATCACACGTTTTGCGTGCTCGAAGACCGCGTGCTGGTCATATACGCCGGCAAGTGCAAGATTCTCCCGCTCAACTGGTTCTACCGGGGCCGAGACCCACACGCCGAATCACCGCTATTGCAGAAGCTGATGCACGGTACACATGGATCATGAGCACCCGGGGCAAGGAGCAAATGAGGCCCCCGTTTGGTGGCTATGGGACACTTGTGACATCCCGGCCAAGAGCCCTCCCCCGGTTTGCAGATGACAACGGATTGTCCAGGCGTGGGTGACGATAAAGGAGCGCGCCGCCGGCCGCCGTCATGGCGTCACTGTCTGATTATTTTACGGAGCCTGGCCCTGCTGATGCTTAGCCTGGATTATGCACAGCTGATTTGAAAAACGGGCTTCGTGTGTTCTGACCCGGTTGTCGACCCCGAGTTCCTCAACGCGCGGCGGCACATGATGTCACAACAGCCTGCCGGTAAGCTTTGTTTCTTCGTACACAAACCGTTGCGATCAAGTCCAGGCCTCCAGTAGGAGGGGCTCGGCCCAAGTGAGCGTGATTTTCTGGCGGCTCATCGGGAATCTTCTAATTTTTCCGATCCTTTATCGCGCGTGGTATCATGCATCGACGTATAAAAACGAGCAGATCAATGCCAAACGACCCGTTATACGTCAGCCGAATCTTCACACCCCCCGGTGGGTTCACGCCCGGCATTGAAGGGCCCGCGTGTGATGCGCAGGGCAATCTTTATGCCGTCTGCTTCGAGCGTGACCACACGATGGGCAAGGTCACGCCCGACGGTCAGTGCAGCGTATTTTTGGACCTGCCCGGCGGCAGCGCCGGAAACGGCACGCGTTTTGACAGCACCGGCGGCATGCTGATCGCTGACTACACCAATCACAACGTGCTGCGTGTCGACATGAAAACACGCCACATCAGCGTGCTCGGCCACGATCCGATGATGAACCAGCCTAACGACATCGCCATCGGCGCCAACGACATCGTCTATGCGAGCGACCCGAACTGGCAGACCTCGGAAGGCCAGATGTGGCGGGTCACGCCCGACGGGGTCGTCACGTTGCTCGAAACGGATATGGGTACGACCAACGGTATCGAGGTCAGCCCGGATGAAAAGACGCTCTACGTCAACGAATCCGTGCAGCGTAACGTCTGGGCGTACGATCTTTCGCCTGACGGCAAGATCAGCAACAAACGACTGCTCATCAAGTTCGATGATTACTCCATGGACGGTATGCGCTGCGACGTGGCAGGTGATCTGTACATCGCCCGCTACGACAAGGGTACGGTTGCGAGGGTTTCACCGGACGGGCAGTTGCGCCGCGATATTACGCTTGCGGGCGTCAAGCCGAGCAACCTGGCGTTCGGCGGCCCGGACGGGCGAACGGTGTACGTGACACTGGCCGACCGTGGCAATGTCGAGGTGTTTCGTGTCGATCAACCGGGGCGAAGCTGGCAGTTGTTCCGACAACGCGGCCAGTTGCCCGCGTAGTGACGGAAGCGGTTTTGATGATCCGCATTGCACTGGTCGGCTGTGGGGGCATGGGCGGCATCCGGGGCGGCGCGAGCAAGCACCTTGTCGATCGGCTCACCGTCGCCGACCTGCCCGGCATGGGCCGGGATGACGCCTGACTGACCGCGCCTTCCGGTTGGCACGCAGATGTCAATACGGGGCTACTCGATGTCGAAAAGCTGCTCGACCTTCTGGATCAACCACCGTGCGAAATCTGTTTTGCTCATCTTGCCCGGTGATTCGCTGTCACCCGTCGCGGTCAGCCACAACGGATCGATGTCATCGGCACCGATCGTGCCCAACGGGTTGGCGACGATTGCGTCCACCTGTTTGTGCTTGAGCTTGTCGGCGGCGCGGTTGTGCAACGTGGCCGGTGGATCAAGGGCGAAGGCAATGACTCTCTGAGCCGGCGTCTTGCCGTGAGCGACGGCGGCGACGAGGTCGGGGATCGGCTCAAGTTCGAGCGACCAGGTGTCACCGGCGCGGCCGCGCGGCCGTTTGCCTTCAATATATTGCCGGGGTCGATAGTCAGCGACGGCGGCCGACATCACCAGCACGTCGTGGTTGGCAAAGTGCTCTTGCAGCAGATTTTCGAGTTGGCGCGCCGACTCGAAGCGCACCACATCCACGCCACCCGGCGGCGGACACCCGGGGCCGAGCAGCAGCGTGACGTTGTGGCCCTGATCGCTCGCCGCTTGTGCCAGCGCGATACCCAGCTTGCCGCTGGCGCGATTACCGATGTATCGCACCGCGTCGATCGGTTCCCACGTCGGTCCGGCTGTGATCAGGATTCGCATGGTTCACATCGGCGAGCACCGGGTCTAAACGTTGAGCGGTTTGGGGCCGACGGTGACGATGGTCATGTCGCCCGGCGGATTGTCGGCAACGAACTTGCGCAAGGCGTCGACGGCGACGGTGTCAACCCGGGCCGACCTTTCGTCGAGGCTGCGTGGTCTGCCGAACACGTACTGGTCTGTCGCGATCGCTTGTGCCCGGGCGCCTGTGGATTCACCCTGCATGACCAGCCGTGATTTCATGCCGATGATCGCGCGGTTGAACTCACCGTCGTCGATGCCCTCACTGAGCCGGCGTAACTCATGGCGCAACACATCTAGCGTCTCCTGCGCTCTGGGCACGGTCGTGCCGGCGTATCCGATCATGGAGCCGCGGTCACGACCGCCGACATAACCGGCGTACACGGCGTAACAAAGTCCCCGCTTCTCGCGCACCTCGGTGAACAGTCGACTGCTCATCCCGCCGCTGAGCACCATCGCCGCCACCCGCCAGTAAATGCTCGTCTCGTCCGGTTCGGGGGCCGCGTCGTACATCAACCCGATGTGGACCTGCGTCGTCTGGGCATTCTGGTGATCGCTACCGCGTTGGCCGGAGTCGTTGTTGACAGGCTCGGCCACCGCGCCCCGCCAGTCGGCGAAGAGATGCTCGACCTGATCGCGCAGTACCGGCCAGTCAAATCGGCCGGCAAAACTCAGGATTGCACCGGTCGGCACGAAAGTTTTCTTGAAAAAGGCACGCACATTCTCCGGTCTCATCCGTTCAAGGTGCTTGTGTGCGCCAAGCGTCGATCGGCCGAACGGATCGGCATAGTGCCTGGCCTTTAGCTGGACGAACACTTTCTGTTGAGGCTCGTCGTCGAGCGACTCAATTGCCTGCAGTGCCAAGTCGCGGCTCGGCTCGAGCGCCGCGTCGGCGAGCGTGGGGCGGCGAACCATGTCGGCCAGCAGCGGCAACGCCTCGCCAAGCCGGCTTCCGATCATCGTTGCGCCGATGCGCAGGTGATGAGTCTCCGGGCCGCTGGCGCGTTGTACGCCAAGTTGATCGAGCGCGTCGCTGTGTGCCTTGGCATCGCGATCGCCGGCACCGCGCAGGATCATCTCTGCCAGCAGCGCCGCGACGCCTTGCTGATCATCCGGCTCGAATACCACGCCGGCAGGCAGCAGCATGGCCATCGACAGCGACTGGGCGTGCCCGATCGGCTCGGCGAGCAGCCACAGGCCGTTGTCCAACTGATGTCGGTGAATCTCACTCATGGTCAACCATTGTACGGCCGGGCTGCCGGCAGTGCGGTGCAGCCGATAACACCCGAGTTGGCCTGATGCCCCGCCGGCGGTACGATTACCGGCATGGGTCAGGCGGTGCTCGACATTGCGATGCGCTACGTACACGTGGTGTGCTTTGTCATCGTGGTCGGGGGCATGGTGTTTATCTCGATCGCGATCAAGCCGTCGTTGAAACTGCTCACCGACGAGCAGAGCAGCGCTTTCCAGAAAGCCTTCGCCGCTCGGTTTCACCGCGTGGTGTACATCTGTTTTGCGGGGTTGTTCGTCAGCGGCGCTTACAACTGGATAAATCTTGCCGGGGCTTACAAGGAGGTTGGTCCCAAAGCCAATATTGTGATCGGCATCAAGGCGCTGCTGGCCGTGGTGGCGTTCGCGATCATCTGGCTGCGATCGATCGGGTTGCTCAAGGTCCCGGGCAAGACGTGTCATCTGATCAACTTGCACCTGGCGGCGATCATCATGCTGCTGGCCGGGCTGTTGCGTTATTGGAGGATGGGCCTGGACGGCGGTTGACCGGGTGATGGTCGCGGTGACTTCACGGAAAACGGCGAAATCGGCAGGGGGCGGCGGGCCGGATCACCGGCGGGTTGCGTTGGCGACACACCTTCGCCGGCGCCGGCAAATGGCGTGGGGCTGGTCGGTCGCGGTGATTGTCTTGCTGACGGTGGGCAGTTGGGCGGACCATCGCGGTTACCTGACCGGCTGGGCCGGCGGTGCGGGACAATACGAGGGCAAATCGTTTCATGTGTTGCGCGTGATCGACGGCGACACCATCGAGGTCAAGCCATTAAACGGATCGGGCAAACTGATCCGGGTGCGCCTCTGGGGCATCGACACACCCGAGCTGGACAACGCTGGTCAAGCGGCGGAGGCCGAACCGCTGGCCGAGGCGGCGCGCCGGTTCACCCGGGCGGCATGCCTCGGCGCAGCCGTGACGCTCGAGGTTCAGCCGCACCGTCTGCACGACAAGTTTCAGCGGTTGCTCGCATACGTGAAACCAAACGACGGAACCGTGCTCAACGAGAGGCTCTTGAAGGCCGGATTGGCGACGGCGGACGATCGGTTCCCGCACAAGCATTTTGAGCGGTATGAATTGCACGAGCGCCAGGCAAGGTACGATCGCGTCGGCCTGTGGTCCAGGCATCTACGCGTCGCGCGAGCCGAGCTGCGACGGTGAAGCACGCCGGGGATACTGCCGTTCGGGTCGCGGTTGAACGTGCATATCGCGCGTCGGGGAACGGCTCGGCAATCGCTGCGTCACGATCCACGAAGCAATCATCACGATGCCAACGGCACTGCCATCAATGGGCCGAGATGAGATTATCTCCAACTCCGCTGACGGTGACCAGGCCGACCAAACATGGCGACGGCCAGAGTGGCGCGGCGGTTGACGGTGGGCATGACTGTCCTCCTTGCGGGGGTGTCACTACGGCCGGGGCAGATCGGCCGCCGCCGCCGTTGGTAGCGTGGCACCCGGTTCGAAAGTTAATTTGCCACCCACATGGCCGAGAATACTGATGCAGGGGTCGGGTGGTGCCGTCGCCAATCGGCGGGAACGCCGTGTCAGGAGCGCGTCAGTGGTCTTTCAAGTATGGATGGGCTGACAGGGCCGTGTTGCAGGGTACCGGACCCCAGCCTGAAGATGATTGAGCAGAACAGCGAGTTTATGGCCTGGGTGTTAGCCGAACGGCATTACCTTCCGCGGATACCGCGGTGGCGTGTCAGCAAGGGGGGATTTGCACGAGTTGTAACAGCAGTCGGGGGGTCGTGCCGCCATCAACCGGTGGTAATTAGAAGACGCTGAGCATGATCCTCTTGCAAATAAATGGTAAGCCCGTAGGCTCAATTGGACGATAGTGGCCAAGTACAGGTACCTGGACTTGTTATAGGGCTTGATTGATGGCAACACGAGCGATGATCAGTAAAGGTTACCGATGGCGATTGGCCGCCGTGGGCATCTTTTGTTCGGGCTTCGCCGCTTGGTCAGCCTACGACGGGTTCATCAAGTACCCGGCCCAGAACGAGATTTCCGATAAGTTCGAGCAGTTCAAGAAAGATCACGAGACTTGGCCAACCGAATGGAAAGCCTACGCTGAGGAAAACGGCCTGCCCGTTAACGATAAAGAGGCCGGTCGTCGCAGAGAATTCGGCGACATCCTCACCCAGTATCTCATGCTCGCCATTACGTTGCCGATTGGTCTTGTATTCCTGTATGGGTTCCTGTCGACACGGGGGCGGTGGGTCGAGTGCGATGATGACAGCATCCGCACCAGCTGGGGCCAGAGTGTGTCTTACGACAAGATACAGACGATCAACAAGGGCCGGTGGGATAGCAAGGGCATCGCGATCGTAAGTTTCGAGGCCGGCAAGGGAGAGCAGAAACTGATCATCGACGATTGGAAATATGAACGCGCACTGGCGGACGAAATCCTGCGTGAAATTGAATCACACATCAGCCGTGACCAGATTGTCGGCGGTGAGCCCGAGCCCAAGCCGGAATCCGCGGCGGACGAGCCGGACGAGCCGGCCGAGTCAACGGCGGACGAGTCCGACACAGCGTCCGAATCCGAACGACACACGTCCTGAATGGTTCGCGATGCGACACGCTGAGCGTCGACATCCGGCCACCCGATGTACAGATTGTCATCGCCGATCGAACGATTTGGCCACGCCCGCGACGTGACCGTATCGTCTCGGCGTGTAGCTGGCGGCACGATACGATTTTTGTCGCACCGCCGATGACGTTGTGCTGACCCGTGTGGTCGCACTGCGATTACCGGTCGATGCGGCGCCCCGCGACAGACGGCCGCTACGCAACCGAGCGGTCGGTATGCCGATCTGCTCATGCACGTAACGGGGAGCGTTGACCACCAGTTGGGTGCGAAAAACGGTGATCGAAGCGTATTGGCCGCCGTTGTGAATCCAGATATCCGGCTCAATCGTGTAGCGGACCAGCTGCGCCAGGTCTTCGGCGCGATCACGGCGTGTTTTGCGCTCGGGTTCATCTGGATCATCTATCGCAAATGCGCTGCCGGACGATCCACCCGATCCGTTATTGCCCGATCTGCCCAGCACATCCCCCAGGTTGAACTCTGGTGCGTGGTTGAATCGTGGCGCCTTGTGCAGCAGATCCGCCACATCGTAAACGCGGACCTCCGTGCGCTGATTGGCCTGCGTCTTGGTGATCAACTCGACGTACCAGGCGGTGGACTGCATCATCAGCGGGTCGCCCGGTTGTTGAAACTGCCTGGTGATCAGTGAAAGCACCTGGCCGGCCGGCACCCTTCGCAGCCACAGCGAGATCGGTTGCTGCGGATCGATGCCGCCATCTTCCAGCGTCTGCCAGTCAATGACGACCGGGATGCCCGTCGTCCGGCTCCACCAGGAGATCGCGTCCTTCGCCGCCACGCGTTCCAGTGATACCGGCTGGATCATGCGGCGCAACCGTTGCCTGATCGAAAGCTTCGGCTTGGCGACCCGGTGCTGGTCCGTGGCGTAGGCGGCTTGCGCACGGGTCTTTGCACCGGGCGTTCCCCGGGCCGTGGCCAGCGGTGTGGCGGCGACAAGCAGCAGCGCGGCCATCAGCATGGTTGAGTTTTTGTTCATCTCCAGTTCCTCGGGGTGGGGCTTGCGATCGAGTTCCGGCAGTTGGACGCTTCAATGGCCACCGCGGTTTCCGGGCATCGGCCGTCAATGCATTGTTGACCGGGATTGACGGCCAATCAAACCTTAATGGCCGAATCCTCAGTCCGGTCACCGGGCCCTGATCATTCGATCTTGGCGGTATATTCGCGTAGCCGGGGGACGATCACCTCATGGCCGAGGATTTTGATGCACGCTGCGGCGGGAATCGCCAGCAGCATACCCAGCAACCCCGCCAGCGACCCGCCGATCAGCACCGCCAGCAGCACGGTCAGTGGGTCGAGATTCGTCGCCTTGCCCTGCACTACCGGTTCGATCACCCAACCGTCGAGCCCTTGGGCGACCAGGTACACCGCGGTGGGCCAGACCAGCACCATGATGTTGAACGCGGCATGGGTCGACAGGTGGTCCACCGTGGCCAGCGTGATCGCCACGATCCACCCAACGGCTGCCAGAAACGGCACGAGGTTCAACAGCCCGCAGCCCATTCCCAGCAGTAACCAGTACGGCACGCCGGCGATCCACCAGCCGATCGACAAAATCACTCCCATCACCAGCGCCTGCATCAGACGACCGCGAATAAACGCCGAGACGGACCGGTCCATCTTCACCAGCACATCGAGCGTTGTGTCACGGCCCTTCTTCGGGATGAACTGGTCAAACCAGGCAAGAATCGCCGCCCAGTGCCAGCAGAAGAAGAAGAAACAGAATGCGATGATGATCGTGGCGATCGGTACGTATGTGATAAAACCGATGATGGCCAGCAGGGCCGCCTTGATCACGTTGAGTGCAAACACGATGGCCTGGCCGATCGGCTTCATCTGCTCGCTGTCGACCTGCGCGGCCGTGTGCAACTGCCTTGTCAGCCGATTCCAGTCAACGTTGATACCCAGTCGTGAGCCGGCCAACTCGACGTACCGGGGTAATTTATCGAGCAGTAGATCGGTCTGCTTGGCCAGCGATGGCACGGCCAGCGCGACGAACCCGATCATCGCGATCAACACGATCGTCAGGATGATTGCCGCGCCGCCCCAGCGTGGTAAGCGCCATCTCTTGTCGGCATAGGTGATCAGCGGGTTGAAGATGTATGCCAGCGTCGCACCGATCAGGATCGGCGCGGTGACGCTGCGCGTCAGATAGGCCGCCCACAGGATCAGCAGCGCCGCAGCCAGCACGGCCAAGTCGCGGACCCAGCGAATCTGCCACAGGTGCGGATTGCTCGGGATTTGCGTGTTCTGATCGCCGATCGGTGATATTTCCCTGATGCCGACAGGCATATCATGGTTGTCAGGGGGCCAACCCGCAACTCAGTGCCCAGGGGCTGGTCTAGCCGTTCTCGGCGATCGTCAGTTCCGTTGTGAAGGCGTCCTTGAAATCGAACACGTTCACGAAGTCGTCGATGCGGTCCTCATCGGTCTTGTGCATCATCCCGGCGTCGACCAACGCGAAGACGATGCGGCCGAAGTCCTCGCAGTTGACGATGCCCCATTGCTTGAGCACCGTGCGCGCCATCAGGCCGTATTCCTCGATCGCGAAATCACGTATCCCGACGCACAACTGTGGACCGGTAATGTGTCGGCTGGTTTCCGGGTCGGTCTCTTCAGGGTCGCCGTGTACGCGTCGCACGGTGAAATCGAGGCCACGCTGCACGAAGACGAACGCCACCGGTGGATACCTGGTCTTGCCCGCCACTTTCAGGAGTTTTCCCTGCATCGTTGCATTCTATCCATCATATAGGCCTCGGGCGACGTCATGGCGCCGTTCACCCAACGGTGACCGGCCATCCCGTCCTCGAACGGGATCACGGGTTATTATACCTCCACATTGTCATTGTCCACTGCCAGGGGTCACGTCCGCCCTTTGAACGTCACTGGTGCCCGGCTATGCTAACCGGTCGTGAACGTCCTCGCCGATCGAATGGCCGTGCAGAGTTACTGCTTCCGGGGGTTTAAGGACTGCGCCGCCGTGGCCCGGATGACCAGGCAGATCGGCGTTGCATCGATCGAGTTGTGCAGCATCCACGTGGATTTTGATAAGCCACAGACGTTTGACACGGTGATTGAAACGTATCGCGACGAGGGCGTCGAGATCGTCAGCATCGGCGTCGAGCGGATCGGCACGGATGAGGCGAAAGCGCGCCACCGCTTCGAGTTTCTCAAGCGTTGCGGGGCGGGCGTGATGAACGTGGATTTCTCGCCGGACGATGTGCCGCACTGTTACCGCTTGGCAGAGTCGCTCGCCGACGAATACGACATGAGGCTGGCCATTCACAACCATGGCGGCCGTCACTGGCTGGGCTCGGCCCAGATGCTTGGACACGTATTGGGCCGGACTTCACGGCGTATCGGCCTCTGTCTCGACACCGCTTGGGCGCTCGACTCCGGTGCCGATCCGGTCGAAATGGTTAAGCAGTTCGGTAACCGGCTTTACGCTGTCCACATCAAGGACTTTGTCTTCGATCGTGCTCGTCGACCGGAGGACGTCGTCGTCGGTTCGGGCAACTTGGACTTGTCAGCTTTCCGTGCCGCACTTGATGAGGTGGATTTCAACGGGCCCTCCGTACTCGAATACGAGGGTGATGTTGACGATCCCGTGCCCACGCTGCGACAGTGCGTCGACGTTGTGCGGCGTGAAGCGGGGCACTCGCCTTTGGCTCGCGGCTAAACGGATTATCATCCTGGCAGTTGCGGCTCGTTTGATGGGGTCGCGAATGACGCTGATCGTGCAGTGTGACCATATCGCCTGGATCCATGACCGTACGCACGAGCGCACCATCACCGAGTACAACGGCCGTGACGCATTGGCGTTGGCCGTCGAGGCGACGCGGATCTTGCAATAGCTGATCCGCGTTGCGGCACCCGGGTGCAACATGCGTTAACCGAGAAACAGTCGGCTGTCGGGCTCGGCGTCGAAATCGTGAGGCTCACCCATCACGATCCGAACGTGTTTCTCGCGTGTATCAAGCAAATACTTTTGCCCCAAATCGGCCTTGGCGCCTATCGCAAGGGGGTCAGGCCGCGTAACGGCGGCGGGTTGCAGCCGGGGCAGGATCGGGAGCGTGTTAAAATATAATAAGACTTTATTATATCGATATTGCGCTGCCGGCATGCATAAAAGAGAAGGTTTTTTTGATTGAACCCTTATTTTCCCTTGTGGTGTGGGCTCAGTTGGGTATACTTTTTGCAGTTGGTGAGTTCACATTTCAAGCCTCATCAACCGGTGTTTGAGGAAGGATGAAGGCAAAATCGGAATGGAGAGGAGGGCAACCCCGACCGGAAAATCGATGGTTTTTGCAGAAAGATGTCCGTCTCGGGATTCGTTGACCTGTTCCATTTTCTGCTCGAGTTAGGGAGCACGGAGCGGGCACCAGGGAGGCGAGGCAGTGCGGGAAGGGACACGACCGCTTTGACAATTCAGGAAACGTGTGACTCTTTTTGGCTCGGCTTCATCGTGTGAAGTCGGGG
>Ga0310121_10004359_pt1 | contig 12514 bp, 10 predicted proteins | sample CB27_Tmax_986_MG_FD_203504 | JGI IMG/M metagenome (GOLD analysis project Ga0310121, IMG submission 203504) | Marine microbial communities from Western Arctic Ocean, Canada - CB27_Tmax_986 | ecosystem: Environmental > Aquatic > Marine > Oceanic | place: Canada: Western Arctic Ocean | collected... | reverse complement strand
TAGTTGATGTTCATCCCTAGCCGTCGCTCGGTCGTGGTATTAGCCCCTGCACCATGGATTGACCAACCCGTCCAAACCAAGGCACTGCCCCGGGGCATAATCGCCTGGATCGTCGGTTGCCTATACGCCCGATCCCCACCGCGAGGCTCATCTCGATGGCTACCCAAAACGACATGAGTTGCTCCATTGGCTTCCGTGAAATCCGACAGCGCCCACATAACCTCGACCTGTAAATCGAGACCGGCTGCTTGAAAGTCATGCAACCACATGCCGTTCGCGCGGTGAAGACGAAGACCATGAGGCATTTCTTCTGTTCCTCCACCCGGACCTACGTCAATGATTTGTGTCAAATGTAGTTGCCACGGGTAACGAAAATCTTTTCGACCCTTTCCCTCCTTCCCACCAATCTTGACTGCGTCACCGTTTAGCTGCTGCTCCGCGAGAATCGAATCGACGAGACGCAATATCCCCGGATGCGAAATCATTTGATGGCTTGCTGAAGAACGAGCAACCAACGCGCCCACGCGGCGCGTTCCACCTAACCCATGGAGACCGTGTGGAGTCGCATCGATGTATGGCCGCATTTCCTGAAGAAGCCGTTCGCACGTCGATACCGGTAGGGCATCCTCGATGACCACAAAGCCATGGCGATCGATCGCTCCGAGCACATCCGCGTCGAATTCGGTTTCCTGTGTCGGTCCTTTCGCTAACGCCTCCGCGTAATTGAAGCGCATAAGTTCGTGACTGCCGAACACGTTCGAAACTTCCATTAGATTCTCCCTTCAAAACGACAAGGCTCTGTGGAGACATCGCCCCTGGAAATCGACGTTCCAAACGCGATTTCGTTGACCACACCATAGTACTTTGTGCAGCAGAAAATTCGCATTAAGCGAACGGCACACAATGCTGCTGCTCGAGGTCTAACAGATAGCGTTTGACCTCTATACCACCTCCAAACCCTGTCAAGCTACCGTCACTGCCAATGACTCGATGACAAGGAATGACTATAGGCAACGGATTGCGCCCGTTGGCATTACCCACGGCCCTAACGGCTTCGGGTCGACCGACGGCCACCGCGATATCGCGATATGTGCACGTTTCCCCATAAGGAATGCCACGTAGGGCTTCCAGCACCTCCACCTGGAAAGTCGTCCCATCCGGCGCGAGATCGAGTTCAAACTCCTGCCGATCACCGGCAAAATACTCGTTCAATTGCCGCGCCGTTTTCTTGAACGGTTCGTCGTATCGTTCCCAACCGACATCTGCACGTCGTGCTTTATCCCCGTGCGGAAACCCAATTACTTGGAGTGCGTCTGCCGAGCCGGCCAACAACAATTGTCCGATCGGGCTAGTGGCATAGGTGTAGTACATCAAATCAATGCTCGTTCGATTCAGCGTTTTGTTGAATGACCCTCTTCACCGATCTTCCTATGACACCTCGACTCTTATATTTCAGCGAGACACTATAATGGAACGATTACTTGGGGATTAAACCCATGAACTGGCAGAGGAATCATGACGGAAGCCAATAACGAAGAAAGCGAGCTCATCATCGAGCAAATCGAGATCGGATCGATGGCCAACTTCACCTACATCGTTGGTTCACGATCAACCCGCGAAGTTGCCATCGTCGATCCGGCTTGGGATATCGAAGGCTTGATCAAACACCTGGAAGAACGGGACTACACGCTCACCGCTGCGCTTGCCACTCACTACCACCCCGACCACGTGGGCGGAGGGATGGGCGGACATAGCATCGTCGGTGTAGCCGAGTTGATGGAACACAAACCCGTCAAAGTCTACGTGCACAAACACGAAGCCGACGGCATGAAAAAAGTCACCGCATTATCCGATTCCGATCTCGTCAAGGTGGACTCGGGCGATACCCTCGACGTCGGCAATGTTCAAATTGAATTCTTACACACACCCGGCCACACGCCTGGCTCCCAGTGTTTTCGAGTTCGTAACACACTTGTCTCCGGCGATACGTTATTTATCGATGGATGTGGTCGCGTTGATCTACCTGGGTCTAATTCTGAGGACATGTATCACAGCCTGCAGAAACTCAAATCGCTGCCTGACGATACCCTGTTGCTACCGGGACACAACTACGGCCAAGTACCTAATGCCACCATGGCTGAAACCAAAGCCCGAAACAGCTACCTCAGTGTGCAAAACCTCGAGACCTGGACCCAGGTCATGGGTTAAGTCACGACCCGACGCTACGGTCACACGTCCCTACAGGCTCCGACTGGTTTACGATAACCAAAACACGATCATAGGAAGGACAGATGGATACTGGAGATTTTCAGGGCTTCGGAGTGTCTCTTAAGGAACCGGGGATCGCCTGGATTCAATTCAATACACCGGAAAGACTCAACGGCATGACTGCTTCCATCAAGCGAGATTTGGTGGAGGTGATTACCCAGGCCCAAATGGACAACGCCGTTCGGGTCGTCGTGTTCACCGGCAGCGGACGAGCTTTTTGCGCAGGGGACGATCTCAAGGGATATCAAAATGCCAAAGTCGCTGGCGAGCCTCTCACTCGGCCCATTGGCCACGGGCACGACAATCATCTCGGGACATACAACGGTCTTCGTACCATTTCGCAGCGCGTGAATACCGCCATTCGCGAGCTCGATAAATTGACCATCGCGTCCATCAACGGTGTCGCCATTCAAACCGGGTTCTCGCTGGCGTTGGCGTGCGATTTTCGTATCGCGACGCGGGGTGTGCGGATGGGCAGCGCAACGCTTCGTTTCGGACTGCTGCCGGACGAGGGCGGTCAGTATTTGCTCGTCCAACACATGGGTGTCGCCCGGACGATGGATTTCATCATGCGGAAAAAGATCGTCGAGGCCGATGAAGCCCTCGAGCTCGGACTCGTGCACGAAGTCGTTGACGCAAGCGAACTCGAACAGAGGACTATCGAATTGGCAACTGAACTCGCCAATGGGCCCCAGGTAGCGATGCGGTTGCTCAAGCGATCGATCTACAACGCGGCCGAAATATCCTGGGAACAGTCCCTCGACGAAATTGCGGCAAAGACCGCGATCTCGGATCATCATCCGGACTCTCGGGAAGGAGTCACCGCCTTCCACGAGAAACGACCTGCAACTTTCAATGCTTGGTTGGACGAATCGTGAGCGTCAATTACGAGTCCGCTAACGGCATTGCAACCGTTACGATCGATCGGGCCGATCGTATGAACGCGTTGGATTCTGCGGTCGTCGACGGATTGGAAGCATCTTGGAAACGGTTCGCCGATTCGGACGACCGCGTCGCCATTCTGCATGCGACCGGTGATCGCGCCTTTTCCGTCGGTGCGGATATCAAAGATCCACCTGGCGAACTGTGGCGTGGCGTCCCGAGCATTGGCGTCGCCTTGGATAAACCTGTGATCGCTGCCGTGCACGGGTGGTGCATCGGTGGCGCATACGTCATCGTCCAGATGTGCGATCTGGTTGTCGCGTCAGAAACGACTGTATTCAAGTACCCCGAAGCGCAAGTCGGTTTTACTGGCGGATTAATCGCAAGCGCCGTCGCTCGTATACCGCATAAATTCGCAATGGAATTCATGTTACTCGGGCAAGATGTATCGGCAGAGCGCGCCAGAGAAATGGGTATGGTCAACCGAGTCGTCCCGCCGGGAAGTGAACTCGAGGTAGCGAACGAGCTCGCCAACATTCTGGTCGACTCAGCACCGCTGGTTGTCGAAACGTTAAAGAGCTTTTCGTTGGAAACTCTTAACAAGAGTCCCGCAGAAGCAGGAGCTCTGGCACGTAAATTGTTGCTGTCTGTCCGGGACTCCGAGGATGGAGCGGAAGGACGGGTCGCTTTTCGAGAAAAAAGACGCCCGGTCTTCAAGGGTCAATAAGGGAATCGCTGAAACGAACCCGAATTCGTCTTCTGTAAGATTTCATGCCGCGACAGTCGTTGATCACGCGACCGTCAGGGTGTTCACTAAGGCGTCTTCTGAGAAAACTCGAGGGAATTGGATGCCTGCTCTAGAAGGAATGCGCATTCTCGACATGACGCAGTACGAGGCCGGCACGTCGTGCACCCAAGCGCTGGCGTGGCTCGGTGCCGAGGTCGTCAAGATTGAACCGCCAGGCGACGGTGATCCGGGCCGGGCGGTCGGCTTAAGCCCGAACCGAGACTATTCCGCGTATTTCTGTAATTGGAATGCCAACAAGCGGAGCATGGCACTCAATCTCGCTTCAACAGAAGGCCACGATCTACTGCTTCAATTAGTTCCGCGCTTCGACGTGTTCGTCGAAAACTATGGACCCGGGGTTGCAGAACGTCTCAAGGTCGATTACGAAACGCTCAAAGCGGTACACCCATCGCTTATTTACGCTCGACTCAAGGGATTCGGAACGTCAGGACCCTACTCGCACTATAAGAGCTACGACATGATCGCGCAGGCGGCGGCCGGTGCGTTCTCGGTTACCGGTGAAGCGAACGGCGCGCCGCTGGTACCGGGCCCGACAACGGGCGATTCTGGGACCGGGGTCCAGCTCGGCATGGCTATTCTGGCCGCTTATATACAAAAACTCCGCTCGGGGAATGGACAAGAAATAGAAATCTCGATGCAGGAGGCAATGACCTACTACATGCGTACGCGCATCGCGACCGGGTCCAAGTGGGGCTCCCAAGCGACGCGCCGTAATGGCAACGTTCAGGGACTACCACCCGTCAACATCTACCCGTGCAAACCTTTTGGTCCGAACGACTGGGTCTACATCATGCCGATTACCGCCGGGCAATGGGACGAACTTTGCGTTGCGATCGACCGTTCAGACCTTATCGTCGACGAACGCTTCGCGGGCTTGGAAGAGCGGCGCGAAAATGCTGATGCATTGCACGACCTCTTCACTGCGTGGACGAGCGAACGCACCAAGCACGATGTGATGCAAATTCTCGGTGATGCCGGCGTACCTTGCTCGGCATGCTTGGATACAGAAGAATTGCATAGCGATCCTCATCTCGTCGAGCGCGGATTCATTCACCAAATCGATCACCCCGGTCACGGGGAAGTGCCTTTGCTCGGTTTTGCACCACGACTCTCTGAATCCGAAGTGGAGATCGAACGCGCGCCGTTGCTAGGCGAGCACACCGACGACGTCCTCGCCGAAGAGCTCGGTCTCGAGACAAAGGAAATTACTGCACTACGCCAATCCGGCATCGTCGCCTAAAAGAGGAGAAACGCCCCATGCCGGGAGCTTTATCTTCCTTCCGGATCTGCGACTTCACCGGCCAGCTAGCGGGCGCGGGCGCTACCAAATGGTTGGCGTCATTCGGCGCCGAGATCATCCGCATCGAAGACCCCGTGCGCGAAGGCCGTTGGGATATTCTCCGTGGCACCCCACCGTTTATCGACGATCGACGAGGCATCGACCTTGGTGGCGCATTCAATAATCACAACACCGACAAGCTCGGTATTACGCTTAATCTTCGAGACGAAAAAGCAAAGGAAATTCTAGCTGAGCTCGTTCGTGTATCGGATGTCGTGAGCGAAAACTTTGCCAAGGGCGTGCTCGAAAAGTGGGGGTTCGGTTACGACCAACTCAAAGCCATCAAGCCGGACATCGTCTACGTGTCCAACTGTGGCTTCGGACACGTTGGACCCTATAGCGACTTTCGAACCTGGGGCCCCGTTGTGCAGGCCGTCTCGGGTCTTACGTTTAGCTCTGGACTCCCGGGTTTAGAGCCCGCCGGCTGGGGCTATTCATTTATGGATCACACCGGCGCCTACTACATGGCCATGGCTATCATGTTGGCCTTATTGCACCGTCAAAAGACGGGCGAGGGCCAGTGGGTCGATCTGGCTTGTACAGAATCGGCGTTAACTCTCCACGGGCCCGCGCTGCTGGATTGGACCATCAATGCCAATCCAATGCGGCGAGAAGGTTCGCCACACTCCAATCGTAACCAATGGCCGCCCATGGCACCCCACGGTATTTACCCCGCCCTCGGCAACGACGAATGGGTGGCGATCGCGTGCCGTAACAAAACGGATTGGGATGCGCTCTGTTCCGTTATTCAACGTCCCTGGTTAACAGACAAAGCGTTCGCCACGCTCGAGGATCGGCTCAACCATCAAGACGCGCTTGATCAACGCCTGCGCGGCTGGACCGAAGACCAAACGAAATATGAGATCGAAACCGCGCTCCAAAACGTCCGAGTTCCTGTAGCCGCCGTCCTTACACCCGAAGAACGAATCGATCGCGACCCGGCAACCGGATCGTTTGGGCTCTGGCCGACCGTTCGTCATCGCGAGATGGGTGAGGTCCGAGTCGACGGACAACCCGTGCATTTCTCGAAAACCGACTGGGAGATGACTCACGGCGCGCCGTGTCTCTCCGAGCACACCATGGACGTACTGACCCGCGTTCTCGGGTATAACGAGGACGAGGTCATTCAACTCGCCTCCGAGGGGGTCATATGACAGCCCTTAGCGGTTTGCGGATCGTCGAACTGGCTAATGAGCGTATCGCATTCGCTGGTAAATTGATGGCCGACATGGGCGCTGACCTGATTTTGGCTGAACCACCCGGCGGGGATCCAAGTCGAGACTACCCACCGTTTCTCGACAACAAACCGGGTCCGGACCGCAGCCTCTACTGGTGGCACTACCACAGCAGCAAACGTGCCATCACCCTGGACCTAGAAGACCCCGACGGTGCCGAGACTTTTCGAAAGCTCATCGCAACAACAGATGTGCTGATCGAAGCAGAACCGCGCGATCGGCTCTCGAAATTGCAGCTCGATTACCCCACCTTGTCCGAAATCAAACCCGATCTTATCCACATCGCGGTAACGACCCACGGTCGAAACGATCCACGGAGTGATCTACCAGCGACGGACCTGACGATCATGGCAACATCTGGACCACCATGGAGTTGCGGTTACGACGACCACTCACTCCCTCCGATTCGGGGTCCGCTACAGGGTTATCAGACAGCGGCTCACTTTGCCTACCTGTCGGCCCTGACCGCTCTACTCTATCGCGGTGTATCAGGGGAGGGGCAGTTCATCGATGTGTCCATGACCGCAGCCTCCAACGTATCGACCGAAGCCGCGACCTACTCCTGGCTCGTGGCGCAAAAGACCGTACAGCGACAAACCGGGCGCCACGCGTCCGTTAGTCCATCAGGCGAAACCCAGCAACTATGTGCCGACGGACGCTACGCAAATACGGGCGTTCCGCCCCGATTTCCCCATGAATTCGAGGCTTTATACGACTGGCTTAATAGTCTCGGACTCGAACAGCAACTTCCAGAAGCGGTCTTTCTCGAAATGGGCGCCGAGTGGCAGGGGCCGTTTGATCTATCTCTTATCGGTCAAGACGATGCCATCACGGCGATTTTCGGAGCCGGTCGCGCGGCGCTGCAGTTGATCGCGTCAAGCGTTTCGGCGCAAGACTTCTTTCTCGGTTGTCAACGTGCCGGACTTGCCGCCGGTGCCGTCAACTCGCCCGAGGAAGCATTCGAGGATGAGCACTTCAAAGCACGCGGTTTCCACGTTCCGGTACGTCACGAGGACATTGACCGCACGATCACGTACCCCGGAGCGCCTTACCGGTTCGAAAAAACGCCATGGTCGATCTATCGACCCGCTCCCAAACTGGGTGAACATACCGACGAAGTGCTTGCCGCACTCGATCCGTAACCGTTTTTCCAGAATTAACAAACAAGGGGGGGGTAAAAACGCTTCCCCCCGGGTCTACGCTGGGACGCGATTAACGTCGATAGGTAACAGTTCCCCCCATCACAGTCATCGCCACATCGTCGCTCAAAAGCCGGGTACGGGCTTCAGACCAAGGCCTTGCGAGTAAACAAAGGTCTGCCGTTCGACCCGGCGAGATCTGTCGCGATGGACCCCCCGGCGCCTCCGCCGAGGAGGTGAACATGCCGATCGCCTGTTCCGGTGATAGTTTTTCTCGCTCACCGATAACCTCGCCCAACGCGGTTTCACGGTGAACGGCTGCATGCATCGCAGCCCATGGATCGGCGCCTCCAAACGGTGCATCAGTACCACCACCAAGCGGAATTCCCACGTCAAGAAAACTTTTTGCGCGATAAAGAAATTTGAGTTGTTGTGCGTCAACGTCTTTCAAATACTGGTCGCCGCGTTCAACCAAGAAGTTAGGCTGAGTGACTACGCAGACACCGACTCGTTGCATTAAGTCCAGCGTCGATTCATCCACGACCGACGCGTGTTCGATCCGATCGCCCGAAAGTGAACCTACCTCCGTCAGTGCGGATAGCGCATACACCAATTCCGTGCGGGTCACGCAGTGTATGGCGACTGGGCGTCCGCGCTCGTGGGCTGCACGGACGCGTTGCTGAAACTCTTCGATTTCGGGTAGCGCATAGTCGTCGAGCATGATTTTCAACGCACCATGACCCAGGTCCTCGTTCCCCATGAGTCGCACCCACTGACTCACGTCGATATCCGACCAGTCGCGTTCGACGTCAGCGTCGTTCGAAGCCGTCGCGTCCGTGATTCCGGTGACGCCATAGCTAGCGAGTAGTCGGGACGCGGCAGCAACATCTACCCAATGATCGCCCGCCGAGCCGAGGCGCTCGCGAACCCACGCATCTTTGCGGAATAACTGACCGTTACTCTCGTTCAGACCGAGCGCTTGAAGCGCTAATGAATTCATAAACCACATCTTCCCTGATCGGTGTTGGATACGAATCGGTCGTTCCGACACCATGGTATCGAGCGTATGCCGGTCGAGCATGCCGGCAACGGATTCATGATACCCAACGCCCCGAATCCAGCCGTCCGTTGAATCTTCGGCATTTCGAAGGACTGTCGCCAACATCTCATCATCGCCCACTTCCGGAGGGCCACAAGGAACCGAGCGCCGTGCCGCTGCGAGCGCAAATAGGTGCACATGATGATCGTGCAAACCAGGTAATAAAACGCCGCCATCCGCTTCAACGGTCTCAGCATCCGGGTGCACGAGATTTTGTCCAATGTCGCGGATTTTTCCGTCGTGGGAAAAGACGTCCAAACCACGTCTACCCTCGACTTCGGCGTTACGTATTAACAACATCAACGACTCCGCAATCCCGCCAATGTATACCCGCGAAATATCGTCGGACTACTCGACCCATGTGCTGATCGTATCGTGGTATACCCGATCTGCGCCCCCGTTTGTGCATAATCACCGTTCTCTGCCATCGACAAAGGTGCACCTTTGAACGAGCCAATGTTGCTGTCTGAGCTTAGCGCTCGATTGTACTCGGCCGCTTCAGCGGAAGAATTTTCCCTGTTTTGCGACAATCCTTACGTGCTGGTTGAAGTAGATGGGACCATCCCGCTTCCGCCGCATCGTCCCCCATGCCCCGTCATTGCGATCACCGAGGACCCCATACCGCCCCCACTCGCGGACGTGGTTGTCCCAAACAGACAGCAGGCTGAGTCGATCGAACTTGCGATTTCAAACAATCCTATAGCCTCCGCAGTCTTAGTCCACTTGCTCCGTTACAACGAGAGCATCTCTATCCCGCAACGGCTTATCGCCGAGTCTCTAGCCTATTCAACTTTACAACACGGAAGCGAGTTTCAGCGCTGGATCCGCTCACGCGAACCGCGCAAATCTTCACCCACTAGCGATGAACCCGCGGTGACCGTTGAACGTATCGACAACGAACTGTTGCTTACACTGAATCGACCGGAGAAACGAAACGCCTATAGCGCTGAGATGCGGGATGCCTTATGCGCCGCCTTGTCCTTGCTCTCGTTCGATTCCGGAATCCACAAAGCGACTTTGCGAGGGGCAGGATCGTGCTTCAGTGCGGGCGGCGATCTCGACGAATTTGGCGAAGCCACCGATGCGGGTCTCGCTCACGTTTCTCGTGTTGCCCGTAGTGCCGGAAGTTTGATGGCAAGTCTTCACGACCGAATCGAGGTACACGTGCACGGAGCTTGTATCGGCGCTGGAATCGAATTGCCAGCGTTTGCACACCAGGTGCGTGCCCGGCGAGATGCTTTTTTCGAGTTGCCAGAGGTATCCATGGGCCTCATTCCTGGCGCGGGTGGCACCGCGAGCATCCTTCCACGAATCGGCCGCCATCGAATGGCGGCTTGGGCGTTGACCGGTGCACGCATCGACGCCGAAACTGCGATGTCATGGGGATTGGTCGATGAGATCGTCGACTAACTGACCCATACGATGGATCGCGTACTTGAAATCGGTGGTTTTGCGGCCGGCTATTGCGGGCGGCTTTTTGCACAATCCGGATACGACGTCGTCCGGATCGAATCGCCGCCGGCATCCCCGGGTTGGGTCAGTCAAGCCGCCTCTGATTACTACCTGCATGCCGCCAAGCGCCGCGTCGATACCAGCGATCCCAGCTTAATCGCTCAACTCGCAGCTGAAGCGGATATTGTTATTGCGGAGGCCGCTACCGCAGATTCGCTTGTAGCGCTTGGATTTAACGGCTGGCAGACTCCAGTCAAGGTTTCGATCACGCCGTTTGGCGCGACCGGTCCCAAGCGCAACTGGCAAGCAACCCCTAGCGTGATCTTGGCGATGGGTGGGTATACAAACCTAATGGGAGATCCGGATCGCGCACCGCTTACGTTGCCCGGGCACTATCCGGAATTTCAAAGTGGAGCGTTCGCTTACACGGCGGCCAATGCATGTCGTATCGCTAAGCAGAAAAACACTATCGACATCGGCATGCTCGAGGTCGTGATGGCGTTGAGTCAGTTCACCACAGTGATGTGGCACTGTGCCAAGACCATTCGATCCAGACATGGCAACGACTTCTGGACCGTCGTGCCGACCAACTTATTCCGGTGTATGGACGGTTGGGCATATCTCAACATCGTTCCAACCTTTTGGGACGCTTTCGCCATTTTCTTAAAGCGTCCCGAACTACTCATCGACGAGCGTTTCAAAAGTAACGATCTTCGTTCGCAAAACCGGGACGTACTGCACAGAATCATTGCAGACACGATTGCGCACATGACCCGCTCCGAGATCGAACAACGGGCCGCTGAATGTCGAGTCCCCGTCGGTGTGGTGCACACCCTGTCCGAAGTATTAGACGACCCGCACCTTAAACAACGCGAGTTTTGGCACTCCGTCACCAACGGACGCTCGACCATCCAATCGCCCCGACCCGCGTGGAAGATCCACGGGGATGCTCTTACTGAGCTTCAGCTTACCGAGCCCGAATCAGCCCATGGCTAAAGGACCATTAAACGGGATCCGCATCCTCGATCTAACGCACGTTTGGGCGGGACCCCTTGCAACCCGCATCCTCGCCGACTTGGGTGCAGACGTTGTGAAGATTGAATCACCTACAGGTCGAGGACCCCGCAGTTACGGTCGGGCGACACCAATCGGGGGTTGGATCGGTGGTACTCCCGGAGACGATCCCTACAACGTCAACGCCGTATTCGTAAAATTACAGCGCAATAAGAAGAGTGTGGCCGTAAACCTCAAGACGGGTGAAGGACGGGCCACGTTTCTGGAACTCGTGAAAAACGCAGACGTCGTGATGGAAAATTTCAGCGCTCGGGCGATGCCTTCTTTGCGCCTCGATTATCCGGTTCTATCCGGAGCGAACCCGAAAATCATCTACGTCAGCATGCCCGGTTACGGTATGGACGGACCCTATAGAAATCGCGTGGCTTTCGGACCGACGGTCGAACCGCTTTCCGGGCTGACCGACGTCATGGGGTACGGGCCCGATGAACCGCGGAACACGGCAATGGCGTTGCCCGACCCGATCGCCGCCCTCAACGCAACATCGGCCGTCGTAACGGCATTACGAAGGCGCCAGCAAACTGGACGTGGCGCGCTGGTCGAAATGTCCCTACACGAAGGAGCGACTGCCTTTTGTGGACCTTGGCTGATTGAGCATCAGCTAGGTGAATCGGTGGAAAGGTTCGGTAACCGTCATCCCAACATGGCCCCCTGCGGCGTTTACCGTTGTGCTGGAAACGACGACTGGGTAGCCATTGCTTGCCGAGACGATCGGGATTGGCAAGCGATCTGCACGACAATCCCAGGATCCCTTGATGCGACCGCAGGTCTCGAAGAACGCGTCGAGACACATCACACAATTGATCAGCTAATCGAAACGTGGACACAGCGTTACAGTAAAACCGAGGCGACAGCTATTCTCCAAGAAGCAAATATCCCAGCTGGCCCGGTGAGTGCCACACCCGATATGACGTCCGATCCACAGACCATCGCTCGTAATTTTTTCGTACCGATCGAGCGCGGACCGACCCCCATTCCCGGAAATCCAATCAAAATGAACGGGATTTCGAGCGCCGACTGGACGTCCTGCCCAAAGTTAGGGGAAAACAATCACGAGATACTAAGCGAGTGGCTGGGTTATTCGGACGAAAGAATCCTAGAACTAGAAAGTTCGGGCGTCATCGTAGATCGCCCTCCCACCTAATCGATCAGCTGCGCTAGCCTTTCTTTTACTACCCGACGGAGTAATTTCCCAGTCTCGTTGTAAGGCAGTTCGTC
>Ga0310121_10004358_pt1 | contig 12515 bp, 8 predicted proteins | sample CB27_Tmax_986_MG_FD_203504 | JGI IMG/M metagenome (GOLD analysis project Ga0310121, IMG submission 203504) | Marine microbial communities from Western Arctic Ocean, Canada - CB27_Tmax_986 | ecosystem: Environmental > Aquatic > Marine > Oceanic | place: Canada: Western Arctic Ocean | collected... | reverse complement strand
CCAGGTATTGTCCCCTATTGTCGATACGGATTGGCGGACTCCACGATTTCCCACCTTGCTGGCCTAGGGTTACCGCTCCGAACGCCTTGCCGTTCTTTTCTTCGTAAAGTCCCAGAATCAGCGTCCCACTGGAAAGTTGCCGAACCGGCGCACTGCAGGCATACTCGGCAGCGATGAGTTGTGGTTGCGACCAGGTCCGCCCGGCATCGGTCGACGTCGCCATCCAAGTATGCTCAAACTCGTATCTGACCCCGGGCGACTTCGACGGCCGGAGGGAGAACCAGTTGCAAATCAGCCGCCCATCGCTCAGTTGGCAGAGCGACGGATCGCGGTCGTCCAGCGGCCCGTCGTATAGGACCTTCGCCCGGCTCCAGGTGCGCCCCTCGTCGTGGGACCGGCTGTAGGCGATGCGACCTCCGCGCGGCAGTTCTGCGGTTGGTAGAGAAAGGTGATCGTAACCAGCATAAAAGGCACACATCAGCTGGCCGTCGCTAAGCCGGCACACATCGGGGAACGCCTCATATCCCCCAGCACCACCGTCGGTACAAACATGAACGAACGAAGGAGCTTGCCCGTACAGTTGTGGTAGTAGAATCGCCAGCAACAGAAAACCTATTACGCACGGGTACCGCATGGCTGTCCTTTCAACTATTGCGCACTGTCTGGGGTAGGCCTGCGCGAACAGAGGCTGACGAGATAGCCAATCACAAGACAGATGGTCATCGATACTGTCGTAAATGTCCATGATGGAAGCGTTGTCGTGTAGCGCAGGGCGATCATGATTGCGGGGCCGAGAATCAAAGTGGAAATGGCCCCCGGGACGTTCATTCTTTTCGACACGGCGCCGAGAAGAAAGACGGCGGAAATGGGTGGGGCGAACCATCCAGCCGTGTACAGAACCGTGTCGATCACGCTCGTGCCGATTTTATGTACGATCAGACCTAGGAGCGTTACGAGTGCGCCGAGTGCAATGGTCCAGATGCGCGACAAACGCAGATAATAGTCCGGGCTGTGTCTTGTTTTCGATAGCCGCTTGTGGAAATCGGTCACTAGTACGGCGCTACAGGAATTCAGACCAGAGTCGATGCTCGACATGCTGGCCGCCATGATAGCCGCTATCAGGAAAGATCCAACCACCACGGGCAGTTCGTTTTTGATGAAGTGTGGATAGATGTAGTCCAGCTCGAGCTCGTCCGGAACTGATGTAGGGAAGTTTTGATAGAAGACAAACAGAAAAGCGCCGACCAGGTGCATTAGTACGACCATAACAAAATTGATGCCGCAAGCGGCACAAAAACTGACGATGCTCTGGCGGAGAGACCTCGTACTCATAAACCGCTGGATCACGACCTGATCGGCCGCGTAATTCTGAAACCCGTAAATCGCCCCAAAGGCCAGCACCCAGGTGTTGGGCGTATCCAGATCCCATCCCCAACGAAAGAATTTAATTTTTTCCAGTTGCACGCCCTGTTGGAAGGCTCCCATGACGCCGCCCTCGATTCGCCCGGCGACGACAAACAACACCACGAATAATCCGAGGAAAAAGATGACAAACTGTGCCACGTCGGTCCAGATGACCGCCCGCATGCCACCAATGCACGTGTACACCGTGGTCAAGGTGCCGATGATCAACACGAGTTGCCACAGCTCGATTCCAGTCAAATAGCTCAATACCATTGACGGAACATAGATCACCATGCCCATCCAGACGAAGCGGTTCAGCAAGAAAAGTGTGCTTCCCATCATTCTAACCGTCAGCGAAAACCTCACTTCCAGAAACTCATAAATGCTGACGGAGCCGATTTTCGCATACAACGGTAAGAAGATGAGAACGATCACGGGCAGAGCAAAAGCAACAACCAATATTTCGTTCGCCGCTGGAAGCATCGCGAATTGGTACGTGTACATGGGAGCCGCCATGAATGAGATCGCGCTGGTGAGCGACGCGACGTAACTCAGCGCGACAGGCAGCCAATGCATCGAACGACCGGCGAGAAAAAAGTCGTCCGTGTTCTTCTGATGGGAAAAGTAGGATCCCAGACCGAAGATGAAGAACAGGTATCCGCAGATGATGATGGTGGTGATCAAAACCGCGCCGTTAAGCGCATTTTTGCTTGAATGTTACGCTTCCTTCTCCATTAACGATCGAGACTCGGGATCGCTCGTTTAATCAGTCATTCATTTTGACCGAGCTGCGACGGACCCGAAAAACGATGCCCACCGTCGAGACGAGCAGAAGCAAGAAGGTAGCCGGTTCCGGGACCGACGTAACGGCCAGCGTTCCGCTGTCGTAAAGATTCGCCAGATCCCAGGCGAGGCCGCCGCCCAACTCGGGGAGTTGGATTTCGTCAAACGTGCCGGTCACAGAACCCAACTCGAGCATGTCAAAGCTGTCGCCAAGCTCCGGCGTGAATCCGTCCAATAGAGATACTTCTAAAGTGCCCGCCAAGTCCGCCGTGCCGTAAACCACAAGGACATCATATTCGCTGCCTGGCACGTCGCCAGAAACTTCCATCAACAATGTGCCCTCATCTCCCTGCGTGAAGTCTCCTGCGACCTCCAACACCCCAGGGCTGTTGCCGGGCGAGACCGTACCGCCACTGTTATTCAGATCTCCGCCCACGGTACCTGACCCAATACAGCCACCGGATTGACAGTCGATCGTGCCACCGGCGGCCGCAACGCGGTTGTTAAGCTCCATCGTGCCGTCGCCGGTCTTGGTAAACGTACGACCCTGCAGGTTCAGAGCGTTGTTAAAGACCAGCGTCGTCCCAGAAGCTGTGAAGAGATCGGTGTCGCTGGCCAAATTCACCACGGTCTGGAATTGGTGGCTGCCCTGAATGACCGAGATGTCGGCGTCGCCGCTGTCCGCCTCCAGGTTGACGTTTCCGGCTCCAACGATGACATAGCGGTTGGTATTGTCAAATACGATCCCCTTGACGGTCACATCAGTATCGGTGAGCACCGTCCGTGCTGTGGAGATCGCCGATCCGAACACAGCGGTTCTGGTATTGTCGTTGGGAACGACCGTTTCAATGGGTTCCTCACTAAACCAGTTGTCCACGCGGTTCCAATCACCTGCTGAGTCGTTCCGCCAACTGCAGTCCGAGCATTGTACAGCCGGAATTGGGAAGTCGTCTGGGCTCGCGAGTTGGTGGACGATCAGCCCTGCGATCCCCCCCGTGTCGATGCCGGGGCCGCCGCCACCGAATCTGACCTCTTCCTCGCACGTGACACCGAGGTCGCACGTCTCCTGAATCCAGCTGGCGATTAACACTCGGGCGAAGTTGGTACCACCGTTCTCCGGAAAATCCGTGAAGCTGTCCCAATCACGCTTCTGTTCATTAATGGTAGTCCTACCAACGTGAACTGAATTGACCGCGTACCCGAAGATCTGCATACGATAAGGTTCGCCCGGCACCAAACCGGACAAGGTCACCCAGAATTCGTGAATTTCACTAGTCGTGGCGCTGAAGTTAGAACCGCTGAGCATTGCGTTCACGTCCGGATCGCCCAGGAGCGTCGAGGCGTCAAAAAAACCGCCTGGTCGGTCGCCGCCGTCGGGATCCGTGGGCTCAAATGTCACCGTGCCCAATTCGATGTCGATATCCTTAGGCTCGTTTGTTCCTTCCCCTCCAAAGAAATCCAAGGCCGTATGAAGGCCCGTCGGTCCGCCGAGGATATCATCCGACGAGTCAATCGTCGCAAGGTTGAATTGCATGTGCCCCGGCTCGTGCACCGCCGACGACGTAGCACTCAACAAACACAGGATGACAACAGTCAGGCATACAAATCTCATTGGTTTTCCCCCGCATCGAGGAAACTGGATGAATCGCGATTCCACCGCCTACTTATTGGGACGCCTCCGGCATAATATGACTTATACACGGATCAGCGACCCTCGCAACCCCCTGAGAGAAATAATCCAATTTTTTGTTTTCCGTAAGCATCTAAAGTACTTGCTCGCGTCCGGCGTCGTGCGGCCTAGAACGATCCAGTTGTCAGTCCGGTAGCACGCGCGTCGAATCGATTCGGATCCACGAAGGTTTATTCCGGGGCGTTATTTCGCCAATCGTCGCTGGTACTCCTCGATCTTTTCGCGTTCCCCTTCAAAAACAAGTCTATTTCTGGCTTCGACGCTATACCGCTTGTACGTCTTTTGATAGAGGGCTCGGGTATCCGCCATCAATGAGTTGATCTCCCGCCCGAGCGTCGCTAGCCGCCGCGCGAGCCCATTGGCGACGGTGCTCCCCCGACTCACTTTTCGCTGCAAGGCCGTTTCGATTTCCAAGAACAACAGCGCCTGGCCCGCTTTGTGTTTTGACATCCGCGCCGCGAGGATCAGGTGATCGACGGTGTGCCGATTTCTTTTGACTTTGTTTCGCGAGTTCTTCAGAAGGGCCAAGGCCTTTTCCGCATCTTCGACGATCTGGCTTAGTTCGGCCGCTAGTTTGTCCGGATCTGGATCATTGCACATCTTTTCTATTCGCACGTCTAGCAGTTGCTTCAAGGTCTCCCGTTCGGCAAGCCAGTCCCGCTGCTTGGTATCGGTATGGTCCTCGTATCGATAACAGAGCGGGGGATGTTTGTTGGCGACCAGATACATCGCAGCCAGGAGGTTGCTATCGTCGCAGCCAAAGTAACGGTGCAGGAACTTGGCCTGAAATGTTTCCAAGGTAACGCTTTTAGGCGACCAGCTGTACTCGGCAGAGGCCAGAAAAGCGTACCGGATGAGTTCGTTGGGAATCAGCATTTCCGACCACGAGGTAGAAATAACTCCGGGACCATTGTTTTCGGCCACAACGTCGATCATGCGCATGACGTTGTTGAGCCGCTTGATGTAGTCCGGTGAGACGTAACCGTACTCCCCGCCAATGGCGGCAGGGCACCCGATCACGGTGTGCCCGGAGTCCTTGTAGAACTTGTAGAAGGGGTAGGGCTCGAGGAATCGAAAGTCATCCGTGTGGGTGAAATACGGTTTGTAGTGCTTGATTTTGTCGTCTGCCAATTCCCGAATGTCTTTGCACCGGCCGCTGTTGATGAAATCTCCCCACCACCATTTCCTATTTGTCCAGTACTTGGTATCGCAATACCACCCATCATTCCTGAAAAACACAAACGGGTTTTTCACATCGACCGGGAAATAGTCCCAATAGCAAATGACTGCCTCCGGATGCAGCTCTTTGACTTTCCCGGGCGACTGGCAGAGCATATCGTCCCACACTAAGGGGATTTTGCCCTGGGACCTGAGATACGCGCACACCTTGGTAACGAATTGCACATAGACACCGATCTTCCCTTTCTTCTTCGCGACTTTCCTGCATTTCTCACAAGACCCCAGGAAATACGTCTCGTCGGCACCGATATGAAAGTGTTTGGAGTCGTGGACTTCCATTACTTCTTCCGCAATCTCCTTAAAGAACTGCAGGGTCCCAGGATGCGCCGGGCAGAACTGAGTGATATTGTCGTCCCCTTCCCGCAGGTGGGCATATTTGTCGTTGACCAACACGTTGGGTGAATGTCCTAGGCTTTGCACGACCGGGATGAAGTCGATGTAGAGGGCGCTGGCGAGTGAGGCAACTTCCCGCATTTCCGCTTTGGTGTAGGCATGAGGATGGCTTGTCTGCGGATGCCTCTCGTACTTGATCTTGTCTCCATAGGTGATGATCACGGTGTTGACCTTTTGCTGCGCAAGGTGTTTCAAGCTGTCTTTGATGGCCGACACTTTTGGCGCCAGATTATGAGGATCGATGTGGGCGCCTCGGATCTGTAGACCAGGCCAATCCTCAATGAAGACGCCCGGCGCAAACGACTGGCCTTTTTCTTTGCGGATCAATTGCAAAAGAGTCTGGAAAGCGTAGAACAGCCCTGCTCCATCCCGCGCAGCCAGCACGATTGCCCTGTCGTCAATTCGAAGTCTATATCCTTGAGCCCGGATCTTCCCTCCCGTCATTGGTTGGTAGGTCTGATGATCCGGCCGCACGCCCCTGTTCGTGATGGCGGCCAGCACTGTTTTTGTGCGCAAGGGTGATGTGGAATCTTGGTGGATGCGCAGTTTCACGCCGAGGGTAGAGAAGTGCTCCTGAATTAGAGTGAGCGAATTGTCAAAGTCCAACGCCCCGAGGTCGGGTAGCGAGAGCCGTGCGCCGGGGCGAAAAGAGAACGTCTGAGCGGAATACACGACGTGCTGCGGCTCGGGGATGACGGATTCGCGCGGATCTAGCATGTGATCGCCTCGTCCTATTCTTTACGTTTCCTTTTCGGTAACTTCGCCGTAGAGTTCCGGGCGACGGAGGTCGAAAAGGTGTTGGCGCAGGTCGCTGCAGCCATATGCCGCAATGTTGTAGACATGATGTTTCGCGTCGAGGTCGATCTCTGCCGTGGTCATGCCTACGTTGTAACCACCATCGGCGATAACATGACCATCCCGGCCGACGATGACGTTCCTATAGTAACCGTCGTGCTCGTAGTGTCCGTCGTTGCGTCCCGGATGCCATGGCAAGCCCTCGGGGACGCCAAATGAGGACGTGACCACGTAGACGCAGTTGTCCAAGGCGCGCGCTTTGACGAGCGTCTCCCAGATTCGTTCGCTCGGCTCGGCGTTTTGGTTTGGAAAAAAGATGATTTCAGCGCCCTTTAGGGCCGCTACTCGAGCGACTTCCTGAAAATAGAGTTCCAGGCAGACCATGAACCCGATGGTTCCAAAATCGAGTTGGAACACGGGAAGATCGTTTCCCGGCAGCGAGTACTGACTTTCGCCGGGAGTGGGATGACATTTGTCGTACCTGCCCAGGAGACTCCCTTGGCGATCGTAGATGAGGCATGTATTGAAGTCCCCGTCCTGACGATGCTCCATCACCGGAAAGATGACATACATCTGATGCTGTTTAGCTTTTTTGGCGATCTCTTCGGTCAGCCCGCAGGGAACGTCGACCGCCTGCCGTCGCATGAAAAAGTAGTCTTCGGGCAGGCAAACGATGTCGCTCTTTTTTTCACCCGCCTCGCTGAGCAAATCCAGTAACGGAGGCAGGTACTTGGCTACCTTGACCTCGAGATCAGCATCTCTAGTCGGCGCGAGCGGCTCCAGCGGCCGCAAGCTGCTAACGATTACTTTTCGCATTGGATCATTCCAACCTTGTCTAAATCCACGGCTCCCGTTCCACCGACCGCGGTCTACCGTTCAATGGTTCCGCGACTGTGGTACGAATCGAATGTAATCAAGATAAACCCGGGCCCCTGCCGCGGGAATGATTTGGATTTTCTGCCCGGTCATATCGGCTTCTTTCCAATAAACCTGCTCGAAGTGGGTTGTTGGCTGCGGTACATCCTCGGTTAGATCATATTTTCCCAAATGAACCGAGGTTTCCAGCGGCTGCCAGGCCGCATCTTGTGACAGCCTGGCCCTGATCTTCGCCGGGGACCCGATCACATCGAATGCCATGTAAATGTCATAGAGTCCTTGAAGCCGCGGGTCGACCACGAGCTGTTCATTGCCCTTGGCTTGGTCAAGCGTGAGGGCATCGTACCCGTGGGCATGGAGATTGTCGTTCCAGATCCAGTTTTCCGCGCCCACTGCCTGATTCAGGTCTTCCATGGTGACCGTGCCTGCTAAGGCATAACGGTCAATGTCGACGAACTGCACGCCGCTCGTGATTTCTATATCGCCCGACCTGTTGGCAATCACAACGTTCTTTATTGACGGAGGTACATCAAACATCATACGGTTGAAATAGCGGATGCGCCCATCTTCCCCACCTAGGAGCACATCGTCTCTGCCATCATGGTCCCAGTCGATCGCACAGATCGATGTGGCGTGCCCGATTCTCGCCCACAGGTGATGGTCTTTGACTTTGGGGTCGGCTTTTCTCTCGAACAGCGGCTTTTGTTTGCTTCCAACATTTTCGTAATACTGGGGCCATGAGTACGCGACGTGGTTGATCTGGATAAAGTCCATATTGCCATCACTATTCCAGTCGATCGGGCAGTATTGGGTGCGCCCCTCTACCTGATCATAAAACGGCAGCGGCTCGCCTTTCGGTGCGGTAACAACTACGGGACTCTTGAACGTCGGACGATCCGCACTGCCCGTGTTGTACAAAATCACGGTCCTCACTTTTTGGAGGGCTCCTGCCGAGTCGGCTACTGATTTTTCCGCGATCAGCAGATCGATCAAGCCGTCATCGTTCCAGTCATGAAAGCCGGGCTTGACCCGCGGATTGGATCGCACGTCCTCACCGTCTTCACCTTGAAGTCGCACGGAGTAAGCGAGCAGCGGTTTGGTCTTGGTGCCGACGTTTTCGTAGTAATTGGTGTATCCCATCCGCTCGGTGGCCATCACGTCCGGATCGCCGTCGCCGTCCCAGTCCAGGGCGGTGAGGCTCGAATAACCCCAGTGTTCCCCATTGGGTTCGCGCACATCGCCGTGGAACGTAATGGGCTCACCGCCGGCGCGTAGATAACCCCGGTCAATGAATATGGGCTTTCCGGGGCTGCCAATATTCTCAAAGTAGATAATTCGGCCATGCTCAGCGCCGGCAAATAGATCCGTATCGCCGTCGCCATCCCAGTCTGCAGCAGCCGGCCGAGAAAACGTTCCGCTGGATAAATCAGCGTCTTGTGCCGGAAAATTTTTTGGCCGGCAAAAATACGGGACGCCGTTCAAGATCCCCATATTGCGGCAGAACTGCATCGTTCCGTCGTGCGTTCCGATGGTGATGTCGAGGTCGCCGTCATGGTCGACATCAAACGGACGGACCCGGTTGATGAACATATTGCAGCCAGCTATGGGGACTCCGTCTGCGTCAGGCGACGCGTGATACAAGAGAAAGAGTTTGTTTGACGACACTCTTTCCAACTGGCCGTCCATGTTCCAGTCGGCAATTCCCTTCTCGGCTGCTGTGAACTTCGTGATCAACTGCTCTTCTGGGGCCTGGTCAGTGGGCACGAATCGATGATGATGAGCATCGCCCACATTCTCGTAGAACTTGTGCTGATTGGCATACCAGGAGTTGGCGTTCACATATAGATCCAGGTCCCCGTCATGATCCCAGTCCTCCAAAAGCGGAGCCGCCAGACCTAAGGTCTGGTGTGTGCTCCAGCTGTCAACATAGGTGCTGTTCATGAATTTGGTGCCGCTGATGACCCGCTCGAGTTGGGTGAACATCGGCATCTCGCGGCTACCGATATTCTTGGCGAAGCATACGTAGCCGATCTCGCTTATCCCGCCCACGACCAAGTCATCGAGGCCGTCGCCATCCAAGTCGCCCCAAGCGTTGTGTGGGACGAAACAGGACGCAAAACGCCCTCGCTTACAGACAATCGGTTCGCCCGCGCCGATCATCGGGAAATAATCCGGTTTCGCTCGAGGCCCATTTTTCTTCGCCCGAGGCCCATTCTTCATGGTGTCGAAATAGATGGCAAACAGATTTGCGTCAGTGTCTTGCCTATTCCAAGCAATAACATGATTCGCAATCGAGGAATAAGCGTGGAGAGAGTAGAAAGTCCGTGACGGGAGCAGGTACTTTTTTTCAACGGGAAGGGAGCCGTCGAACAGTTTTGGCTGTCCGGTTTTGCTGTCGTAGGCAATAACCTGGATTGAATTTGCGTCGAGACGGTCATGCATCCCGAGCTCGGCAAATATTTTCGGAAAACAGACTTCGAGACTTACGGGAATGTTTCTGCCGTCCGTCCGGTCAGCTTCAAATTCTACAATGAGGCGGTACTCGCTGTTGCTGTCCCATTGGGGCACAGATGCGGCGCAGCACGGTTTGAGCGTGTCGTTAACGACAAAAGCCGCCAACAGAATCACAATAATACGCATATGTGTGCCAATCACAGTCATTGATCCAATACAGCGGGCGTTGGTCTCCTGGAATTACGCTATTCCGATTCCATGTCGACGTCAACTCTTTGTTGGCCCTGACAGACGACATCCCGTTCGGCCCGCGAGGGTCACACCCTCTCGCGCGAGGTTCGGGTTCTGCGGACCAGCCTCGAGACCTGTCGGTTACACATAAGTCCACGAGGACCGAAAGCAATTAAGGGACGGAAAGGACATAAGGGACGGAAAGGACATAAGGGACGGAAAGGACAGAGAGGACGCGGACCGATGACTTTTATGTCGTTTCACTTCATTCAGTCGGCCTTGATCATAACTCCGGCCAATGCTTGCATGGATAGCAATCGCCCAACCGCATTGAATTTCGAATGTTGAAGTGACTAAATGATTGCCTTTTCTAACTTCGGCATTCGAAATTCCTTGATCGAAATTCAACACACACGAGTTGTCGCTATCATTGCCGTCAATGGCCGGAGTTATGATCAAGGCCCATTCAGTCTTCTAGGTCCTTTCCGTCCTTTCCGTCCTTTCCGTCCTTTCCGTCCTTTCCGTCCCTTCCGTCCCTCCTTTCGGTCCAGTGGACTTATGTGTAATTGACCAGTCTTGAGACCGTCTGAGGTCCCCACCGGCCGATTTTATAGTAAACTCATTATTACTTTACGCCTGTTCTCGGCTGAAGATGCGATCATCGCCACCACGAACAGAGGAGATTAGATGCAATTGCTGCTGTTCTCGAAGTTTTTTCCTGAGAAGAACTTTGAGGAGCTGATCGAAATTGCCAAGGACCTGGGCCTGGACGGCTATGACCTGGCGATTCGACCGGACAATGTTGTCAACCCGGATAATGTGGGCGATGCCCTGCCGGAAGCCGTTAAAGCCTTTGCAGGCGCAGGCCTCTCGATTCCGATGGTCAGTGGCGACTTCGACCTGCTGGAACCGGACCATCCCACGGCCGAACCCATCCTCACCGCGATGGCCAAAGCGGGTGTCAGCTCACTCAAGTTGGGTTACTGGACATTCAAACCGCTGGAGGACGATTACTGGGTCAAGGTGGATCAGATTCGTGACTGCTTGGCCGGCTGGCAGGAACTGGCCAAACAGTACCAGGTCCAGGTCTGTTACCACACGCACTCGGGCAACTGTATGGGAATGAACGCTGGTATGCTGATGCACCTGTTGCGTGGATTTGATCCCCGGTACATTGCCGCCTACCTCGATCCGGCGCATTTGTTACTGGAAGGCGAATCGTTTCTGAGCGCCCTGAGCATGGTTGGCGACCATCTCAGTCTGATCGGGGCCAAGGACGTGCTACTAACCCGCAACCAGCAAAACGGGCATGGCGGGCAGCAAATCAGTTGGGTGGAAGCGGGCCACGGGATGGTCGATTGGAGAGCGGTCTTTGACGGGCTCAGGCAAGTGAACTTCGACGGCCCCATCTCGCTGCACTGTCAATTCACCGTTGCCGACAATGAGTTCATACGGGCGGTAAAACGCGACGTCGCTTTCTACAGAAGCATGATTGACACCAGATCTAGCGGAAGCAATCGACATGTCGGATGAAGTTCGATTTGCGGTGATCGGCTGTGGTGGAATGGGAGAAACCGTCCACACGCCGAACTTGACGGCAATCAACGGTGTGAGGATCGCCGCCTATTGTGATATTGACCGGGCAAAGGCCGAGAAGCTTCTCGATAAATATGGCGGTGACTACATCACCGAAGACGTGGATAAGATTTTGGCGGATAACTCCATTGATGCCGTGGCCATTCAGGTGGGTCCGCAGCTGCACGCCCAGTTGGTTCAGCAGGCCGCCCGCGCCGGTAAACATGTCTTTGTGGAAAAACCCCTCGGCCTCCAGCTTGACGACGTTCTGGAAACGGTGCGCGTGGTTGAGGAAAGCGGGATAAAGTTCATCTACGGCACCTGCTGCCGTCTGGCACCCACGGTGCAGATGGCCAAACGGATGTGCCCCCAGCCTCTCTACTCCTACTGTCAATGCGTGGATACCGTCACACACCAGTCCTGTCATAATCTCGACCTCGCCGTCAATCTGTTCCATGAGTCGACTCTGGTCCGGGTGTATGCCAGCGGCGGCCAGTATTGGGGCATCGATCCGCATCTCCCGGCCGACTCGTTTTCGGCCATTCTGTCATTCGAAGATGGCAGCACACACACTTATATCCAGCATGGAAACGCCTATAATCCTGCTCTGACAAAATATCACTACCAGCTTTTTGGTCGGGATGAGTGTGTTTACTTGGCCGAACGGTTTAAGAAGTGCCATTATTCCCGGGCGGGCAGTTGGGATATTGACCGCAGCTGGGCATTCGACGGCAGCGATTGGGACCGCGGACCATTCGGTTATATGGGCCACTATGACGAGTTGGTCGAGCTCGTCCGCCATATTCGCGGCGGCCAGGGAAACGGTACCATGACGGTCCGGGACGCCGCTTATATCATGGTCGTGGAACAGGCGATTCTGGGCAGCCTGGTGGCGCACGAGGTGATTGACTTCGAGCAGTACCTGAAGGATCGTAACGCGGACTGGTTAAAGTAGTTTCGACATGACGGCCGTCACGTATCACGCGCTCTTCTCGAACGGACTGCGTGGCAGCCCTAGCCCAGTGACGTCCTCGCCGCGGACGAGGTAGAAGACGCGGTCAAACGCCTCATTCGT
>Ga0310121_10004355_pt1 | contig 12525 bp, 10 predicted proteins | sample CB27_Tmax_986_MG_FD_203504 | JGI IMG/M metagenome (GOLD analysis project Ga0310121, IMG submission 203504) | Marine microbial communities from Western Arctic Ocean, Canada - CB27_Tmax_986 | ecosystem: Environmental > Aquatic > Marine > Oceanic | place: Canada: Western Arctic Ocean | collected... | reverse complement strand
GTATAGCCCAGGCCAACATAGGTGACGAGGAGCCCCCCCCCCCGGCTCTAGGGCTGATAGACCCCGGGGATTGGGGGGGCGGCGAATCCGATCGCAGCATCGACGAGGCTCCTCTGGGCAATGGTCATGCGCTTGACACTCAAATTCGCATATCGAATACTCATTCCAACTCGGCAGGAGGAGACCTGTGAACCGAAAAATAACCATAGCCACCGCCGTGGTTTTCGCTCTCTTCTTCGCTTCCTATGCCGGAGCGGTAATCAACCCCGAGTTACTGAAAAGAGGCCAGAACAGGGCGCCGGAACAGTTGATTCTGAAGGTCCTCAAGGTCACGGTCGACAAGCAGGGTAACTCCTGGCATGTCGTAGCTACGGCGCAGGTAAAAGAGGTCAAGACGTCTCGATCCGGACTGAAGGCAGGCGCAAAAATCGTCATTCGATATACGTCGCGACGCCCTCCGGAAAAGCCGGGATGGACGGGCCCCAAACCAACCCCTGTCCTCTCAAAAGGTCTTGTGGGCGCTTATCTTCGGGGGCCGGGCAAGAGTGGGGCATACGCCCCCGCCGCACGCTCCATGAGTTTTGTCTCACCAAAGCGTCTTCGAAACACCCCGACATCCAAAAAGCCAACCAAAGGCACGCTCAATACACCGACCCGGTAGGTGACCGGTAGACCCCGGGGATCGGGGGGCCGGCGGCGGGGTTGCTATATTGAACTCCGACCCATAAGGGCATAAGATTGAAGCGCCTGATACCTACAGGAGAAAGATATGCGTCCCATTGTTCTAGCGTTTGGATTGGCTGTCGTTGTCTGGCTGACTACTGGATGTGATTCGAATAATACTGGCGACACCAAAGCCTGTATCCCAAACACCACCCTTATCTGTGATTGCCTGGGGGGCACCCAGGGAGTGCAGTCCTGCGTCCACGACGGCTCTGGATATAGTGTATGCGACTGTGGTGTCGTACCTGGCCCGGACACTGTAGATAGTCCCGATGGGACCTCGGAGGGGTGTACCGAAGGCGCGACCCAGGAAGGGACGACGGTATGTGGCTTCAACGGTGAAGGAGTGCTGACGCAAGACTGCGTCGACGGGGTCTGGCAGGACAACCAGAACTGTACCGGTACGGATGAATGTACAAACGGCGAGGCGCAGGAAGGAGCGACGAGTTGTGGCCTCTATGATTTTGGAGTTTTGACGCAAGACTGCTTCGACGGGGTCTGGGTTGACGTTGGCCCCTGTACCAGTAACTCCTTTCTAGTTATTCACTTCAATCTCACGTTGGAAGTGGGACCATTGTCTGTGGGATCCGCAGAGGTCTTCGCGACCTTCGAGAGCAGCTACTATACTGAGGAGGGGGTCTTGCTCTGCAGAGAGCAAATGGAGGTGACGGGGGAGGCGGTGTTTGGGGCAACCTCTGTTCCCGATTGCCCCAACTGCACGGGGTTGTTGCATTTTGATGAAACCAGCCTGGTGAATGTCACGGATCCGACCTCGAATCCCGACCATTGTGTAGGTGAGTTCCCATTATCGCGGGCTTTATTGCAATCACAGCAGGAAGGGGGATTGGGAGATTTTCTCACGATAGCGCTGGTTGACGTGGCGACGATGAATGCGCACGGGCTGAACCTCTACGTGGATGATTCCATCTCCTTATCGGAAACCATTAGTGGGTGGGCTGATAATTACGGACTCGAGTTTACCCACGCCGCGTACATCAACAACCAGCCAGACACATGGGCGTCGATGGCGGAATTGGACGCGATAGCAGCCAGCGCCGGCGACGGCTCGCCGTGGTTAGCCTACTGGGCGATTGGTAAGGACCCAGAAGCCAACACATACGAAGGTTCCGATTTGAGCGGCCTCTATATTGCCGAATCCTTATGGATGACCCAATTTAATCCTATTCCCTGACAGGATGAACTCGTATCGCCAGCCCCCGCTCTAAGGCTGATAGACCCCGGGGATCGGGGCACCGGCGGCGGGGTTGAAGTCCGTAGGGTCCAAGCCCAGAAATTGCAGCACCGTAGCCGCCACCTGGTTGAGTTCCACATTCGGCTGGTCGGCTACTACACCCCGGTTGGGCGTATGGGGGCCAATGACCGCGACCCAGATCTCCTCGGAGCCTGGAATATTGGGTTTATGGTTATCCCAGTCATGACCGGTTCGTCCGCGACCATGGTCGGTGGTCAAGATGATGGTCGTATTGTCGCGATATTGCGGCATCGACTGCAGAACGGACCAGAGCTGTGCAAGAAAGCTGTCTACAAAGGCCGCCGCCTGAAGCACCCGATCGTAACGACGGCTATGACCCCAGTCGTCGGTCTCCGCGAAGGCCAGATAGAATAGCCGGGGCCGGTAGGCTTTTAGATATTCGAGGGCGAGATGACTGGTTACCCGGTCATGGCGCACATCGTCCCAGGGGGTTCTAAGTTCGTGCTGGGCCGCGTTCAAGGCACGCATTCCAGGCGTCAGCAAGGACTCGTCGACGGATTGGTAGCCGGCGTTACAGACGATGCTCCCATCCGTATGCGCCGCCCCCTCGTTGAATCGTTCCCAGGAGCCGAATACGGCCACATCGGTTTGTTTCAATCCGAGCTTATGGCGGGCAAACTCCAACACCGTCTGTCGTGGGATCGGTTTGGCCGCATTGGTCGAGATGGTGGCCTGCACCTCGCCGGTGAGCAATTCGGCGTAGCCGGGATAGGAGATACGTTGCGGGTTGGCTACGGACGCTGCGCTGTTTCGGTTCCGGTTACCAAAGACCATTCCCTGACCAGCCAGGGTTTGCCAGAAGAAGGGGAGGAGCTTTTCCCGGCGTTGATCGGCCGTCTCCCCACCGAAGCGGGCTCGAAGACGGTCTGGATATTTCACGCCGCCGATGGAGCGGTCGGCCAGCAGACTATCGTCCATTCCGGTGAACAGCTCCTGCCAGCGCAACCCGTCCATGGTAATGAGAATGACGTTATGGGGCGGCGCCGAATCGGTCGCCTTCTGGAGCTGTACGTGGCTGGAGCAGCCCATGATCAGGCACCCGATCAGAGCAAGAATAGAATAGTTGGGGTTTCCCATGGCCGGACCACCATCCACTCAGGGGCTGGGCTTGTCGGCGGGCTTTGATTTCGCCGATTTCAAGAACCCTTTCACATGTTTAACCATACGATTGAATTCCGTCCGGAAGCGCCATCGTCCTTCGACGATCACCAGCGTTGGGCCCACGAAGAGCACTTCGTATACCCGCTTCTCGAAGGTCATATCATCCATATGCTTTCGCGCCTGCCGGGCCGCTCGCGCATTCCTGTACTCCCAGACCCATAGATCCTGGACTACGGTCTGACCCTGGCGATCTTTCGCGTCTTTCACTATCGACGTGTGAAAGGATCGTTGCAGTCCCTTACAAACCCGGCTATCGACGAAACCCTTCCGTGCCCCGGGCCGAGGACAGATGGTCTTGGCCTCGTAGCCTTTCTCGTGACGGTCATTTACGTGATAGCCCACCGCCGGTATGGACTTCAGAAGGTTCATGTAGACGGCCGGTGGTACCGTGTTCTTGGAGGCCGCTACGATATCTCGGGGCCCTTTCGCCTGCGCGGGCTGGACCCAGACCGGCAATAACAAACCAAGAATAACCAGGAAACGAACCATGAGGAGCCCCGCCTTAGAAAAGAGGATAGAAGAATAGCGTGCCAGATCTACCCTGACCAGCCGGTCCTGGAGAAGGAAACGAAATCAGCTCGCCCGATAATCCCGCTTCCCGCCGGTTTTTTCGAGGAGTCGGAGTCCATCCATGCGCAGCTCGTCGTCTGTGAACTTCAACATATCGTAGATCGTCAGGGCCACCACCGAGGCTGCGTAGAGGGCTTCCATCTCCACTCCCGTCCGATCCAGGGCTGTGATCTCGACGGTAATTTGTAGTCGTCCAGCTTGCCGTTCGAATCCCACCCGCGCGTCGGTGACGGCCAGTGGATGGCAATGGGGTAGAACCTGATGCGTGCTCTTGGCCGCCATGATGCCAGCGGCGCGAGCCACCGGGTAGACCTCGCCCTTGGGTGTATCGCCCGCATCGATTCGATCCAGGGTGGATTCCTGGCCCACGATATAGACTTCGGCGACGGCCCGGCGCTGCGTTTTATTCTTCGCTGTGATGTCGATCATTCCGACGCGTGTATTCGTCATCCGCCGATCCCTCGCATATCTCGTTCCTTGAGGTCGATTGGGCGGTTCCGATTTGCCATCTCCTGTAAAAAGCCGACCCCTTTGGTTCCAAGGGATTCCTTGACCGCTTCACGGAGGGACATGGGATCCGCATTCGAGCGTAGAAGCGCACGGATATTGGGGCCGTCCTCTGCAAATAGGCAGGGAAGAATCGTACCACTCGCCGTGATTCGAACCCGATTGCAGTGGTTGCAAAATGGCTGCGATAGAGTGGGGATGATGCCAAAGTGGGTACCGTCAGCCAGGGTATAGCGCCGCGCGGTCTCTCCCGGTTTGTGGACCTGATCTTCGATGGGGCCGAGCTCCCGGCTCAGGCCTTCGACAATCTCGGCCGTTGGCACGACGCTATTCGGGCTCCATTGGCTCCCAAAGGGCATAAACTCGATGAAGCGCATTTCAAAAGAATGGCTTTGCGCAAATCGGATGAGGTCCGCCAATTCGTGGTCGTTGATGCCACGAATGACGACCGCATTTAATTTACGGCTTGTAAAAGGAGCCAGGGCCGCCTGCTCAATGCCGAACTGGACCGCATCTAACTGGTCCACTCCCGTTAGCGTTCGCATGGTCTCCCGACGCAGAGTGTCGAGGCTGATATTGATGCGATCTACACCCGCCGTTGCCAGGGTTTGGGCGCAATCCCCAAGCCGACTGGCGTTGGTGGTAAGGCCGATGGATTGTACCCCATCGATCGCCCGAAGCATCCCAATCAGTTGTTCGAGGTTACGGCGCAGGAGTGGCTCCCCGCCGGTAATCCGCAGATTCGATAGGCCCAGGGGTACCGCGGCTTCGGCGACGAAGCGGCTGATCTCCTCAAAGGTCAGCAGGTTTTCCCGTTCTCCGAAGTCCGCCGCGTCGTCGGGGACACAATAGCTGCAGCGGAAGTTACAACGATCGGTAACCGAGATCCGCAGCTTGCGGTGGGGCCGGTGTCCGTAAGGATCCTGGACTGGTTGTATGGCGTCGTTTCGGACCATGTCTCTCCAATGCCGTATTTCTGTCCGCATCACAAGCCCTTTTGCCGTCGAAGCACCCTACTAGAGGCCGGATGACGCGCAGCTGGCTGACCGGCGAATGGTCTGGCATAATCACCCGGCATATTTGGAGGATCTCCATGAGTCGCATCTTTGCTGTCGTTATTATCCTGTCTCTGGCTCTCACCTCGAACACCTGGGCGGGAGGAAAGGTAGGATCGGATTGCACATTTAATGGCAAGAAGCTTCAGGGCAAGGTGAAGATCGTGACATCCTTCCCGGACTTCAAGGTGAAGGTGGTGACATCATTTCCGGACCTGAAGGTGAAGAAGGTCAGTAGTTTTCCAGACAAGTGCGGCAAGTGGGAGATTGTCAGCTCGTTCCCGGACTTCACCGTCAAACTGGTAGAATCGTTTCCCGACTTTTCGATCAAATATGTGGACTCGTTTCCGGGCGTGCCCTGAATCCTACTCGATGACCGTTTCGCTGGTGGCTCTTTGCCCGTTTACCGGGTCGATGGCGTAGATCCGATGATCCACATCGTCGACAAAGTATAGGAAGCCTCCGCTGGGCAGACCTTCGATATGGGAGCATCCAAAAGCGGTAAAACTGACCTGCGCTGTGTTGCCACCGAAGACATCCACGGTGTAGGCGATGTCTCGGACCGGCTCAATATAACTTACAGTTCCACCCGCGATGCTGCAGGCCGGAACGAGCGCAAAGGAAAAGACCGGGTTCTCAAAGGGCACCGTATCAAAGCCACCGGAATCTACGGCGAGGGGACATATCGCCAAATCGGGGTCGGTCACCTCTCCTACGTAGGCGCGGGAATTCCAATGTGCATCGACCCGCTCCGAATCTGTCTCACATCCACCAGGACCTTCCCGTAGTGGGTGCAACATACCGGAGCGGCTTCCGACCACCAGGAAGGTGCTATCCGGTACCCGGATCCGATAGCTGAGAGGGCCCGCCAGGCATTGCGGGGTTAAACCGCCATCGATGCAGCCGCAGCCACACGCGGGTTCTCCGAAATAGATCTGGCCGGGGGCACAACCAAAGTCGACCACAGCGCATTCATCCTCGTTTGTTCCCACGTAGTGCACGTTCGGATCTTCGGTGTCTATGCAGCCCCCTTCGAAGAGAGCCGGCATCTTAACGGCCTGGGGATCGTCACCGGTCTGGCGCATGATCAGATTCCTGGCCAGGGTGTTTTCGTTGAAGGTGAGGGTGTCACCCGTCACGGATTCGATAACGACTTCAAAGGTATCGCCTCGTAAGGCCCCGCAAGAGAGGGTCTGGTTGACGATGATTTCCAGGATGTCGCCGGGTTGTACGCCCGCATCGCAGAAACGTGCACCCGGATCGTGGAATTCCTGATTCGCCACTCGTAGAATCCCGGTGAACCGTTCTGTGTCTGGGATAATGCCACCCGATGTAATGGTCCATCGCTCCGTCGGTGTTTCATGATCCGTCGTCTTCAGTTCGACTCCGGTATAGGTGACGCGGGTGATGTCCTCGCCGTTGATTGTTTGCGTGATTGTATCGGTGCCCACAGAGCCGAAATGGGGGATATTCGCGGGCAGTACAAAGCTCAGATCCTGGGTCTCGTCCTCTACGGTGAAGAAGGGGACCGCTACACGGACGGAGGAGATCTCTATGCCGTCTGAACTGATCGAAGACGATGTGTCTGGCGGGGCATAGATATGTAATATCGGGTCGAAGGAGAGGAGCTGGCCATTCTGTAGGGCCAGATAGGCCACAAGCTCGCTAGCTTCGCCTTCGGCTTCTTCCTCGGCCGCAGCGATTTCATGAAAGACCAGGTCGACGGGCAGGGCGCCGAGGGGAGCATCCTGGAGTTGCCGATCCGTCCAGTAGCTGTTGTCTTCGTGGGCCGTGAGCACGGCTTGCGCATCAAGATCTACCGCCAGGACATCTCGTTGGGATGGCCGGAGCACATAGACGATGGCCTGTTGTGGGTGGATAGCGAGCACCGGGCTCCCCGACGAGGCCTGATCCGCTTCGTCATTGTCCATGGGGCCGTAACAGTCGATGTCGGCCCCGTCGATCTGTCCGTCGCCGTCGTTGTCCAGCCCATCCGCACAGCGAGGCAGAGATTCGCTGGTATGGTCAGAATCCGCACAGGTGGGGTCTCCCGGTGCGTCGAAGACTCCATTTCCGTTGTCGTCGATTCCATTGCCGCAGGAGGGCGCCAGAGAAAATTCGTTGGGGTCGGCTCCGGAACAGTCCTCGTCCGAATCATCGACGAGACCGTCGCCATCGTTATCGAGTCCGTCCGAGCAGGGGTGACTCTCAAAGCCCAGTCCATTTTCGGGACAAAGTCCGGTGGCTGGATCGATGATGTTGTCCCCATCGTTGTCCAGACCATCGCTGCACACCGGGTTCTCACTGTTTTCCGTGTTGTCTCCGGACCGGACGCAGCCGCCATCTTCCAGGTCGATGAGCCCGTCCTCGTCGTTATCGACCCCATCACCACATTGTACCGTGGTTTCATCGCTTGCCTCGTCTCCATCTGAACGGGAGACGCAATCGGGATCGACACCATCGATCAGACCGTCCTCGTCGTTGTCGAGGCCGTCATTACAGGCGCGGTTCAAGGGGATCGCAGTCCAGTTCAAGTCGTCGAGATCGGCGACCCAGAGGCGCTGACCGTCTGGCGATGCCGCCACCATACTGTTCTTTGCTATATGTACTCGTAGATCGGCGATGGGTTCCGGGGGCAGGGTAATGGTCTCTGCTTCGCCAGCCAGCGCATCGTCGGCCAGGATTTCCCAGCGAACCGCCGATGTTCCGTCCGCGCTGAGCAGATAGGCAAAGTCACCGGAGTCCAGGGACACGATCCGTATTGTATTTGCGTTGAACGGCAGGTCGTGGCTCGAGATGTCATGGTCGGGTATGGAGATGCGAATGAGCCCGTCCGGATAACTGGTCGCGAACAGCGCCGTATGATGGGGGCCACGTCGTAGGTCGAAGACCTGTCCGGGGAGTCGAAGCCCATTGAAAACCGGGGTCTGTGGCTCGGAATCCAGGTATGTCGTTGTGTCGAAGTCATAAACCATGACGGTGCTACGGAAACGTTGAAGAACGTACAGCCCAAGCCCCTCTTCGGCCTCCAGGCATTTGGCGGGATCCGCCCCCTGGCCGTCTACTGTGCAGGTCAGGACCGCCGTACTCAACGCCGTTAGATTTTTCGTGTTGAGGACTGTCGAGTCAGTGCAATTGGTGGCACAGAGCAGAATGGCAACAAGGGTTATCAGGCGATTTTTCATTCTTCCACCTCAATGCCCTTCACGGATGTGATGACGCTTAGATGGGTGGAACTTTCCGGGTCTGCGTCGATGATGGTCAGAGTACCGTCCTCAAAGTCGGCGGTTACGATCCATTTGCGGTCGTCCTGATCGATCGCGGCGATGTCGTAGGGGCCACGACCCACGGGCACATAATTTGTGACCAGGCCCGCTTCGTAGTCCACGACGTACACCTTGTCTTCTTTGAAGCTACTCACGAAAGCCCGCCAGGCACCATCGACCCCGAAGGGTGCGAAGACGACCCGCGAGGCTCCGTCCCCAACGGCAATTTCACGGACCAGGCGGAATCGGCTGGGTTGGGTGGCATCGGGTTCAAGGATGTATAGGCTGTCGGGTTGGCGCCAGACCAATGCGATTCGGTGGCCATCCGGCAACAGGGATAGCTCGCGTCCAAAATCGAGGCCGACGGTTGATTTGATCAACGCGGGCATCTGAAGGAATTGCGGCTCGCCCAGGGATACTTCGGGTGTGTCGTTGGCGAGTCCGAAGTCCATATCGATGATGGTCAGAAACGTCTTTGCTTTATGGGCCAGAAGCAACGTTCCGGTGTTCGGATGGTAGAGGATGGACTGCACGCCTGTATTTGTAGTGGTCTCGGCGAGCTTCTCGAGTTCGCCGCTCTCTTTGATCCAGAAGAAGTTGAGCGCCCCGTCGAGGAGGCCCGCACTCACAAAGATGCGATGGGCCGGTCCAAGTTGGTTGAGAATGAGAGATGCATAGGGCTCTTTACCGGGAGATAGCCCCTCATCACCGGTAAATTCGTGCTCTTCATTGCATGTTCCGACGTTTCCGTCAGCGGGACCGCCGCAGTTGAGCGATGGCGGGCTCTCGTCTGCGTCTCGTTCCACTTCAATCCGGTAGATGGAATCCGATTGCCGGGACGGAACGAGAAGCGTGTCTACCTGTCCCGAGGTCGGATCCACCAGGCCTCGAATGATCCCCCCGAATGGTTGGATCTGTACGGTGCTATCGGGAAGCACCCGCTCTTCGACCAGGTCTATCACCGCAATCGTTCCGCTCTGATAGAGCTGATCAAAGTTGCTGTTGACCACGTAGGCATAGCGACCGTCACCATCCACGAGCATCGAGGTTGGCCAGCGGATCAAGTCGGCTGGATGGGGAAAACCTACCAGTTGTTCGGTACAGCCCAGGCCGAAGATAATCAGGCCCAATGCCAGGAGGCGGTGGGTTCTGGTGATAGACATTCTCATTTGGATGCAAGTGCCGCCTGGGCTGCTGCGAGTCGGGCGATGGGTACACGATAGGGAGAACAGGACACATAATGAAGGCCCAGCTTCGCACAGAAATGAATAGACGAGGGATCGCCACCATGTTCGCCACAGATCCCCAGCTTGATGTCGGGGCGTGCCTGCCGTCCCTTATCGACGGCCATCTGCATAAGGATCCCCACTCCCGATACGTCGATGCTCGCGAAGGGATCGGCGGGATAGATTCCAGATTGCACATAATCCGGCAGGAACGAACCGGCGTCGTCGCGAGACACACCAAGCGTCATCTGCGTTAGATCATTGGTGCCAAAGGAGAAGAACGTCGCTTCGGCTGCTACCTCGTCGGCGGTCAGTGCGGCCCGGGGAACCTCGATCATGGTGCCGAGCATGAATTCTACGGTCTGTCCGCGGGCTTCGAATAATGCCTCGGCCTCGCCGAGGACTTCGGCTTTCTGTAGAGATAGCTCCTTTACGTTGCCTACGAGGGGAATCATAATTTCGGGGTGCACATCGACACCCTCGGCGGCCACGTCGAGGGCCGCAGTCAGTATCGCTCGTGCCTGCATGCGGGTGATCTGCGGATACATCAGTCCGAGCCGGCAGCCCCGATGTCCGAGCATGGGGTTCATCTCTCGCAGCTCATCAATACGGGTATGAATCGCAGCGGCGGTTATCCCCAGACTCTGGGCCAATTCCTGGACCTCCGGCTCGCCGTGGGGAAGAAACTCATGCAGTGGCGGGTCCAGGGTGCGGATGGTCACCGGTCGCGAGCCCATCGCCCGGAAGATGCCGCGGAAGTCTTCCGCCTGCATCGGTTCGATCTCACGCAAGGCGGTTTCACGCTCCTCGGGAGTTCGGGACAGGATCATCCGGCGCATGGCGCGGATCCGGTCCGTGTCGAAGAACATATGTTCGGTTCGGCAAAGCCCGATTCCCTCGGCTCCCAGGGCAATGGCCACTTCACTGTCTTTTGGGGTATCCGCGTTGGTCCGAATACCCATGGTCCGGAATTCATCCGCCCAGACCAGGATCTGGTCGAAGGCCTTACAGAGTTCGGATTCGTCGGCCGATCGGGTCTGTTCGATGTGGACCTGGAGAACTTCCGAGGCGGAAATATCGATGGTGCCTGCGAAAACTTCACCGGTGGTTCCATCGATGGTGATGAGGTCGTCGGCACGGAACTCCCGTCCATCCGCCAATAATACGCCTCGACCGGAATCAATACGGATGCTGCTACATCCCACCACACAGGGTTTTCCCATTCCGCGAGCGACGACTGCGGCGTGGGAGGTGAGCCCCCCGCGTGCGGTCAGAATACCCTGGGCGGCATCCATCCCGTGAATGTCCTCGGGGGTGGTTTCTTCACGGACTAGAATCACTTTTTCTCCCCGAGTTGTCCGCTCGGCCGCGTCATCGGCTGTGAACGCGATGGTTCCCTGGGCGGCACCCGGACCTGCGTTCAGTCCGACAGCAAGCAGACGGCCGTCGTGACGTGCGCGATTGGCCTCGGCTGGGTTGAGAGTCGGCGCCAGAATCTGTGTCAGGGCGTCGGCTGGTACGCGGGTTACGGCGTCGGATTGTCCAATCAAGCCCTCTTCTACCATGGCCGTTTGTGTGATCAACCAGGCGTGACCGGTCCGTTTTGCCGTTCGGGTCTGCAGCAGATAGAGCCGTTCATGCTCGATTGTGAACTCAATATCCTGGACGTCCCGATAATGTTTCTCGAGCTGGGCCGCTACGCCCATCAACTGATCGAATACGGCCGGGAAGGTTTCTTGCAACGACTGTCCAGCCAGGTCCAGATCCGCAGCGCGCGCTGCACGAACCGGAAGCGGGGTACGGATCCCGGCCACAACATCCTCACCTTGTGCGTTGACCAGGAACTCGCCGTAGAATTCCCGGGTTCCATTGGATGGGTTTCGGGTGAAGCCAACTCCAGTGCCGCAGTCGTCGCCCAGGTTGCCATAGGCCATGGCCTGGACGTTTACAGCGGTGCCGAGATCGTCGGAGATCCGATTCAGCCGTCGATAGGTGATCGCACGGGTATTGCCCCAGGATTGAAACACTGCGTGGATGGCGGCTTTCAACTGATCCCAGGGATCTTGCGGGAAGCTCTCTCCGGCCTGGTCCTCGTAGACCGCCAGAAAACGATGGATGACCTCATCCAGATCCGAGGCGGAAAGATCGTTGTCGTTTTCCACTCCCCGGTCCTTCTTTACCGCCGAGAGTTCATGTTCAAAGATCTCTCCATTCAGGCCCTTCACCACATTGCCGAACATCTGGATGAAGCGGCGATGGCTGTCGCGAACGAAGCGCCCCGATCCGGAGAGTTGCTCCAGGGAGTCCCGAACCGAGGAGTTCAGGCCCAGATTGAGTACGGTATCCATCATTCCGGGCATGGAGACAGGCGCACCACTGCGGACCGACACCAATAGAGGGTGGCTGCCGCCGCCAAAGGTCTTACCCGTGGTTTGCTCCAATCGAGCGATTGACGCGCGTACATCGTCCATCAGGCCTTCCGGCAGGCCGTTTACCGCTTGGAAGCGGGTGCAGACTTCGGTGGTAATTGTGAAACCAGGAGGGACGGGCAAATCAATACGTGCCATTTCCGCGAGGTTTGCTCCCTTGCCCCCAAGCAGGCTCTTCATGGAGCTGTCACCTTCGGTATTGTCATCTCCAAAGAAATAGATGTTCTGTGTGGTCATATTGCTACCTATTTGTCTGCACGAATGCGCGTGAAGTCGGCTACGCGACTGAAGTCGTTGGCCAATGCTCTGAGAAGA
>Ga0310121_10004354_pt1 | contig 12527 bp, 11 predicted proteins | sample CB27_Tmax_986_MG_FD_203504 | JGI IMG/M metagenome (GOLD analysis project Ga0310121, IMG submission 203504) | Marine microbial communities from Western Arctic Ocean, Canada - CB27_Tmax_986 | ecosystem: Environmental > Aquatic > Marine > Oceanic | place: Canada: Western Arctic Ocean | collected... | reverse complement strand
AGCCGGAGCAGGACACTGCCGGCGTTATAGCCGTTGGCCGAGAAGACGCTGAAGTTTACCAAGCGTGTCAAACAATTTGCGCGTAACATACATGAACAGGCTGGGAGTCAAGAAAAGGCTGGAAAAAAGGCCAATTCTTCAATCTGAGCAGCAGTTGCCACTGCCCAAAGAAGAACCCGCTACTCCCCTATTTTTCCTAGTTTAAAGAGTGTGACCGGGGCAGGGAAAATCCTAGGCAAGCAGATCCTGCACCACGTTTCCGTGGACATCGGTAAGCCGGAAATCACGGCCCTGGAACCGGTAGGTGAGTTGCTCATGGTTGATCCCCAGGCACTGCAGGATCGTGGCATTCAGGTCATGGATATGTACCGGGTTTTCCACCACGTTGTAGGAGAAGTCGTCAGTTTCTCCATACACGATACCGGGCTTCACACCGCCACCTGCCATCCACTTGGTATAACACCGCGGGTGATGATCACGACCATAATTTGCCTTGGTAAGGCCACCCTGGCAGTAGATCGTGCGGCCAAACTCACCACCCCAGATAACCAGCGTGTCATCCAGCATGCCACGTTGCTTGAGATCATTCAGCAGCGCGGCGCAGGGCTGGTCAACGATCCCACACTGTCGGCGGATATCCTTGGGCAGGTTTCCGTGTTGATCCCACTGACGAATAAAGACCTGTGTGAATCGGACGTCACGTTCAGCCAACCGCCGGGCCAGCAGGCAGTTGGCGGCAAAAGTCCCTGGCTTGGTGACTTCGGGACCATACATTTCCAGCGTCTCCTTTGATTCGCCGGAGATGTCGGTCAGTTCCGGTACCGATGTCTGCATTCGATAGGCCATCTCGTATTGCGAGATTCGCGACTGGATTTCCGGGTCACCGACTTCGTCAAACCGTTCCTGGTTGAGCTTCGCCAGCTCGTCCAGCATCCGCCGTCGCATCCTGGGACTGACACCAGCAGGGTTCGACAGGTAAAGTACCGGGTCGCCGGTTGACCGCATGCTGACACCCTGGTAGCGGGTCGACAGGAAACCGGATCCCCAGAGGCGAGCGTAGAGGGCCTGTCCGCCAAATCCGCCATTGACCGTGGAATGCAGGACAACAAAAGCGGGCAGGTTCTGATTCATGCTGCCAAGTCCGTACGACAGCCAGGCACCGGCGCTCGGGCGTCCGGGAAGCTGGCTCCCGGTCTGGATATAGGTGATCGCCGGGTCATGATTGATCGCCTCGGTATTGACCGTCCTGATAACAGCCAGGTCATCGATCACGCCGGCAGTATGCGGAAGCAGTTCACTGACCCATGCGCCGTGCTTCCCGTGTTGATTGAACTTGAAGATCGACGGAGCGATGGGAAATCTCTTTTGCCCCGACGTCATGGTGGTTATTCGCTGCCCGTTACGCACCGAATCGGGAAGGTCCTTGTCATAAAACTCGTTCATCTTCGGCTTGTAGTCCCACATGTCGAGCTGGGAGGGAGCACCTGACATGAAGAGGTAAATAACTCTCTTGGCCTTGGGAGCAAAGTGTGGCAAGCCGGGGAGTCCGCCGACCACGGCCGGCTTGTCCTGGGGCGCGGCAAACAGGCTGGGGTTCATCAGTGATGCCAGAGCCGCCGTGCCGATCCCGGCCGCACTTCGGCCAAAGAAGTGACGTCGCGTTTCGATTAACTCCGATTCTCGCAGCGGATGCATGGCGTTCTCATTCCTATCCCTTGGTTACGGTTTCACTGAGATTCAGCAGCAACTGGACAATCAATGTCCAGCCTGCCAGCTCATCATCATCAAGTGACTCGTTAGGTACTGACTCGCCGATGGCAAGCAGCTTGGGCGCCGCTTCCGGATTACCCTTGAATTCAGCGTGGAACTCCTGGAAAAGCTCTCGGACCGTTTGAAGTTCACCTGGCCTGGGATTTCGTGCAAGCAGCGAACGGTAGGCAAAAGTGACACGTTGATCGACATCGGTTCCACCCTCGAGCATCACCCGCTCGGCAAACCTACGGGCCGCCTCGACAAACTGGACGTCGTTCATCAGCGCCAGTGCCTGCAACGGCGTGTTTGTCCGGGCCCGTCGCACCTGGCAGGTTTCCCGGTCCGGGGCATCGAATATCGACATCGTGGGGGGAGGAACGGTGCGTTTCCAGAACGTGTACATGCTTCGACGATAGAGCTTGTCACCCGTATCCTGCTTGAACACGGAGGTGTTACTCCCGCCAAAACCGACAGGTTTCCAGAGCCCTGCTGGCTGGTAAGGCTTGACGCTCTTGCCTCCAATGGTCTCCACCAGCAGGCCACTGATGGCCAGGGCCTGGTCACGAATCACCTCGGCATCGAGGCGATAACGGGGACCGCGAGAGAGCAACCGGTTCCCTGGGTCGACCGCCAGCTTGTCCTGGCTGACTCGAGAAGACTGGCGATAGGTTGCCGACATGACCAGTAATTTCTGCATTCGCTTGACATTCCAGCCGGACTCGATGAATTCGATGGCCAGCCAGTCGAGCAGATCCGGGTGCGATGGACGCTCCCCCTGGACGCCGAAATCCTCGGATGTCTTGACCAGCCCGATGCCGAAATAACGTTGCCAGAAGCGGTTGACGGTAACCCGGGCCGTGAGCGGATGCGTCGGGCTGACGAGCCACTGGGCCAGCCCAAGCCGGTTGGCAGGTGCATTTTCCTCGGTCGCACCAAGCCAGGCTGGCACCTGGGACGATACTTTCTCGCGCTTTTCCGTGTACTGTCCTCGATACAGGACATGTGCCTGGCGTGGCTGTTTGCGATCTTCCATCACCAGGCTTGAGGGCACTGTTTTTTCCAGTTCGGCCAATCCCTTTTCCAGGTCAGCCTGCTGTTTCAGGGACCCGGAAAAAAGCTCACGTGACTTCGGGTTCAGGTGAATAAGGAAATAATGGGTGAGTTGATTCCGCTGAGCTTCAATCCGTTTTCCCTTCTCGATATCCAGGATTTTCTGGATCTCGGCGGGAACCCCCGGCTGCTTTGAGACCTTGTGATACTGTTCCCAGGTGGCAAGCGATTCGAGTTGCTCGGCGGTCAGCGGAGCAATCGTGACAACGCCAGCCTTGTCCCAGTAGACCGTGCCACCGAACTGCGTGAAGGCCCAGCCATTGATCTTGGAACCAGCCCCCAGTCCGACTGTCGCTGCCGGGACTTCGAGTCGGACCCATTTCCCTTTTTCCGGAAGTGCTCCCATCGGCTTGTTCGAGGCGTTGTTTTTCCCTGCCAGGAATGCCTTGTCCGCACCCCAGTGGGCACGGTGCTCCCAGGAGCCGTCATTGAACTGCAACTGGAGAGTTTCAGGCGGATTTTCCGGGTCAAGGTAGACGTAGGCAAAGAAAGTATCATTGGCTCCAATCACCAGTGGATCCTTGGCCTCGGTGAAGAAATGCTGCGTGATCCCCTCCCCGGTCCGTTTTGAAGAATTCTTGCCACTGAATACCGGGTGATCCGGTGCCATAACAAAATGCCACGGATCATCAACCTCCCCGGCAGGACCACCAGCAGGCTTGGCACCCTCGGGCAGTTCGTCATCAAACCAGACCCTGTCTGCCTGCTTAAATTCCGGAAACGGACTCTCGCCGTGGGGATCGACATAATTCACATCCGCGACAACCTGGTCGATGCTGGCACCTGCTGCAGCCAGTTCTTCCGTCATGCGTTTTTTTTCTGTCAGCTGGTGGTCACTGGGAACCTTGATCACCGGCGGAGGCAGAAGAGCATTTCGATCCATGGCCTTTTCAGTAAGGCTGAAAAAGAAGGAGAACAGCTGGTAGAACTCCTTTTGCTTGAGCGGATCGAACTTGTGGTCATGGCAGACTGCACAACCAGCCGTCAGCCCCATCCAAACCGTTGCGGTTGTTTCCACCCGGTCCACGGCATAACGGACGTAGTACTCTTCATCGATGGAACCACCTTCACTGGTTGTCACGTTGCAGCGATTAAAGCCGGTAGCCACACGTTGATTGAGCGTCGGTTCGGGCAGGAGATCCCCGGCCAGTTGCTCAGTCGTGAATTGATCAAAAGGCATATTTTGATTGAACGCACTGATCACCCAGTCACGATAGGGCCAGATGGATCGTTCGTTGTCCAGATGCAGGCCATGGGTATCGGCGTATCGGGCGGCATCCAGCCAATTACGACCAAGATGTTCTCCATAGCGTTCTGATTTCAACAGGCGATCCACCACGTGCTCGTAGGCCAGGGCGGAATCGTCGGCAAGGAAATCGTCCACCTCCTGGATCGTGGCTGGCAATCCGGTCAGGTCAAGCGTCACCCGGCGAATCAGGGTTTCCCTGTTCGCCTCCGGTTCCGGCGCCAGTTTTTCAGCTTTCACGCGCGCCTGGATGAACAGGTCAATGGAGTTCTGGGTTTCCCAGCGACGAACCTGCTTCGGGAGATCTGGTTTGATGGGCGTGATGAAGGCCCAGTGGTCAGACCACTGGGCTCCGCCCTTGACCCAGGCCTTGAATTTCGCGATCTCGGCAGGACTCAACGTCTTTCCTGAATCGGATGGCGGCATCCGCAGATCCAGGTCATCAGCAGTGATTCGCTCGATCAGCAGGCTCCTGGAGAGGTCGCCGGGAATGATCGGGATACCCCCCGACTCCGTTTCTGACTTGGCTCCTTCCTCCTGGTCAAAACGCAGGCCCGCCTGCCGCTCTTTTTCATCCGGACCATGGCACTTGAAGCAGCGATCCGAGAGCAAGGGGCGGATATCCCGGTTGAAATCCACCGTTTCATCCCTGGCTGTCAGCGGGGACGTGACAGTCAGACCAAGGAGCATAACCCAGGTTTGCAGTTGATGATTCATACCAGTCTTTTTCTCGTGTTGAAAACAGGCTCCTCCGTACCACTACCCTGCAAACTTAATCAAACATCGCAGCACTGTCCAACCTCACCGGGTAACCGGCGAGCGACCTTCAAAGCATTTGCTCAACGGTACGGGCCCTGCCTACAATAGGTGTTTCGCGTGACAGGATCTGTCACCAGAAAAAGCATGCCCAGGAAGGGTTATTCATGCATAAACGGGCTGATAATTCTCGAACTCTCAAAACGGTCAATCGGCCTCGATCCTGCGCGTTCTCTTTTTTGTCTGCCTTGCTGCTGTTAACCGCTTCAGCATCTATCCTGCCCGCGCTTGACCTGCAGACTGCCCAGAAACTTTACAAGACCGGCGACTATGCGGCATGCAGCCAGGCCGCCTCGGTACAACTTGCCTCCACGCCCTGGATGGAATCCTGGTGACGACTGCAACTTCGCTGCCAGCTGGAAATGGGAGAGTACGCCCAGGCGACCGAAACGTACATGCAGGCGGCCGAGCGATTCACGACAAGTATTCGACTGAAATGGCTTGGGCACCGCGCCTATCGTCATGCCCACCAGCCAATCCGGGCTGACATCCTGCTGGAGGAAATCGAGCGGCTGGTCAACCAGACTTCCTGGCGATACAGCGACCCGGTCAACCGCGTGATTGTTGGCCGCCTGTTCCTGTTGCGTGGAGGTGATCCCAGGCAGGTCCTGGAGTTGGCCTACGATCGTGCCCAGCGGGACAACCCGGGCATCATCGATTCGTCGATTGCCACCGCAGAGCTGGCCCTGGAGAAGCAGGATTTTGCACTGGCACTCGGTTCACTGCAGAAGGCGGTTGAAGTCGAGGCGGACAACCCACTGGTCTATTTCCTTCTCTCCCGGGCACTGGCCCCCACGGACCCTGCCAGGGCGGCAGCGGCTCTGGAAAAGGCACTCGAGCTCAACCCCAATCACCTGCTGACACGGCTCTTCCTGGCAGAGCGATTGATTGACCAGGAACAGTACGACGCTGCACATGAGCAGCTCATGCAGGTCCTCCAGGTGAATCCTCGACACAGCCAGGCCTGGGCTTACATGGCCGTGATTGCCCACCTGGAAAATGACCTCTCCGGCGAACAGGCCTGGCACACGATCGCCAGCCAGTGGCCCGAGGAGGATGCGGATGTCGACTACTGGATCGGGCTCAAGCTCTCCCAGAAATACCGTTTCACCGAGGGCTCCTCTTACCAGCGACGAGCACTGGTGAAAAACCCCCTCCATACCAGGGCACGGATCCAGCTTTCCCAGGATCTCTTGCGGCTGGGAAAGGAGAAAGAGGGGTGGCAACTGGCAGACGCGGTAAGCCGCTCACGGTCTCGCAACTCACGCTCATCCTTCTCCTTGAACCGACCCCTGGCATTCCCGAACCACCGGTGCGGGGTGCACATCGTGCATCGCACTTTGCGGCGGCGTTTTCCGGCGGTTTTGCGTCGTCGGCTCATAGTGGACCGCATGGGAGTCGAATCCATCACACCGACCTTGCAAGGGTCAGTCGTCCCCAACGGCATGCCGGCCCATTTTGGGAGAGGTCCGCTCGGGAATCGAACCCGATCTCCGTCCTTACCACGGACGTGTGCTGCCACAACACCTGCAGACCAGTCTTCGCTTTGAAAAGTGATCCCGGCTGGAATCGAAAGTTCACCCGCACTACTGCACGTTGTCCCGTTTACCATCAAAGACGTGGCATAGGCTGGAAAAGTTCGCGGGTTACGGGGAAAATACACATCACGGCTAGGGTAGCTCCCGAACCCCGCTAAGTCTTGAGCGGCTGCCGTGGTTTTTCTATTCAAGACGCCACAACCGAGACGGTGGCATCATGGCGAAGCAATCCAAAGTCGACCGAACTGGAATCTATCGGTTCCAGGACGACGGTCACTATCGTGAAGCACCCCTAGTTGATACCCGCCGACACGCACCAACGGATTGGGACCGGGATGAATTCGCCGACCTGGTGCTGATAGCCGACACGACCAGCCAGCGGATTCTCAAATCACAAGGTTACAACTACACGGCACGGACTGATGAAGACGGCGTTCCCGCCATTGTTTCAGATGCCCGCGAGGTGCTTGACCTGATCTATCAGTTGAGCCTCACCGACGACGGTGAATTCATCTACGTCGATCCCGCGAGGGCGTGGCATATCGGTGCGGCGTTTCAACGGTTGATGGCGAGGGCTGGTGAGCCCATGGCGGTAGCTGGAGTCACCGCGACAAAGGGTCGAAGCACGGGCGGACACACAACAAACAAGGAGAAACAAGAAAATCGCCTACGCTACCAGGCGAAGGTTGATGGATACGTTATGAAGGGACAAAAAGTCAACAGTGCGAAAAACAACACAGCGACAGATTTTGGCGTATCGATCAAGACGATTTATCGTCACACGAAGAACGCCAAGGACAAGCATTACGCGAAGATAAAACCCCAGACCCCACCGAAAAAAAAGTCTAAGAAAAAGTAGGACAGTGCTACCACTGTCACTTTGCGAAGTCACAACGGCACCCGTTAGGATTCAATTCAACACGAATCCCAACGGGTGTTTTCTTTGAACGACACAAGCACACAACACGATTTCGAGATCGTCGGCGAATTGTCCGATGCCGCCATCGATGGATTGGCCGATCTGATTTTGGCGGACATCGAAGCCGAAGAGGAAGAAAAACGCCCGCATGCGGAAGTGACTAGCCAGCATGCGGGCGCGAAAGGGCAGTGATGCGTGATTATACAAATTTGCGGGAGTTTTCGAGATCGGCGGCTGCGGTGCGACGTATCGCGAAAATCCGTGGCTATAAGGGCACGATTCACGAGCCGACACGTAAAGGCAAAGTTGGCAGCCTAGGTCAACAGCTGGACGCGGTAGGGATCTATATCGATGCGCGGCGGCAGTATGGTCGGGTGCCTCGCCAATGGATCTTGGAAATGAGCAAGTCGGCGGTGATGCAAGGAGGTGAAAATGTCAATCGACAAGAGACAAACTGATCTGTTGCATCTCACCGATATGGGCAACGGCGAACGGTTCGTCCGCGAGCAGGGAAAGAACGCCCGATACGTGTTCCCCTGGGAACGCTGGCTGGTTTGGGACGGGCAACGGTGGAAGATTGACGACAGCGGCGCGGTGCGACGTCTCGCCAAGAAAACGGTGCAAAGCATTTACCATGAAGCGGCGTTCGCGGATTCGGAAGGCGAACGCAAGGCAATTTCCAAGTGGGGGCAACATTCTGAAAAGTCGGAACGAGTTTCCGCCATGCTGAAAATGGCGCAGAGCGAACTACCGATCGGCGTTGACGAACTCGATTCGCACCCGTGGAAATTGAATTGTTCCAACGGCACGTTGGACCTGGACACCTGCGAACTACGGGTACATGACCGCCGCGACTTTCTCACGAAGGTGGCACCCGTGGAATTTCCTCAAGAGGAAGTGGATTGCCCGTTGTGGATGGCATTCCTGAATCGGATTTTTGATTCCGACCGCGAGTTGATTCCCTTCGTCAAGAGGATCCTGGCGTTGTCGCTGGTTGGCGAAGTGTTTGAACACGTGCTACCAATTTTCTACGGCTCGGGAGCAAACGGCAAAAGCGTTCTGATTGAAACCTGGTTGCGAGTACTTGGCCCCGACTATGGGATAAAAGCGCCCCCCGATCTATTGATAGCCAAACGGGCCGACGCTCACCCCACGGAAAGAGCCGACTTGCACGGGAAGCGGTTCGTGGCCGCGGTCGAAAGCGGCGAGGGCCGACAGTTAAACGAGTCTCTGGTCAAGGAGCTCACTGGCGGTGATCGGATTCGAGCCCGACACATGAAAGAGGATTTCTGGGAATTCCGACCGAGTCACCTGCCCGTCATGGTGACGAATCACAAGCCCGTTGTGCGCGGGACCGACCAAGGAATTTGGCGACGGCTGAAGCTGGTCCCGTTCCGCGTGACGATTCCGGATGCGGAACAAGACTCCGAGCTGGTCGACAAACTACAAACCGAAGCGGGGCACATTTTGCGCTGGGCGTTGGGTGGCATCATCGAATGGCGGCAATTGGGTTTGCATGAATCCGAAGTCGTGAAGGTGGCGACCGACGGTTATCGGCAAAGTCAGGACGTGCTGCAAGCGTTTTTGTCTGACCGTTGCGTGAAACACGTGAGCGCCAAGACAAGCGCCAAGAGCCTTTACGCGGCCTATTCGGCGTGGTGCAAGCAATCGGGCGAGGAACCAACCAACCAACGGCAGTTTGGCATGGCGATGACAGAACGCGGATTTGAGCGACGAAAAGTCAACGGCCGCGTGCAGTACATGAAGATCGGAATCGCGTCGGAAGATATCCAGGTAGACCTAGGGACGATAGTAGACCCATTTCCCAGTTCGCTAGTACGCGAGAATACAGATAGTGCGCAATAGGCGAATCAGGTCCACCATCGTCTACTAGTCTACCTGGCGGCAAACCGTGTTGTCTTGAGTTGGTAACAGCAGCCTTATGACAGGAGAGTTAAAATGGGAAAGCCAACCGACCCGCCGTCGTCAATTGGGGGCGAACTGTCGTTGGGCGTGAGTTGGCAAAGTCTGTCGCCCGATGTGCTGTGCGTGCTGCAAAATCGTAGTTCGCGATGGTTTAGCAACAAGGCACCAAGGTTGTTCGACTGGTTGTCGGCTGGAATCCGCGGTGAGGTGGTACGTCAGTTGGGCAACGAGGTGGAAATGCTGGTTCCCGCTGAACCCGAAATGATTTCGTTGCGGGTGATTGAATGGAGCGCGGCCGACATCTGGGAGGCGATCGCATATTTGAACTGTGCGGCGCTGGCGGTGAGAAACACCGAGGCGGGAGCGTTCATCGATCAACTGCTGACCACGTTCATCGGGCTGGGCTGGTCGAAGGCCGAACAAGAGGCGCGGCGTGTACGGTCGGCGTGAGCAATGCCCCAGGTGCCACCGGGCACGGTTCCAGGTGCTGAACACCAGGCATATTGGCGGCTGCGTCGTGCGATATTTGGGCTGCCGTAAGTGTGGCCATCGACCAGCGGGCAACAAGCTGGTTGCATCGGCCGAGGCCAGGGGGGGGCGATAATGTCACAAAACGCGCCTCCCCGAAACCCCTTGATAAGCGTGCACGTTTTTCAACCAATTAAAAGAATCGTTTTTTGAAAAGTAGCACTAGCATTACCCGCAGCGGTCAACATTGGGCCTAAAATTCTGACAGTAACCGAAAATATCAACGCGAGGTTCAACAAATGGATGAAAATCTTTTGACGATTGAGGACATGGCGAAAATCTTTGTTTGTTCTTCTGAGAGCATTCGGCGTTGGTGTGCCGCTGGCATAATTCCAAAGCCGATTCGCGTCGGCAGGCGCGCCATTCGATTTCGCGAGTCCGATATTCGTTGTTTCCTAGATCGGCAATCGGATGCGAATTCGGCTGCCGATCAAATACAGCAGCCGCCGATTGAGGTTTTACGATGATAGCGAAAGCAAACACGGATGATAAATTGTTTGGCGACGTGTCAAACTCACTGGTCGCACTTGAGCGGCGTGGCGATGTTTTGGCCGCGATGGAGGCATTACTGGACGGTGCGACACTTGAAGATCGGAGCCTAAACCCGCTTGAACAAACGCGATTCGACCGCCTGGAAAATCGCAGTAAGGAATTGTTGGGGTTGTCGAAGGATCTTCACGCGGCGGAAGTCGAACCAGGCCCGGAGCTGGCCGAGCACGTTCCGCGGGATGGGAGTGGCTGCGGTTCACTTGGCGGTGATTATCGCCAGTTTTCCAGCCGCGCCGCGATGGTTGATGACGGCGGTCGTCAGGTGCGCGGTCTCGGCCGCGGTGAGTCGTTCGCCGATGAAGTCCGAAGGCTACAACCTGGCGGCGGCGACTACGGCGGATTGAGTTTTGGCGCGTTGTGTCGGGCGATGGTGAGCGGTCCCAAAACCGAGGTCGAACAAAGGGCGTTGTCGGAAGGTTCCGATTCGGCTGGTGGCTATTCAGTGCCCAGCAGCCTCGCCGCGCAGTTGATTGATCGGCTACGTACTAAGTCCACCATTTTCGCGGCTGGTGCACGGACAATTCCGTTGACGACCGATCAGAATACCTACGCCAAACTTTCGACCGATCCGACGGCGACGTGGCGGAGTGAAAATGAGTCAATCGCCGACAACAGCCCGACGTTCGGTTCGATCACGTTTCAGCCGCGTTCGCTAATCAGTCTGGTGCGGGCGTCGCGTGAAGTGATTGAAGATTCCGCGAATTTGGAATCGGCGTTGATGAATGCATTTTCGGAATCGATGGCATTGGAAATTGACCGCGTTGCGTATTATGGCGAGACGGGGCAGGAACCAACTGGTTTGCGGAATCTTTCGGACGTTAACGAGATCGACGTTGGCACAAACGGACTGGCGATCACGGACTACTCGTTCATCCTCGACGCGCTCCAGGATTTGCAAGAGGCGAATGCCAGCCCACCGACGGCCGTCGTGATGAGTCCGCGAACAGTTCGGGAATACGCATCGTTAGAGGATAATACATCCGCGAATCGGAGGCCGGAGCCGCTAAGCATTGTTGAGTTGCCGCGTTTGGTCAGTTCGCAAATCAGCATCACGGAAACGCAAGGCAGTTCCACCGACGCCAGCACAATTTTCGTTGGCGACTTCAGCGAGTTGATCGTTGGGATGCGTTCGGAACTGCGAATCGAAGTCTTGAAAGAACGATTCGCGGACAATCATCAGTTCGGCTTCTTGGCTCACTTGCGGGCCGATCTTGCTTGTTGGCATCAAGAAAGTTTCGTCCGCATCGTCGGCACCGTTCCAGCCTAACCTGAACAAACAACATGAAGGATTAAAGCATGAACTTATCGAAAGCGGCGAAGGTTACCCGCGTTATGAATTCGGTGGCGGCTGGAACGAGCGATCAGAATTCCAGCAGCGTTGATATGCAGGGATATCGGGCCTGCCAATTTATTGCGGCGTTTGGCGCGGTCACGGCGTCGGCGGTCACCAGCGTTAAAGTCGAAACCAGCAGCGACAATTCGACTTTCAACGACGTGTTGGGCACCAGCGTTACGGTTGCCGATGATGACGATAATCAAGTTGTGCTGCTGGACATCGCGCAGCCGTTGGAACGTTATTTGCGCATCACGATTTCCAGGGACACGGCGAACGCGGTTGTTGATGGCGTGTTTGCGCTGCAATACCTGGCCAGTAGCGAACCCGTGACGCATGACGCGACGACGGTTGTGGATTCGGAATTCCACCTGGCACCAGCGGAAGGAACAGCCTAACTACTCGAAATCGGATCAGTGGTCCGATTCACCCGCTGCAACAACAGGCCCAAGGAAAAGAAATTCCCTAGGGAATAACTGACGAAGCACCACCGATTCGATTCGCCCGCTTTCTTGGGCACTACAAAACGACCAGACCCAGGGGCCTTGCGGGCGTGGGCGGCTAGATGCACTGGACGTGACTGCGTTAACCGTTCTTTGACAGCTTAAAACCTTACGCGGGCCAGTGTCAGCAGTCCGGTCAGCAACAGGAACACGCTGGCCGGTTCTGGAATAATGGTTATCCAGTTGACTTGCCAGGCCGAGATAGGAGATGCCAGCAGATAGGCCTGCAGGCTAGCTGCGTCAAAACCATGCTGCAGCACGGTCTGCCCGTCGTAAAGAGTTGTGCCGGTACTGAAGGTCGCGGCGT
>Ga0310121_10004352_pt1 | contig 12529 bp, 11 predicted proteins | sample CB27_Tmax_986_MG_FD_203504 | JGI IMG/M metagenome (GOLD analysis project Ga0310121, IMG submission 203504) | Marine microbial communities from Western Arctic Ocean, Canada - CB27_Tmax_986 | ecosystem: Environmental > Aquatic > Marine > Oceanic | place: Canada: Western Arctic Ocean | collected... | reverse complement strand
GTAGTCATTGGTCAGTTGAATAGAGTAATTATTGGATTCAAGGATGCTTCTTTCTATTTCAAATAGTTGATCATCAACTAATTTGGCATTGGAAATAAAATCGTCATTTTCAAATTTGAATGACATGGTATTTGCTTCAATTGTGCTTATCTGCCACTTAACTTTGGTTCCTTCGGCAATTTGCAAATTACCAACATTGTTAAGTCTTTCATCTTTCTTATTAACATGGGCAGGATAATCAAGATAGACACCGAAGCTCTTAAGATTCGGTCTTGAAACAACCTGGAGTTGATATTCATTAGAATTAAATCCTGCGGCTTCGAAAGACAGATCTACAGAGGTTTGTAGCTTTTTGAATGAATATGAAAAAAAGTCATCAGTGCCCTTTTTCATTTTCATTTTTCTACCATTAAGATTCATGTAAGCCTGATCAGGCAGGAAATTGCCTTCAAATCCCAAATCCAAAGTATAGTCCTCATTCTTAAACCCAAGGAGCTGATTGTTGAGTATTTTGAATTTAAACGGTGCTTCAGGTAAAAATGCCTCTTTAAACCTAATGATTCTAGTAGTACTCTCAGTTAACATTTGCGGAATGAAAATCATGAGGATAAAAAGTGCCAATGCAGGTCCTGCAAGAAATTTAAGGAATTTTTTATTTTGTTTTAAATCGATTGCATCTGCAAACGATACCAAACGTATTTCATTTGTTCTTTGCTTGATACTCGCCAGTATTAAGCTGTTATCAATACCGGTTATATTGTGTAACTGTATGGTATTCAGGAGTTTATCAGAAATATTAGGAAAATAGGACCCAATTTGTTTTGCCGCTTCTTCATCTGAAATTTGTCGACTGTTGCGGAACAACTTATCAATTGGGATAATTACCCAGAAATAAATTACAAGAACAAAAGCGACCACGAATGAGAAAAAGAACAGCCCTCTTATGATGGAATTATATCTTAAAGTGAATTCCAAGATGTTGAAAATCAGAAAAACGGAAATCAATATTGAGATAGAAAGAATTATTCCTTTAATGAGTGTATTGAGATAATACTTCTTTTTGAACTGTTGTAGCTTGTTGACTATTAGTTCAAAATCATTATTTTCTGGAGGCGTTACCATTAGATACTCTTTTACTGTCTTAATACGTAAAAATGGGTTGAGAATTTACCCATTTTCTAATTAAAATGATTCATCCTAGGGGAATTTGCAGTTGAGTGGTTATGAAAACACACCTCAAGATCGTTTTTATAGTGCGATCTCGTTCTCGAAATATTCAATTACATGCATTTTCAAAAGTTTTTCTTGTTCAAGAAGGTCAAATCTTGGAAGTGTTTTTACTAGCTTCCAGTGAGGCCACCCAGTTTCGTCGAGACCCTCAAGTTCATAAAAGCCTGACAAACTTAGAACCTTGCAAATGGCAATATGCATCAGATCCTGTTTTTCCTCTTTCGAGAAGTTTTGTGGACCTTTGCCAAGTTCCTGGACACCAATCAGAAAGAGGACACTGTTGAGATCAGCCAGTTTTTTTCCAATAGTATTTTGAAGAACCACCAGAAGGCTGTGCCATTTCCGCTCAAGTTCCAAATCCTTTTTAATCATTTTAATCTTTTAGAAATTATGCTTTAATGGCTATAATCATTTAGCAATTTTCTCAATTCAATTGTTGAAACGACATTTCTGCCGGTGTTATTCCGACGGATCATATCAAAATATCTTTCCTCTTGATTTAGGATCATAGCTACAAGTTCGTATTCAGTTGCAATTTCCATAAACTCAATTGATGGGTTCCAAAAATCAATAAATTGCTGCACTTCTTCCCTTCGAAGGGAAGTCTTCGAAGAAATAAAATCAGCGTTCAATCGGGAATAAATTAATTCCAACCGCCTGTAGTAAGTATATTCCCCTTCTTCAATTTCCTGAAGTTTCTTTAGCTGTTTATATTCCGAATTGAACTGGTTGGCTAGTAGTGTTAAGAGGCCTGTGAAAGCAGCACCACTTTGACCCACTCCCAAAGATGGCCCTGGGAATTTTTGATCAAAAGTTTGTTCAGTTTTCGTTTCGTAGAGTCTGTTGTGGTCATAAAATCCTTCCATGGGATCCCTTCCATATATGGTTAATCCCGGTAATTCATAGGTGACAGGGTTTAACTGGATAATTTGGATAATATCGGAAATGAAATAAACTACAATTTGTTTAGATCTGAAGCCAATGGCAGAAAAATTAAGTGTATCGCCTTGATTAATTTCAATGGAGAAGTTACCCCCAACACTTGTGGAAGTAAAATTCGTATAGTTAACAGTATAAATATTTACGAAAGGAACGGGCAGTGAATCGGTAGAATTGAGCACTCGCCCTTCATATCTTGAAGGACTTAGCTGGGCAGATACTGGATGGATACCCGAGATCGTTATAAGAATCAATATCGAAAAATTAAAGCGCAAAACTTATCGAAGCTAAATGCAAAAATAAAACAAATAGTTTGTCTGAAATCCTAAAAGATAAAGTCCGCTAAAAGTGCTAAAAGAGCGGCAGCAACACTAACTATAATTTTAGTCAAGTTTGACTTATGTTCCGGTGCACTTTCAAAAAATATCGTTGTAGATATTTTTAGGAAGCTGCCACTTACAAGAGCAAAGAGGATCAAAAACATATTTTCTGATATGATTTTTGATTCACCCAGATTTTCAGAAATAATCAAACCTAACGGTGAAGCAAGAGAAAATATTATCAGAAGAATCATTGGCTTAACCTTGCTGCTGTAGTGACATGTTAGTACCGACATTAATGCAAACGATGCAGGGATTTTATGCGCTGTTATGCCAAGAAGAAGTGAAGCAGATGGATTATGTTCATGTAATGTAATTGGGTGTGCCAGAAGTGTGCCCTCTAAAAAGGCATGAAAACAGAGAGCGACCATCAAGGAAACCGATGAAACCAGGGAATGCTTTTGATCATGCTTGTGCAAATGTACATGCCCATGTTCTACCCCAGCGGTAAAATATTCAAGGATCCACTGTAGAAAAAAGCCTGCCATAATCATCCCACCAATGAATTCATTGGAAGCCTGATATTTGAAAAGCTCAGGTAGAACATGAATAATTGTGATTCCGAATAAATAAGATCCGGCGAAGATTAGTGTAAGGTTAAAATTTTCACCTTTCCATTTGGGCATTAGGTAAACAATACAACCTGAAAAAAATGTTACAACAAAAAGAATTAAAATGCTACTGGACATTATTGAATAATCATTTTTTTAATACCGTCTGTAGCAATTGTTTCCACCATTCCTTGTTCGTTAGCATAAATGAAAAAAGCCTCAACAGAGTCCAAAAGGTTGACTTTTTTTAAAGAATTCTCAAGTCCCAAAACCATGAAACCTGTTGCAAGGGCATCAGCAGTCATACACGTGGGAGCAAAAACGGAGGCGCTAAGCAATGAATGATCTACAGGATTCCCGGTTTTGGGATTTATGGTATGGGAGTATTTTTTCCCATCCAATTCATAAAAATTCCGGTAATTCCCGGATGTGGCTATTGTAAGATCGCTAAGTAACACCGTTGCTTTCAAAAGGACTGTATCAACGGAGACCGTTGGATCTTCGATGCCAATCCGCCAAATGTTTCCCTCGGGATTCTTTCCAAAACAGCTAACCTCACCACCAATTTCAACCATAAAATCAGTAATATCGCAGGACCTGAGATAACGGTGAATAATATCGACAGCATATCCTTTGGCAATTGCACTAAAATCCAAATAAGATCCCTTGATGGATTTTTTGGCACCCAGGCTATCAAAGGAAACATGATCGAATCCAACAAGCCCAAGAAGAGAATCTAAGCTCAATTTATCTATTACACGTTTAGATCCTGGTCCGAAACCATAAGCATTCACTAATGGACCCACCGTTGGATCAAATGCTCCGTCAGTGATTGTATAAATTTTCCTGCTCTCAACAAAAACAGGAAACAAATAGGGAGACTGATAAATAATGGAGTCGGTAATGTTAAAGAGGCTGATTTCTGAAGACTCTACATACGTGGACAATGAGCTATTGAAATCATTAAGTATGGAATCGATTGTCGGTTGGAGATTTCTGTCCTGCAGATCATTGTATTTTACATTATAGACTATAGGCCCCATTGTTGTTCCGGAAATTCCAATGTAATGTGATGCGCTCTGGGATCTTTTGATTTGCCAAAACCCTAACAAGATGATGACAATGGCCAGAGGAACCAACTTTCTTTTATCCCAGCTTTTAAGCATTATTCAATGATGAGTTGTCCAAAATTGATCATATCGGGCTTATTTCTTACAAAGCATATTTTTGGAAAATTTTGTTTGATGAATAAATCAGGCTGGGGCCTGTCATCATACCCGTGCTAATATAGATTTGACTGCAGCTATAATGCCATCGGTATCGAAACCGCATTCTTTATGCAATTGATCCTGTGTTCCGTGTTCAATTATTTTATTCGCTATACCAAGACGCCTGATATTCGCTTTATAGTTGTTATCAGCAGCAAACTCAAGAATTGCACTCCCAAATCCGCCCATCAGGCTGCCATCTTCTATTGTTAAAATCTCCTCAAACCGATTAAAAATATCATGAAGTAATTCTGAATCCAGAGGTTTAGCAAATCTCATGTCATAATGGGCGACATCAAGACCTTCTTTCTTTAATGTTATGGTCGCTTCTACAGCGTAGTTACCGATATGCCCGAACGATAATACTGCCAGGTCATTTCCTTCACGAATAATTCTTCCTTTCCCAATTTCAATTTCTTCAAATTTTGTTTGCCATTCAGGCATTACTCCCTGACCTCTCGGGTAGCGAATGGTCATGGGTAAATGATTGTGTTCTAATTGAGCAGAGTACATCAGGTTGCGGAGTTCCTGTTCGTTCATGGGTGCTGAAATGATCATGTTTGGCAGGCATCGCATATAAGCTATATCGTAACAACCATGGTGTGTAGGACCATCGGCACCTGCTAAACCTGCCCTGTCAAGACAAAACACAACGTGAAGATTCTGGAGGCACACGTCATGGATTACCTGGTCATATGCTCTCTGCATAAACGAGCTATAGATATTGCAGAACGGAATCAGCCCTTGTGTAGCTAATCCGGCTGAAAAAGTAACAGCATGCTGTTCAGCTATACCTACATCAAATGTTCTCTCCGGCATGGCTTTCATCATGACATTCAGAGAAGATCCGGATGGCATTGCAGGTGTGATGCCCATTATTTTAGGATTCATATTAGCCAGTTCAACTATTGAATGGCCAAAAACATCTTGATATTTTGGGGGTTGTGGAGTTTCATGATCTTTCTTATGAATGATTCCTGTGACTTTATCAAATTTTCCAGGTGCATGCCATAGGGTCTGATCTTTCTCAGCTTCAGAATAACCTTTTCCCTTGACGGTTATACAATGGAGAATTTTTGGTCCTGGAATATTTTTGAGGTCATTAAAGATCTCTACAAGATGGTTTACGTCGTGACCATCAACAGGCCCGAAATATCTTAAGTTTAAGGACTCGAACATATTGCTCTGTTGAAGCAAAAATGTTTTGACACTATTCTCGAATTTAGCGACTATTTCACGAGGATTTGGACCGAACTTGCTGAACTTCCCTAAAACATTCCAGATTTCGTCTTTAATCTTGTTGTACGCTTTTGATGTAGTGATATCCGTGAGATAATCTTTTAGGGCCCCAACGTTTGGATCAATCGACATACAATTGTCATTCAATACTATAAGAAGGTTTGAATTTAAAACTCCTGCATTGTTCATTCCTTCAAAAGCAAGACCTCCTGTCATGGCACCATCGCCTATTACAGCGATGTGTTGTCGATTGTCTCCTTTATATTGATTTGCCGTAGCCATTCCCAAGGCTGCAGATATTGACGTGCTGGCGTGACCAACACCAAAAGTATCGTACTCACTTTCACTTCTTTTCGGAAATCCTGATAAACCTTTATATACCCTGTTGGTGTGAAACTCCTCTGCCCTACCTGTAAGGATTTTATGGCCATAAGCTTGATGGCCAACATCCCACACCAATTGATCTATTGGTGTGTCGAAGGTATAATGAAGTGCAACGGTTAATTCAATAACGCCGAGGCTGGCACCGAAATGACCGCCATACACGGAGACATTATCGACAATGAACTGTCGTAATTCATCACAAATTCCGACAAGTTCAGTGGCATCGAAGTCTCTCAAATCCGCTGGGGATTTAATTGTAGAGAGCTTAGGACCAGGCTTGATTAACATATGAGTCAGTGACTGTTCTAAAAGGTATTTCCAAAATCTGTGATGTCCAACTTTTGTTTTTGTTGAAACACTACATTTAAGATGGCTGCAAAATTAAAGATTTTTATAATAAGGTAATTCCAACTAGGTTTTATATATCGGGAAGTTTATCTTTGACTAATGATTGGAACGGCGGATAAATTCGAAATTAAGCTTTCCCTATTTGAGGGTCCTTTCGATCTTTTACTTTTTTTTATTGAACGTGATGAGCTGGATATACATGACATTCCAATTGCTCAAATCACCAATGATTTCCTCGATTATATCCATCATCCTGACCATCTCAATCTTGAAGTGGCCAGCGAGTTCATTTTGGTTGCAGCCAAATTGATGAGGATCAAAGCAAAAATGTTGCTACCCAGGCCTCAACTTGATGAAGAGGGCAATGAAATTGATCCCCGTGAGGAGTTAGTCAGGCATCTACTGGAATATAAAAGATACAAGGAAGTTGTGTCACAGATAGCTGAAATGGAAAAACTCCGACTTGAAAAGGAAAAAAGAGGCAATCTCTTAACCGAGATCAAAAAATTGTCGGAATCGGTGCAGTTAGAAGCAGAATTGCAAAACCTTGATCTTTATAAACTTCTAAAGGTCTACCAGAACGTTCTCGACCGCTATGAAATTGAAAAGAATAGGCCTATCCATGAAGTGGTTCAGTATCCTTACACCATTGTCAACCAAAAGAAATTTATCCTTAGCAAATTGAAAAGAAAAAAGAAAGCATCATTTCTGGACTTTATTGAAATGATGCCATCAAAAGTTGCTGTTATTTATAATTTCCTTGCCATTCTTGAGCTGCTGCAACTTCAATTGATCAACATACAGGTTGGAATTGGCTTCAACAATTTCTGGGTAGAGCCTATTGAACAGGTACAGGCCGCCTGATTAATCTTGATAGAACTTCTCCAATTCAGAAAAGAAGAAATTACCTTCGATCAGGGCATTGTCATCAGAATCTGATCCATGAATTGCATTTGCCTCTATCGACTTTGCAAACATCTGTCTGATGGTGCCCTTTTCAGCTTTAGTTGGGTCGGTCGCACCGATTAGTTTTCGAAAATATTCAACGGCATTTTCTTTTACAAGTATTATGGCAATTATAGGTCCTGAACTCATATAGGCGCAGAGATCACTATAAAAAGGCCGCTCATTGTGTACCGCATAAAATTGCCCGGCTTTACGCTCAGAAAGGCGAGTCAATTTCATTGCCCTTATGCCAAAACCGGCTTCTGTAATTATTTTAATGATAGCCCCTGAATTCCCTGCTCTAAATGCATCCGGCTTGATCATCGTAAAAGTTATATTTTTAGACATTATTTAGGATTTGAGTTTGATAAACTAAAACGATTGCAAAAATACTAGAAATTGATTAGTACTATTTGACGGAATGTATTCCATTTTTGTAATTCATTTAATCTCCACACTTTTGCACTTCCATTTTTTTGATCCTTTAACCAGTTAGGCTTCTATTAATGCAGAACCTCAAGGGCTTTAAGGAACTGTTAAGTTCCCCCCGACAGTGTGTAATCGTAATGCATACTAAGCCTGATGCGGATGCCCTTGGCTCTTCGCTCGGTTTAGCTGCCTATTTAAAAAAGCGAAACCATCACGTAAACGTAATATCGCCAAGCGATTATCCAGATTTTCTTCAATGGATGAAAGGCAATCAAGATGTAATCATCTATAATGCGGGAAATGAGATTTTAGCCAAGCGGCTGATACACGACGCTGAATTGATATTTTGTCTCGATTTCTCCAGTTTGAATCGCTTAGACGGGTTGGGGAAGATCATCAGGGTCTCTCCTTCCAAGAAAGTTCTTATTGACCACCACCTCGATCCTGAGGATTTTGCTGATTTTAAATTGTGGTCAACCGAAGCTGCAGCAACGGCTGAACTAATAGTTGATCTCATCTCCCAATTGGGAGACCAATCACTTATTGATAAAGATATTGCCGAAAACCTATATGCAGGAATTATGACGGATACGGGTCAGTTCCGGCATTCATCAACTACTGCAAAAGTACATGAAACAGTTGCCCGACTGATTCATTGTGGCGCCGATGTAAACCAGGTCGCCCAACGGATTTATGATGCCAATACATTGAACAGACTGAAGTTGATAGGCTTTGCATTGTCTGAACGGTTAAATCTATTACCGGAGTACCATGTGGTATACTTTGCTTTATCATCTACGGATCTTAAGAATTACAATTATCAAACCGGAGATTCTGAAGGCCTCGTGAATTATGGATTGTCGATTAAAGACATCAAAATGGCTGCAACCATTATCGAAAGAGAAGATGGGGTCCGAATGTCATTTCGTTCTGTAGGGGATTTCTCTGTTCATGAATTTGCAAGACGTCATTTTTCCGGAGGAGGGCATAAGAATGCTGCGGGGGGTAAATCAATGGTTTCGCTTGAAGAAACAATTAAGAATTTCGAAAGCCATTTCAAAGAGTATCGTAAACAATTAAATAATGCATAGATGAAAAATGTTAAGTCAGTTTTATGGGGTCTTGCGTTAATCGCATTCGCTTGCGGGTCAGGCAATGAAATAATACAGACGTCTGGTGGAGTACAAGTTAAATTTATATCTAAAGGAGATGGAGAAAATCCGTTGCACGGTGAAATTATGACAATGAATATCGAGTATTCAGACGAAAAGGGTAACGTGCTTTTTCAAACAGAAAACGGACCCATACCGCTAATGTTTGACACAATGCAATGGAGGGACCAGGGATTGCTCTACGAAGTTATTTCACTTTTAAAAGCAGGAGATAGTGTTTCTTTCCAAATTCCCGCGAAGGACTTATATGAAAAATCCTTTGAAACGGCTGTCCCGGACTCCATACCTTCAGGAAGCATGGTTTCAATCAACTGCGGTTTTGTTGAAGTAACAACCATGGAGGCTTATATGGTCAATCGGGATAGTGAGCAAAATAAAATTGATTCAGATAAAATCGAAGCGTATTTAAGTGAAAATCAAATAGAAGCACAAACAACATCGTCGGGCCTGCGATATGTAATCACACAAGAAGGAACAGGTAGGAATGCCACTGCAGGAGACAATGTATTGGTTCATTATAATGGCACATTATTGGGTGGAACCAAATTCGATTCTTCTTATGATCGTGGAGAGCCTTTTTCTTTCCCACTAGGTCAGGGACGTGTTATACCCGGTTGGGATGAGGGCATTGCGCTATTAAACACAGGTGCCAAAGCAACACTTTATATTCCTTCATCATTAGCTTATGGTAGCGAGGCTGCCGGACCACAAATAGGCCCTAATTCAATATTAAAATTTGATGTGGAGCTGGTTGACATCCAGTAAGATTCTTTATCAATGAAAAACTTCTTTCTCGCTTTGCCAGTTGGGATGTTCTGTCTTTTAGCAATTTGGTCTGGATGCAGCGACCCAAATCGAATTGAATTGTTTGAAGACACCCTGTCATTGGAGGAGAGAATAGCCCTGGAAGAAGACACAATTAATCAATTTATCGCGGAACAGGGATTTGATTCAGTTTTTGTCGATGAAAATGGTGTAAGAATCATTCCCCTTACTTTGGTTGAAGGTGAACCTCCTAGACCTGTAGATATATTATCTGTTCATTATACCCGATCCTTTGTTTATGGACTTGTTTTAGACACGACACATAAGGATGTCGCTATGGAGGCTGGTATTTTTATTGAGGATTTTCCTTATACTCCTTTGGTGATTAATTTAGGATTGGGGGTTATAGCCGGATGGAGTGATGGGTTAAAATACATGAAGGAAGGGCAAAAGGCTCTCCTTTTAATTCCTTCACGAAGAGCATACGGTAGTACCGGTAGTGGATCAATAGGCCCAAATCGAGTGCTCAAATTCGAACTTACACTGGTAAAGATCAGAAGGCAGTAGCAAGAATCTCCTACAGGATCATAAAAAGCATAAAAAGCAAAACCAGCAGAATAGCGATCAACTTCAGACCTGTACTGGTATTGGCAAATTCATATCCGCAAATCGGGCATTCTTTGCTTCCGATATCAACTTCCATTGCACAAGAAGGACATTCTTTCTTTTTCATCTCAAAAATTTAATACTTTTAGCGTGCAGCAAACTTATCAATTAGGTGGGATTAAAAATTGTAGTTACAGATGGGTACGCTATAAATCCAGGAGATCTTAGTTGGGATGATCTTCATAAAATTAGTCAGTTGATCATTTACGAAAGAACAACTTCGGCTGAAGTATTAACCCGTGTACAAGATTATAATGTAGTGCTCACTAACAAGACGGTCCTGGCGGACGATGTTCTGGTCAAATTAAAAAACCTCAAATATATTGGTGTCACTGGTACCGGGGTTAATGTTGTTAATCTGTCTCTGGCCAGAAAAATGGGAATTGTGGTAACCAATGTTCCAGGTTATGGAACAGATTCCGTTGCACAGCATGCAATGGCACTGATTTTGGAGTTGTCAAATCATGTTGGGAAATATTCCATTGATATTAATAATGGAAAATGGGATGAAGCTGGAGATTGGTCATATTGGGACAAACCCCTTAATGAGCTATCTAATAAAACATTAGGGATCGTTGGCCTCGGAGCTATTGGTCAGAAAGTGGCTCGTATTGCCACGTCTTTTGGCATGAAGGTTATTTATCATACTCCGGAACCGAAAAATGTGCCCTATGAATATGTAGCTGTAGAAGAGCTTTTCGTTCAATCTGACGTGGTTTCACTTCATTGTCCTTTGAATGAATTAACTGATCAATTGGTAAATACAGAGAGACTTAGTTTAATGAAATCAACAGCTTTTATCGTCAATACCGGACGAGGTCAGGTCATTAATGAAACAGACTTAGCTCATGCATTGAAATCAGGAAAAATTGCAGGAGCAGGTCTCGACGTACTTTCTTCTGAACCGCCGGGTAACAACCCTCTTATTGGACTAGAAAACTGCATTCTGACACCACACCATGCCTGGGCAACCAGAGAGGCTCGCCAAAGACTTATGGACATGAGTATTGAAAACATTAAGGCTTTCCTTGAGGGTATTCCTCAAAACGTGGTTAATTAATTATTTATGAAAACCAGATCGTTCCGCGATTTGAGTTATTGGGAAAAGAAATCTTTCCAGACATATGATATTATCATAGTCGGAGGTGGCATCGTCGGGTTGTCAACAGCAGTTTCGATTAAAGAGAAAGACAAAGGTTTATCGGTTGCTGTTCTTGAACGCGGCGTATTTCCGGCAGGTGCGAGTACAAGAAATGCGGGTTTTGCATGTTTTGGAAGCCCGTCGGAGTTGTTATCGGACATTGATGTGATGGGGGAAAATGTAGCGCTTGACCTTGTAATTAGAAGATGGAATGGCTTGAAGAAACTGCGTCAACGCCTTGGAGATTCCCGGATCAGTTTTCAAAACAAAGGAGGATTTGAGTTGCTTACCAATGAACGTTTACAGGTATTAGAAAAGATAGACTATCTAAATGAAATCCTTTATCCGATATTTGATCAGCGAGTATTTGAAGAGAATAGGACTGCCATTAATCAGTTTCAATTTGATGATCAATTTTTTTGTAGCACAATTTTTAATCCCCTGGAGGGTCAATTAGATACCGGGGAAATGATGAAGGGCCTTCAGGGCTACGCTCAATTATTAGGAGTGAATATCTTTTCTGGGACTGAGGTAATAGACTTTCAGGAAAATCAGAATCGCATTACACTAAATGTTAAATCAAACACTGAAGAAACTGAACTTGAGGCAAGCCAGATGGCGATTTGTACGAATGCTTTTTCAAAGCATTTTTTTAAAGCCCTTGATCTTAAGCTAGGACGAGGCCTGGTTTTGGTAACAGAACCAATCAACAACCTTCAATTATCAGGAACATTTCATTTTGATGAAGGGTTCAATTATTTCAGGGATGTTGATGATCGCATATTATTCGGTGGGGGAAGGAATCTGGCCTTTGAAGAAGAGGAAGTAGACCAATTCAGCATTAATGAAAAGATTATTAATCACCTGAAAGAAATTCTGTTTGGTAGAATATTACGAAAAGAGGTAGAAATTGACATGAGCTGGTCTGGGATTATGGCCTTTGGAAAGGATAAACAACCTATTGTCAGAAGGGAATCCGACAAAATTGTTATTGGCGTTAAATTGGGAGGCATGGGTGTTGCTATGGGAACACTTGTTGGCGAGGAACTAGCCGCTCTGCTGATCGGTGAGT
>Ga0310121_10004350_pt1 | contig 12530 bp, 11 predicted proteins | sample CB27_Tmax_986_MG_FD_203504 | JGI IMG/M metagenome (GOLD analysis project Ga0310121, IMG submission 203504) | Marine microbial communities from Western Arctic Ocean, Canada - CB27_Tmax_986 | ecosystem: Environmental > Aquatic > Marine > Oceanic | place: Canada: Western Arctic Ocean | collected... | reverse complement strand
TTCACCACTGTGCCGCTGTCCTGATCACGGTCTAACTGTAAGCCATACCCGGCTTCATTCATCAACTGTTTCTCAAAGACTCGTAACACAGTCTCATGGTCAACACCTTGGGCCAATTGCGCGACCGCTGCCTGGTAATAGTCAAATAGAGCCTCATGCGGATCGTAACGGTGAAGGAATTTCAACAAAAGCTCGTTCAAATAGTACCCACAGAAAAGACGTCGCCTGCGTAGGTTAAAAGCAGGGCCTGGGGACTCGCACTGAGTCAGGGTTTTGACTTCTCCCTTTCCAGACCACCCAAGAGTAATCAACCCAAACGGCCGTAAAACACCCCGAACCTGAGATTTTCGCTGGCGAGCACCTTTGGCAATTACGGTGAGCCGGCCATGCTCACGTGAAAAAAGGTCCACGAGCAAACTGGTTTCCGAATAAGGTCTTCGATGAAGCACGAAGCCAGGCTGGCCTTTAACACGCACTGCCGTCATCGGGTTTGAGAGGAATTAAACACCATATCCCAAATCAACAACCGACTTTCGGTCGTCGACCCACCCGCGTTTGACTTTAACGCGTTGTGCCAGATGAACCCGACAATTCAACACGTTTTCGATTTGACGTCGGGCGGCCGAGCCGATTTTTTTAAGCCGCTCTCCACCGGCCCCTATCAAAGCTGCTTTTTGACCTTCAGTTTCGCACCAGATATTAATCTCAATGTGGAGAAGTTGATTTTCATCGGTTTCAAAGAGAGTAAGCTCCACACCACTGCCGTATGGGATTTCATCGCCCATCTGCCTGAAAATCTGCTCGCGAACAAGTTCTGCAGCAATAAAACTGGATGAGGCAGTAGTTAGCTCGCTACTTGGGTAACCGGGACTTGCATAAGGCACTGCAACCTGGAGCAACTCAAACAGTCGTTCACAGTTATAACCGGATTTCGCCGAGACTGGAACAATCTCAACCCACGGGTGAATCTCCTGGAGCGCTTTAATTCGGGGTAGCACATGGTTCACATTTGGCAAAAGATCGACTTTGTTCAAGACTACCCACAATGGAACCGAAGGCTGGGAGAAGTGGTCAAGCACGCTCTGGTCGGCTTGGGACCAGACTCGCGCGTCAATCACCTGGCACACCACGTGCGCGCCTTCGGCCGCCCCACGAGCCGATTGGTTTGCGATCCGATTAAGCAGTCTTCCACGAGCTTTATGAAGGCCAGGAGTATCGACAATCACGAGTTGGGCATCTTCTACGCTACGGATCGCTTCAATGCGTCGCCAGGTTGTCTGGGGTCGGCGCGAGATTATTGAAACTTTAGCGCGTACCAGTTGATTAAGCAGGCTCGACTTGCCTACGTTGGGCCGACCTACCAGGGCAATCACTCCGAAACGGTGCGAATCAGTCATCTTCTGACTTTTCTTTGAGTAGTTTTTCAATGCCAAGGGTTGCGGCTTTTTGCTCGGCGGCTTTCCGGCTAGCCCCTCGCCCGTGGGTAAGCAGCCCCCTTTCGGGTATTGCGCATTCGACAACGAATTCCCTCTGGTGGGGTTGACCGAGGGTTTGGGACACCCGATAGGCAGGGGGCGTAAATCCCTCTCCCTGAAGCAACTCCTGGAGCCGGGTCTTTGGATCTTTCGCCGGCGCTGCACTAGCGATCTCGAGAAGTTCTGGTTGAAAGAGTGAGATGATCGCGGACCGTACTGTTGAAAAATCAGAATCAAGAAACATCGCGGCAATGAGTGCTTCAAGTCCATCTGACAAAATGGACGATCGGTCTGCCCCACCACTACGAGCTGCACCAACACCAAGTTGTAGTGCCGCTCCGAGATCAATCCGTCGGGCAACGTTGGCCAGTGTCCGCTGGCGAACCAGTTGCACTCGCAAGCGGGTCAATTCGCCCTCTCCTGCATCGCCATAACGCTCGTACAGCACAGCCGCGACCACCATGCCAAGGATACTATCCCCAAGAAACTCTAGCCGTTCGTTGTGGCCTGACCCAACGCTACGGTGTCGGAGCGCAGCGCTCAAAATGGTTAAGTCGGAAAAATCATAACCAATTGCCTTTTGCAGTCGCTCGGCGGGCGTCATCTTTGTTACTGGATGACCGTTCCAAGTCGATGCCAGTTGACCCCGCCCCCACCAGGGGTATCCCAACTGAACCAGACAAAGAATGCCTTACCCACAATATTTTCCTTCGGAACGAAACCCCAATAGCGACTGTCGTTACTGTGATCGCGGTTATCCCCCATTACGAAGAAATGTCCCGCGGGGACGACTATAGGAGGCCACGATCGGGATCGGCGATTGTCATCCAGGAAAATGGCGTGGTTGGATTGCCCAAAAGATTCAATGAATGATGACAGACTGCGTTCCCCTCGCTGCGCTCCAAGCTCAGGCAACAGCGCCGTCTTTTGCACAGCGACCGGCTCACCGTTCACCGTAAGCCGTTTACCTCGGTAAGTAATCACATCACCGGGTAAGCCGACAACCCTTTTAATGAAATTAGTGGATGAATCCCGGGGGAAGCGGAATACCATGACGTCCCCGCGATCTGGCTTGCCAACAGGCACAACCAGGGTATTAAGAATTGGAAGCCGAACCCCATAACTGAACTTTGAAACAAGAATAAAATCCCCAATATAAAGGCTGGGTAACATAGATCCTGAGGGAATCCGGAACGGTTCAATGACAAATGAACGCAACAGGAACACTGCAAGAATGACCGGGAAAAACGCACGGGAGTACTCCACCAGCAGCGGCATCGAAGCCGGCTTTACCTTGCCCGTTGTCGACCTGGCCTTTGCACTGCGCCGAGGCTTGCCAAAGAACCGATCCCAATAGTTGATTGCGCCAGTTATGACCAGCGCGATAAAAAGAGCTAGAGAAAAATCCATATCAGTCTCCCACCTTCAGCACAGACAAAAATGCTTCTTGTGGGATAGATACCGAACCGATCTGTTTCATCCGTTTTTTTCCTTCTTTTTGTTTCTCAAGTAGTTTTCGCTTACGACTAATGTCGCCGCCATAACATTTTGCAGTCACATTCTTGCGTAAGGCCTTTACTGTCTCCCGAGTAATAATTTTTGACCCGATAGCGGCCTGAATCGCGACATCGAACATTTGCCGGGGAATCAGCTTCTTCATCCGGCTGACAAGCTCTCGCGCTCGATATGGTGCTTGCGTGCGATTTACTAGCACCGATAAGGGATCAACACGCTCCCCATTGATCATGATGTCAATACGAACCATGTCGGCCGGGCGATCTTCAATGATGTCATAGTCAAAAGAGGCAAACCCCCGACTCACAGACTTCAGTGAATCATGAAAATCAAGCACCACCTCAGAAAGAGGCAGGTTAAATTCGACCACCACCTGGCGCCCATGATAGGTAATGTCTTTTTGTTCCCCTCGTTTTTCGATGCAAAGACTAATGACAGCGCCAACATGTTCGGGCGGACAGAGAACCCGAGCATGGATAAAGGGTTCAAAGATTTCTGAAATTGTACCTACTTTGGGCATCTGTGAGGGATTGTGGACAAAGTGGGTGATGTTGTCGTTTCCTAACATTCGGTACACCACCGTCGGGGCGGTGGTAATGAGATCAAGCGCATACTCCCTTTCCAGACGTTCTTGAATAATCTCCATATGCAACAATCCCAAGAAGCCGCATCTAAATCCGAATCCCAAAGCCGGCGATACCTCAGGCTCATAAAGTAAAGATGCATCATTCAAGCTTAATTTTTCTAGCGCGTCACGAAACCCCTCGAAATCAGCATTATTAATGGGGTAGAGGCCCGCAAACACAACTGGTTTTTCACTCTTAAATCCCTCGAGGGCGGTGTCGGCGGGGTGAGCATGCCCAGTAATAGTATCCCCCACTCGGGCCGCCTTTATGTCTTTAATTCCTGCAACCACATAACCTACCTCTCCAGCCTTCAACGAAGGCACCGTGAGCCGTTTTGGTGTGAAACGGCCCACTTGCTCAACTTGGTAGGAGTTTCCAGTCGACATCATCCGAATTTTCATTCGAGTCGTCATCTGTCCGTCAATGACTCGAACCAATGAAACCGTACCCAGGTAGTTATCAAACCACGAATCAATGATTAGTGCCTTAAGTGGCGCCGACCGATCGCCTGTAGGTGCTGGAATGTCCGATACGATCCGTTGGAGAACCTCCGGAATACCTAGGCCAGATTTAGCGCTCACGCGCAAGGCATTGGTGCAGTCCAAGCCTATGAGGTCCTCGATCTCAATCGCCGCCTGATCCGGCTCAGCAGCAGGCAGATCGATCTTGTTGAGTACCGGAATGACCTCCAGCCCGAGGTCTACCGCGGCATAGCAGTTAGCAACCGTTTGCGCTTCGACACCCTGTGAGGCATCAACAATTAACAAAGCCCCCTCACAGGCGCTTAAAGAGCGTGACACTTCGTAGGCAAAATCCACATGCCCAGGGGTATCAATCAAATTAATCTGATAAAGTTCGCCGCCTTGGGCGCAGTAAGTGAGGGAAACGCTTTGCGCCTTAATGGTGATTCCCCTTTCACGTTCCAGATCCATTGAGTCCAGAACCTGTTCGGTCATTTCGCGCTTCGACAATCCACCACAGTGTTGAATCAGTCTGTCGGCCAAGGTCGACTTGCCATGGTCAATATGCGCAATGATCGCAAAATTCCTGATCCGGCTTTGAGCGCCTGAATCCATGTTTGGGGTTCTCGAGAAGATGGGCCAGTCACAGCGGGTCTGTGTAGGCCTGATGCCGGTAGAAGTAGCACCAACCCCGATTTTATCTCGCATAGATCTTATATGCATCAATAACAATCAAATCACCATATTCGTTGCGCGGACATCGACGCATCTATAATTCGCCTTTTACCATCCAGCCAATTCTATGGTCGCTCACCAGACACAAGTCGCAATCGTCGGTAGCGGGCTCGCCGGACTCAGCCTGGCTTTACGCCTATCGGACCAGGGGGTCGATTGCATTGTTCTCACCAAGTCCGCTTTGGCATCGGGATCGAGTTTGTGGGCTCAAGGAGGAATTGCGGCCGTACTTGATCCCAAGGATAGTTTTGAGTCGCATATACAAGACACGCTGGTAGCCGGCGCAGGGCTTTGCGATGAGCAGACCGTTCGAACAGTGGTCGAACAGGCACCCAATGCCATCGATTGGCTTATGCAAGCTGGCGTTCATTTTGATCTGAAACAATCAATTCCCGACCAGCTACATCTTGCTCGCGAAGGCGGTCATGCCCACCGCCGCGTTGCCCATGTCGCCGATACCACTGGGCAAGCCGTGATTAAGACGCTCGAAGAGCAGCTACTAACAGCTGAACGCGTCACGGTTTTGGAAAACTATACTGCGGTTGATCTGATCACCGGGGTGGGGAACCCCCCTCGGATCACCGGGTTGTATGCACTGAATGTTGTCGTGGGTCAGGTCGAGACCATTTCGGCTGACATTGTTGTGCTTGCTACCGGAGGCGCCTCAAAAGCGTATCTGTATACCAGCAACCCGGACACCTCTACAGGTGACGGCATTGCAATGGCATGGCGCGCGGGGTGCTCAGTGTCGAACATGGAATTCGTACAGTTTCACCCAACTTGTCTCTTTCACCCACATGCCGGGAGCTTTCTCATTTCTGAAGCTGTCCGGGGCGAGGGTGGAATTTTGGTGTTACCTGATGGATCGGCCTTTATGAATGCCCACGATGCCAGGGCAGAACTTGCGAGTCGGGATATTGTTGCACGGGCGATTGATTATGAAATGAAGAAAGGGGGTCTCGATTGTGTCTACCTAGATATCTCCCATAAAGGCCGGGATCATATTACCAAACACTTTCCTGCGATCTATGAACGCTGCCAGACATTCGGCATCGACATGGCGCATGATCCAGTTCCCGTAGTGCCCGCAGCACACTATACCTGCGGCGGCATTACCACAAACCTTCAGGGCCGCACTGAGTTGGCCGGTCTATATGCGCTCGGTGAAAATTCTGATGCCGGCTTTCATGGGGCCAACCGGCTAGCCAGTAACTCTCTTTTGGAGTGTGTGGTTTTCTCGAAAAGAGCGGCTGACGACATTGTGCGCGCGCTTGATCAGCAAAGGCACCCCCAGGTTGACCTTCCACCATGGGACGAGAGCAAAGTGACAGACCCGGACGAACTCGTGGTGATTTCTCACAACTGGGAAGAACTGCGTCATTTTATGTGGGACTACGTGGGGATTGTTCGCACCTCAAGGCGCCTGCAACGCGCGGCGAATCGGCTTCAACTCCTGAATGAGGAAATACGTGATTTTTACAGCAATTTTACGATAAGCCAGGATCTTCTGGAACTACGCAACTTGGTGCTCGTTTCCGAACTTATTGTGCGTTGCGCCTCTCAACGAAAAGAAAGTCGAGGATTACACTACACATTGGACTATCCCGCCACGGATCCAGCGCTATGTCAAAATACGACTCTTACCCCAAGGTTATAAACCAGTAGGTGGCCTTTGATCTTGATGGCGTTGTTCTGAGTAATTAAGGATATCGTGAATCAAAGCTGCGAGTTGGGGCTCGGCCGGCACTTTTCTTTCTAAAAACCAGTCGAGCAGTACTGGGTCTGGTTCACTAAGGAGTTGCTCCATCGTTTTGAGCGCATCCTCGCTCAGCCCAACGCCCAACTCCCTTACATAGGGCAGCAACAGACTGTCAAGCTCGCGCGCTCCCCGGCGCGCCCGCCACGTTAGTTTAGCGCGGCTGGGGCCAAGATTCATCGCTCGCCTTTGGCGATCATCGACTTGATCTTGCCAATTGCCTGACCAGGATTTAATCCCTTCGGACAAGCACTGGCACAGTTCATGATGGTGTGGCATCGATAAAGCGCAAAAGTATCGTCTAGCTGATCAAGGCGGGATTCGGTCGCATCATCCCGGCTGTCAGCTATCCAGCGATAAGCCTGAAGCAGGTTCGCTGGCCCGAGATATTGATCGGAATTCCACCAGTAACTGGGACAACTTGTGGAACAACAGGCGCACATGATGCATTCGTCAAGCCCGTCCAAAGCCTGTCGTTGTGCAGGCGTTTGCGACCGCTCTAAGTCCGGAGCCGGTTCAGAAGTCTTCAACCAGGGCTCTAGAGCAGCATATTGCGCAAAGAAATGAGACAGATCTGGAACCAGGTCCTTGATGACCTGCATGTGCGGCAGTGGGTAAATTCTTACCGGTGCCTTTAATGCCTGGATCGACTGGGTACAAGCTAGAGTATTGACCCCATTTATATTCATCGCGCAGGAGCCGCAGATTCCCTCTCGACAAGAGCGCCGAAAGGTGAGTGTAGAGTCAATCTCATCCTTGATTTTTAACAGTGCGTCAAGAACCATAGGTCCACAGAATGCAGTATCCACCGCATACTGATCCAATCTGGGGTTAGAGTCGTCGTCCGGGTCCCACCGATAGATTTCAAACGCCTGGGGCTTACTCATCAAGTCACCATCATTATGGCGTTTCCCTTTCTCGACTTTGGATCTTTGCTTTAAACTGGGTTCAGCCATTACGCGCTCAATACACTCTCGCCTTGGGTGGAATACTATCAACATCATATTCGCCGGTACCGACGGTCACCGGTCGATACTGGAGTGTTGCACAACCTTCAACGAGTCGGGCTAGACTGTGTTTCATCCAGTTATCGTCATCGCGATCGGGGAAATCCTCACGGGCATGAGCACCGCGACTCTCTTTGCGAGCTAAAGCGCTTTCGACACTTACTCGAGCCTGGCTGAGCAGGTTCTCGAGCTCAAGAGTTTCAACCAGATCGGTATTCCAGATCATAGACCGGTCCGAAAGCCCGACTTCCTGAAAACTTTTGACCAGCGAATCAATTTTCTCGACGCCTTCCGTCAGTACGTCGTGATTTCGAAACACTGCACAGTTCGACTGCATCGCTTTTTGCATCTTGATACGAATTTGGGCGGTTGACTCGGAACCGCGTGCATGGCGCAAACGGTCGAATCGCGCAAGCAAGATGTCTACAGAATCCTGAGTCACGCTTGGTATCGCGCCACCGGCCTCGATCGTCGCCTCGGCCCGTTTCGCAGCAGCACGCCCAAAAACTATCAGATCAAGCAAGCTATTTGATCCCAAACGATTAGCGCCATGGACTGAGACACAGGCGGCCTCTCCAATCGCCATCAGCCCTGGGACTACAGATGCTAGGTCGCTCTCGCTGAAGTCTAAGCATTCGCCATGAATGTTGGTCGGTATTCCGCCCATGTTGTAGTGCACCGTCGGCAATACCGGGATGGGGTCCGTGGTCACATCTACCCCTGCAAAAACTTTTGCGGTCTCCGAGATGCCGGGAAGTCGCTCGGCAAGGACCTCGGGGCCCAAATGCTCAAGATGCAGGTGAATGTGATCCGCCTCGACACCTAGGCCTCTTCCGGCACGGATCTCCATATTCATAGATCGGCTGACCACATCTCGGGATGCAAGGTCGCGAGCGTTGGGGGCATAACGTTCCATGAAACGCTCACCAGCGGCATTGGTCAAGAAACCCCCTTCGCCACGAGCACCTTCTGTGATCAGGCACCCGGAACCATACATCCCGGTAGGATGAAATTGCACGAACTCCATATCCTGGAGCGCCAGCCCGGCGCGAAGAACCATCGCATTGCCATCGCCGGTGCAGGTATGCGCCGAGGTCGCTGAGAAATAGGCCCGCCCGTAACCGCCAGTGGCAAGCACCACCAGTTTGGCTGAAAAGACGTGAATAGAGCCGGTTTCGAGACACCAGGCGACAACACCTCGACACTGCCCGTCTTCGATAATCAAATCTAGCGCGAAATATTCGATAAAAAATTCGACTTTTTGCCGTAATGACTGCTGGTAGAGCGTGTGGAGGATCGCGTGCCCGGTTCGATCAGCTGCGGCACAAGTACGCTGCGCCAGCCCCTGGCCAAAATGTGTTGTCATGCCGCCAAATGCACGCTGATAGATATTTCCATCCGCGGTTCGTGAAAAAGGTACTCCGTAATGTTCTAGTTCGATCACCGCAGACGGCGCTTCGCGACACATAAACGCGATAGCCTCCTGATCCCCAAGCCAATCTGACCCCTTAACAGTGTCATACATGTGCCAGCGCCAGTCGTCTTCTCCCATATTCCCAAGCGCTGCGCTCATTCCGCCCTGTGCAGCTACTGTGTGCGAGCGAGTCGGGAAAACCTTGGTTACACAAGCTGTACGCAGGCCCGCCTCGGCGAGACCAAGGCAGGCCCGAAGACCCGCCCCACCAGCCCCGACAACGACAACGTCATGTTCGTGCCGGACAATTTTGTAAGCGTTTGAAAAACCCACGGACACCTGATTTAGTAAGTTGAGAATAACGCGCCAAGCGTCCCAAGCGCCCCAATACTGGCAATCGCGTGGGTTATTACTACAAGACGGCGGCGTAGTGGATCCGAAATGTAATCCTCGAGAACAACTTGAACTCCAAGGGCCGCGTGCAGATAAAGGGTCGGTACAAGGAATAATAGCAACCCAATTGATAAAGGCTGATGAATCCACTCAAGCGCTGTCGCGTAGTTCTGCGCGGGCAGAGGTACCAACTCAACTACCGCCCACAGCGAAAGTGGAATCAACGCGATCGCCGAGATCCTCTGGAGGCGCCAATGGCGGACACCGGAGTGAAACTGCGAAGGTTGATCCAGGGCTGACTTCATATCTGACTCATGCTTGGACACTCATCAGCCTGCACTGATAAGCGCGACAATCGTCATACCGAATGCGGCGAGGACCATTATCCACCCACTTTGGTAGACCTGCGTTATCCCATACCCATACCCCGCGTCCCAGCACAAATGGCGCACCCCATTACACAAGTGATAAAAAAAGCTGAAAAGCCAGCCCAACATAAATACTTTACCGATCAACGTATTCAATAATCCGGTATAGCCGTTGAATGTCTGCTCGCCCAACGCGAGTGAAATGAGCCACGCAGACAGCGCCACCGCTCCGAAACAAAGGATGATGCCTGTGGCCCGGTGTCCAATAGATAGAACCGAAGTCAACTGAGGTCGATAAACCTGCAGGTGTGGCGAAAGCGGTCGGTTAACGGCTGCCTTCACCGGCCAACCTCGCCTTGAATCGAAGCAACATTTACCGATGTCAAAAATCTATGCAACGCCCGTTGCGCTCCCAATCACCGTAACGAGTTGGCTCTAGCTCTTTCGGGCAGGTTTCCTTTTGAGATCCACCGTCTGCGCCCTCAACAGGAGTAGACTCACCCTTTCCGATAGGCGAGGCTATCTCTTTACCCGGGTCTGAGGAAGCCGCTATCACCTTTGTTATTTTCCTTTTGTGCATCGCACCATATTTGATTTTCACGTTTTTGCCCCTACACTTTCAAGGCCTGGTTCGCTTTTTTGCAACTTTTCACCTTTTTGACAATCTTCAGCTCTATGCCCTCAGTAAATCAAGCCTCTGACCGAACACGACTTTCGAGAGCCAGGCAACTGCTCTGCCAACTTATCAGGGCCTCCCAGTGACCAGTTTAACCCCAACGTTGCTTATAACGAACCAACTGGCGATTGCTCGGTGTTCTGGCGACGAGGCAGCCCAGTTCCTTCAAGCCCAACTGACCGCCAATATCGAAACAATTCCCGTAGGGGGTTGCGCGCTGAGCGGATACTGTTCACCCAAAGGGCGCCTACTGGCAATATTTTTTGTATTGCGCACGGCATCAGATTTTTGGCTCATCACGGACCCTCAGATTCTCGATAAGTTGGTTAAGCGTTTGCGGATGTTTATCCTTCGGGCACGGGTGGATGTCACCTTGAATCCCGCTTGGCAGGTGGGATTTTCTCACGTTTCATCCAATGGCAAAAACGCGTCTCTTGATCTGTCACAGACGCCGATTGAACATAGATTTCCTGCTGTATTACCGTTCGAGTTTACGCCCATTACCGAGGGTATTGCCGAGACGATGGATCAAAATGCTTTTTCTTCGGCTACAAGTGACTCAAACAATACCTTCAGGCTTGCGTGCATTCAAAATGGTCTCCCCTTGATCTTTTTGCAAACCCACGAGATATTTATTCCACAATCGGTCAACCTCGACTTAGTCGGTGGCGTGAGCTTTCAAAAAGGGTGTTATCCGGGTCAGGAAATTGTTGCCCGTGTCCGGTATCTTGGTCGGGTAAAAACCCGCATGATACGAGGCACTGTCAAAACGGCTTCAGTTATTGGGCCCGGAACTGTGGTGACTGGAGGTGCCGAGGAGTCAGCACAACGCGGAGTGGTCGTAGACGCCGCCAAAAATTCGAATACTGGCGATTGGGAAGTACTGGCATCCATCCCAATCGCCTGGCTGCAAGACCAGTCCACTGCAAAGAACCAGATTGACGGGCAATGCCTTGCCACTCAACCCCTACCCTACGATCTAGGGTTACCGGAATAACAAAGATACTCCGTTTTAATCGGTAGGGATCCTCGAGACACTTCCTTCTGGCAGCACCGTCTGGTAGTAGGTTTCTCCAGGCAAAATCAAGCCAAGCTCCTTTCGTGCTCGGGCCTCAATGGCTTCCAGCCGACTTTTTATCTCGTTGATGTCCGCGTGAAGCTGATCATTTCGGTGGCGCAGGGACACATTCTTAGTTTCGAGACTGGCTAGGGTCTGTTGCAGATAAATCAAATCAACGATATTGCTTTTCCCGCCCCACAGCGCCCACTGGAGGGTCAGCACCCCAACAATCAATGTGAAAATGAGGGCCTTGCGGTACACGAATTCTGCGCCCTACATACTCTTTAGTGATTGCCCCGGTGGGGGAATCCCGCCATTCCGGCGTATCGAGCCTGCGGCCCCAGCTCCTGCTCGATTCTTAAAAGGCGATTATATTTGGCGACCCGTTCTGAACGCGACAACGATCCGGTCTTGATTTGCCCCGCACCGACCCCCACCGCGAGGTCCGCGATAGTTGTATCCTCAGTCTCGCCTGATCTGTGCGAAATGGTAACCCCGTAACCGTGGCCCTGCGCAAGCGCGACCGCATCTAATGTCTCGCTAAGGGTGCCAATCTGATTCGGTTTGATCAGTATCGAGTTGGCAAGCCCTTGGTCAATTCCTCGTTTCAAGATAGCAGAGTTAGTCACAAACAGGTCATCGCCGGTAAGTTGTACCTTGTTTTTGATACGGGCACTCATTGTTTTCCAGCCGTCCCAATCCTCCTCGGATAGCGCATCCTCGACAGAGATAATGGGGAACCGGGTTATCCAGTCGTAGATCAGGTCGATAAATTCCGGCGTGCTAAATTTTCGACCCTCAGAATCTAAAATGTAGTGTCCTGCTGAGTAAAATTCTGAACTCGCGAGATCCAGCCCAAGGTAGACCTCATCCCCAACACGGTACCCGGCGTCGTCAATGGCCTGAAGTACCGCAGTAACCACGTCCTCATTGGATGCAAAGTCCGGTGCAAAGCCGCCTTCATCGCCAACCCCTGTTTGCAATCCTTGCGCTATTAAGACGAGACGCAGTTTGTGAAAAATCTCGGCGCCTGCCCGCAACGCC
>Ga0310121_10004349_pt1 | contig 12531 bp, 12 predicted proteins | sample CB27_Tmax_986_MG_FD_203504 | JGI IMG/M metagenome (GOLD analysis project Ga0310121, IMG submission 203504) | Marine microbial communities from Western Arctic Ocean, Canada - CB27_Tmax_986 | ecosystem: Environmental > Aquatic > Marine > Oceanic | place: Canada: Western Arctic Ocean | collected... | reverse complement strand
ACCCGCTGCAGCATACCGCCGGATAGCTGGTGGGGGTAGTAGTCGAGAAACTCCGAGAGACCGACCATCTCAGCCAGTGTCTCGGGATTGGCGCTGTTCGCTCTGTCGCCTTTGGCGTTGAGCCGGAGAGGAAGCGCGATGTTTTGGGCGACGGTGCGCCAGGGGAGTAGCGAGGGGTCCTGGAAAACGAAGCCGAGGTCCTTGCGGCGTTGGGCCTCCTCGGGAGGCGCTCCGTCGATGGTCACCGCCCCCTCGGTAGGCTTGAGCAGCCCGCCGACGACCTTGAGCAGAGTAGACTTGCCGGCGCCGCTGGGACCTATCAGGGAAACGAATTCCCCGGTCCGGACCTGGAGGCTGAGTTCGGACAGGACGGGCAGGAGGCTCTGCTTGGTAGCGTACCAGTGGGAAAGCTCACGCACCTCGATCTGTGGCGGTCCCGGCATGTAGAAACCCCTATCGAGAGCCGTGTGCTCAGGCGTGCGTACGAGGGGGAGAGGCTAGATAGACGAGCTGTCGTCGTCCTCGGACAGCGTCGGAAACTCGTCGAGGTCTGGGAAAGGCTGCGCCCTGGCGCGCTCGGCAAGGTCGCTGAATTGGTTGGCGAGCTGGGACAGACCGTCCAGGATATCCCGGTACACCATCACGGCCGCCGTCCGTTCGTCCAGATGCTTGTGAAACATCTGGTTGAGCGCGGTTATCTCTCGGACCCGCTGTTCGAGCTATTTGTTGCGCCCCTCCAGCTTCTCGCGAAGTCCGCGCTCCGTCTGAATGGGCTCCCGGAGCTCCTTGGTGTAGATCTCCCAGCTGGTTTCTGTTGAGTTTCTCGGAGGTCTGAGGCGCATTGTGGTCTTCTTGCATAGCTCTGTCAGTCGGATGCAAGCAACTCGTCGATTTTGGCCAGGAGAGCAGTCGGGCTGAAAGGCTTTGAGAAGTAGTAGTCGGCGCCTGCGTCCTCCGCCTTCTGGAGGTCCAGTTCCTGGGCCATCGCGGTGAGCATAACGACCTTGACGTTCGCGGTTTCGCTGTCCGACTTGATCTGGCGGCAGACCTCGAACCCGTCCATCTTCGGCATCATGACGTCCAGGAAGATCAAGTCCGGCAGCTCTTCGTGGGCCTTTTTAAGCACCTCAGCTCCGTCCCTAGCCAGAATCAGGCTGTACCTGTCGTCGCCTCCGAGCGTGGCAGATACCGGCATCAGAATGTCTTCCTCGTCGTCGGCCAGCAATACTTTGTTCGCCATGTCTGCTTCCTAGACAGCGGATAAGGCCTCTTCTTCTTCCGTGGCGTTTGGCCGCTCCGTGTTGAGCGAGAAGAAGAAGCTCGACCCTACGTTAAGCTCGCTCTTGACCCACGCGTCTCCACGCATCAGCTTGGCCAGGCCCTTAACTATACTCAATCCGAGTCCGGTACCGCGAATTCTCTCCGTCTCGGGCCGGCTAATGCGGTGGAAGCTGGTGGTTAGCTGATCTAAGTTCTCTTGTGCGATACCCATGCCCTCGTCGGCGACCTCGACGACAATCCGACTATTGTTCGAGTCCTCTTTGGCAGACACCGTGATAGCTCCTCCGTCCGGGCTGTACTTCACGGCGTTGGTCATGAGGTTGATGACAATCTGAGTAAGCTTTTCCCGGTCTGCGGCGACCGTCGCCCTACAATCGCCTCATTCGGTCGCAACTTATAGGAGCTTATACCCGTCTTGTCGAGCCCGGTGACTTACCGTCGATAAGCCGTTGGTAGGGCAGGGGTTTAACCATGTGTGAAGAGGAAATCCGGCAGTACGAAGAGATCCGGAAGGTCGTTGCAAGGGCAAGGGCGGTTCATATTTTCGGCTACCATGTCGTTGCGTACGTTCTGGGGAATATTTTTCTGGGAGCCTGGAACATCTTCACCTACCAGAATCGGAGGGACGAGGTGCTCTGGTTCTGGTCCCCGCTCATCTTCTGGGGGGGGCGGTGTTATCATCCACTACCTGCAAAGCATTGCGCTCTTCAACGATTGGTGGCAACAGGATGAGTCCATAACGAACGAACGCCGCTACGAACTTGAACTCGCTCCCGAAGACCAGAAGCAACCAGCGGAATAGGCGCCCAGCTCACCCGTCCCGCCCCTCGAAACTCCTACAAACCGTCCAATCGCCCGCCCCCATATTTCGCTTCAGCCGGCTCGTCGCAATGACGTAGCCCGGTTGAACGGTTCTGGTTGTCGTGAGAGAATAGCTGCCGCTCCGTGCATCCTTTACTCTTACGCAAGTGAGGCCTTCTGAATGTCACCTGGCGCACCCACCACAGATCTCCGAGAGTTGGATTGGGTCGAATGGCGATGTATCGGTCCGCACCGGGGCGGCCGCAACGTCGCGGTCGCCGGCCATCCCACGGCTGCGATGGAGTTCTACTTCGGCGCCTGCGCTGGCGGCGTTTGGAAAACCACGGACGGCGGGACCTACTGGGAGAACGTCTCGGACGGCTTTTTCAACACCGCGGCGGTCGGAGCCATCGCCGTTTCGGAGGCGGACCCGAACGTCGTCTACGCCGGCACCGGCGAATCGTGCATCCGAGGTAACGTCAGCCACGGAGATGGTGTGTACCGGTCGACCGACGGCGGGAAGACCTGGGCCCATCTGGGCCTCGAAGACACCCGCCACATCGCGAGGGTGCGCATTCACCCCGGCGACCCGGATACTGCGTACGTGGCGGCTCTGGGACACGCCTTTGGGCCCAACGATCAGCGTGGCGTCTTCCGCACCACCGACGGCGGGATAACTTGGGAGAGGGTCCTGTATCGCAGTGAGAACGCAGGGGCGATAGACCTGTCGCTGGACCCGAACAACCCACGCGTCCTTTACGCTTCGATCTGGCAGGTGCGCAGGGAACCATGGAAACTCACGAGCGGCGGCCCGGAGAGCGGTATCTTCAAGTCCATCGACGGGGGCGACACGTGGAGTGAGATCACCGAGAATTTCGGTCTCCCTGAGGGAATGAAGGGACGTATCGGGGTGGCCATGTCGCCCGCGAGGCCGGACCGTGTCTGGGCCCTGGTGGAGGCGGAGGAAGGCGGCCTGTTTCGTTCGGAAGACGGTGGGGAGAGGTGGGAGCGCACAAGCGAAGACCGGGGTCTCCAGCAACGGCCCTGGTATTACAGCCACGTTTTCGCTGACCCTCAGGACGCCGACACCGTTTGGGTACTTAACACGAAGGCGTGGAAATCGACCGACGGCGGCAGCTCCTTTGCCCAGGTCGGGACGCCCCACGGCGACAACCACGACCTCTGGATCGATCCTAGCGATACCCGACGGATGATCGAGGGCAACGATGGCGGCGCGTGCGTTACCTTCAACGGCGGTGAGACGTGGTCCACTATCTACAACCAGCCTACGGCCCAGTTCTACCACGTCGCCACCGACAAACAGTTCCCTTACCGGGTGTACGGGACCCAGCAGGACAACAGCGCGATCAGCGTGCCGAGTCGTACGTTCAGAGGAGCGATCCCGTTCGGTGAGTCTTATACCGTGGGGACCTCTGAGAGCGGCCATATAGCTGTTCATCCCAACAATCCAAACGTCGTGTACTCAGGCGCCATAGGGAGCTCGGACGGCGGCGGCGATTCGCTGCTCAGATATGACCGCGCTACCGGACAGACCAGGGTGGTATCCGTGTGGCCCGAGTTCGTTTGGGGGTTCGGGCCGAAGAAGCACAAGTACAGGTTCCAATGGACCTACCCGATTCTGTTCTCGCCTCACGACTCGGATGTGCTTTACGTGGCGGCCAACGTTCTGTTCCGCTCATTGGACGAGGGAACGAGTTGGGACGCGATCAGTCCTGATCTGACCCGCAACGACGTGACGAAGATGGAGGCGTCGGGCGGGCCCATCACTCTGGACACAACTTTTGTCGAGAACTACGGGACGATATTCGCCTTCGTGGAATCGCCCCATGAGGCGGGTACGTTCTGGACCGGCTCAGACGACGGGCTCGTCCATCTTTCCCGCGACGGCGGCAAGACCTGGGACGATGTCACACCGCCGGACATTCCTGAGTGGACGCGCATCGACGTGATCGAGGTTTCTCCTCATGACCCGGCGACAGCTTATCTGGCCGGCACCCGCTACAAGCTCGACGATACACGTCCGTTCCTCTACAAGACCGGCGACTACGGCAAGAGCTGGGTGAAAATCACGAATGGCATCGCCGAGAGCGACTTTACCAAGGTCGTCAGGGCCGATCCTGAACAGCCGGGCTTGCTTTACTGCGGCACCGAACTCGGTATTTACGCCTCGCTGGACGACGGCGAATCGTGGCGGTCGTTACGCGGCAATCTGCCGGTGGCGCCGGTTACCGACCTGAAGGTCGAGGGGAGCGAGCTGGTCGCTTCGACGAATGGACGCTCATTCTGGGTCCTTGGAGACCTGACGGCGCTTCGAGAGCTCGCCGTGGAGCCTGCCGAAGCACCCATCCGCCTCTTCACGCCCGCCGCGACCTACCGAGTAGCCGGTGCGTGGAGTAAGTCTCGCAAGCCCAACGTGGGCATGTCATATATGCTCAGGCTGGGTGAGCCGGCCACTTACCGTGAAACGAAAGACCTCAATGGCCGCGAAGTCCGCACCCCGATCGACGCGGGTGCGGATGCTCCCAACGGTGTCGAGGTGACCTACTATCTGAAGGAGGCGCCGGAAAGCGAGGTCAAGCTGACGTTCCTCGATAGTGATGGGAACGAGATCAGGTCGTTCACCTCGGAAGCTCCGGAAAGTGAAGACGACCAGAAGCCGGGCGAAGAAGACCCTCGTGTGCCCTCCGATGCCGGGATGAACCGGTTCCTCTGGGACATGAGGTACCCCGACGGACGGGCGGTCAAAGGGCCTGGTGTGACTTTCAGGGGAGTGACGGGGCCTCTGGCGCCGCCTGGCCGGTACCAGGTACGGCTTACGGCGGGCGACCAATCGGAGATTCGGGCCTTCGACTTATTGAAAGACCCGCGTGTCGGCGCCAGCCAGACCGATTTTCGCCAACAGTTCGACCTGTCGGTCCGCATCCGGGACAAGTCCTCGGAGACCCACGACGTAGTCAACCGCATCAGGCGCATCCGGGAGCAGGTCCAAGGGTGGATCAAGCGCGCCGGGGACACGGAGGCATGGTCGTCGGTGGTCGAGAGCGGCGACCGGCTGAATGAGCGCCTGTCGTCCGTCGAAGAGGACCTGGTTCAGCTCAAGTCTTCGGATGACTACGACAGGATCAGTCAGCCGGCCAAGTTGAGCGCCAAGCTGGCGGAGCTGTCCACGGTGCCGGCTAGTGCGGACAGCGCCCCGACGAAGGCTTCGTATGCCGTTTTCGAGAATGTGTCCCGCGAGGTGGACGAGCAACTCGCGACCCTTCAGAGAATCATCGACGAAGACCTGGCGGCCTTCACCAGCATTGTGCAGGAGCTGGAGGTCCCGCCGGTCGTCCCCGACGCGACCCAGTGACTAGATCTCGCGCCTTCGGCCTGATCACGGCCGCCGACTTCATCGTACGTTCCGGGTACCAGCTTGGAAAGACGCCTGTGCTGCCGGTGTTCGCGATGACGCTCGGCGCCGGTGAGCTCTTCCTCGGGTTCATAGTCTCCGCTTCTACGCTGACCGGGTTGGTGTTGAAGCCGATGGTCGGCATCCTATCCGATCGTTGGGGGCGGCGAATGTGGCTTCTTCTAGGCACGTCGTTCTTCGCCGGAATACCGTTCCTGTACTGGTTGGTACACACCCCTGAGCAGTTGCTCGCTTTGCGGTTGGTGCATGGCCTCGCGACAGCCATATACGGCCCCGTCACGCTCGCATACGTCTCAGAGTTGTCGTCGGACAATCGGGCCGAACGCCTGGGATGGTTTTCGTCGGCCCGTAGCGCGGGGTATGTCATAGGGCCGTTGGCAGGCGGGGTTATGCTGGTTTTCGTGGGACCGGTCGCCGTGTTTACGTTAATCGGTCTGCTGAGCGCGACAGCGTTTGTTCCGGTGGTCCTTCTGCCCGAAACCCGCCGCCCCACCCGGGAGTCCAAGCCGGTCTTGTCCAACGCGGTCACGGCGCTCCGGTCGTGTGGACGATCTTCCGGTGTGTGGCTGGCGGGCGGCTTGAACGCTCAGGTGCTGGTTGGAAAGTACGCGGCCAAAGCATTCCTGCCGATTTATGCCATGGGCCTGGGTCAGAGCCTGGCGCTTGTGGGACTCTTCTTCGCCTTGCAGGAGTCCGTCACGATGTTGGTGAACCCGATTGGGGGACGGCTCAGCGACCGCTTTGGATACGTGCCCGTTACCAGTGGCGGTATGGCTGTGATTGGAGGCGGCCTGCTGATGTTGGCCGCGGCCGAGGACGGAATGTCGCTGATGGTGACGGCCGTCTTGATGGGCGCCGGTCAAGGCCTGGTCTTCCCAGCAGCGGTGGCTCTCGTCTCCTCTCAGGTGGACGAGCGAAACCTGGGACTCGGTATGGGGCTCGTCGGAGCGATGAAGAATGGGGCCAAAGTCGCAGGACCGATAGTCGCGGGGGTGCTGATCGAGACGTTCGGCTACGAGCCTACGTTCCGGCTTCTCGGGCTAGTGGTGCTGATTGGAGCGGCAGTCGTGCTGCTGGCGCAGACATCGCGACCTTCGTTGCCGAAGCGCGCGAGGGGAACGCTGGCAAGCGCTGAAGAGCAGGGTGGCTAACGAAGCGAAGCTCGGTGGACGGTGCGGGCCGGTTCATTCTACGGTCGGCTGTGGCGCGGAGAACGTTACCCAGGCGATGAGGACGGGATGCTAGTGTTCCGGCGCCTCAGTGCCCGCCGCTGTACTGCTCTCGATTGATCTTCCAGACTGCCATGCCCAGAGCGAGAACCCAACCGAGAACTGTCCAGCCCGCAAACATGTTCATGAAGAATATCATTCCCAAGTCGGGCTTACGCCGAACTGCTGCGATGATCGTTGGTATCAAATAGAGGCCAAATATAACCGTCCAGGCTAACAAAGCGGTCAACAACGTTCAGCTCCTTCGATTGGTACGCTCGATTATATAGGTGCTGTGCGGCACTGTCGAGGGGTACGTGGGTGCTAGTCCAGGCCGAGCTGTACCTTGGTCGCTTGCTCGACGCGCTCCATGTCGAGATTCGGGAGCCTACCGGCTGAGTTCGTGAAGAGTGTCTTGCTTGCGGTCGTAACCTGACTGGTCATAGCTTTTTGTTGCCTTCCAGCCAACGTGACAAAGGCTTCGACTGGATACAGTCGCGAGACATTCGTAGTCAAGGGAACGACTTGCACGCGGTTCGGATTCCTGTTGGCCGAGTCGTTACTTACAACTACCGCCGGCCGCACCTTCTCAATCTCTCCCCCGATAGAAGGCCCGAAGCGGACCCCACCATACCTCACCCCGCCTCGACCACGTCCCCTATCGTGGCTGCCGTCCATTCCAGAGCGTTTGATTCTTGAGCCTCATCCTGTGCCATCAACTTGTATCCCTCTTCGATGTCTACGTCTACTACGTGAGGGCGAACCAGGGACTCGATAAACTGGCTGACCTTACGCCGCCCGATTACTGTATGGAGCCCTTCATAGACTCGTTCGTCTAGAATTATGGTCAATTTCTTATGCAAAGACGACCTCAGCCCTATACGTATTCAATACGTATAGTATTCTGGCCTGACGGTTAGGGCAAGCGCGCGCTTCTATTCTTCCGAGCCCGCGCCGTCCTTCGGGCCGAGTGCCACGACAATCGCCAACTCCAAAGCGAACAAGCCCAACGGCAGAAGCACCAAGCCCTCCTGTCCCGGCATCAGGCGTGGCCAAGCCCACCAGGCGGACTGACCCGAAGGTGTCGTGCCCAACCAGAAAGCCAGCACGGCGTAAGCGAAGGGTAGCGACCACGACAGGCGACCGTCGACCAACCGCACGGCCATGAAGGATAGTCCGGCATAGCCGGTGAAGTTGCGAAGCACGTGCCCCGCGACATTGCCAACGGTCCAGGTCGCCCCAAGGACGCCGAGGGCCAGGGCGGAGAATGCCAGCAGCCCTACGAGATGAGTCGCGCGTAGGCGCGCCATGGGGAATCCGTCGGTGCGCTCCATCTCGCCGAAGGGCGTGGTCAGCCCCGCACCGACGACGGTGGCGAAGGCGAGCGGCATGGTGACGAACAGGAGCACCAGGGCGTCGCCGGACCCTATGGCCGAGATGAGGTCACTGTCCTGCATCGCGTCCCGGGCTTGTGCTCTCTACCAATACTGTTGCGTCAAACCGTGATTTGGTTCACGGAACCCTGGGTTCGATCGCGGATCCGTTGACATCAAACGAGCAGGTAAATACCATGCCGTCGCCTGCTATCGCCACACCGCAACGGTAACCGACCTGGAGACGCCATGCCATCCACCGACGAGCTCGCCTTTCTGGACGCCCTGGACCAGGCAAAGCTAGTCCGGAGCAAAGAGATTAAGCCCATCGAGCTTGTCGATGCCGCCATCGAGAGAATCGAGCGGGTCAACCCGGTCCTCAACGCAGTCGTGGCTGAGATGTTTGACAGCGCGCGAGAGATGACCTCGGGCCCCCTCTCGGATGGACCGTTCTCCGGCGTGCCCTTCCTGATGAAGGACTTCCTGGCGGAATATGCCGGAGTGCCTTTCACAGAGAGCTCGCGTTTCCTCAGCGGCTATATCCCAGACCGCGACACCGAGCTTGTGACTCGCTACAAGCAGGCGGGGCTGATTACCGTCGGGAAGACGAACCTGCCCGAGTTTGCTATAGGCGCCACGACGGAGCCCGAGCTCTTCGGCCCGACGCGGAACCCCTGGGACACGGAACGTACTACGGGCGGGTCCAGCGGCGGTGCGGCCGCAGCTGTCGCATCCGGGATGGTGCCAATGGCTCACGGAAACGACGCGGGCGGTTCGATACGCATACCCGCGGCCTGCTGCGGCGTCTTTGGATTGAAGCCGTCGCGAGCACGGAATCCACTCGGCCCCTACTACGGTGAAGCGTTTAGCGGTATCGTCGCGGAGCACGCGTTGACCCGCTCGGTCAGAGATAGCGCCGCACTGCTCGACGCGACAGCAGGGCCAGACCTCGGCGACCCGTACCCGGCGTACCTACAGGAACGACCCTACCTGGACGAGGTGGGAGCTGACCCGGGAAAACTCCGAATCGCGTTTGCGACTCGGTCGCCGCTGGGCGTGGAGTCCGCCCCAGATTGCGTGGCGGCCGTCCGTGACGTGGCGGGCCTCTGCGAAGAACTTGGACACGTCGTCGTTGAAGACGCGCCGACATTCGACGGGGAGGTTTTGTGGCAGTCATTCACCAGGCTTATCGCAGTCGGCACCGCTGCTGGAATCGCCGGCTGGGCCCAACGCCTCGGGAAGAAACCCACCGCTGACCAGATCGAACCGTTCATCTGGGCGCTCATCAAAAAGGGAGGCGAAATCACCGCGCCCGAGTACCTGAACGTCGTACAGGACATGCATCGAATATCCCGCGAAATTGCGCCGTTCTTCGCCGACTACGATTTGTGGCTGACGCCGACCCTCGGCAAGCCGCCCGTGCCATTGGGGACCTTCAGCTTCACGCCGGGCGGCGACCCCTTCGAGCTCAGGCGGCGGCTGTCCGATTTTGCGCCGTACACTTACCTGAGTAACGCTACTGGGCAGCCTTCGATGTCGATGCCGCTCTACTGGAATGAGGACGACCTGCCGATCGGCGTCCACTTCAACGGGCGGCTTGGCGACGAGGCTACTCTATTCCGCATCGCGGCCCAACTCGAATCGGCGCGGCCCTGGGCCGATCGCCGCCCGCCCGTTTCGGCCTGAGCGAAACGGCCCGCCCGAGAAGCCGGTAGTGCCGGGCGCGGTTAATCCCGGTTCAAGAGGCCAGCCAGCGACGCAGGTTCTTGGCAAACAGCCCATCGGCCGTCAGTCGTGACCCCTGGGACCTATGTTGACGCTGTTTCTAACGCCATGTTAGTATTGCTAGGACTAAATTCGTAAAGTTGCACGAAAAGCGACCAATCCCCTGGAGGTGGGCCCTTGACCACAACTAAGCTGATCGAAGTCACCCCTCTGGCCGCCGTTAAACTCGAAGAGACCCTCAGCGAGAAGGGTGAAGAGGGTTCTCTCCTTCGAGTGATGGCGATGCCCGGTCCGAACGGTGGCTTTTCGTATATGCTCGGAGTCGAGAAAGAGGCAAAAGAGGACGACATCGTAATCGACGCGGGCAAATTCCAGGTTCTCGTAGATTCTGAAAGCGCGCCGCTGGTCGAGGGTGCCGAAATCGACTACATGGAAGGGCTGATGCGCAGCGGCTTCGTCATAAGTAACCCGAATCTCCAGGGCCAGGGCCAGGGCGGTTGCGCATGTGGTGGCGGAGGTGGAGGCTGTGGAGGCGGAGGCGGAGGCGGCGGTTGTGGTTGCGGCGGACACTAGCCCATCTAGCTGGAAGCATCAAGCATGCAACTAACGGGACGAGTGACAACTCGTCCCGTTTTTCGTTATAGGCGGCAGGTGGCTCAGTCCGGATGACATTGCGATGATACTGGCCGTTCTCGACCAACTGCAGTCAGATCCATCCTACGCGCTGATCTCCCTCGGCTCCTTCGTGATTGCGCTAACGCTGGCAATCACGGTCCACGAGTTCAGCCATGCCGTCGCCGCCGCGTTGCTGGGAGACCCGACTCCTCGCCGCGATGGCAGAGTCTCGCTCAACCCCGCGGCACACCTCGACCCGGTCGGCTCCGCCATGATTCTCTTCGCCGGCTTCGGCTGGGGCAAGCCCGTCATGGTCGATGCTAGGTACCTTCGTATCGGCGCCCGTCGTGGAATGGCGGCGGTCGCTCTGGCAGGTCCTTTCTCAAACATCGTGACCGCGGTGGCGGCAGCCGTGCCCATCAACGCCGGTCTGGTTGGAGTTGGCTACGTAGGATTCTCTCTATTTGGCGTCGTAACAGACGATCTGACCGCATACCTGATAGGCACGATCGTCTTCTTCAATTTGGTGCTGGCTGCGTTCAACCTTATCCCGCTGGTGCCACTCGACGGATTCAAGGTCGCTCTCGGGTTCCTACCTCGGGACGCCGCGCGGGCCTTCGCCCAGCTCGAGCGTTACGGTTCGGCGCCACTGCTGCTCCTCGTCGCGGTCGAGTACCTCATGCCCGGCGTAGGCTTGATCGGGTTTGTCGTGCGGCCGATTATCAACGGGCTGGCGACTCTCGTACTCGGTGGACAGCTCTGGTTCTAATCTGTTATCTATAGCGAGGTTGGTAGCTATGGAGGCGTAGGAAGAGGTATTGGAACGGATTACGATCATCGGCCTCAGGCCCGTCGGAGTGTCTCTCGGGCTCGCGCTCAAGCGGGCCGGCCTGGCCTCCACCGAGATCGTTGGCACTGACGGGGACCGCAAAGCATTGGACTACGCGTCGAACTCCGACGCTGTAGACGAGACTACCGGCAACCTGCGACGAGCCCTGGACGGGGCGCAGCTTGTCGTGATCGACATGCCGATCGCGCAGACCCGCGAGCTGTTGGAGGCGATCGGCCCGGTGCTGGAGACTGGCTGCGTGGTCGTGGACATTTCTCTCGCTCAGGGTCAGGTCGCGGCGTTGGCCCAGGAGCACCTGCCGGACACCGCTGCGTTTGTCGGAGGACGCCCGCTGCCATGGAAGCCGCTGACTTCGTTGGACGACGCAGGCGAGGACGTTTTCGACGGCACCTTCTTCTGCGTATTGCCGAGCCGGTCCGCGGATGAGAATTCGGTCAAGACGGTAGTGGGGTTGGTGGAGATGCTCGGCGCAACGCCGCTTTTCATGGACGCCGCCGAGCACGATTCCTACAGCGCCGCGGTGTCCTTTCTCCCCACGGTACTATCGTCGGCGCTGGTCAACGCCACCTCGGCCAGTCCGTCGTGGAAGGACATTTCACGGCTCGCCGGCCAGGAGTTCGCCGAGGCCTCTCGACTCGCGTCCGATGACCCGAAGGAGAGCGGTGCAATGGCCGCCGCCCTGGGCGGACCGCTGGTCCACTGGATCGACCGGATGATCGCCGGTCTTGGCGAAGCTCGGAAGCAGCTTGCCGACGCGAACCCGGACATCGAATCCCACTTCGTTCGCGCCTGGGAAGAGCGCGCAAAGTGGGAAGCCGGTGGCGTCGGCGAGACGAAGGGTGTCGATATGCCTTCTGCGGCCCAGACGATGGCCGGCGTTGTATTGAGCAATCGTATGGTCGAGCGCTACCGGCAGATCAGCGAATCGAAGAGGAAGGCGCCGTGGGAGTATCCCGGGCGCCAGGGATACTGACAGGCCGATGTCAACGAAGACTGGCATAAAGGTCCTGCGGGAGCTAGGTGGTGGTCTAGTGATGCGGCGTGCCACGCCCGCTCCGGCGAAGGCAATATCCCAGGTCGTCGTACCCTTCCCGAAGCTGCCATCCATGGCCCGGTCGATCGCGTGAGCAGGATCCTAAGCGTCATGTCTCAAGCCTCACGTTTCAGCCCGAGCGAGGCCTTTCAATGAAGAAACTCGTACGAACAGCCGACCGGCTCGAAGGGACGATCACCCTCCCCGGTGAC
>Ga0310121_10004348_pt1 | contig 12532 bp, 8 predicted proteins | sample CB27_Tmax_986_MG_FD_203504 | JGI IMG/M metagenome (GOLD analysis project Ga0310121, IMG submission 203504) | Marine microbial communities from Western Arctic Ocean, Canada - CB27_Tmax_986 | ecosystem: Environmental > Aquatic > Marine > Oceanic | place: Canada: Western Arctic Ocean | collected... | reverse complement strand
CCGTGATCGAGATATTCTCCGAACACGGGTGCGGCGAGCGTGACGGCGGGCCGTTTGCCTACCTCGGCCACAGCCTCGGCCCCGGCGGCGGTCGGTTCAATGTGCAGCACGGACTTGGAATCGGCAAGCGTTTTGGTTTTACCGGCGGCACTGACAATCACGATGGCTATCCCGGCGGGTACGGCCTGGGGCTTACCGGTGTATACGCTGCGCAGAACACCCGGCCCGCCATTTTCGAGGCCATCCGGGCGCGACGGACCTTCGCCGTCACGGGCGACCGCATCGCGGTCGATTTTTCGGCCGATGGCGCCCCCATGGGCAGCACGGTTTCCGTTAATGGTGGCGTCAATTTGTCCTTCAGCGTCGAAGGCTGGGACACACTGCGGCACGTTGAACTGATTCGCAACAACCTGCCCGTGATGCAGGCCTGCCCTGACTTTTCAGTGCCCGCCCCCACCGGCGTACAAACTTATCGATTCCGTATCGAGTGGGGTTGGGGCCCGATGAAGGGATACCAGATTTATGATTGGACGGGCTCGATCACGATTGATCACGGCAAACTCACCCATGTGGTGCCCTGCTTCCGGTCCGACCCCTTTGACGAGCATCGGCGCAAAGAGATTACCGGGCAGGATGATCAACATTGTGCATGGCAATCGCACACGTCACGCGGCGGCATCATCACCTCGCGAAACTCCGCCCTCGCCTGCGGCCCAACCGATGCGATCGCCATTGAAATCCATGGCACACAAGACACCACCATCGAGATCGAACTTGACTGCTCCACCCGACAGAGCATCGTATCGACGCCGGTCGACTGGTCAGTCAACAACGCTACCGACTCGAAACACCTGAGCACGACGCTTGGGCAACTGCTTCAAGGCGGCCAACACCTTGACTTCACGGACAAGATGCTCACCTGGGCCCACGTCCATCGCGCTGTTCCATCACAGCTTTACCGCCTGTCGGGATCACTGCGGCACGCATCGGCCCAGGGCGCTGCTTTTTATTACGTCCGTGCAACCCAGGACAACGGCCACATGGCATGGAGCAGCCCCATCTGGATTTCAGGCGGGGCATAGCGCCACCCAACGGGTTTCTCCAGTGAAAACATTAACGACTTGAGAAACAAGGCTATATCCGTGCGGTGTCGACGCGGCATCCACAAGGACGTCGAGCATCGTTAGCGCATGATTGATCAGGAAACAGGCCAAAGTGTTTCGAGTTGTTGGGCGGCAAGATGGAACCGAGCGCCCGGGATGGCCGCACTTTTTGAAGATTATTGTCGTGTTTGCCATGCCTTGTGGTAAGATAGATAAGGCACCTGTGAGTCCACGCGCCGTGGGGCACCGCAAGAATGTGAACCCTTTATGTCGAACAACCTCATCGCGTTGCAGAACAAGTTTCTCGGTCATGGCCAGACGGTCTATGACGAGCTGTCGAAGTTGCACAAGCAGCAGGGCTACGTCAGCGATGACGATATTCTCGCGCTGGCCGAGCGGTTCAACCTGCCGCCGCAGCACGTGCGATCGACGGCCAAGTTCTACGAGGAGTTGTCGCATGACACACCGGCGAAGCACGTGATCAAGGTCTGCAACGGCGAGGCGTGTTTCGCGGCCGGCGGCAAGTTACTCGAGCAGTCTTTGAGCGCCGACCTGGGCGTCGAGACGGGCCAGACCAGCGACGACGGCGTGCGGCTCGAGCACGTGGCGTGCCTGGGCTATTGCGGACTCGGGCCCAACGCGATGATTGACAACCAGCCCGTGTCGCTGGCCCGGCCGGGGGACGTGACGAAGGTCGTCGAGTACGTGGCAAACGACAGGCCGCACGGGCTCATTGAGTCGACGAACAAGGTGTATCCGCCGTCGGCCGACAAGCCGTGCGTGCTGATGCGATATTTCGGCCAAGATGTTGTGCCGCTGGACAAGGCGCAGGCTGCGGGGATATACCGGAGCCTTGAAAAGGCGGTGACGACCATGTCGTCGCAGCAGGTGATCGATCAGCTCGAGTTGAGCAAGCTGCGCGGGCGCGGCGGCGCGGGTTTTCCGGCGGACGTCAAGCTGCAAACGGTCGCTGATTTTGAAGCAGAAGACGGCTCAGGGCGTAAGTTCGTCGTCGTCAATTTCGATGAGGGCGACGCCGGTTCCTACATCGACAAGGAGCTATGCGAACGCGACCCGCACACACAACTGGAGGGCATCCTGCTCGCGGCTTTCGCATGCGGCGCATCGGAGGTGTTCATCTACGTGCGTTTCGAGTATCCCAGGGCGCTTCGGATTCTGAACAAGGCGGTCGCCGAGGCGGTCGAGGCGGGCATCATCGGGCCGAGCATCTTCGGGTCGAAATTCGGCTGCGTGGTCAATGTTGTCAAGGGCCAAGGCGCTTACATCTGTGGCGAGGAGACGAGCCTGCTGCGCTCGCTCGAGGGCGTGCCGGCATTGGTCAGTTTCAAGCCCCCCTTCCCCGCGCAAAAAGGCCTATGGGGCTGCCCCACCGCGGTCAACAACACCGAGACGCTGCACAACTTTCCATGGATCATCGAGCACGGCGGCCAGGCATATGCCAAATTTGGCCATGAAAAGTCGCGAGGAACCAAGGCGGTCAGCCTCAACACCCACGTCAAGCGCCCAGGCATGTACGAGATCGAGTTGGGCACGACACTGCGCGAATTGATCTTCGACATGGCTGGCGGCATGGAAGACGGCCAGACGTTCAAGGCGGTGCAGGTCGGTGGTCCGCTGGGCGGCATCTTACCCGAGAGCAAGCTTGACACCCCGCTTGATTTCGACGCGCTTGCCGCTGTCAACGGCATCCTCGGCCACGGCGGCGTCGTGGTGTATTGCCAAGACGACGACCTTGTCGAGGTCGCGCGGGGCCTGATGGCGTTCTGCGCTGTCGAGAGCTGCGGCAAGTGCTTTCCCTGTCGCATCGGCGCCGTACGCGGCACGGAACTGTTCGATCAGATGATGGACCGATCCGATGCCGCCAGCGGCGTCACCGACGAGCGCCTTGCCCTGCTGAACGACCTGTGTGAAACGATGAAATTCGGGTCCCTATGCGCCTTGGGTGGCATGATCCCGACACCGATCGAGTGCCTGATGGAGTATTTTCCTGAAGAGTTGGACAAATACCGTACGAATCGTGGAAGCACAACGGCGGCTATAATGACATGATTCCCAGGTTCTAAATATGGCAGACCGGCTCAAGACAACAGTCAATGAGGGCGAACGCTGAGAACTGATACTGGACTTCGCCGCGAGTGAGGCGAGAGAAACTGGTTGCATGGCTGACTCAACACGTTATCCCGACCGACGATACGACGGAAATGGTCGTGGATTCACAGTTATGAATATCACAGCGAGGAACTCGCGATGATCCGCAAAGCAGACAACAACGGGCACACGACCACTGTCAGCATCGATGGATTGGATGTCGAGGTGCCGCAGGGCGCGACGATACTGACCGCCTTGCGCAGCGTGGGCAAGCAGGTGCCGACGTTGTGCTATTCCGATCGGATGGAGCCGTACGGGGCGTGCCGGACATGCCTGGTCGAGCACGTGGGCCGCAAGCCGGTGGCGGCGTGTCACACGCCCGTGCAGGACGGCGCCAGCTACAAGACTACCTCCACCCTGCTCACCCGGTTGCGCCGCAACATCACCGAGTTGGTCGTTTCCGATCACCCGCTGGAATGTCTTGACTGCACGGCCAACGGTCGCTGCGATCTGCAATCGCTGGCCCAGCAGGTCGGGCTGCGCACGCCGCGCTACGAAAATCCCCGGACGCACAACCCGGCCCGTGACGATTCGCACCCGTTTATCAAGCTCGAGATGGATAAGTGCATTGGCTGCGGCAAGTGCGTACGCGCGTGCGACGAGATTCAGGGCTCGTTTATCCTGGGCATGTCCGGCCGCGGCTACGACGTAAAGGTCATCGCCGGCAACGATACGGGGTTCGAGGAGGCCAACTGCGTCAGTTGCGGCCAATGCGTGTTCGAGTGCCCGGTCGCGGCGTTGGAGGAACCGGGCACGCGCCTGTTCGGGTTGCCCGACCGGACGGTGAACACGACCTGTTCTTATTGCGGCGTCGGTTGCTCGCTGGACGTCAACATCAAGGACGATCGGGTCATCAACATCGTGCCCAGCACGACGGGCTCTGCCAATCGCGGGCACACCTGCGTCAAGGGCCGGTTCGCCCACCAGTTCGCCCACAGCGCGGATCGGCTGCGAACGCCGCTGGTCAAGGAAAACGGCGCATTTCGCGAGGCGTCGTGGGACGAAACGTTCGAGTTGATCGCCCGGCGATTCACCGAAATCCGCGACCAATACGGCCCGTCGGGCTTCAGCATGATCAGCTCCTCACGCTGCACGAACGAGGAGAACTTCCTCATGCAGAAGTTCGCGCGCGTGGTGATGGGCACCAACTCGGTCGACAACTGCTCGCGAGTCTGTCACTCGCCATCGGCCTACGCGCTGGGCCAGGCACTGGGTACCGGCGCGGGCACGAACAGTTTTCAGGACGTGCACGAGTCGGATGTGCTGCTGATCTGCGGCGCCAATCCGACCGAAGCGCACCCCGTCTTCGGCGCGCGTATCAAACAGTCGGTGCTGGCCGGCTGCAAGTTGATCGTGATCGACCCGCGGAACATCGAACTGACCCACCTGGCGGATGTGCACCTGCCCCTGCGACCCGGATCGAACGTCGCGGTCATCAACGCGCTGCAGCACGTGCTGATCGAAGAGAACCTGATCGCCCCCGATTTCATCGCCAGGCACACGGAAGGTTTCGAGCAGATCAAGCAGGAGTTGGCCGACTGCACCCCCCAGTGGGCGTCGCAGATCAGCGGCGTCGATCCCGACCTGATCCGCCAGGCAGCGCGGCTATACGCATCGACCGTTTCCACCGGCGGCGCGTCTCAAATCCTTTGGGGGCTGGGCGTCACCGAGGCGGGCCACGGCTCCAATGCGGTCTTCGGGCTGATCAACCTGGCGGTCATGACGGGTAACATCGGCCGGCCCGGCACCGGCGCCAGCCCCCTCCGCGGGCAGAACAACGTGCAGGGCGCCTCTGACGTCGGCGCTTTGCCCAACGTGTTCAGCGATTACCGACCTGTCACCGACGAGCAGGCCCGCGCCGATCACCTGCGCGTCTGGGGCATCGAGCCGCCAACCAATACCGGCTTGCGCATACCCGACATGTTCGACGCCGCCCACGCAGGCACGCTCAAGGGCGTGTACATCCTGGCAGAAGACGTTGCCCAATCCGATCCGAACACGACCCACGTCGTCGGTGCTCTCGAAGCGCTTGACTTTCTCGTCGTGCAGGAAATTTTCATGAACCCGACGGCCGAGCTGGCCGACGTCGTGCTGCCCGGCACGACGTTCCTCGAAAAAGAGGGCACGTTCGTCAACAGCGATCGGCGCATCCAACGCGTCCGCCGCGCCATCGAGCCGTTGCAAGGCACGCGCGTCGACGGCGACATCATCAACACCATCGCCCGGTTCATGGGCGTCGACCTCGGGTTCGACAATGGCCCCGACACGCCGATTGACCCGGCGCGCATCATGGACGAGATCGCGGTCCTGACCCCCAAGTGGGCCGGCGTCAGCTACGATAGGCTCGAAGAGCTCGGGTTCCTGCAATGGCCCTGCTGGGACAAGGATCATCCCGGCACGGACATCGTCCACCGCAACGGCGAATTCCTGCGCGGAAAGGCGAAGCTCACGGTCACACCCTGGCAAGAGCCGGGCGAACTGCCCGACGACGAATACCCCTTCATGCTCACGACCGGCCGGCAACTGTTTCACTACAACGTCGGGACCATGACCCGGCGCACGGACGTCGCCAAGCTCGACAAGGCCAAGGAGGAAACGCTACGCATCCATCCGAAGGACGCCCGTCACCTGGGCGTGGCCACCGGCGAGCGTGTAAGGATTGTTTCCCGCCACGGGCGCGTCGAAGTCCGCACCGAGATCACCAAGGCGACCAACCCCGGCACCGTCTTTATGACCTTCCACTTCCCCGAATCACGCACCAACCTGGTGATTTCCAGCGCCGCCGACGAATTCACCGGCTGCCCTGAGTACAAAGTCAATGCCGTGCGCATCGAGAAGATCGCCGAGACGACCGAAATCGGGCAAACTCAATACGCCACGGTGGCCAAAGAAGACGGGTGACTTAACTCGTGGCAGATTCGTCAGGATCAACCAAACGTTCGGTGACGCGTTTCGTCGCGCAGACTTGTGAGCGTGATGACGATCGCCTCGCCGTTGAGGAGCCGCTCGAGATCCGCATCGGTGACGAGCCGTTGGCGGTGACGATGCGCACACCCGGCCATGATCGTGACCTGGCGGCCGGGTTCTGCTTCACCGAGGGAATTGTCCGCGACGGCGACGAGCTGGAATCGGTCGAGCCCTGTGCAGAGGCGGACTATGGCAACATTGTCGCCGTCACGCTGACCGACGAGGTGATGAGTCGCCGCGCCAAGCAGATCGCCGGCGCCCGTCGGGAGCTTTACCTGTCCAGCTCGTGCGGGCTGTGCGGCAAGCAGTCGATCGACAAAATCGACCAACAAATGGACCCGATCCGGGGCAGGTTCGCCGTAACCCGTGACACGCTGGTGCAGCTGCCCGACCTGATGCGCGCCGCACAGGCAACGTTCGCGCAAACCGGCGGGCTGCACGCGGCCGCCGTCTTTTCACCCGAGGGCGACTTGAAGGTGCTGCGTGAAGACGTCGGCCGACACAACGCGGTGGACAAGGTGATCGGCCACCAACTGCTGCTGGGCGATGTGCCGATCGACCCGGCCGTGCTGCTCGTCTCCGGGCGCACCAGCTTCGAGATCATGCAGAAAGCCGCGATGGCCGGCCTGGCGGTGGTCTGCGCCGTCAGCGCGCCCAGCAGCCTGGCCGTCGATTTCGCCGTGCGCACCGCCATGACCCTCGTCGGCTTCCTGCGCCCCGGCCGCATGAACGTTTACCACGACCCGGGCCGGATCGTCAGTTGACCGAGTCTAATTCTTCGATGCTTGGCGAGCTGTTCGATTTCAACGTGCCCACGTCTGTTCCAATGCGTCGCAGATACCGGAAATAGTCGGAGTCCGACGAGATGATAAGCGTGGTGTTCTTGTTGATCGACTGGCTGTAGCTCTGCATCGTGCGGTAAAAGGCGAAGAACTCGGCATCGATACTGTACGCCTCATTGTAAATGCGCGTGGCTTCAGCATCGGCATCGCCGCGAATAATTTCGGCATCGCGATGCGCGGCGGACTGTACCTCGGCGACCTTCCTCTCAGTTTCACCTAAAATCGCCGCGGCCTGGCCCTCACCCTCGGAACGAAACCGCGCTGCCACCCGCTTCCGCTCGGAGATCATCCGGTTGAACACCTCATGCTGAACTTTGGGGATATAGTTGAGCCGCTGAATGCGAACATCCACCAACTGGATACCGTATTGCGGCATTTGCTTCTGCGCCAGGACGAGGATGTTATGCTCGAGTTGCTCGCGGCCGACCTGGATCTTGCGCGTCAGGATCTCTTTTTCCTTGCCGCTTAGCCGGGCAAATTCAATCGATTGCTCGTCAAACGTCCAGTCTTTCGACCTGACGATCTCTATAAGCACGGTGCTGGCGATTTCGTCACGCACGATCGAGTCGATGATGTCATCCAGCCTGGACTGTGCGCCGTTCTCGTCTTTGACGCTCTTGAGAAACAGGAGAGGATCCAAGATGCGCCATCGCGCAGTCGAATCGACAAAGATGAACTCGCGTCCACGCGTCGGTATCTGGTTCGGGTCGCCATCCCATGCAAGGATGCGCTTCTCGAACCGACGCACCTCCTGCACGAAAGGCATCTTGAAATGCAGGCCCGGATCCGTCACCGTGTTGCCCACGGGCTTGCCGAACTGAATGACGACAGCCTGCTCGGTCTCGTCGAGCGTATATACACTCGACCAGAACACGACCAGGCCCACTGCTACGAGCAGCATCACCAGCGCGAGGCAGCCGATCTTGACGGTGGGGATCTGCTCGCTCACCGGTGACCCTTTCGCGGTAACGCCGCCGGCTGATCACCGCCCAGATTCAGCAACGGAATCGGCGCGGTGTGGCCCTTTTCAAGCACGTACACCTTGCCGACTCGTGGCATGACCTGGTCGATCATCTCCAGGTAAAGACGTTGACGGGTGATTTCGGGCGATCGCTTGTACTGCTTGTAGAGCGACACGAATCGCGAGGCGTCACCCTTGGCACGATTGATCCGCTCGCTGCGATATCCCTCGGCCTGGGCAATCATTTTCAGGGCATTCCCCTCGGCGCGAGGGATCGCCTGATTGCGGCGCGTTTCCGCTTCATTGATCAGCCGCTGTTTTTCCTGTCGCGCGTCGTTGACGTCGTTGTAAGCCGGCTCCACCGGATCGGGCGGGGTGACGTCCTGAAGTTCGATCGTGCTGACGCCCACGCCCATTTCATAGGTGTCGAGGATTCTCTGCATCTCCTGTTGCGCCAGGATCGCGATCTCGGACCGGCCGACGGTCAGTGCGTCACCGCCGAGGCGATTGCCGATGATGCGGCGCATGACCGATTCGGAGATGATGCGGATCGTTTCCCGCTGATTGCGGAGCCGGTGCAGGTATTTGTCGGGATCTTTTATCCGGTATTGCACGACCCACGCCACGTCGATCACGTTCAGGTCACCGGTCAGCATCAGCGACTGCTTGCGGTGCTCGTCGGTGACGACGTATTGAGATCGCTGGCCCGCCTTGGTCGTCGCGAACCCGAACTCCTCCTTAAGTACCCGCTCGGTCGGCACGAAGTGAACATGGTCAATCCCGAAAGGCAGTTTAAAGTGCAGACCCGGCTCGCGGATATCGATCACCATGCCAAATCGCTTGACCACCGCCTTGCCCTCGGGTTGGACGATGTGGTAGCAGGTGAACATGCCCACCAGGATTATCAGCAGTACCAATGCCGCGATAACCAGCGGAATCACTTTGCGCGCATTGATTTGAATATTCTGCGACTCGAACGGATTTTCAAACCGGTATTGACGGGCCACGTGTCATACCCCTAGTCTGTCCACACGGCCGTGACAGATCAGGAGGATACCCGAAACGTTCTGACTGTGCGACCCTCGCGTGCATCATGCGATTCGATTCTGGTATCCTCGACCACCACATGAGTAGTCAGACCAACGTGCCCGGTGATGACCGTGTTGCACAGCCCCTTTGGGGCAACGTCAGTTTTCTGTTGATGTGGTCTAGCGTGGCGGCGAGCGGGTTCGGCGACCGGGTGATCATGCTCGCGGCCCTGACGCTGATGGGTGTCACCGGCAAGGACGTGCAGAGCGTCAGCGCGCAGGCCGGAATCAACTTCTTTTTCTTCCTGCCCTATCTGCTGCTGGGCGCCCCGGCCGGTTGGCTGGCCGATCGTCTGCCGCGCAAGTGGATCATGCTGGCCTGCGACGAATCTAGGGGTGCACTGCTGCTGTTGGCGTTTTTGCTCGTTCCGGCGACAGGTGTGGCTGCGCTACCAGCGGACCAGCACTGGAAAGTGTACGCCATCATCCTCAGCATCGGCGTGTTTGCCGCGACCTTCAACCCTGCACGCAACGCGATGATCCCGCAGATCGTGCCGTTGCGACAGCTTCAGTCGGCCAACGCGATGATCATCGGCATCGCGGTGATCGCATCGTTGATTGGCCTGTACCTCGGCGGCAAGGTCATCGACCCGAAGATAGCCGGCTCAGTGCGTATCGGCCTGATCATCGGCTTTCTTTTTTACGCGATCAGCGGGATGTTCTTTGCGTTTCTAAAGATTCAGCCCCACCACCGTGTCATGACCGATGCACGGTCGTCGCGAAAGACATCCCGGGCGTGGTCGTACGTGCGGTGCCACGGCCTTGCTTGGCGGCTGATGCTGCTCAATACCTTGATGTGGGGCGTGGCGATGGTGGTCTACAACGCCGCGATCGGCTTGTGCAAGCATCGATATGGCTTCACTGACGAAAGTGTCATATTCGCTCGTTACACGGTGCTGGCCATGATGATCGGACTCGGCATGCTCATGGGCGCCGGCTGGGTCGCCTGGATGAACACCCGGCGGGAGTCGAGCGGGATCGCACTGGCTGCCATGTTCGCCACGGCCATCAGCACCGCCTTGCTTGCGGCCAACCGGTCGTACGAGGTCGCGCTCGGCCTGGCGTTCTGCATCGGGTTCTTCGGCAACACGACGATCATCTGCGTGGTCACCCTGCTGCAGGCGGTCAGCCCCAACTACTTGCGCGGCCGGGTGATGGGCGTCTACACGCTGATGACCACCGTTTCGACGGTCGCCATCAATTTTATCATCTGGCGGATTGCCGATGCCGATCGCGTGATCGTACCGGTACTGCTGGGCGTGGCGCTGCTGATGGCGGTCGTCGCCCTGTGGAGCCTGTGGTTGCAGATGACACGCGGCGCGGCGCCGACGCGGATATCGAACGCGCTATGGCGGACCGTTCGGGCGTTTGTGCTGGTCTGGCACAGGCTCGTGTGGGTTGACCGGCACCACATGCCCGGCACGGGCCCGGTCATTCTCGTGGCCAACCACACCACCGCCCTCGACCCCGCGCTGATGCAATCGGCTATACCGCGGATCGTCTACTGGGTCATGCGGCGCACGGATCACCACTGGTGGCTGGGCTGGATCTGGGCGGTGATTCATCCGATTGTGCTGGACGACAGTGGCATGGATCTGGCCACGGCGCGACTCATGCTCGCCAAGCTTGACCAGGGGCGTGTACTGGGCATCTTCCCCGAGGCGGGGTTGCAACGCGACCAGCGCCAGATGAAGGCGTTTAAGCGGGGCCTGGGCATGCTGGCGACCCGCAGCGGTGCGCCGATCGTCCCCGTCTGGATTGAGGGCACGCCGAAGAAGCGCCACATGCTCCTGCACGTCCTCTGGCCAAGCCGATCACGCATCACGTTTGGCAAACCCTACCACCCTGATCCATCCATGAGCCACCAGCAGATCGCCGACGATCTGCATGAGCGGCTGATACGTTTGTCAAAAATGAGTGGCAACCTTGATGATCGGGCGTCGGTGGCGAACCTTGCACAGTCGGCACGCTGACGCCACACTATCACCGGGTGTAACGCACAGGCTAGGAGACAGAAAATGGCACGACCGATTACCATCGTATCCGGCCAATGGGCCGACCTGGCGCTCGACGTGTTGTGCGCAAAGGTCAAATCGTTCGGTTATGACGGCATCGAACTGTGCTGCTGGGGCGATCACTTCGACGTCGACCAGGCGGCGCGCAGCGACAGGTACTGCAAGCAGCGGTGGGAACTTCTGTCAGACCATGGCCTGACCTGTTACGCGATCAGCAATCACCTGGTCGGCCAGGCCGTGTGTGATCCGATTGATGAGCGCCACCAGTCGATTCTTCCACCGGACGTCTGGGGCCGGGGTGACGCCGAGGGCATTCGCAAGCGGGCTGCACAGAAGATGGTCGTGACCGGCAAAGCCGCACGCCGGTTCATGGATAACAAGCCTCGCAGCGGCGTTCACCGGGGCCGCTGGGGCCGACGACCGGCAGTCGTCAACGGGTTTACCGGGTCGTCGATCTGGCACTCGATCTATGCGTTTCCGCCCACGGGTCAGGACTACTGGGAAAAAGGCTTCAAGGATTTCGCCAAGCGGTGGCGACCGATCCTCAACGCCTACGACAAGTTGAACGTCAACTTTGCCCTAGAGGTCCACCCGACGGAAATCGCGTTCGACATCGCCTCATCGCAGCGGGCGATCGATGCAGTCGGCGGCCACAAACGGTTTGGATTCAACTACGACCCGTCCCACCTGGGCTATCAGGGGGTGGACTACGTCAAGTTCATCCGCACGTTCGGCAAGCGGATATACCACGTACACGTCAAGGATGCCTGGTGGGGTCGCGGTGACGGCAGCGTCGGCGTGTTCGGCGGTCACACGGACTTTGCCGACCCACGGCGGTGCTGGGACTTCCGATCGGTCGGCCGTGGCGACACGGACTTTGAGGGCATCATTATTGCCCTGAACGACACCGGCTACGGCGGACCTTTGAGCGTCGAATGGGAAGATACACGCATGGATCGCGAACACGGCGCAGCTGAATCCTGCCGGTTTGTCCGCCAGCTCGACTTCAAGCAATCAGATATTGCATTCGACGCTCATTTTGATCGATGACTGGGTTCGACCCTCCGGCTAAGGCGCCGGCTGCAACATCAAGACATGCGCAGCAACGCGATGGCTCCTCCGATCGACAGGACCAAGCGCACATTGCAGGTCAGTATCGCGATTCTTGCGTTGCTGCTGGGCCCCGAGTCCAAGATCTGACCACCGGCCCGACTTGGCGATAAGATATAAACATGGATCCATCGATTGGATTGGCCATCCTGTTGATCGTCGTGGCCGCACTGTTGCTGGCCGCCGAGCTACTCGTGCCGTCGGGCGGCCTGCTGGGTATCGGCTCGGCCGTGTCGCTGATCGCCGGTATTACGATCGTGTTTCAGGTCAACACCAC